>Ga0209488_10003558_pt1 | contig 12458 bp, 11 predicted proteins | sample Rivendell_Oct201_8_FD_188349 | JGI IMG/M metagenome (GOLD analysis project Ga0209488, IMG submission 188349) | Vadose zone soil microbial communities from the Eel River Critical Zone Observatory, Northern California, USA -... | ecosystem: Environmental > Terrestrial > Soil > Vadose zone >...
CGACAGGCGCCGTGCCACCGGTGCCAGGGACTCCTTCGCATTGAACTCTCCCTCGGCCGGGCGGCCGAGGTGGGAGGCGAGCATCACCCGTGCCCCTTGAGCGAGCGCCTGCCTGATACCGGGCAGGGCGGCCCGAATGCGGGTGTCGTCGCCGATCCTGCCGTCGTGGATGGGAACGTTGAAATCGACGCGGACCAGCACGCGCTTGCCGCGCAGATCGACGTCGGACATTTTGAGGATGGGCACGGGAAATCGGGGCTCGGCATCAACCCTACTTCGCGTTCACGAACGCGACGGTGGCATCCAGCATCCTGTTGCTGAAGCCCCATTCGTTGTCGTACCAGGAGGACACCTTTACCAGCGTGCCCCCGACGACCTTGGTAAGCGTCGCGTCGAAAATCGACGACGCGGGGTTGTGATTGAAGTCGGACGAGACCAGCGGCTCCTTGTTGTATTCGAGGATACCCCTCAAGTCCGATTCGGAAGCCTGTTTCACCGAGCTATTTACCTCGTCTACCGTAGTCGGCCGTTTCGCCACGAAGGAAAAGTCGACGATCGAGACGTTGAGCGTCGGTACGCGGAACGCGAATCCATCGAGCTTGCCGTTGAGATGCGGCAATACCAACCCGATCGCCGCCGCGGCGCCGGAGCTGGCCGGGATCATGTTGTGCGTCGCCGAGCGCGCGCGGCGCAGGTCCTTGTGGAAGACGTCGGTGAGCACCTGATCGTTGGTGTAGGCGTGCACCGTCGTCATCAGGCCGCAGACAACGCCGATGCGGTCGTCAACCGCCTTCACCAGCGGCGCGAGACAGTTGGTGGTGCACGAGCCGTTCGAAATCACCGTATCAGAGGCCTTCAGCGTGTTGTCGTTGACGCCGACGACGATGGTGCGGTCGACGTCCTTCTCGCCCGGCGCCGAGATCACCACCTTCTTCGCGCCGGCCTTAAGATGCTCAGAGGCTTTCTCCTTGCTGGTGAAAAGCCCCGTGCATTCGAGCACCACGTCAATCTCGAGGTCCTTCCAGGGCAGCTCGGCCGGATTGCGCTTGGCGCAGACCTGGATGCGATCGCCGTTCACCACCATGGCATCGCCTTCCACGGCGACCGTCCCCGGGAATTTTCCGTGCGCGGTGTCGTAGCGCGTCAGATGCGCGTTAGTCTGGGCGTTGCCGAGGTCGTTGATCGCGACGAATTGCAGGTCGTGCTTCTTGCCGCCTTCATAATGCGCGCGCAGGATGTTGCGGCCGATGCGACCGTAGCCGTTGATTGCGATTCGAATGCTCATTCAGCAGCTCCTAGGAATTTTCTCAGTGCAAGACACTTTTTACGGCCTTCACCACGTTGTCCACGGTGAAACCGAAGTACTCGAAGAGCTTTGCGCCGGGCGCCGATTCGCCGTACCGGTCGATACCGACCACCGCGCCTTCCAGGCCGACGTACTTGCGCCAGTAGTCGCTCACGCCGGCCTCGACCGCGATTTTGGGCAGAGTCGGTATCAGGACGATGTCCTTGTACATCGGGGGCTGACAGTCGAAGACCGAGGTGCAGGGCATGGATACCACCCGCACCGCGACGCCCTCTTCGCCGAGCTTCTTTTTCGCACCCATTGCGAGCTGAACCTCGGACCCGGTGGCGATGATCACCGCCTTCGGTTCCTGGGCGTCGGAAAGAACGTAGCCGCCCCGCCGGATCGCGGTGATCGTATGCGCATCGCGTTTCTGGAACGGTACGTTCTGGCGCGTGAATAGGAGCGAAGTCGGTCCGTCCTTGCGTTCGATCGCGGCGATCCACGCCGCGGCCGACTCGACCGCGTCACAGGGACGCCATACGTCCATGCCGGGTATCAAGCGCAACGCCGCAGCGTGCTCCACCGATTGGTGGGTGGGACCGTCCTCGCCCAAGCCGATCGAGTCGTGGGTGAAGACGAAAATCGTGCGGATCCTCATCAGCGCCGCCATTCGCAGCGCATTTCGCGAGTAGTCCGAGAAGGTGAGGAAGGTGCCGCCGTAGGGGATGATGCCGCCGTGCAGCGCGAGGCCGTTCATGATCGCGCTCATGCCGAACTCGCGAACGCCGTAATAGATGTAATTGCCGCCCCCTTCGCGCCCGACGGGCTTGGAACCCGACCACAGGGTGAGGTTCGACCCCGTAAGATCGGCGGATCCACCGACGAGTTCAGGCAACACCGGCGCGAGACCTTCGAGCGCGTTTTGCGAAGCCTTGCGCGTCGCGACCGTCTCCGCCTTGGTGTTGATTTTTTCCAGGAGCGCCGCGCAGTGCTCCTTCCACAGGGCGGGAAGCTCGCCCGCCGTGCGGCGCCGGAACTCGCGCGCGGCCTCCGGGTGGGTTTTTTCGTAGGCGGCGAATCGCTCGTTCCATGCTCGTTCCAACTCAGCGCCGCGCTTTCTCGCGTCCCAGCCCTGGTAGACGTGCGGCGGCACTTCGAACGCAGGGTAACGCCAGCCGATGTTTTCGCGCGCGGCCTGGACTTCTTTTTCGCCGAGCGGAGAACCGTGAGCGTCGTGGCTGCCCGCCTTGTCCGGCGCGCCTTTCGCGATCACCGTCTTGCAGCAGATCAGCGTAGGTCTCGAGGGATCGGACCTTGCGTCGCGAATCGCCGCTTCGATTGCATCGAGGTTGTGACCGTCCACCCCGCGAACGATCTGCCAGCCGTACGCGGAGAAGCGCTCCGGCGTCTTGTCGGTAAACCACCCCGAGACGGGCCCGTCGATCGAGATGCCGTTGTCGTCGTAGAACGCGATGAGTTTTCCCAATCCCAGCGTGCCCGCAAGCGAGCAGGCTTCGTGCGAGATGCCCTCCATCAGGCAGCCGTCGCCGAGAAAGACGTAGGTGTGATGATCGACGATGTCCAAGCCCGGGCGATTGAATTGCGCGGCGAGCAGGCGTTCGGCGAGAGCCATGCCCACGGCGTTGGCGAGGCCCTGCCCGAGCGGGCCGGTGGTCGTTTCAACGCCCGGGGTGAGCCCGTATTCCGGGTGGCCGGGGGTCTTCGAGTGCAGCTGGCGAAAGCGACGCAGCTCGTCGATCGGCAGATCGTAGCCCGTGAGATGCAGCAACGCGTACAGCAGCATCGAGCCGTGGCCGTTCGAGAGCACGAAGCGGTCGCGGTCCGCCCATTTCGGGTTGGCCGGATTGTGGCGCAGGTGTTTTCCCCACAGCGCCAGTGCGATTTCGGCCATTCCCATCGGCATGCCGGGATGACCCGAGTTCGCCGCCTGCACGGCATCCATGGCCAACGCGCGAATCGCGTTGGTCAGGTCTTTGCTCATTTAGGGGAAAAATCGGAAGTATCGGGCTGAGACCTTATAATTATCGGCGAATCTCGCCCACTTGGCGAGAGAACCCGTATCGGAGGAGCAGTGAGCAAACTCGCGTTCATCGGTCTCGGTGTCATGGGCTTCCCCATGGCAGGACACCTCGTCAGCCGTGGCGGCCATGACGTCACCGTGTATAACCGCACCCGCGCCAAGGCCGAGGCCTGGGTCGCGAAACACGGCGGCCGGTTCGCGGAAACCCCTGCCAAGGCGGCCGACGGAGCGAGCATCGTGTTCTCCTGCGTGGGCGATGACCCCGACTTGCGCGAAGTGACTTTAGGTGCGAACGGCGCTTTTCAGAAAATGTCAAAGGGTGCGCTCTTCGTGGACCACACGACCGCATCGGCAAAGGTCGCCCGCGAGCTCGCGACCGAGGCAAAAAAGCGCGGCTTCGAATTCCTGGACGCACCGGTGTCGGGCGGCCAGGCGGGCGCGGAGAACGGGCAGCTCACCGTGATGGTGGGCGGGGACGCCGCGGCGTTCGAGCGGGCGAAGCCGGTCATCTCTCATTTCGCCAAGGCAACCACCTTGATGGGCGCCTCGGGGGCCGGTCAGCTCACCAAGATGGTCAACCAGATCTGCATTGCCGGGCTCGTTCAAGCGCTCTCCGAGGGCCTCAACTTCGCCCTCAAGGCGGGCCTTGACGCCAAGCTCGTGCTCGACGTGATCTCAAAAGGCGCCGCGCAATCCTGGCAGATGGAAAACCGCGGCAAAACCATGGTGGATGACAAGTTCGACTTCGGGTTCGCGGTCGATTGGATGCGCAAGGATCTGCGAATCTGCGGCGAGACGGCCAGGGAGAACCGCGCTTCCCTGCCGGTCACTCAGCTGGTCGCCGGCTACTACGACGAGTTATCGAAGATGGGCGGCGGGCGCTGGGATACCTCAAGCCTGATCCGCCGGCTGCGCCGAACCTGAGCCCGCGGGATTTTCCCGCGCGGACCCGCTCCATGAGCATGCCCTTTCAGTGGCCGGCGGCCTACGTCCCGGCTATTCAGCCGCCGGCGGAGCCGCCCGAGCGATCCCTGTGGTTCGTGTTCCGCGATTTCGAGCTTCTGGTCGCGGCGGCCCCTGCTGCCGTGGCCCTTCCCCATTGCAATCACCCCAAGAATTTGGGTATGATGCTCGCGCGAACACAATATCTTGGGGTACTCGGTGGGCAGCACTGCTTCTCCGCCGAGGCGGCGGCGGAGGCCGAGGCACCGCAAGGATGGGCTTGGCAGGGCTTGCGGGCGTTGTTCGGAGCGCTCGACGACGCGCAGTTCGCCCTGGCCGGGCGGGCGTTGCAGATCGTCGACTGGGACCGCACGCACCAGTACTGCGGGGCGTGCGGCAAGGCGACCGAGGCGAGCACGAGCGAACGCTCCCGACAGTGCCCGGGTTGCGGGGGGGTGGCCTATCCACGGCTCTCCCCGGCGGTGATGGGGCTGGTGCGGCGCGAAAAGGAGTTGCTCCTCGCGCGCTCGCCCCGGTTCCCGCAGGGGATGTACAGCGCGCTCGCCGGATTCGTCGAACCCGGCGAGACCTTGGAACAGTGTTTGGAGCGCGAGGTTCATGAGGAAGTCGGTATTCGTGTACGCGAGGCGCGGTATTTCGCCAGCCAGCCGTGGCCGTTTCCGCATTCGCTCATGATCGCCTTTTTCGCCGAGTACGACTCGGGGGATTTGCGCGCCGACGGCGCGGAAATCGAGGATGTGCAGTGGTTTGACGTTGGAAATTTGCCGCGATTGCCTGCTAGAATCAGCATCGCCCGCAGGTTGATCGATGCGGCAATTGGGGAGATGCTTGCAAAGTAGCTCGGCGTCTCATTTGTCAACTGTTGTGGGGATTTATGCAAATTGGACGGATTACATGTTGTCGCGAATCTGTACCGTTGCCGGGGGGACGCACGGTATTTGACTGACGCAGCCGCGCTGCGTCAATTTTGTCACGACTCCATCAACAGGGCCGGCCTCACGATACTCGGCGACCTGTTCCACGAGTTCGACGGTGGCGGAGTCACCGGCACGGTGGTGCTGGCGGAGTCGCATCTCGCCATCCACACCTGGCCCGAGCTCCAGAGCGTCACCCTCGACGTCTACGTCTGCAACTACACCCAGGACAACAGCGCCAAGGCGCGACAGGTCGTCACGGACCTGATGGATCTCTATCGTCCCGAGGAGCACGTGCAGCACGACGTGCCGCGCGACAAGCGCTTCATGTACGAATGGCTGAACGGGGACTACGGATTTTTCCTGCGCTCCTCCAAGCTCATCGAGGCTTCGAAAACGCGGTTCCAGGATCTTGAGATCCACGAAACGCCTCAGTTCGGGAAGCTCTTTCGCCTCGACGGCTGCTTCATGACCTCCGAACGCGAGGAATTCGTCTACCACGAAACCCTCATTCACCCTGCTCTCGCCGCGCTTTCCGCGCCGAAGCGAGTCCTCATTATCGGCGGCGGGGACGGCGGAGCCGCCGAGGAAGCGCTCAAGCACCCGTCGCTCGATCAGGTCGTCATGGTGGAGCTGGACGAGAAGGTGGTCGAGATCGCCAAGCAGCATTTCGGCGCGATCCACCGCGGGGCGTTCGTCCACCCCAAGTTGAAGCTCCTGATCGACGACGGGCTGAAATATCTGGCGGAGACGAAGGAGAAATTCGATCACATCGCGCTCGACTTGCCGGACCCGATCGGCCCGGCCACGGCCCTTTACGAAGAGGCGTTCTTTCGCGACTGCAAGCGCTCGCTGGCCCCCGGCGGGGTATTGACGCTGCACATGGGCTCGCCCTGGTCGCGTCCCGACAGGGTAAGGATGCTCTACGGGCGCTTGGCCAAGATGTTCAAGATCGCCAGGCCCTATACGATGTTCATTCCGCTCTACGGCTGCCTGTGGTCGATGTGCGCCTGTTCCGATTCGACCGACGTCGCGTCGGTAGGCGCAACGGAGATCGACGCGCGCGTCAGCGCACGCGGTGTCACGCATCTGCAGTACTACAACGGCGCCACCCATCAGGCGTTGTTCGCTCTGCCGAACTTCGTGCGTGACCTGACCGTCGACGCGGTGCCCAAGCCCAGGCTCGTGGCGGCGAAAAAGCGCGTCGCGGTCGGGGGAAAATAGGCTTATAGGCCGTTTCAAACCCTTGAAACGGCCCTGATTCAGGGGAGTATGAGAGGATGTGTCCCCTCATTTCGTAACCGGGGTTCTTAAGACTTCAGCCTGTCAGGCGGGGGCGCCCGAAGGGGGCCGCCGCTTTTGTTTTGGCCTCCAACCCGAGGAAGCGGAATTCAGGCTCCGGCTTCCGGCCGTTGACGATGTCCGCAAGAGCCCGGCCCGAACCGCACGCGAGCGTCCACCCGAGCGTGCCGTGTCCCGTGTTCAGGAAAAGGTTGGAATATTTCGAGCAGCCGATAAGCGGCAGGTTGCTCGGGGTCGCAGGCCGCAGGCCCGTCCAGAATTGCGCATGTTCCGCGCGCCCAGCCCTCGGGAACCACTCGAAGCAGCGCTTGACAAGCGCTTGGCATCGAAATTCGTTCATCTCGGTGTCATAGCCGGTCATCTCGGCGGTGCCCGCCGCGCGCAATCGATCGCCCAGGCGCGAAATCACGATCTTGCGCGCGTGATCGGTAAGGCTCACCTGCGGCGCCTCATCACCGGGCCCAAGAGGCAGGGTGATCGAATAGCCTTTGACCGGATACACCGGTACCGAGATGCCGATCGGGTTGAGCAGGAGCGGGCTGTAGCTCCCCAACGCGACGACATAGGCGTCGGCGCGCAGCGATTCCTCGATCCCCTCTTCGTCGTCGATCACCACGCGCTCGATCGCCCCGCGCGCGGCTTCCAGGCGCCTCACGCTGACTTTGAAACGGAAGCTCACACCCTGATCACGGCAGAGTTCAGCGAGGTTGTGGGTGAAGACCTGCGCGTCGCCGGACTCGTCCGATGCTGCATAGGCGCCACCGGCGATCTTGACGGTCGAGCCCCTGAGCGCCGGCTCGACCGCAAGGCACTCCTGGGGCGTCTTGATCTCCGTTTCCAGGCCGCGTGTTCTGAGCAGCTCGGCCTGTTTTTTCGCGCGTTCGAATTCACGCGGCTCCTCATAGAGGTGCAGGATACCGCGGGTCTGGGAATCGTAGCGGATACCCGTGTCGCGCCGTAGTTGGCGCAGCTGCTCACGGCTGTACAGCGCGAGCGCGAACGCGGCTGCGGTGTTGCGGCGGGTCCGACCGGGTAGACATTCAAACAGGAAACGCAGGCTCCACAGCCATTGGGCGGGATCGGCGCGCGGCCGGAACAGGAGCGGCGCGTCCTCGCGCCCGAGCCACTGCAGAATCTTGAATGGGGCCGTCGGGTTGGCCCACGGCTCGCAGTGGCTGACAGAAATCTGCCCTCCGTTGGCGAAGCTCGTCTCGAGCGCGACTTCCGGCTGCCGGTCAACCACCATCACCTCGTGGCCGGTCCGCGCGAGGTACCACGCGCTGGTCGTGCCGATGACTCCGGCTCCGAGGACGACCACTTTCATTCCGGCCTCCAACCCAAAAAAGAAAAGGGGACAAGCTCGCGCTTTATCCCCCCATCGTCTTACCCGAAACTAATCTACACTTTTGACATTTTCCGGGCAAGGGAATCCTGCCGGCCTTTCAGATCTGCGAACGGGGACAAGCCGCCTCACTTCCCTGAATAGGCGATCACCTTCTGCCGCTGCTCGCCGAGGCCCTTGATGCCGAGGGTGACCACATCGCCCGGCTTGAGCCATGCCTGGGTCGGCTTCATGCCCAGCGCGACGCCGGCCGGCGTTCCGGTCGTGATGATGTCGCCCGGGAGCAGTGTCATATAGTTGCTGACGTAGGAAACCAGCTTGACACAGGAGAAAATCATGTTCTTCGTGTTGGAGGACTGTCTGCGCTCGCCGTTGACGTCGAGCCAGATGTCGAGCGTCTGCGGATTGGCGATTTCGTCGGTCGTGACGAGCCACGGGCCGATCGGCCCGAAGGTGTCGCAGCCTTTGCCCTTGTCCCATTGAGAAGACTGCAGCTGGAATGCGCGCTCGGACACGTCGTTCACGATCGCATAGCCCGCAATGTAGTCCAACGCCTTGTCCTCCGGCACATATTCGGCCCGCGCCCCCACGACGATCGCGATCTCGACCTCGTAATCGAGCTTGGTGGAATTGCGCGGCTGCCGGATATCGTCGTTCGGGCCGCTGATGCAGGTCGTGGCCTTCATGAATACCACGGGCTCGGCCGGAATCTGCAGGCCGGCTTCATGCGCGTGATCGACATAGTTGAGCCCGATCGCGACGAATTTGGAGATGCCCGTATAAGGGACGCCGAAACGCGGGTTCGCGCGCACCAGCGGCAGCGATTCCGGGCGAATCTTGCGCAGCTTCGCCAGTCCCTTGGGAGAAATCGTGTCCTGGTCGATGTTGGAGAGGACCCCGGACAAATCGCGCAACTGGCCCTGCGCGTCGATGACGCCCGGTTTCTCGAATCCGTTCCTGCCGTAACGACAAAGCTTCATTTTTGCTTCCTTTCTAGATCATCATGCCGCCGCCCGCGCGATTCGCAGCGCCAAAAGGGAGTGAAGACTGCATTACAAGCGAGGTGGGTCGAGACCGTCGATGCTCCGAGCCGCCCCATCCCCTTGAGCGGCGGGCGCGAGGAGCGCAGTGTGTTTTGCGGCTGGCCTCCTGCGTTAGCCGTCCTCCCCAAAAGCGGTTCTTATCTGCCCTAATATTATAACAGCGCACGGCCAAAAAAAGCCGTAGTTTTCATGGAATCAGCGAGTTATAACAAGGGCGGACGCCCTGGTCCGACACTTCAGCTACGCGTCCATTTGATCGAGCAGCCGATGGAAGGCGTCTGGCTGGAGGGGCCGCGGCCCGTCCGGGCAATCTGCACCATTGCGTCGTAGAGCTCGCGAGGGGCGTCCGGGACCGGTTCGCGCTTGGACGCGTCGAGCCGGCCGCGATACTGCAACTCGAGCGCGGCGTTGTAGCCGAAGAAATCGGGCGTGCACACGGCACCGAAGGCCCTTGCCGCCTGCTGCGTCTTGTCGAGCACATAAGGAAACGGATAGCCGAACTCCGCCGCCACTCTCTTCATGTTTTCGAACGAATCCTCCGGGTATTCGGCGGGATCGTTAGCCATGATCGCTATGGAGCCTATGCCGTGACCGGAAAGCTCCATGCAGTCGCGCACGATGCGCTCGCGCACCGCTTTGACGTAAGGACAGTGATTGCAGATGAACATGACGAGCAGTCCGTTCCCACCACGGCTCGACGCCAGGTTGTGGCGCGCGCCGTCAGTGCCGGGGAGATCGAAGTCCGGCGCTTTCGCACCGAGACCCGCGATAGGAGACTGCAAGCTCGCCATGCGAAGATGGGTGAATGGATACGTTCAAAATCGTAGCATGAAACACATCGCAGACCGTGTCGCGCCCAGGTTCTTCGCGCCGGTGAAGCTTTCACCCGGCGTCGAGATCGAGCTGCCCGAGCGAGCCGCGCGGCACTGTGCGGTACTGCGCCTGCGCCGCGGCGAGACCGTGATCCTGTTCAACGGCGAGGGCGGCGAGTTTACAGCGGAACTCACGCGGGTTTCCCGGGACAACACGCACGCCCAGGTGACTTCGAGGCGACCGGTCGAGCGCGAGTCGCCCCTCGCGATCGCGCTCGCGCAGTGTGTATCGAGCGGTGATCGCATGGATATCACCTTGCAGAAGTCCACCGAGCTCGGGGTCGCGAGAATCGTGCCGATCACGAGCAATCGCTCCGTGGTCAGGCTGTCGAGCGACCGGGCCGACCGGCGCGTGGCGCACTGGCGCAACGTGGTAATCGCCGCCTGCGAACAATGCGGGCGCAACCGTGTGCCGGAAGTCGCCGCAATCACGGATCTCGATACTTTTCTCGCGGAGGCCGGCAACGACCGGCTCCGGCTGCTGCTTGCGCCCAACGCCTCCCAGGACATGAAGCATCTGGGACCGGCGCGAGCCGTGACGCTGCTGGTCGGCCCGGAAGGGGGACTTACACACGAGGAGCGGCGACGCGCGGAGGGCAGCGGGTTCGTACCGGTACGCTTCGGACCGCGGGTGCTGCGCACCGAGACTGCGCCGCTTGCCGCGATCGCGGCGATGCAGGCGCTGTGGGGCGACTGCTAGTCTCCACGGGCCGGCGGACGGGGCGCGGCTGTATCTCCCGCCGGCAACTGGCTAAAATCGGGCTTCCCCTATAACAACGATAACCATGCCGGCCCATCCCGACGCCCAGTTCATCAGCTGGTTCCGCTCCGTCGCCCCGTATTTCCACGCGTTCCGCGGCAAGACATTCGTACTCGCTTTCGGCGGAGAAATATTCGCCGAGCGCAAGTTCGTCGAGCTCGCGCACGACATCAACCTTCTGCACAGCGCCGGCATCCGCGTGGTGCTGGTGCACGGCTCGCGCCCGCAGATCGAGGCGCAGCTCAAGCGCCGCAAGGCCCGCTCCCGCTATGCCAAGGGCCTGCGCGTCACCGATCCGATTGCGCTTGAATGCGTAAAGGAAGCAGTCGGCCTGCTGCGCGTGGAGATCGATGCGCTGTTGTCGCTCGGGCTTCCGAACTCACCCATGGCGGGGGCGGCGATCAACACCGTCTCGGGAAATTTCATCACGGCGCAGCCGATGGGCGTGCATGACGGAGTCGATTTTCAGTACACGGGCTCGGTACGCAAAGTCGACGCCCAGGCGATCTCGGGTTGCCTCGATGCGGGCAACATCGCGATCGTCTCGCCGGTAGGTTACTCGCCTACCGGGGAAGTATTCAATCTGGCGATGGAGGACGTGGCCGTGTCCACCGCGACGGGCCTGCGCGCCGAGAAGCTCGTCTTCCTCTCCGATGCTCCCATCGAAGACAAGGGGGGCGAGCTTCTGCCCGAGCTGACCGCGCAGGAGGCCGCCGAGCTGCTTGCGCGCAGCAACCGACTCACGGCGGACACCCGGCTCTATCTGGCGCATGCGGTCGAGGCGGTCCGCGGGGGCGTGCAGCGAGCCCATGTCATCAGCCGCAAACTCGGCGGCGCGTTGCTGATCGAGCTTTTCACGCACGAAGGCTCGGGCACGATGATCACCGCAGACAAGGTGGTGAAATTGCGCGCAGCGGCGATTGACGACGCAGGCGGCATTCTCAAGCTGATCGAGCCGCTCGAGGAGGACGGGACGCTCGTGCGCCGGGGGCGCGAGCTGCTCGAGCGCGAGATAGCCCGCTTTGCCGTCATCGAGCACGACGGGGTCATCGTCGGCTGTGCGGCCCTCTACCCGTTCTTGAGCGCCCGTGCAGGCGAGCTCGCCTGCCTCGCGGTGAGGCCGGATCATCGCGACGAGGGCTACGGAGAACGCCTGCTGCGGCACATCGAGGCCCAGGCGCGCGCCCACAGGATGAAGAAGCTCTTCGTGCTCACGACGCGCGCGACGCACTGGTTCATCGAGCGCGGTTTTGCCGAGGCGGCGGTAACGGCGCTGCCGAAGGAAAAAAAGGAGTTGTACAACTACCAGCGGCGCTCGAAGATTTTGGTGAAACGGGTCTGAGCCCCGCACGGCGTCCTCGGTGAAAACGATTCGCGCTAGAATGATCGCCCCCGCCGGAACGGAGCAGCGACCATGGCAAGGATGGTGAAGTGCGTCAAGCTCGGGCGCGAGGCCGAGGGGCTCGACCTGCCGCCCTATCCCGGCGAGCTCGGCAAGCGCATCTACGAGAACGTGTCGAAGGAAGCGTGGCGGATGTGGCTCGAGCACCAGAAGATGCTGGTGAACGAGAACCGGCTCAACCTCGCCGACAAGAAGGCGCGCGACTACCTCGTGGAGCAGATGGAGAAACATTTCTTCGGCAGCGGCGCCGACGTTGCCTCCGGCTATGTCCCGCCGTCACAGAAGTAGGCCGTGACGCCGCGCGATCAGGCCCCCGAATGTCCGCATGGACACCAATACGCCACGACCCACCGAAATCAAACTGCACGAAAAGTCGCGGGTGCTGGAAATCTCATTCGCCGACGGCAAGACCTTCCAGCTGCCTTGCGAGTTCCTGCGGGTCTATTCGCCTTCCGCCGAAGTGCGCGGCCACGGCCCAGGGCAGGAAGTGCTGCAGGCGGGAAAGAAAAACGTGGAGATCACCCAGATCGA
>Ga0209488_10003559_pt1 | contig 12457 bp, 11 predicted proteins | sample Rivendell_Oct201_8_FD_188349 | JGI IMG/M metagenome (GOLD analysis project Ga0209488, IMG submission 188349) | Vadose zone soil microbial communities from the Eel River Critical Zone Observatory, Northern California, USA -... | ecosystem: Environmental > Terrestrial > Soil > Vadose zone >...
CTTCATGTCTTCAACCCAGTAGAGACGCCTCACCCCCGACATCATGATCCACTCGAAACAGGTGAACGTAATTTTCTGGCTTGGACATACCAACCTTGGGGATGGCAGAACTCGAAACATACAGTAACTGGCCGCATCAGCACGCTTGATATCTCTCTCTTCTGCTTGCTATTGCCGAGGGGAGTTAGGCCGTCCTGTGCGCCCGAAGATCTGCCGACTTTACTTATTTTATTCGGTCTCCGAGTGTGCTATTCCCAAATACCGCCATCACTGATAATCCGCGCAATTTTTGTTTTCTGGACTCTTTGGCTCTTCCTCCTCAGAGAGGAAAATGTCGAGCTCGTATCCGGACACTCCCTTTCGCCTTATCTCACTTCTAATCCCAGTCGTCCGCATCCGTCCTCATTTCCAGTTTTCCAAAGTCAATTTAAGCTTTTTAGTCGTGGCGCCACACTAACTTTGCCATGCGGGTTGTGCAATTAATGGTCATGCTACACAGAGCATACTGCATTCACACGCACGGCCCGGGGTGAGAATAGCGAGTCAAGAACGGAGAGACATCCCACCCATTTTTGCATTAATTCCACAGTCAGCATTATGGATGACGCCATGTGGGTGGAACGCCACTTTGTTCTAGACGACGTCCCAATCCCAGCCACTTTCGTCTCGCTCTGGAAGAGAGCATATTGCAAAGAAATGCGGTGATTATCATCAAATCCCTCTTTGGTCATTCAATGCCCTGATTCCCTTTCGAATGCTCTCCGTTTACAAATGATGGTCTTGTGACCCAGAAAATCTACCTACGCACTTGCTTTCCTTGACCGTTGCCTACTCTATCGGCCTCATGATAACGCCGCCCTTCTCCTCGATTACATGCATCCAAAGCTGATCTATGCCAAGATCGGACGGTAGCGAAATGTCTCATTGCTATCCGAACTCCTCACCCCCCCCTCTCACGAATAGACGCGTCTTTTATATCTAGCCGACTCGGGGATCTGTAGTAATTTTGTATAGCGATAGGAAACCAGAGATGTGGGTATGAATATCACTGTGTACAAACACCCATAGCTGGTGCCGCGAATTAGGTCAGGACACGGACACGCGATGTTGTGGTGCCAGTGTGGAGGGTGTGACAGAGTGACGTGTGGTGTGACGGAGAGGAGTGGTCTGTTGGATTATCCCTTTCCTTCCTTGCTTAACACACACTCGCTCCGCGGCATCATCCGCTCCCGCCTTCAAACCATGTCCTCAAATCAAAGGCCAACCCTCGTCCTTGCGCCTTCAGTGAATACGACAACGTAAGTCGCACACTTTCGTCTTTGTCCATCCCCAGGTATGATGACGCGCATCCCCAGTGTCGTCACCACAACTACCACTACCACGACCTACGCCCCCATCCCATTACCTGTCCTTCCAACTCCATCTACACCCCATGACCCACAGAAATACCCGCTTTTGAACGCCCAGTTACCCCCCTCATTCCGCCACTTTCCCCTCGTGTTCCCTAATGGGTCTCGCGCGACCTTTCACGACACCGACGAGGGTGATGATCTCTTGCAGGAAGAAGAGTTTATCGGGGGCAAGGGATGGCGTCTAGTCAAGTCTGACGATGGCGCAGGCCCTTCCAAGTCGGTTGGTCTCATCGAAGCCGTCGAACGTTTCGCGAGAAAGCGGTCATACGACAATGATGGAATGATGCAAGGAATCGAAACAATAACCGAATCTACAAGTCATACACCTCCACCGAGGAAAAAGGCCAAGGCGGCTCCTGTCCTCCCCAAACTTTCTACCGTTAACGGGGCAGCCCCTCCCTCACCTTTACCTTCACCACATGGATCTCCACCACCACCAAACATCTGGCCCTCTGCTCCTCCTAGTGGCGCATCATCTCCTCAACCCCAGCTCCCCATACAACCCGATGCTTCTCTTGCTACCCTCATGTCACTTCCTGCTCTCGTCTCACACTTTTCAGGACTCCCGGTTCAATTGCAGTCCCACCTCCTGATTACCCTCCTCCGGCATTCACCGTTGCCAGTTCTCCGGACTGTGCATTCCGTTCTAACCCCTATTCTTGCTCGCGATTTTCTTACCCTTCTTCCTCCTGAACTTGTTTCTCATGTCCTCAATTTTCTGCCTTTCAATTGCATTGCACGGGCCTCTCGCGTCTCCAAGTCGTGGCGGGCTATCATCGACTCCGATCCCGTCCTTTGGCGTGACCTACTGAAGAGCGAGAAGTTATGGTTCGGAGGCGATTCCGAGCGTGCTTTTGCTGAAGCACTCATTCGCCGCCGGCGGAGAGCTGGCTTACCACATCCCAATGATTTATCTCTCGCTAACCCATACAAAGTCCTGTTCAAGTCTAGATATCTTACACGGACTCGATGGATCAACAATGCCGAGCCCAAACACTTGGCATTCCCTGCTCATGGCCGCTCTGTCGTGACCTGTTTGTTGCTGTCCAAGGGCCGTATCATCTCTGCTTCCGATGACCATTCGATCCATGTCTACTCACCCGTCACTGGCCTTCTCCTCCGCTCCCTCTCTGGCCATGAGGGCGGAGTATGGGCCCTTGCGTCAACCAAGGATACACTTGTCAGTGGATCCACGGATAGGACTGTTCGCATTTGGGATCTCTCCACTGGCCGATGCACTCACGTATTTGGCGGACATACGAGTACCGTGCGCTGTTTGGCCATTGTCAAACCCGAATGGGTGGACGTCGAAGACGAGCACGGAAACGTTCGGAAAGAGAAATGGCCGAAGCGCCCCTTGATTGTGACCGGAAGTAGAGACCACTCCCTTAGGGTGTGGGACTTACCTCGACCGGGTGAACCCGAGTATCGGTTTGACGGTGCTGACGAAGCAGACATTGATCCCGCGGATGTGTGTTGTTTTTTCAAACTAGTACCAGAATTCCTGTGACTGATCAAGGTGATTTTTTTTTCCAGGAGGACGTTGACGAGAACCCGTACCATAAACTACATCTTGAAGGTCATGAGCATGCCGTCCGTGCCCTTGCAGCAAGGGGCCGTACTCTTGTTTCTGGCAGCTACGACTCCATGGTTCGCGTATGGGACATCATCACTGGAACCTGCAAATGGGTATTGGTAGGACATACCCAGAAAGGTTGGTACCATAATAAACACTTGAATTCATGATTGTTCTGAGCCATGTCATAGTTTACAGCGTAGTGCTTGACTCTACCCGCCGCCAAGCATGCTCAGGTTCTATGGATGGTACCGTGCGTGTTTGGAACTTGAAAACGGGGGAATGCCAATATACTCTAACGGGTCATACTTCATTGGTCGGCCTCCTTGGCTTGTCACCCTCACATCTGGTCTCGGCCGCGGCCGATTCTACCCTTCGCATCTGGGATCCTGATACAGGCGAGGTCCGACACATGCTGGCTGCGCATACTGGTGCAATCACATGCTTCCAGCATGATGAATTTAAAGTTCTCAGCGGGTCCGATGGCACACTGAAGATGTGGGATGTTCGCGAGGGCACAGTCGTCCGCGAATTCCTTTCAAATATCCACGGCGTCTGGCAAGTTGTATTTGAGGGCCGCTGGTGTGTGGCGGCCAGCCATCGATCCGACGCAACAATCCTTGACGTTTGGGACTTTGGCAATGGCGAGTCAGATGATGATTGGATTGGCGAGCCAGTTGGCGGGATTTACGACGAGGATATGACGGATGATGAAGACGAGGAGATGGAACAGGCAGACGCTGACGCTATGGAGCAGGATCTTGATATTCCGTCCGAAACAGACATGGCCGAGGAGCCTGCGATATTTGCTGATGACGCAGGTGTCAAAGACGAGACGTTCGAAATCGTGGAACCCCTTGTGGATGATGATTGGGGTGGAGACGATCCCCATGGCGAAGGAGCGACGGACTTGGCTCATCGCATTGCGTCGCAGGCTGGTCGCCACACCTCGCGGCAGCCGGGAACAAGCCAGTCCCATGGCCATGGTCGTGTTGTAGCAACGTCGTCCTCTTCGACAGCGCCCCGCATTCGGCCACTGATCATCAACGACGAGACCCCAACAAGACCACGCTTCAAAGGCACGGTCGGACGTCGTCGCTAGAGATTTTCTTAATGAGTAGATCCGTTACCCACAGGGCGCTTGTCGATGCAGGTTCAGGTTGTGCGTTACTTGTTGTAAACTCAATTACACCGCCCGCGCGAGCAAGTGGACATTGCTCTCAACCGCATTATAACCGGGAATCCTTACAGGTTTGGGTTGTTCTGTGTTTTGTCGTCCTGGACAAGTTTTTAAGAAGGTTGTGTCATTTACTATACTAATTAACTCTACATACGTTTCAGCATTTCTTTATGGAACAATCTCATTTTGTGTTTGATAGTGTCGATTAGAGTTGCGTTGAAAAGACAAAATGAGTAGTTGACAACACTGAAGAGTTCGTTGTTCAGGTCATCCATATGAAAGTAATTGAGACGTGGGCTCAGATCATTCATCCACGTACGTTTCACATGGAGATAAACGTTGCTGGTTGCAATATGTGCACACATGGGCTTTTTGCAGTGTAAATGCATAGGAGCAGCAGTGATGGAATGGTAGTATGACAAGCGACAAGCAAGCCAGCTCGCGTTACTCCATACATCAGTGTAATTATGCCACACGATCAGAGTCCATCGCGCAACATGCTGTACATGAACAACAGGAACGTCTCGCTATGCTCAGATCTAACGCGTGATGTAGAATTTGGCGCTTGAAGGGCAAGAAAGTCAGGAATCAGAAACTCGATACCACCCAGAAAATGAACCCTGCATTACCACTTTGCTTAAGAGAGTGTCAGAAAAATTAAATAAGAGGAAAACGGAACACGAACACCATGAGAAAACGACCCAAATATCGACTGCTCTTTCTAATAGCATAGCTAGGAAACCGTTCGGGCTTTGTGAATCTTGACTTCTTCACGTGGCCTATTCGATCGAGCCAAGACGGATCACATTCAGTTCAACGGTGAGACTCCGACGTGAAAGACAGAAAGAAAGGGAGGGAAGGGAACACTACGAACCGATCCTGTGTGTCCACGCCTACTGCTCCCAAACGCTGCAAAACGCGCATCCCCGAGCTCACGCGACCGAATATCGTGTGCTTGTTATCCAAGAACGGCGTTGGCGCGAGGGTCAAGAAGAATTGCGAACCTAGGTCAATAAAGTTTATTTTATTAAGCAAACGATTACAGGCGCGGGCGCCGAGCGTAGAGGAAGAAGAGGGAGGCGAACCATTGGTGTTAGGTCCCGAGTTGGCCATCGCGAGGATCCCGGCACCTGTGAATCGCAGCTCTGGATGGATCTCATCCTCGCTGTGGGGAGTTTTTTTGTTTTTGAACGCCGTAAGATGGGTTTTGGTGTTGTGACGCACAATTTTTGACCGTATATACTGGTACCACCTTTCCCTGTCCCAGTTGGGTCGCCTCCTTGGACCATGAAGTCCTATTAAACAGAGGTAGAGTTCGACGGTGAGCAGGAGTCCAAATGTACAGAGACTTGGGATAGAGGTGGTGGTGGACATACGGCGACAATTCGATGGAATATCACGCCGTTGTAGTATCCACGCTTTGCCAGTTGTGCAAAGTTCTCGCAGGTCTGGACGAGTAGGAAACCATGGGTTTGTTTTGGGACGGTACCGCGCTTAGGATTGATGAATGGACGTACTCGAGGGGCATGGTCCCAATAAAGCTCTAGTTGTATGTTACCCAGGCTCGTCTCGAGGACCACTGATTCTGACGCGGGCATGCTGTTGGAAGATGTTCGAAAGACAACTCACCCGACGTGGACGCGTTGAGGATCTCTCTGAACTGAACGGAACACGCTGAGCGCCAAAATCACACACATATTCTCAACACGCCGTCATCAGAGGTGGATATTCGGGACAACACTCCAACTTGGTTTTCTTTGTGGTGCAGCTAACCATAATTTGAACGATCAGATATCGTCAGTTTATTTAGACGATCAATCTTGACTTGTGCCATCACCGTGGTCTGTACAGGCTTCCTCATCCGATAGAGGGAGGAAGAATGCGGGCAGTAGTCCAGCGTGTGCTCTCTGCCTCAGTCACAGGTCTCTTTTTTTTTCTATCCTGGACATCCTCTTCCCCTCGCATTGAAAGGGTTGTTTCAGTCAACAATGAAGTCGTGTCTGAAATCTCTCGGGGTTTGATGGTGCTCGTAGGCATTGGCGTCGGTACATGACCTTTCGATATACACCTTTGAGATGGGTCGAGCTGAGCAAATGATCGTACCGCACAGACGACAATGCCTCTGACATCGAGACGCTCGCGAAGAAGATGTATGTTTTCTCATCTCGTTCACGGTGATTCCTCAGCCACTGACGACAAGCTTTAAATCAGATTAACCCTGAGGGTGTTCTCCAATCCTTCTGGTGACATGTGGAAGGCGAATGTCAAGGACATTCAAGGCGAAATCCTGTGTGTATCTCAATTCACACTCATGGCGAAAACATCCAAAGGAAAGAAGCCCGACTTTCATCTTGCGATGGTTCATATACTCGTTGTCTTTCTTTTCTCTTCATTCACCCCGGGGGAAAGTCTGCAGATCAATCGCGGACCATGTACGCCTCATTTCTGCAGTTCATGGGCACCCAATACACCCCGGAGAAGATCAAGGGTAAACCGCTCACTGACCCGTGACGGGGAGGTCTGATTGTAACTGACAGATGGGAAATTTGGAGCCATGATGAACGTTAGCTTGACCAACGAGGTGACACCGATTCGTGGACTGCGATCACTCTGCGCATTTCTGATTTTGCTGCTGCTCGGGAAAATAGGGACCCATCACTTTCACCCTCGACTCCCGGAAGTTTGAGTACATCACACCACCGGTATCCACACAAGCAGTGGCACTGTCGAGCGGGAGGCCTGTTGGAAGCCTTGATGAAGCTTCAAAATCGAGGACACTTGGGATACCTTCAGTTCCCGATCCCGCTGAATAATGTAGAACGAGCGGTCCCATGGCCTACATGCGATCACCATGCGCGGCATACAAATGATATCCAGTACTTGTCATCGTAGGTGCTTGCGGAATTGCGTTTGGGCTTACTTACGAGTAGGTTAATTGAGGTGTGGTAAATCTATGTAGTGCAATATAAGGTATACTGTGATAGATGGAGGGGGGCTACATCGTCCAGGAAGGAGTGGGAGTTGTCAGGGTATCGAAAAGTCAGTCTTATAAATATCCGCTCAAAACCCGTACTAGACATTTCGTGATGGATCGCACATTTCTCCGATCTCCTTTCCAATCTTCCGCAAAATCGCTCAGCCCTTGAAGCTCGAGCTGAAGCTTCTTCTGAACAGAAACAGAGTTGGCGAGCATTACGAAGGACAATTCGGTGTCTAGGTGTGCCGAGCGCGAGTTGAGGTTTGTAGAACCAAAGAGGGTGAGAATGGGCGGGGATTCTGGATTTGGTGAGAGCCAAATCCCTTCCCAGACAGGATTAGCTTGGATATACCGAAAGAGAGAGTGTGTGGTGAGCGTACCTTTTGCATGGTAAGTCCAGCCGGGTCTGTTCCACTCCTTGAGCTCCACAGATCCGGGAACGGACTGAGGGTCTTGAGATTGAGACGTGCGCACGGCAGCCATGAATTTCTGCTCGAGCCATGTGTAACCTTCTGGTAGACGGCTGGATATTCCCTTGGAACCGTAGAAACCATTCGCCTGATGATAATAACATTGGGCCATTAGTCATCTTGGAATGAACAGGACCACGTACTTCAGGACTAGCGCAGATGATACGGGTGGGAACATGCGAGCGGAGGATCAGATTCTTGTATGACTTGGACAACCCAAAATAACCACTAGTCAGGTTCAACAGTGGGCGGAAATCGAGAGCCGCGTCTCGAAATTTGGTGGGGTCCAAGTATTGGAAGAGTCGCTTCAAACACTCCTCTTCCTCTCGAATATTGAACTGCCCAGCCTGCATTACAGGAAATATCACTACAGAGTCCTCTTGCTGAAGCTTCTCATGGATGTCTCCACTCTTCACATGATAATCGCGCTGCAAGCCGGAGAAAGCGAGCCTTGCTTGCGGCTCAATGTGATGCGGGTGAATCGATGGACGAGGCCAATGGAACAGGTGAGACGCCTTGACATTGTCAGGTGTTGACGGAGGAAGTAATTTGTACGAGAAAGAGGACGCGGTCTTCAGAAAGTCGAAACAATAATTCGACAATTCCGGAGCCGAAGAAAACAGCAAGTAGCGGTCTTGCCGGTCTGTGAAATAAGACTTGTTCAAGTTAGCACTGCACAGTAGATGAGCGTCAATAGGTAGATCCAGAGTCGCAAGTTAGAATCACCCGCTGATCATGACTGTGTCGTCGGCGCCATAAATCTTAGCATGCCACGTTCCGAAGCCTTCATTGAATCGCGGAGGGACGAGGTTGGAAACCACACCCTTCAGCTTCGGACTACGAAAGAGCGAGACATGGCACCTGTCCGGGAACTCCTTAAGCAGGGGCACCAGGAGAGCTGCGGTTGAGGACGATCCAGGTCTCGTTGACCTATTATAATCTAGTTGGAGGTAAATGTGAAGGGACTTTTTGCAGCGCAATGTGTCGCGTATGGTTTCTATCTAACAGAGTGAGTCCTGGTAATGATAATTTCAATGTCAGAAAGTTCGCTCACCAATGTCGTCTCGGATGATCCAATATAAAGTGAAGATATGAATATTCGTCTCTCTGCACCTCGTATCAAGTCCTAATAGTAGAGTGGTTACTGCACAATGAAAAGAGGCGATCTTAATTAATATCTCACGATCAATCTGGTGTAGAAATCGGCCGGGTTCGATGGAATGTGCACTTTCTCGGATGCGAGAGTGAAGGACGGTTGAGTCTGCGCTAGCGAGGACGCGAAATCTTGGATCCTTGGATACCGCGCTATACTAGAGAGGTGACGCTGGTGGCTTGTAACATAAGAAAGTCTTGGGGATGACCGACTGGCACGTAGAAGAGCAAGCGATGAAAAAGAGAGCATTAGAGCGGATGACCGGAGTCACCGTGCGATGCCGAGTCGAGTTCCGTCATAACATAACATGCTGTACCACCAACCACACTCCCCCGACGCACTCTGACTTCCCATGAATGTTCCTCCAAATTTCGTCTCCTTTCCTCTAAGGAATGCGAATTATGCTACTTTACCATCCATCGGCATGAACACGCTCAAATTCTTCCTTCTTTCGCCTCTCCGTGTTCTTGCTCGTCTCCTGCAGTTGGGTAGATTATTGAGTAGAGGGGAAGAACCCAGTCAGTTGATGTCGTCTTCCCTGGTCTACGGCACGGATGGAGGTGTGCCTATGGTACACATGGGGAGTGCCCCACCGGCCACATTCCACTATCCTGGCCCCTGGTCTTTCTTCGCTTCTGGATACGCCGTTGCTCTCTTTGCTATGGTAAGTCGCATTCATAGGAGTGTCTCTTACCTGCGTCTTACCTTGGTTTTTACACAGGCCCTACTCTTGAATCGCATCCAGAACATCGTCGTGCCAAGTCGGCGCCCTCCACTCCACCAACCCCGTTCTGGCTTCAGCTTACGGGCCCGTTGGGCTTTCCATCGCATGGTTCTCCCCTCCGTTTTCCCGGTCGACCTATCACGCACCTACTCCAGAGTGATTCTTCGATTGCCAACTATTTATTACATTCTCAAATGTCTTGTCATTTGGTCAGTCTTGCTCTTGCAAGCCTCCGACTACTTCCTTTCTTCCCAATGGAAGCCCTTTCAATTCCTAGACGACTGGGTAGCCCGAAAGGAAATGGACGACATTTGCTGGCTCACATTTCGGGCAGTATGTGGGGCATTATGCGTCGGTGCGTTGACGAAAGGCCTGGAAGGCGGTGGGACCAATCCTGCTGCACCGTTCAACCTGGTTTGTCCCTTTCCACTCTACATGTATGCCACCCTTTCATGACCTCGTGTACAGTTCGGCTATTCCTTCATGCTGCACTTCTACTCCTCACCACTGACACATCTAATAAAACCGGAGGGCCTTCCCTCCCGCCCAGACGTGAACGTTATTTTTACTATTTATGTTCCCTTATTCCAGGTAAGGAAGCACCTTTGGGCGATATAACGCGGCTGACATTGTCCCAGCTTTCCGTGATTCATATTATCGGCGCGAGGAAGAACTGGTCTAATCAACGACTAATCCCGACAACCGTTTGTTCGGTGTTGACACTCGCACATTTCCACTGGGTTCTTTGGTTTTCGCCGTCTTCATATCCTTTACTCAACTACGTCTCGTGCATCTTCGAGTCATTGCTCCTCCTCGTCATTGCAATCACGTTTTCCCTCAACATACTCACGCAGTTGCTATTAGAGGGATCCATAACTCGCCCCTTCGTCGGACATGCCGCCTCGCTCATGCCGAAATGGGACGAAGATTTCTCCATCGTATTACTCCGACTCGGTATCGCCAGCTTGGACGCAACGAGCGTAGCTGGACTCGGCAATGAAGTGAGCTGGATCGCACTCACTGATCACGCAGAACCCGTGGCCCGGGAGCGCCGGGTACACTACGGCGAAGCCGAGATGAATCGTTCTGGTATATCATCTATTACGCACACGACCGAGTACCAAGGAGGTCGACGCACACGGAAGGAAGGCTTCGCCAATGAAATCAGACGAGTCAAAGTCGGCTCTTCTTCGCACGGCGATCCTATAATCGATCCGACGTGGTTCATCGAGTTCAAGAGGTTTGGTTACGCGATTGCCAGGTGTGGATTGGGGCTCGGACGAATGGCGGGAAGACTTCTCCGTGGCCAACCCGTTTTCCCTCGACCACATGCAACCTCTGATGTGCAGACACATGATTCCGACGCCCAGTCACCGGGCATCTCTCATGGCAAGACCAAGCCTTCCATTCCTGACGAACGAGATTTATATGAGCGTTTCCTCTCCGGCGAGGTGCTCAGCGACGACGAAGACGACGAGTTTTCCCCTCCAAGTAACCCAGCTCTTCAATACGACGATGACGACGACGACGAACGTGCAGAGGTTGACACACCAAGCGAGGAGATTGACGCCCTGGTGTTGTTCAGCGACCTTTCTGCGGCCACTACATCCGCAACCGCACCGGTCTTACTTGCTCACATGACGGATACATCCTCCTCACCCTTGACGCGCCGAAGATACAGAAATCTTGTCTCTGGTCAACGAGACCCCGAGCAGAAGGCATGGGATGCATTCGTCAATGGCAAAAGAGAACGTGCGAACAGTCGAGATTCACCGACCAACGAACTGCGCAGAAATTGCGTCATATGTACGGTTGAAGAGCGGCAGATCATATGTTGGCCTTGCAGGTGAGTCACTCTCGTTGTTTGTCTTGGGTTTATCTCACCGGGCGATGTCTGTATATCAGGTGTCTGGCACTTTGCGATGACTGCCGCCAAAATCTCGCATCCCGCCATCCAGCGTCAAAGCACACATGTCCATGTTGTCGTCAACCGTGAGTCCCTCTTCGCCTAGCGCTCGAGTTTGCTTCGGGATTGACCATTCGAGCAGAGTAGAGGGGTTCTCCAGGATCTATCTTCCTTGACGAGCATGCTGGCCCGACCCATTGTACTATTGTAAGAAAGAAATCAATCTTTCGTCTTGGGGGGTGGTACGTGGCATCAAAGCGTGATGATTCCCTGCTCGTGTATCACACCCGTTCGCGGCGTGAGATTAGGGATACCCATTGGTGATTGCAGTCCCCGAGATTATGTCAGGTCAGGGAAGGGAAGGGAAGGCCTTTGAACCGATTTAAGTCGCAGAAGGACGTCGGTGATGTCGAAGAAGAATGTTCGAGGTTGTGGTTGACTCATTTCCCGCCCTCGGCGTGTCGATGTTCAGCTGATGACGAAGCGTTGGAGTGGGATTAGTTCGAGTTTTGCGGTCTGACAAACTCGTTCCCCATAAACCCCCTCCATCCCCGGCTATTTATCAGGATTGCTTACGCCGTTCAGAATGATATGCAGTCGCTTTTGTGTGAAGGTCCCTGCGGCTGTGTCACAGCCCACGGGATTGATCCCTTGGCGCCTTTGGTCAAAATGCGGTGTGATCGGTGCGCCTAGTTGGCGTATGCGAAAAAGAATCAAACTCGGAGATATGTAGATATGGCGCCACACTGCACAGTCCATCCGAGTGTACTGCAATTATTATCACGATGGCGGAATCGCCTCTAGCGCTTTCTTTCTGGAAGCCCACCACCTACTACTGCAGTTCTCAGCCTAGTGTAGTTAATTAAGGCGAAATCCCTGAAGAAGACTACATTCATTTATGTATGAATGAACACATGTAAATACATGCAAGTTCGAGACGCTCTGCTGGCGCCTTCTAGGAATGCCTTCGGAAACGACAATGGGTACCGTCTGAAGTTCCTGGCCTCCGCTGACATCTTGGAAAATGCATCGTCCGTACTCGCGCGATGGAGAGCCATA
>Ga0209488_10003560_pt1 | contig 12456 bp, 15 predicted proteins | sample Rivendell_Oct201_8_FD_188349 | JGI IMG/M metagenome (GOLD analysis project Ga0209488, IMG submission 188349) | Vadose zone soil microbial communities from the Eel River Critical Zone Observatory, Northern California, USA -... | ecosystem: Environmental > Terrestrial > Soil > Vadose zone >...
CCCCCCGTTCTGGTCGTCCATCTCTCTCTGCATCATATCTGCTTTCTTTCACTTTGTGTTCAATTCATTCCACAAGCACGTCCACAGCTATCGTCATCATGCAATTCTTGTACTCATTCCCATGCCACATCTCATTGTTGCCACGCCATGCCAGTTTCGTTTTGATGTTCGCTCTTCTGCAGTGGGTGATGGAGCGGTTGGTCGCTCTCACGCCCCTCTGGCCTCCCATGCATTGAACGCTCTCACCCCTCTTCCATGCTTGCATTTCCCCGTTTCCCTCTTTTGATACCCGCACTACACTTTACGTAGCTGTCTTGGTACACCACCTGTTCTCCTCCTCGCTCCTGCCTCTAACCCGTGGAGTGCAATAAACCGCGGCGTTCGTCCCACACGTAATTTTTCATGCCATGCCATGCGATAGGAACAACGCGGCACGATTCGTATAGAGCGCAAACAGCACGCGGTGGTGTTTCCTCTTTCCCCCAGAAAACACGTGGGAGATGTATGGCAGGTACACTACCACGGAGGAAGGGGGCTGTTGGCCAAACGTGGCAAACAACACGCATGGCGACTAACGAATACGGAATGCCACGAATCACCGAAGGAGCGACGTCTCGAGCCTCGAGGATTAAGCAGCGCGCGGGGCCCCGCGCAGTGGGCACGTTCGCGGGGCAGAAACGGTGTGGCGTGAACCAAGACCAAAAGGACGGCCAGCGTGTGTGCAAATTAGCTGCTGTCCACTCCACTCGACGACTCGACAGACGTCCATCACCCACCTGCAATCGCGAAACCGCGCCCCAGCCGCGTGGCGCCACACACTGAACGGATCCATCAAAGATCAATTCTCCGTACCTTGTTTTCCCACCGAAGCCTGCCCCCTCCAATTCAACAGAACAATTGCCTCCGGGAATTCCCAATTCATCTCAATTCAATACAAATGAGCCCCTCCTGCCTTCTCTCACTCGCATACAGTTTAACGATGACGGCGCTAATATGATATGATACCAAAATCGCGAACACGCGGTCGAGCGCCACCGCGCGTTTCTCTCGCAATTGGTACAAGTCCAGGGCTTCTGCGATGCGGCCGCCTTTCAGGCATCACGAATTCGTTTTCTTTTTTGACTTGGCGGCAGGGTCGCTAGCGCTGGAAAAAGATCGGGGAACACACGTTAGTGTGACCATGTATGGCAGGAGGCATGCGGTGAGCCATGAGGCACGGCAGCTCGCGCCGGCCAAGGGGTGGCACAATACTGGCACAAGGGGTTGGGGTTGGTTTGGCAGGGCCCGAGTCATGAGCTCCATTGTATTGAGCATGTCGAAAAAGGAGGAAATGAAACGAGAAGCCAAAAATAACGCGAGCGGACGACAAGGGCCCACATGCTACAGTGCAGAGACGCGCTCACCTCTCCGTGCCCGTGCCTGCAGTTTTCATGATCGTGAGCTTGCCTGATGATGCGGCGTTCACCATCTGTTGTTCGACGGACTTGTTGATCTTGGCGCTGAGTGCCTGCATCACCATTCAGTCGGGTCTGCATGCAAGGGAACGGAGAGAGGAAGGTCGGAGATCTGTGGCTGACCTGGTGCATGGAGGCCTGCTTGATGGCAGCAGCCTTCTTTGGAGCGATCGTGCGACGGCCTTTCTTCGTATTTGCAGCTGCCTTGTGCGCATGTCGTGTATCGTGAGTCGTCTTGGCTTTCAAGCCTTTTGTGCTTCCTTGAACCATGTCGGTCAACTCAATACTGTGTGTAGTCAACCAGCCTCAGCGCACTGGGGAACCCAGGGTTAAGGTTACGGAGACACCCGGGTAGCAGCTACTGAGGCCCAACAACACACACCAAACCACTCCCACCTGAAGTTCTCCGTCTCTCATGCTCCTTTCTTCTGCGACTTTGGTGCGACTGCCGCGTGCAGTAGCAGCTACAGGAAAGGTACTTCTTACTTCATTTTTCTGCCCCGATGGATAGCCAACGTTGACCCGTCACCCCATGCTTTGCCCTGATTCAAGCGCACCGTACACGATTTGTTCGCCTTGCCCGAGCGGGCCCCGATCATCTCATATGGCCCTGCTGGTCGCAGTGCGGTAACCGGACACGTTGCGACTGTCTTTGGTTGCACGGGTTTTCTCGGACGTTATCTTGTCTCCAAGCTTGGTGCGATTCGCCCTCACTCTGCAGGGCAAGGCAGAAACAACTTACCGTTGAGGCGCACACGTAGCCAAGGCGGGCACGCAAGTCATCATCCCCTACCGCGATGAAGATGAAAAGCGCCATTTGAAGGTTACCGGTGATCTCGGTCAGATCGTATCGATGGTACGTTCTTTCGGCCGCCTTCTCAAGAACTTGTTCGTAATGCTACTTCCCTTGGTAGGAATGGGACATCCGCAATGAGGAACAGATCGCAGAGTGCGTCCGTCATTCCGACATTGTGTACAATCTCGTTGGCCGTGATTATGAGACAAAGTGTGTCGTGTTTTTACACTCACCTCAGCGCAACGTTGACTGGGTTTGACTCTCAAAGAAACTTCACATTTGACGACGTACATGTCAAAGGTGCTGGTCTCATCGCCGAGGTCTCTGCAAGCGTTGGCGTTCCTCGACTAGTTCATGTGTCGCACCTCAACGCCTCGCCAACGTCGACATCCCAGTTCTATCGTTCCAAGGCTGCTGGTGAGATCGCAGTCCGCGAAGCGTTCCCCACTGCCACGATTGTTCGGCCTGGCCCACTGTTTGGACATGAAGACAAGTTCCTCACCAATATGCCAGGTATGTTCCCCTTCTTACCTTCAGCCTTCTCCCTGTCTCTAAGCTCTACAATTAGTGTGGACTGTCTGGTGGAAGCTCAATCATGGTCAGACCAAGGCTCGGCCCGTACATGTGCGCTCCGATCGCTTTTGTGTCTACACCGCCTGCTTATGGTCCTTCCACAGGTGATGGATGTTGCCCAGGCGCTCTCAAACCTCGTCAGAATGCCTGCCATCGACCGCACGCTTGCGCTCCCAGGCCCATCAACCCTTACATACGAATACCTCCTCGAACTCGTCTCGACGCTCACCTATAACCCCCCATCGCGCGCACCCGTAGTCCCCAAACGTATCGCGCTGGCCCTCGCGCGCGTAGCACAGCGCATCTGGTGGCCAACACTCAGCCCGGACGAGGTCGAGCGGCGCTACATCGACGACGCAGACACGCCGGGTGACTGGGCACTGGTTGGCGTCGAGCCAGATGAGATTGAGAATCATGCGATCACCTATGTGCGCCGCTATCGCTCCGCGTATGTTACCAGCCGCTACTCTCTTTTTTTGTCCCGCTTACCGTTCTTGCCGTAGCGCGAATTATATCCGCCCCATCGTGGTCCCTCCACGACCGGTAAGCTCGCCACCCAAATTTATCCTTATTTTGTTCGTCTGCTAACACGTGCCTGAATGTGTTGATGGTGCCTCGACCCGCACAGCTGACAGCTACTGAACACTAGAACGCCGATAGATCACGCGTTGCGAGGGAGAGTGGGCCAAAGTGGATCGTAGACTTAAATAAGTTGCAACCAGGCTAAAACAAACAATCATTACCTTACCCGGGACGTCATCACTGTCAACGATGATCATGCGCGCCCATCTATCTTAACCTTACCCCCCAATCGGCGGAGAACAACGAAATGCCCGCATGACCTCGACCCTGCTTTTTATTGTATTTTGGTTAGTTTACGGGGTGCGTATGCCCTGCGTCATAAGTTGCGCCGTCCATGACGCGCCGACGCCCAACGCGCGCCCGTTCCCGATTATAGTTTAGAGTTGACGCTCTATTTCAGAGGGTTCTCGCCGACCTGTTGGAAGGGTGAGGAGACCCCGAACAAAAAAACATACGGTTTCATTTCATTCCCGCGGAGGAAGAAAGGAAAGAAAGGAAAACAAAAGGCTTGTTCTTGTTTTTTTATTTTTGGGTACCCCAAGCCAGATCCTGCCTACTTCGAGTTCGCTTCGCGCGCCATAGTGCTGTGTCACGAAGGTTCGTTTTTTTTTTCTTTTTTGGCTGGGGCTACTGTATTATGGGTTCTCTGTCTGTCTCATCTCACACACAAATAATACACCCTCTGCGCCACACTTGCCACTTTTCCCCGCTTTGCAGCATGTGGGCTCTGGTCCCTCCCGATCGGCGCATATTTTGGCTTTGACCCTGAACCGGCTTCACCCGTGTTTCGTATTTTTGCGATCGAGGTCAGATATACAGTGCACGGTCATGGGCGCTGGATGTACGTCATGTCATGTAAAATCAGGGTCAGCACACGGAGAACCAACACAGGCATTAGGCGGGCGTCAGGCGCAATCCCGCTACCTGCGATACAACATTGATCGATGGATCATATCATTAGGGTGTGGTGGGAGGAAGGCAGACACTAGACGCTGAAACAAACGGGAAAGATACAACAAGACAAAGCCAAGAGAGAAAACACGACGTGCGACAAAAACTCGTACAACATACAGAAAAACGAAGGGAACCAAAAAAAAAAACCAAAAACCCGTCGAGTAGCTCCCGCTTAGCTGGGCCTGGGCGCTGAAGTACATATTGCGTCCGCGAGGTGGAAACAAAAACAAAAAAAGAACGGAAGACGAAAACAAAAACGTCCGGAATGAAGACCATCAATCCACCTCCCTGGCTCTCGAACTTGAGCCTGAGCGCTTGAGCGCCCAACACACGGACAACAAATGTGCCCTGTGTAACTTACCCGAGCCGCAACGCACCAAGCTGACTCGGAGTTCACAAAAAAAAAACAAGGGAGGAGGGGGGAAGGAATTACTGTAATATAAACATGGGAGCCCTCATTTCTTTTTTTGTCTTCTCGTCGGCTCACTCTCGACGCGCCAAGGCTCAGAACGTCGGTCCATCGACATACATTCCATTCCCGATCCCCGACTGTGCCTGCGGCTGCTGCGTTTGCGCTTGCGGCGATGCCGGCTGTCCCTGTCGCGCTTGTTGTTGCTGTGGTGAATGATGCTGGTGATGCTGGTGCGGGTGTTGGTGCTGGTGATGAGGGGACGGGTGTTGCTGCTGACGCGCGACTGCGCTCGTCATGTGCGTAAAGTCCGACCGTCCGGCACGCGCGAGCGCAAACAGACGGCGGAGCTCCTGCGCCTGGTCGGCAGCCTCCTCGTACGAGTACGAGTACTGCTCGAGGCCCTCGATGCAGTTCTGCACCTCTGGCCGCCCGAACCGCGCGAGGAGGATGCCTGCATAGTTGCACGAGACGTGCATCACCGCCGGATCAAGTCGGAGGTAGCCGTTCTTGGTCAGCACGCCAGCCTGATAGATTAGATTAGATATGCACTTCTAAGATATATGGAGATGCGCACCAAGCCCGCGATCCGCATCGCTCCATGTAATGCCTCATCTAACACCTTTGTTTTGAGATCCTCAATTTGTTGCTGCAATCCGCTACTGGCGGCTATCGATGTGCTCGAGCCAACTCCAGCGTTGGCGCCATGCGGAGAACCCAAACTCTCGCGGACACCCCGGTCGTCCAGCGCATTGAACAGGATGATCCACATGATGTGAAACGTCGCGTCACTCGCGCAGGCCGACACGGCCGACACAAAGTCCCACTCGGCAGCAAAGTCTGTCGGCACACCGACGCGAGGAAGATATTGTGCCCGCCACTCGTTCAGCTGATGGGTGATGACGCGGAGAACCTCGACGGGAACGCCGTCCGAGTCGGTCGTTGGGATCCATAGGTTCTTGGACATGTGTCTCGATATGCGCGCGAGAGCGTGCGCAGCGCGGTAGTAGCCCTAAACATGTTCAGCGTTACATCATCACGTATGCTCGAGAGAGCATACCAAGAACTAAGAAAATAAAAAAAAGGGAGGCGATGGGCGATCAGATAAAATCTAACAGAAAGAACAACCCGCCCCACCTCAAGGTGTTCTCGCGGATCCGGCTTAGTTTGCCCATCTTGATCCGTAGGTACGGGATCGACGGTGTAGAAATCGACGTCATAATCCTCATCCTCGACCTGCGGCTTGCGACGATAGTAGGCGGCACCGTACGCGTCTGATAGACACGCCATCCACCACGCAAATATCATCGTTCCACGCGCTTCGGGGTCCTGAATGTTGGAAATCACTGACTTGTGATTTATCTGTATACACGGGCTCCTGGTTAGACGACGATACTCAGAAGTAAGGAAACACCGTGCGCACCTGAAGGTCGAACAACTGCCGGATAGCAGAGGTGAGCCAAAAACCACGGAAACCTAGGTGGGTAGACAGATCAACGCAAGGGACGTATTGAAGCTAGGAATGCGCACTGACCGCTCGCATCTTCTGGTATTTCTAGCAACCAACGAACAAGAGGGACGAGTCAATATAGCTGCGGAATACGCGGAGCGCTACAAAGGAAGACATGGGGACAAGAGGACGCACGGCTCTGTAACGGTTCGATTAGAAGAGCAACCACGACATGCTCCGCCGCGGGTACGCGGTGCACTTTGAGCGCCTCGGCCACCTCCCGTGCGCGCACGATGAGTGTCTTGGCGAGACCGCTTTGGCGCGTTGGCGCGTTGAGCCGATCCGCGACGAGAAGAGGGTGCTCAGAGAACTTGGCTCCCCAAGCGACGACAGTCGCCATGAGTGCCGGATGCAACTGCTCCTCCGTACTCGCTCCCGGGGAATTGTTGGCATAGATGGAAGCATACTGGGGCACGTTCACGTTTAGGCGCGCGCGGAAGTGGGTCGGGTTGAGGAACGGCAGACGCGTATGCACGACCTGAAAGTAGACCTCGACAAGGTCAAGCGCGAATCTAAGATGGGCGGACGTAGGTAAGTTTCCAGTCTAGGAAAGAGAGAAGCGGGCAAGAGTCATGGTGGATCGACGCACTCTATGCGGAAATGCTCATCTTGAAACTTGTAGGCAAGTTCTCCCCAGTCCTTCCACGGATTGTGACGGTATGCAGGTAATGGGTAACCGTTCACATCGCTGTAAGACGCGATTGAATGAACGATACAGAAGGCGCGCGCGGAGGTTCGACGACTTACTGTACTTCATCAGGGGGAGACAGGAGATAGGCAAGTAAGTCTGTGAAGCTTGTGTTACGTTTCACTGGAGGACCGAATGTAGACTGAGGATAGCGGAATGTAGACGATTGAGGGCTGGGGGTAGTGGGGGAGGCAAGGAAGGTTCTTGGGGTATTGTCAGAGTGATGCCAAGTGGATGAGTAGGGACACGAACGGTTTCTCGGGAGTTGGTGGGCTGATTCTTCGAAAGAGGTGGAACGTCGTTTGGGAGCAAGGGGGCAAGTGAGAATAATAGTAAGAGAGAGGGGACAACGCTGACCTCTGTTGGGCGTTTGTGGTGTACGCGCGCGGACGTCGGTTGACGGTTGAGATGCGTTTCTTCTCGCTGGTAGCCTGCTGCGCGTGGTGTCTAAACACAACAAACGTTGACTTGGCGACGAGGGGAGAAAATGCGGGAAAACGGACGTGCATGGATAATTCTTTACCATACAATGCTGAGCATGGAAGAGTTAGAGGGATTGTGAACGTAGAGAAGAGCAAGCACATACTTGACACTGAGCAACGTGACAAACGGTCAGTGGACCATACGCAACGAGAAAGTGGACGTCAGGGAGGACAGACGTACCTTTGGCTGACCGGGCAGCTGATTACATTTCACTTTCCTCTGCCTGTTTGAGCGCGTAAAGGAGACACGAGGCAATGAGCGGTGAAAGCGTGGAAGGACATCAATGAGTCAATGATGCGCGTACCTACATGCATCGCAAGCAATATTCTGCTTCCTTGGTGGAGGGAGGGTCTTTGCGAGCTCATGGATCTGGTTTTGAACTGAAGGGGAGGGTAGGGAGAGGGCTGGATCACGAGAGAGGGATGATGGGAACATTTAGAAAGTAAGTTGAGACGGAGAAGAGTCAGTGTGAGAATATATTTGTACTGACACGCTTGATGGGAAAGCGAGCTTGAAGTATCATTCATCATTTGAAACTGGGGTTTACGCTAGCGAGAGAGATTACAAGCAGGAGAGCCCAAGGGTGTTTATAGCATGTCCGTGTGTTGCACTCGTCGTCGTCGGTCCCGGTACCCGCTTAGCCCTCATCGCATCACATCATCTGCTTACGTTATCCCCCCCCTTGAGCGTCAAACCCTCGGCTCCGAGGTTCGGCTAAACCGGCCCCTCAAACAACCAAACATACGCATACACTCCCACTCACACACGACGACGATGGTCAAAGTAGAAATCGTAGACGAAAAGGACCCAGAGGCCCACAACTCTCCTTACTCCTCTCCCGCTTCATCTCGTACCTCTTCCTCCCTTTCTCTCTCCTCAGTCGACTCCGACTCTCCACAAGACGAGTCGCTCCTTGACCGCATCGCCGCGCTCAAGGATATCGTCCCTCCCACAACGCGTCATTCCCTCGCGTCCAAAGTCTCAAAAACAGCTTCATTATTCAAGCGCACTACGAAACTTGCAGGAAATGTCATCTGGGTAGTCACTACGTCTGCCCTTCTTATTGGCCTTCCTCTCGCTCTCATCCTTGAGGATGAGGCAAAAGTCGTCGCTCAGGAGAACGAAATGCTCGCTCAGCAGCAGGGTGCCCAACAGGTCCGTACTTGTTCTTTTCATAGTTTTTTTTTTCTTTCAACATACCTCTTTCAGATGGCCTCTGGCAGCTCGTTATACCCTCCCTCACCCAACGCTCCCAAGCAGCAGGGTCTGGTCCCACCAGGGTTTTAGTCCTCATACTATATTACTATACTATCATCTCAACCCCTGTCATGCCTCGAGCTTTGCACCAACCAAAATAGTGAAATGTCTGGTTGCGCGTTGCGCTCCATATGCCCATGCAAGTCTTAAACCTTGTAGTCCCGTTCTTCCGCCGGTGGCGTTTGAGCCTTCTGATGGCCGCTCATATGTCATCGGACCGTAGGCATCAAGTTGAGAACTGTGGTTAGGTGTACATAATCTGATGGGGGTGTCGAGACATGACGTAGCCCCCCAATATGTTGTTATATTAACTGCACATCACAGCTGACATGCTCCGACACCTTTCTACTATGCACACTCATTTCTCGCCTGACCACGCATGGAGCCATGTTGAAGTACGATCTCTCTTCAATCTACGTAGATAACACGTTACTGCCTTGCAGTTGCTGCTTGGCCTTCATGAAAGTTTTTGTTATTCGCCCTTTTCGAATGCGATCTAGCCCCCCCCTCCGATCGTAGAACAAACCTATACGCTCTCCGTCGATCGTGAGAACCTGCATCTAGTTCGCGGCGTTTCTTATGAAGACTCGCCAGTTCTCGCCGTTCATGAAAACGCCGCGGTATTTACTCTGTCATTTGTGAAAACTCGTGCCGATCATGAAAAATCGCTTGCCTCTGCAGTTCATGATCACTTGTACGCTCTCGCCGTTTCATGAGACCTCGTCCCACTCTTTGGTGATCATGATCATGAAAAACTCGCTTGCTCTTGCTGATTCTGGAGGATACTATGACGGAACTCCGAGTCAGCACTCGGGTCCTACTATAAATTCCCCTCGTTCTTTGCTCTCGTCTTGTCACAGTTCTGTCTGCACGAGTGTCCTATTCCCCGATCCCGAATTCTCTCACACTTTCGCTCTCACCGTTAACGATGACTTCCATTCCGACTCACAATTCCTCGTTTCCTGACGACCATCCATTCTCCCCTCACCACCCCGAACTTCAAGACAGCGAAGGTCCAACTCTCCTTCAAGTTGATTTTTCACGATCGCACAACCTTCAGCCTGAGGTTTTGGGGGTTTTCTATAGTGATGGTCGTGTTCTACCGCCCCATCACGTCCCGCAAAGTACCCTTGCCCACCATGGGAAACCTCCTATCCATCATCACCTTATTAAGCGCCGGCAGAGGCGTCAAAACATGCCAGGGACAATGCAGCCGAAACCCATTCAAGTTTCCAGTCACGATTCACTCCCGAGAGCCACGATCCTTCCCCGGACCCCCTTCGATTCTCAGTTGACCATTGACTCCACTGGGCCACATTCTCTCTTTAGCCATCACCCATCACCCGCTTCCATGTTCCTGGGTGGAACGTCAGCGTTCCAGGTGCCCCCTCAGATCGCCAGCTTTAAAGCCCCCCAACAGACTCCCCTCCAATCGGCCTTCACTTCTCAGCTGACCCCCGGCACATCCGAAGGCGTACATGCTTTCCCTATGCCTTCCGATGCCGCGGCACAGAGCATGGTCTTCCCCATCCCCATAATTCCGGGACTGGGCCCGTCGTCCTCGTCCTCGTCGCTACCATTCACTCTCGCGAACGCTGCTCCTCCCACATCCGGTCCATCGACTGACGGTGCCCTCGTGCCCATCGTGCGTCTCTGGGACCATGCCGACACCGTCCCAATGAGCCAACCGGCACGTGCGGAGCCAGAGCTGGGTCCCGCATCCGTTTCACACTGCCCGTGCTGCAAGCAGCGGCGCCGCGTGCATCCGCTCGTCCGCGTTGATAATACCGTCGAGTGGGTCCGGGAGGACGTGATGAAAATGACCCTCTTGTTCAACTTGTCGCCGAATGCAGAGGCTGAGGCGCACGAATCATGGGAGCCCCGAGACCCATGAAGAACTAGCTTTTGATATCTGCAGATAGGCCTTGGTCGGCACCGTCTCTCCGTCAACTATTGGTCGCACCGTTTACCTTTGCTTGCTATATCTATGTGCTTTCAGGGTGCTGTTATATTTTTTAACCTATTGATAGGGCCCGATAATCTTATCTTTGACCTGCGAATAACTATATCCAAGCTGTGGTTATGTACTCTTTATATTGACTTGACACCTAAGATATTCCCAGTATATTGATTTATGTTTTTATAAAGTCGGCAGCATCATATCACTAAACAATGCAGCAGCCTCTATATACGAAGGGTAGTAATGGATACCCCGCTGGGTCGTCGTGCATCCATGCGTGGGTAATGGTCCACCCTAAGTGCGGCGAGCCGCGCCGTTGGTCCTTGGTCCTAGAATACTCTCGGCGCCCCGAGATCCTAACGGGGATTGTGAATCCCCCCCCTTTACCCTTTACAATGCACACGGCGGCGCCCCTGACTCAATATGTCTGAGTCGAGTCTGACATTCACGTTGTCTATAGTAAAGCGACGTACCACTGCGCTGTTCCTACACTGACTCGCTGCGCGCGATCCAATATAGTAAGCTCAATTCTACTCGAGCAAGTGGGAGTGTTCCCGAGCTAGAGTCAGGATACAGCGGTTATACTCTTATTCATCTGGCACTCAGGCTCTCCCTCTAAGCTTTGATTGGTATCAATGATCTTGACTGTCACTTAGGCATCTGGCGTTTTCTAGTGTGCTGTTCTCCGAGTCAAATATACGATGCGCTGCGGCCCTACCTCTTGGGCTCCGAGTCTCCAACTTGAACCCACACCTCTCTTCGTCTTCGGGGTCACAACCATTGAGCAACATACGACTGGTGTGCAGTAAGTACTTTAAATGCCTGTGCTCGTCGCCCAAACAAACGTCCCAACCCAAGGGTATGCACCGATCTTTGCGCCGTGCGTCCCTAGAATAGAAGAAGATTTGAACACATCGAAATGACCTTCATGCCTGAGCCCGATCCGCTATTTACTTTATCAGATATGGTTCTTACCAAGCGCCCATGACGCTGTCCCTCGGAGCCGGACGGAAGAATCATAGGAATAAGACTATCCGTCGGTGCCTTATTGGCGGTTCAGAAGAATCTGGTGGGTGCCGACGAAAAAACGAAGCATGCAAAGTGCGCTTCGACTTCGACTTGTGATGTCAAACTTAAATTCATTCATATCCGCCCTTGGTGAACTCTGTGCTTCACGACGACATCAGGAAACCTACCACTTCCTTTTTTGGACTCGTACTCGCCTGTACGAGTTAAAAAGTCGAAAAGTCGACAAGGAACCTAGGACCCAAAAAAAGTTGACTCCCAAATTCATTTTCAGGAGGAGTGAAGCACAAAAAAACCCTCTTTTTTTTTTTCGAAAAGTCGACAAGTAAAAGAGTAAATTTTCTTGATGCAATGAAAAAATAGCTGTCTTCCCCCCACGTACTGCGGAACCCTTTTGTAAGCAATCAAGCCTGTCCTTCTGGACGCGTACTCAGCAGCGCTTACCTTAAACGTTCTGTCGCTCGTCACCCACGTAGCTCCCGAGAACCCGAACTGAAAATGATCCAAGGCAGTGTCAAAAGTCGTCACGATCGCTCAGGAGAACGAAATGCTCGCTCAGCAGCACAGGCAGGGTGCCCAGCAGGTCCGTACTTGTCCCTTTTCACGGTTTTTTTCTTTCGACATACCTCTTTCAGATGGCCTCTGGCAGCTCGTTATACCCTCCCCCACCCAACGCGGGATGCTGGTAACACCAACTAGGGCGGCCACCCAACGCCCTGAGTCGTGCGGTACGCAAACAGCTCGGAGGTCCACGATGTCTCCGG
>Ga0209488_10003562_pt1 | contig 12453 bp, 9 predicted proteins | sample Rivendell_Oct201_8_FD_188349 | JGI IMG/M metagenome (GOLD analysis project Ga0209488, IMG submission 188349) | Vadose zone soil microbial communities from the Eel River Critical Zone Observatory, Northern California, USA -... | ecosystem: Environmental > Terrestrial > Soil > Vadose zone >...
CATCCAGTATCTGTTCTCGGAGCCGTGAAAAAACCCGGGGTGTTCCAAGTGCGCGGGCCGAAGAGCGTCCTGGAAATGCTTTCGATGGCCGAAGGACTTGCGGATGATGCAGGAGACGCAGTACTCGTGATGCGGGGAGCGAGCGCGAACCTGGATGCAAGTTCGAAAGATGGAAACCAGGCGGGAGCGGGGAATTCGTCACAGTTATATACCGACGCTTCGGCAAGCGACCTTATGGGAGGCGCAAATGCTTCAGGTCACGAACAGACCATTCGAATCAACTTAAAGAACCTGCTGCAGTCAGAAGATTCGCAGCTCAATGTCCCTGTGTATCCCGGCGACATCGTTAAAGTAGTTCGGGCGGGTGTTGTCTACGTGGTGGGCGAGGTCAAAAAACCGGGTGGGTTTGTGCTGAAAAGCGACGAGCGAATGTCGGTCTTGAAGGCCCTTGCATTGGCAGAAGGGTTGACGCCAACTTCCGCGAAGAGCGGTGCGCGCATCATCAGGTCGGATTCGCACGGAATGCAACGGGAAGAAATTCCGATCAATCTCGGGAAGATCCTGGCCGGAAAACAAGCCGACCCGACGTTGAGCGCAGCAGACATCGTGTTTGTGCCGAACAGCGCGGGAAAGACCGCAACCTACAAGGGGAGCCAGGCGGTGATATCGGCCTTAGTTAGCCTGATGATCTTCCGATGGTAAAGACATGAGAAAGGAGGAAACCAGCGTTGATCTATACCCGTATCCCCGACGCTCGCTGAACCAGCCGCGCGGCAATGGAGCAATGACGGCTGGCAGAGGCGATGAAACACACGAAGCACCTAAATTGATCGAGTTCTGGCAAGTCATAAGAAAGCGTAGGGCTACGATATTAACGGTACTCTTTATAGTTTTCGTGGTGGCACTTATCGCTACGTTCAAACAAAAACCCCTGTACCGTGCACGTGCCTTGGTCGAAATTCAGAAGGAAAATCCGGACATTCCATCACTGCAGGAGTTGCTGCAGGTCGAAAACATATCGGACACTTACCTGGAAACGCAGTATCGAATTCTGAATAGCGAAAATCTGGCGCGCCGGGTAATTTCGCAAATGAATCTGGAAAGGAGCCCTGATTTTGCCCCTACGAAGGATTGGCTGTTTCCGCCAGCGCGGAAAGCCTCCATTATTGAGCCACCGGCCGGGATTACCAAACGTAGCGAGCCGGCTGTTGACAATGAGGTATTGAGAAAGTTTCAGGACCGGCTGGATATTGAGCCTCTCAAACGCAGCCGGCTGGTAGAAGTCAGCTTCGAGTCGAACGATCCGAAGTTGTCGGCGCAGATCGTGAACACGCTCACGGCGAACTATATCCAGCAAAGCTTGGAAGCGCGTTGGGAGAGTTCGCAGAACGCCACCGAGTGGCTTTCGAAGCAGTTGCTGGATACCAAGTTCAGTGTTGAAAAATCGGAGGACGCGCTCCAAGCATATGCACGGAAAAATGGGCTGCTGTTTCTAGAGGATGGCAAAGGTACGACCGAGAACATCGTCGGTCAGCGGCTTCGCGAGTTGCAGGAAGGGCTCACTAAGGTGCAGGCCGAGCGATTCGAAAAAGAATCCGTTTATCATCTGTTGAAAGAGGGCAACTATGGCGCTCTCCCTGGAGTGTTCGACAACAAGTTGATGCAGGATCTCACTTATAAGCTCGCAGAGCTGACCCGCGAGCGCTCTAAATTGTCCACGATTTTTAATCCGGACTATCCACGACTTAAAGAGATTCAGAGTCAGATTGATGATATTCAGGCAGTCCTAATGGAAGAGCGCGCTCGCGGCGCTGAAGAGATCACGAATTCGTATCGCGCTGCTGTTGAGCGCGAGCAGATGCTCGAGAATGCTTTCAAGGAGCAGCAGAAAGAAGCCGGCGTCATTGCAGAGAAGTCCGTTCAGTACGGCATTCTCAAACATGAGTCGGATACGAATAAGCGGTTGTATACGGACTTGTTGGAGAAAGTGAAGGAGACCGGAGTATCGACCAGCCTTCGAGCTGCGAATGTTCGCGTCGTTGATGCCGCATATCCGCCACTAAAGCCAAATCACCCGAAAGTTCTCCTTGACCTGTCCTTAGGGCTCGTTCTGGGACTGTGTCTCGGTACAGGCGCTGGGTTGCTGCAAGAGCACTTGGATAACACGTTGAAAACTGCGGATGAAGTCGAGCGGTTCTTGCAATTGCCTGCTCTTGCATCCGTGCCGACAGTGGGAGCGCCGCAAAATCACCGAAGGATGCTGCCGCTTCGAGCACGCGCTCGGCTCTTGACCGGAAGTAATGGCCATTCGAATCTCGCTCCAGAATGGAATCGCATCGAAGGGAACGGGCAAAACGCGCCGCTGGCCGAGGCCTTTCTTGGGTTACGTACGTCTATTTTGTTTTCAACGGCCAAGCACCCTCCAAGTTCGCTGCTCATAACCAGTGCGCAAAGCGGAGAAGGCAAAACAACGATTTCAGCAAATCTGGCTGTTTCTCTGGCGCAGCTTGGCGAATCGGTTCTGCTCATTGACGCGGACCTTCGGCGGCCGAACCTCCATAACTTCTTTGGCGCGCCTAAGACTATGGCGGGTCTCGTGAATTACCTTACCGGCCATTCAGACTGGCAAAGCTTGGTATGTCATCCCGGGCTGCCCGGACTGGGCGTGCTCTTCTGCGGACCGGTGCCACCCAACCCGGTGAATGTGCTGTCATCGGAATTTATGCCGGCACTGCTACAGCAGGCATCGCAACACTACAAATACGTGGTGCTGGATTCCCCACCGATTTGCAACCTCGCGGATAGCCGCATCCTTGCGACGTTGGTGGATGGCGTTATCCTGGTGGTGGGAGCGGGAATCACGCCGCGCGATCTCATTCAGCGCGCGTACGCATCGGCCGTGGACGCCGGTTCGCAAGTCTTGGGTGTCGCAATCAACTATGCCGACGCTTCGGTGGGGTACTACGCTCTGGAGTATGGACGTGAGAGCAAAAAGGAACATGCATGAGCATCTCGCAGCTGCAAGTGGGCGCGATGCGCATCGAAGGGATCAGCCTCACCACGTGGGCTCAAATCTCTTTGCTTTCAGCGATTGCTGTGGCCGTTCTGGCATTTGGTGGGACGGAACCGGCATCTTTTGCAGCGGTCGAAATCCTTCTAGCCGGAGTCGCGATTGCATTTGTGGCAAGAAGGCACTACGCACATTTTTCCTTTTCGAAAGGAATGTTGATGGCACCCATGGTGCCCTTAGGCGTGATCCTACTACAACTCTGCCCTTTGCCCGTTGCATGGACGAAGCGCATCGCGGCCGGGCCAGTCTGGGACGCCCATATACAGTTTCGAACTTTGACCATCGAACCCTTTGCGACACGCGCGCATTTCTTAATCCTTTTGACCTGCATCATCGGTTTTTTCCTGGCCTACATTGCAAGCCAGAGCTCGCGCAGCAGGCGGCATTTGGTTGTGGGTCTCATCGTTCTCGGACTGTTCGAGGCTTTCTACGGACTGGTGCAATATCTCACTGGATGGCAACAAATTTTTGGCTATGTTAAGAGGTACGATCTTCAGGAAGCCACCGGGACATACATCAATCGCAATCACTATGCCGGGTTGTTGGAGATGCTCTTCCCGCTTTCCTTAGCCCTTGCATTCTATGAGCTGTGGAAATTGCATACAAAAAAGCGAACCGAGGAATCGAACTTTCACAGAATCGCAATTTGGCTTTCGATCGCTGTCGTACTCTTCGCAGGTCTTGTTTATTCGCGGTCCCGAATGGGAATTGCCGCGGCATCCATATCGGTCCTGGTCATGCTAACACTTGCATGGACTTCAAAAGCCTACGGAAGAACTGCACTAGTTGTGTGCGCGGCCTTTTTGGTGTTGAGCATTGGAATTATTGCGTGGATCGGCGCAGCTTCGGTCGTGGAGAGATTTCAGGACGCCGGGCAGGAATACGCGGCGGAGGACCATACGCGCGTGTCGATCTGGCGCGGTACCCTGAGACTGATTGGTGAGCATCCATGGTTCGGGACCGGATTTGGCACTTTCCCGATCGCGTACACGGTCGTGCAAACAACTTTTTTGGATAAGTTCGTCAATCACGCGCACAACGATTATCTGGAGCTAGCCAGCGATCTCGGCATTCCTGCGGCCTTCGGAATCACCGCGCCTATAGTCTGGATCCTCGTGCGCACGGCACGAGCATTTCGAGACACGGGCAGGAACATGGATAAATTCTTTGCGCTCGGGTGCGTGGGGAGCATTGTGGCCATCCTTCTGCACAGCCTGTCGGATTTCAACCTATATATCCCCGCGAATGCACTGGTTTTTGCCTCGATATTGGGCCTCGCAATGAGCTTGAAACCAGGCATGGTGACTGAAAACAGATAAACAAGATGAACACTCAATTCCAGTTGGGTCTCAAGCGTCTGATGGACGTCATAGCGGCCACAGTCTGTCTAGTGGTGCTCGCGCCGCTCTTTGTCGCGATAGGCATTGCAGTTGCGCTTGATTCCGAGGGTACTGTGTTTTTTGCGCAGCAGCGTGTAGGCCAAGGCCGCAAGCTCTTTCAAATGCTGAAGTTTCGTACCATGCTGCGCGGGGCAGAAGAAATTGGTTCTGGACTTTACGTGGGAATCGATGACCGGCGGATCACGCGAGTCGGCAGATTCTTGCGGCGTTTTAGCCTCGATGAGCTGCCTCAGCTGGTTCACGTTCTATTTGGACAGATGAGCCTCGTGGGCCCGCGTCCGGCTCTTCCCTACCAACTTAAATATTACTCTTCACGAAGTACACGCCGGTTTCTCATGCCTCCCGGCATTACAGGATGGAGTCAGGTGAACGGTCGCAATCTTATTTCCTGGCCGGAACGTCTGGAAAAGGATGTCTGGTACATAGAGAATTTTTCTGTCGCGCTCGATTTGCATATTCTTCTGCGCACGTTCTTTGTGTGGTTATCCGGCGAGGGCATTTATGCTGCGCGTGAGAACTTTTTCTTTACGGGCAAAGACGATGTCCCGATGCCTTCGCGGGAGAACCAATGACTGACGTCGTGATCATCGGTGCAGGTGGCGCGGCCCGCGAAGCGTCGTGGGTTCTAAGAGAAGACAACGGGTTAGTTAAGAAATGGAATCTATTGGGTTTTATTGACGAAAATCCAGCGCTGCAAGGCCTTTTATTTTGCGAAGTCCCGGTGCTTGGAGACTTTTACTGGTTGGAGAGGAATTCTCGCAAGAACTTTCAGGTGCTTTGCGCCGTCGGAAACCCCCAGGTACGAAAGCACCTTGTCCAGAAGGTTGCGAAACTTGGGCTAAGTTTCAGCACGGCGATTCACCCCACGGCTCAGGTGTCAGAATGGGTCGAGATTGGACCGGGTTGCCTTATTTGTGCCGGAGCAATAGCTACTACGCACGTCAAGATAGGCGCGCATTCGATTGTCAACATAGCCTGCACTATCAGCCACGACACGGTAATCGGGGCCTACTGCAACATCAATCCCGGTTGCCACATTGCAGGAGCGGTCCAAGTTGGCGATGGCGTTGACCTAGGGATTGGGGCGTCGGTGATCCAGAACAAGAACATTGGCGAATGGTCGGTCATCGGCGCGGGCGCGGTAGTCACTACTGATATTCCCAGCAATGTGACAGCTGTTGGCGTTCCATGCCGAGTAATTAAAATGCACGAACCGGAACCTTCGTTAGCAATCGAGTAGACGCGAGAACAAATGCAGCGTAACAAGAAATGAGCGCGACTGGCACAAGAGCAGATCATGAGCTCACCATAGCTCGACTACCAATCGTGTGCCCAGAGGGGATTTCCGGGGATCCCTTTGTCCAAGATGTGCTGGCCATCCTAACAAGCCGTCAACTTACGAACGGCGCACGTGTACGAGAGTTCGAGGAAACAACTGCGGGCTATCTCGGAGTTCCTCATTGTATTGCGGTTTCAAGTTGCACGGCAGGATTGCTTCTGACTCTACGCGCCCTTGATTTGCACGGCGAAGTAATCGTCCCAAGTTTCACGTTCCATGCCACTGCGCACAGTGTTCTGTGGAATGGATTGAAGCCGGTGTTTGTGGATTGCGACGAGCACACGTTTTGCATCGATCCCGTTGCCGTCGAACAAAAAGTATCTCCTGCGACTACAGCCATTCTTGCGGTGCACTTGTTCGGGTGCCCCGCGGATGTCAGAAAACTCGAACCTATTTGCGCCAATGCCAGTAAAGGTATCCCCTTGATCTGCGACGCGGCGCATGCCTTCGGCAGCAAGATCGGCCCAAGACATGTGGGCACGTTTGGTACCGCCGAGATCTTTAGCTTTTCTCCCACTAAACTGCTGGTGGCCGGCGAAGGAGGATTGATCGCGACACCGGATGCCGGATTGGCTCGGCGTTTGCGAGCCGCTCGCAACTATGGTGATGCCGGTGATGCAAATCCCGAACTACTAGGTTTGAACGCGCGCATGAGTGAGTTTCATGCCGCTCTGGCACTAAACGGTTTTAAGGGCCTCGACGCACGCATCGAACGCCGGAACCAGATTCGCCTACAGTATGTTCAGAGGCTTAAGTCTGTTCCCGGAATAACCTGCCAGCAGGTTCCGAATGGAAACTGGAGCACGTGGAAGGACATGTCGGTGCTCGTCGATGAATTGGTCTTTGGAGGATCCCGAGACGCATTGCAGAGCTTTCTGCGCGAGCAGAATATTGAGACCCGCCGGTACTTCTGGCCTGCTGTGCACCAGCAACGCCTCTACCGCGACATTTGGGATGGGGAGCCACTGCCGGTCACCGAACGAGTGTCCAGCCAGGTGCTGAACCTGCCCATTTATTCCTCTCTTAGCGATGAAGACGTGAATAGAGTCTGCGATGCGGTGTTTCAAGCCTTCGAGCTCGGCCAGCGAGCTACAACGAGGCGAAAGGAGAGAGTGGGGACTGAGAATCGGATGCGCGGTTTTCCATCCTTGCCTGCAGATAGCCTGGGGAGCAGAACATAATGCCTTTAATTCGCGCTGCTCTCACACGCCGTCAGCCCCAGAGATCGCCAATTGCCTCAGTCCAAGTTCGCCCACAGCCGGTGAAAACCGTACTTGTACTCGGAGGAGCCGGCTATTTGGGTTCCGTGATGGTAGGGCTGTTGCTCCGCCACGGTTTCAAGGTGCGTGTACTCGATTTGTTGCTATTCGGCGATCGATCACTTAAGGAATTCAAGCCTCATCCGAATTTTGAGCTCATCCATGGCGATGTGCGAAATATCGGAGTGGTTGAGCGTTCGATGAGCGCCTGCGAGGCGGTCATTCATCTAGCGGCAATCGTTGGCGATGCAGCATGCCAGGAACAGAAAGCCCTGGCGCTGGAGATTAACTGCGCAGCTACACCTAAGTTGGCAGAAACCGCTCGCAATTGCGGAGTCGGTCGGTTCATTTTTGCATCTTCCTGCAGCGTATATGGCTCCTCGGATAACTTTCTTGACGAATTGTCGCCGCTGAACCCGCTCTCACTCTACGCGCGGACGAAACAAGATTCAGAAGATATGCTGCTGAACGCCCGAAGCCGTTATTTCGCGACTACCATCCTGCGACTCGGAACTCTATTCGGACTTTCGCCGCGCATGCGCTTCGACCTCATTGTAAATATGTTCGTCGCCCAGGCCGCTCGCTCGAGACGCATAACTGTGTGGAACGGAGAGCAGTGGCGCCCTTTCCTACACGTTGATGATGCGGCGCGCGGTTTCATGGCCTGCCTCGATGCCGCTCCCGCTTTCATATCGGGACAGATCTTCAACGTTGGTTCGCCTGATTTGAATTGCCGAATCCGCAGCTTAGGCGAGGAAGTCGTCCAGCTCATTCCCAATACTTGCCTGTGCGCCATCGAGAGTGACGATCGACGGAATTACCGTGTCTCGTTCGACAAGATCCAGAATGTCCTGGGATTTAAGAGCCGGAAGAACCTGGCGTTCGGAATCGAGGAGATCTATGCATCTCTGCGCTCAAGAGCCGTACCAGAGTTAGCGGCCGAACGCTTCAATGTGATCGGCGTGCAAGAGAAAGCCTTGTAATGGCCCGCCCGGCGATGGAAAAGAATGTAAGCGAATTTGCCGCCCCCCTGAACTATTCTTCGCCATTGAGAGAAAACCGCTCTCCCTCTCCAGAGCGATTCTTCGAACAACGGATCAAGCAGATTCTGCGGCCTGGAGACCACATCTTGGACGCAGGTTGTGGACGTGGCAAATTCTTTTCTCTCACTTTCGCCAAGGAAATGGGTTGCCAGATCACCGGCGTGGATGCTTCTGCCAGCGTCGTTCTGAATCCTAATCCGGATATTCGGATTCGCGCTGATTTGAGCAAACTGCCATTTGCGACGGAGACCTTCAACTTAGTGAATTGCAGACTTGTGGTCGAGCATCTCAAAAGGCCTGAGATCGTTTTTAAGGAATTCCATCGAGTTTTGAAACCGGGCGGAAGGCTAGCCATCTTCACGCCGAACTTGCTGCACTATTTCGGCGCCGCGGCGCGTGCCACGCCTCCGTGGTTCCACCTTTGGTTTAACTCACGGATTCGCGGTTTTGAAGCACAGGATATATTTCCGACGCATTATCGTGCGAACACCAGGCGCAGACTGAAGGCTCTGCTCGTGGCTGCAGGCTTCCGCCGAGTCGAGATTTCGCTAGTGGAAGGCGCTCCCAGCGTGCTCGCCTTTAACTCCTTTCTGCATGGTATAGGCGCGGCATACAAGCAGGTGGTCGATCGCTTTGCATTTCTTGCGGGCTTCCGGCTCAACATCATAGCCATCACCTACAAGGCGTAGGATTATCGATAGCGCTAGCAATTTTGCTCATACATTGGTCCTGTTCTGCAATACAGTCGCTCCGCGTGTCGCCTTGCTCTCAAGACGCGTGTTGGGACTTCTTCTCAGGACAATGGCATCAGATGCAGCGAATACAAAGAAGCAGATGAGCGCACCCTGCGTGGCGGCAAAAAAAACCAGCACGTCACTGTCGCACACCAGGGCCTCGACGAACATGGAAGTAAAGAACGGCGCCATGAACATTCGTGCGTCCTGGTCGTCCCAGCTTTCCAATTTACGGCGATACCGCCCCAGCAGTGCGCCATACAGACCGAAAATCGGAACTATGCCAAAGGGTCCGAAATTTAATAACGCTTCACCGCCCAGTCCGTACAGTCTGTTCGAGTTTGTTTGCGCTGCCCGACCCCAAAGAGCCTCGGTTCCCGCATCGACCCTAAAGTACGGCCGGTCCGACCAAAAATAGCGCGGAATGAGGATCGTGAAGGCTCCCAAGTAAGTCTGTCCCCAGCGATATTGGTAGCCTTCCGGGTCTTTGATCAAGTTATGAAGGATAAGTGCGTTAGAGTCGATTCGGCCCAGATCGTCCAGCAGTAGGTATTTGAGGTCGCGCTGGTAGCCGCCTGGATTGAGCCACATCGCCGGTGCTCGCAGGACCTCAAACCCTGGTCGACCTCGTTCCTTGTAAAAACCATAAAAATAGGCGAATCCAAGAAGCGCAATGACGCCGATCGCCATCATGGCGGAGGGAAGCTTCCGGAAACGGTAGTGGAGGATCCCGGCCATCCAAAACAGTGCCGAAACCGTCGCCACCCGGCTTCCGTACCAACCCAAAAGAAGAAAGTGGCCGATTCCGGCAGCGCTCAAAAGGAGCATGCCCGACGTTAAATGACGCCGCAACTTTTTCTGCTGGTCGGTCAACACAAAAACAAGCACGAGGAATGACAACACAGCGAACGGCCATGCGAATACCAGCAGCCAGCCCTTTCCAACAAAAGCCGCTTGGTTTTCCTCATAAGCTTCGATCAGGCCTGAAACTCCCTGCAATTGCCACAAAAACGTGGCCAATCCAACGGCCGACAACGCTAGCGCAAGAGCGAATAAGGGATAAGCACGATGGCCGTTGATTTGCCAAACAGTCGGCGAAGGCTTGGTGAGGTTGAACGCCCATCTCTGCGCCAACCGATAGACCAGGAGTCCCAAAGCATTTAAGCAACTCATCAGCCCCAACCAGGGCCGGGCATCCCCGAACAGGACCAGATCTCCGACCCCGAACATGTCCCAAAACGCATGTAAGAGCGGGGCTAGGAAGAACCCATGAAACGCCAGACACGCGACTAGCGTTCGCGGATCAAAAAGGCCTAGCTGGCCCCGTAGCCAGCGCACGACATCTACTCCGGTCAGCATCCCGCAAGCGGCAACCGGCAGTAGGAACCAGTGTGTAGCGGAATTACTTCGCCAAGTGAATAGGAGACAGATAAGACCTACGCACGCAGCGGTAATTCCATAATCTCCGACCGGATTTGCACGTATTAAAGCTGGTCGCAAGTCGGCAAAACGGCTAGCATGAGCCATTGGATTGTTTCAACCGCATTTACCGGTCACCGAAAAGCTCACGGACTTATGCCCACCAGCAGAGCAAAGGCGAGACTGCATTTGGTTAGCGGAGTGCGAAAGCACTTGTTCATAAATGGCGGCGACTTCTCGCCCAACTTTTTCGATATCAAAAAGATTCTTCGCCCGCCCTTGCCCTTGGATTGCGCGACGACGAGCCTCTTTTTGATTTCCCAAAGCGTCCAATATGGCCCCGGCCAACGCTTTTGGATTGCGAGGCGGCACCAGCCAGCCCGTGACTCCGTGCTCGATCAGATCCGGCAAGCCGCCCACGGTCGTGGCGACAACGGGAATCCCACTCAGAAGCGGCTCGAGAGCGCCACCACAGTTTTCTGAATGCGAGGGAACAACCGCCAGGTCTAAGTCCGGATAGATGCTCGGGACATCCTTTCTATGTCCACAGAAATTCAAAGAACCATCAGACGTCTTCGCGCCCAACTTACGGAGTCGCTGCTCATACCATGTTGCATCGCCCCAGGGTCCGCCTATGATCACTCCTCGAATGTCCGGACGGATCCGTCGCGCCAACGCTAGAGCCGCCATAAAATCCTCGTGCCCCTTGAGGCCTCGAGTTTGTCCCAAAAACCAAAGCGGAGCGTACATGTAAGAAACCATGCCGATAAGTGGAACTTCGTCAGAAATTCCAAGCTGCCTTCGCAAACGTCCTGTTCGCACACCGGCAAAGGGTCTCAAGTCGGTTCCGGCATACGCGAGGAAGACCCGTCCCGCTGGAACCCCGAGTTCTGCATACTTGTGGCGGGTCCACTGACAAGTCGCAATCCAGTAGTCGTGTGGACCTGCTAGCCAGGTATCAAGCGCCGCGAAGGCGCCATGTTCCAGGTGTAAAGGTCCCGGCACTTGAAAAATGTGTGGGATCCTAGATTCCTTTCCTAAGGCAACTCGGAGCGCGAACGCAGTACCAACATGATGGGAATGAACGACATCCGGCTTCACCTCACGGACTAACTCCCGGCAGGCTGCGACGATGGTCGGGACGCGCCAAAGATGCTGGGCGCGAAAATTCACGTTAACCTTAACAACGGTTGCGCCTGCTTGTTGATAGAGCGGAGCAAATCCTTCTGTTGTCGACGGCAGGGCGACTACAACTTGGATACCCAAGGACCCGAGCACGCGTACCTGGTGGAAAACCCAGCTGGCCCCAACGGCGGTCTTCACAAGGTGCAAGACCTTCATGGCGTGACATTCTATTCAGCGCGAACGCTGCCTTGTATAGGGCCTTCCCTGTATGGACACCTCTCGCGAGGGAATGTTATCAACCCGCAGCACCTGTTGCCGGTTAGGCACTGATATATGCTACGAGCTGATTCCGATTCCCATAAGCGTCGCATTCGTGACAGTCTGAGACATAGATCCGCGCTCCTAGCACTGGTTCTGCAATTCCTTTTCCACCCCTCTCTTGCCTTGTCGCATTCACCAAAGCAAGACCAGCCTCCCCAGGCTCTGGGCTCCTTGAGTAAGATCGGCGAAGTGTACGTGAACGATCAGCCCGTCAGAGCCGCCGAGTCGACTATCTTCAGTGGCGACAGGCTAAGGACCGGCGAGAACGGGGTGGCCTCGTTTGCCGCAAGCGGCAGAGGTACTCTCAAATTCTCTCCGAACACCTTTGCGGTTTTCACTGGAACCGATCAGTACGTCGCCGACCTTAGGTCCGGTACCGTCGTAGTCAGTTCCTTTAGCGGACCAAGCGGTCTTGCGCTTCGAGTCGGGGATTATGTCGTGGTCCCAGCCGTTCAGGAACAGCAGACTACCGCCAAGGTTGAACGTTCCGTCGTCGGCTCCGCCTCCGTCTCTTGTCTGGAAGGCAGCATGAGCGTGATTTCCCGGCAGGGTGCGGCGGGAATTTTGCTTCAAGCTGGTCAGTCGTCAACAATCTCGACATCCGGACAACTAAATCCAGAATCTCCGGAACCTCCGGCTGCCGTCCCACCTGTTGCACCTCCGGAATCTCCCACACCGCAACCTGGTGCTCCCACGCCCACGACCACAAATCCTCCTCCGCAGCAGCAAAAGAGCCGCAAAGC
>Ga0209488_10003563_pt1 | contig 12449 bp, 10 predicted proteins | sample Rivendell_Oct201_8_FD_188349 | JGI IMG/M metagenome (GOLD analysis project Ga0209488, IMG submission 188349) | Vadose zone soil microbial communities from the Eel River Critical Zone Observatory, Northern California, USA -... | ecosystem: Environmental > Terrestrial > Soil > Vadose zone >...
ATCTGGAATTTCTATTGTACCGATTGTCTTGAGAGCCATGATTACCTCGCTGCGTTCTTGTTGGCCTGCAATCGGCACCAGGTGTAGAGCGCGTCATAGATGACCATGCCGTGCTTGAGCATCTCGTGGTCGTCGTGGAAATTGGCGGACAGGCCATGAGAGATCGCCAGCAGTCCATCGCATTGCGGCGCGAGGTGAGGGCTCGACGTGTCGGCACCTCTGACAATGGTCGCGAGACGATCGAGAGCCGCATCGTGAATGTCGTAGGCGCGCACGATCGCATCGAACGAGCAGCGTTCGCCGACGTGGCCGAACGCTACTTCTGCGATATCATAGGGTGTGCCTCCGACATCGTGCGCGACCTTGGCCACGTCCTGCACCGGTACGTAGATGAATTGGGCCTGCGGATTGACGAAGCGGCTGATCAGCCAGGGGCAGGCGATGCGGTCGATCTTCGGGTGTTCGCGCGTGACCCATTTGTTCTCTGATGCATCGCGTTTGCGGCGTGTCGGCAGGCCACTTTCCTTCCAGCGCGTGATGCCGCCCTCAAGGTAATTGGTGTTGATGCCGGCGCCATGCAGGCTAGCTGTCACGCCCTGGCTGACTTCGTGCCCGTGCACGCAATAAGCCACCACCGGGCGGTCTTGCTGCAACTCTTTCTTCCAATGTTCCACATCTTCGGGTGGACGACGCAAGGCGCCGATGATCATCGTCTCGTCGGTGTTGAAAGCATCGTTACGGCGAACGTCGATCACCAGCGGTGCCGACGCCGTGCCCAGACGCGCATAAAGATCAGTGGGAGAAACAAGGTGGGTATTTCCGTCCATACGCAATCTCCTCGTAAGAACGAGTGTTGCGCAGAGCTTGGACGGTGTGCCGTCTGGCGGGGAGCCTGCATATCCCCGTATTCAAGAGTTAGTATTGTTTACGACTTGCTTCAAGAGCTGGCCGCAAGAGGCGGTTATCGGGTTCCGGTCATGCGTCGCCGAGATAACTTCTCGGCGCGGCACGTCGCATTTCCATAGCTTCCTGGAACGCTTGCGTGAACGCCACGATCACTTTCATGTACGCGGGTCGCTTCCAGCGAATACGTGTTGGCGCCGGAATGGTGAACGCGGAAGAGCACGTCTTGTTGGCACACATATCTCATCTCCCAATGGAGTTGAGACAACGCTTGGCTGCCGGCAGCTGCCTGGCAGCTGATCGGGCGGTTGTCGCATGCCCGATGTTGCCCGCTTGGCGACGAAATCCAAGCAAACCGTCGTTCGACATTGGTTCTCCAATGCCGCTGCGAGACGGAAAGCCTTGTGGGAATTGAGCATTCGCCAAAAGCCCTCGACCCGACAAGCGGGCGAAGTGCAGTTCTTGGGCGTAATGCCTTGGGAAGCCGGGCGACTGCGATCAAGCCCGACGCCGCTTATGTGTTGTAAGATGCGGAAGAAGTCAAGTTATTTTTCAGAGCCGCCGAAGTTTGTTTGTTCAGGCGCCAGGAGGGGGCCGAAAAATCCGTTGTGAAGATTTTCGCCTGCCGTAGGTCATCTCAATGAATAGCGCTCCAATGTGGAAGAGGGTCGCGATCAAATAGACTCCATTTGAAACAATGAACCCGCCTCCAACCAGTGCGACGCGTGGCTTGCTTGCGACGCATGTCTTGCTCCATTCGCGGATAGTTGGCCGCCGTCAGCGCGCGGCTTTGGAGCCGATCAGCTTCACAATTGACGTCATTTGCGCGCGCTGTTCAGCAATGGCGTTGGCAAATTCGGCTGGCGTACTGCTGCGAACTCTCAGGCCGGCGGCAGAAAGCCGGTCGGCGATGGTGGGGTCGGCTGCGACAGCCTGAATATCGGCTGAAATACGATCCCGCAGTTCCGGCGTGATGGTCCGCGGGCCGAAGAATCCCGAAAACCCTTCAAATCTAAGGTCAGGATAACCAGCCTCGATCGCGGTCGGGACTGCGGGAGCGAGCGGAGACCTGTACTTGTTGGTGACCGCGAGCAAACGCACTTTGCCGGTTTGAGTTTGCGGCAGCACGTTCGTGAGCGGGGTAATAACGACTTGGATGCGGCCCTCGACGAGGTCCTGGGTCGAGAGGATTGACTCGCGATAGGACACCGAAACCATATCGAGCCCGGCACTTCTCAAGAATCCAGCAAACAAGAGCGGAAAGGCACCCGGTGCTGCATGATAATTGAGTTTGCCGGGTTGCGTGTGCGCCATCCTCACGAGGTCGGATAGCGAGCCGACATTCAAGGATCCGGTCGATGCCACGGTCGCAAAGTTGTCCGAAACAATCGAAATAGGAACAAGGTCGTTGGCTAGATCGTAGGGAAGCTTTTCTTGCATTACCGGCAGGACCGACATCGGACCGGCAAATGAGACCAGCAGCGTGTGGTCGTCACGCATATTGACGAATGCGCTGACGCCAACGATGCCCTCGGCCCCAGGACGGTTTTCGACCACAACCGAGTGATTCCAGCGCTTGGCCAGGCGATCCGCGAACAATCGAGCGCCGACGTCGACGGAACTGCCAGGTCCGGTCGGCACGATTACGCGGACAGTTCGTTGCGGCCAGGTTTCAGCCTCGACCACATGCGCCGCAAGGCTGAGCCCAGCCATCACACAGGCGGAGAAAACGCCAATCCTGGTCTTGTTCATTGCATCCTCATGTAAGCGCGCGTGTCAGATGGCGGATTGCGGTCAGGCTTTCGGCCGTTGTCGCTTCTACGACCGTGTCGACAGGCCGGAAGCGTGCCTCTCTCGTGTTGAACAATTGGCCAGAATTGCTAAAAGACGAAGGCCTATTTTCTTCTAACCATATTAGTAGACACTAATGGCAAAACCGCTCAATTGGGAGAGCCGCATTGGTCGTCGCGTCAGATTGCGCGATTTGCATGTCCTGTTTGCCGTCGTTCAGCACGGAAGCATGGCCGGTGCGGGAGTCCACCTCGGCATTTCTCAATCGGCGGTCTCGCAGGCGATCGCAACGCTGGAGCACGCGCTGGCGGTGCGGTTGCTGGACCGTACGCCGCGCGGCGTCGAGCCTACCATGTACGGGAACGCACTCATCCGGCGGGGTCAAGCGGCTTTTGACGAGCTTCGGTTGGGCGTCAAAGACATCGAGTTCTTGGCGGACCCAGCCGCCGGCGAAGTACGGATTGGGTGCTCCGAATCGATATCGGCCGGTATTCTTCCGCCCATCATCGAACGGCTGTCGAGTCGATATCCCAGGATGGCATTTGAGGTGTCGCCGTCGAACGCCTTCAGGCTGGAATTTCCGGAATTGCGCGAGCGAACCGCGGATGTCGCCTTTTCGATATTGTCGCGGCCGTTGTTGGCTCAGATTGCGGAGGACTTGAAGGCTGAGGTGTTGTTCGACGACCGCATCTGTCTGGCGGTAGGGCAACAGAGCCCATGGGCGAGGCGAAGGAAAATCGGTCTTGCCGATCTGGTTGACGCGTCCTGGATCATGCCTTCCACCGGCGCGCCGGGTGAAGCGGCTGTCATGGAGGCTTTCAAGACGCGGGGCCTGCCGCCGCCGCGCGTCGTCGTCAAGACCTTCTCAGTCCATTTGCGCAATTTCTTGAGCTTGCGTGGCCCCTTCGTCGCCGTGTTGCCGGCCTCCATTCTCAGGCTGAACACAGACATAGGCCTCAAGGCACTGCCGATCGAACTACCATCGCCACCGCGACCCGTTGTTGTAATCACGCTTAAGAATCGTACGCTCGGTCCGGCGGTAGAGTTATTTCTCGATTGTGCCCGCGACGTCGCAAAATCGATGGTGGCCCTGACCCCAAAGAAACGGATGGCGTAGACCAGCAGCCGCGCCGCGGTCACCAAAGCCAGCAGCATTTGCGGCTTGAATGAAGAGCCGGGCGATCGGGTATGATCGCCTCCTCGGCGATGGTGAGAATCGCTCGACCGAGGCGCAGGGTTTATGAGATCACGTTCACAGCGAGTTGCCCGACTGTCCGGTCCATCAAATGGGCGGCAACCCTAAGCGCGAGTTCGTAATCGGATTCATGCGCTCGGCGGGTTCTAATCACGACAAAACTCTGATCGCGCGTAAAGATCGCGAGGGCACCAGCGATATCGACAGTTTCGGCTGCGGCAGACCATTCTGTGCCGCCAAAGACAGGCTTTAAATTCTCCCAGCGTTCGGCGCGATCTATATCCGTAATCCGCGGAAACACGATCAGTAGCTGGCCGACACGACGCTGTGCGACAATGTTGGCAAGTTCCCACTGGACCCACATCGTCTTCCCCGCGATGAGAATAATCGACTGCGAGCAAGCGATGTAAGACTTTACAAGTTCCTGCCATTGCGAATCCGCAACATAGCGACGATGCGCGCCGATCTGTGGGAGCCTCTCACCAGGCTTTCCAATCGCCACGAAAGGTCCTGCCCGGGTCAATTCTTCGCCAATCGTCTCCTCCAGCCGCTTGGGACGCCAGAATAACCGGGGAAAGAGCGCGTTGGGCGGTATTCCTGCGACATCGTCGACGAACGAGCGCAGCAGCAGCACCGGCGGCTTGTCCGTTAGAATGATCTGGTCACGACGCCGGAGGTTGAATCGGGTGCCCAGCCGCCAAATAGAACGCCCAGCAACCAGGACGGCGGCGAGGACGACGAGGCGAGCAGACTGCGTGCCATACGTGATGATATCGGCGACGTCTGCGTAGCGCGCCAAAGTCTCTCCCGTGAGGGCGCGATGCACCATCAACAGGGGTAGAAACAACAGCCATACCAGCAGCAAGAGCAGATAGATGGGTGAAAAAGCAAGCGTGTAGCCGACCCAGTCCGAAAACCACCACAGCAACACGCCAAGAGCCACAAGAACCCCGAGATGAATCGAAATGCCCAACGGGCTCACCGCTCGGATGCGGATTTGCGGAAACGCCAGATTGATCCCGTAAGATTGCGTCATCTGACGCGTGGGTAGTAGATCGTGCCGCAATCGATGGCGCCAAAGCAGGAGTGCAAATACGCCTTGAGCCATCAGCAAGAGTAGCGACAGGGCCAAGACGACAAAGCAGATGACGGCGGCGGCAGTGTCCGCGAGTGTTTGCACAGGACCGCCGTCCGATTTGTACCCCTCGGTGAGCGCGCCCGCACCGACCAGTTTCACCAATCCGGACCCAGAGACGATCGCCACAATGGCAAGTGCCAGCAAGCTGACCATCACCGGCCGCAGCCGAAACGTCCCGAAACCGAAAAGATAAGCACCAATCAGGACAATGCATGCCGTGGCGACCATCGCCGTGGAAACAGGCGCGTGCTCGATGGTGCCGCGCACCATCAAGTAGCACGCGGCAACATTGGTCAGAGCCTCGTGCTTTGTCGGATCTTTCAATGCGTCGTCGACGCTGCCATACCCAGTGATCTCGGTGATCAAGGCGTTCGCCAATGCATCGAGCCGACCAGCGACATAGAATCCGGCACTTGCAACAAGAATGCCGCCGATAGCCAGCGCGAGCGGCATCGCCACACGCTGCGCCCACCACAAGCCCCGCCACAGCCGAGCGTACTGCGACACATCGAGCATTGTCGTCTCGGACATGGGCCCCGCCATGGCAATGTTGAAGGCGCAGGATAACATGGGCGGCTGAGGAAGAGGCTGGCGGTCAGCGTCCACAATATGTCGTCCGCCCCAACAGCTCCGGCCGGTCTTGAGCTTGCGGGGTAGCACGGCGGCCTTTTTTAGAACGGTTGCCTAAGGTCGGCTTCGGGTCACTCGGTAACCCTCAAAGTAAGCAAAACGAATCCGCAGTACCTCAGTAACCGGAAATCGCCGGTGCGGGCTGGCACTTCTGTGTCGGACCCGGAAGCGCCGGCGATTTCCGGTTATCGGTGTATTAGTCACCTACGCGAGATCTGCGGCAAGGCGAGCTGATTGAAGCGCGCCTTCTGCTCGTCGGTCAGCGATCTGTAAAAAGCTTCAAGCGGCGGTTCGACGATTTTGATGGCCTCCAACATGGCGCCAAGACGCTGCTGCATCGCGGTCACGCGGCCGGGCGGAGTGAGCGCCTGCTCATCGGGGCAATTCGCCTTGAGGAATTCGGCCGCTTTTGCGGTGGCATCATTGACGGCGCCAAGCGCTGCCTGCTGCACATCGGTCGGGCGCAATGCCTGCTCAAGGCGGTTGATCGGTAGGTTGCCGCCCACAGCCTGTTCGTTGCAGGCCTGCGATAGATCGGGCGGCCGATTGTCCGTGCGCGCGGTTCGTCCCGACGAAGACCCTGGCGACATGGCATCGAAACGAGCCTTCTGCTCGTCGCTCAGCGATGCGTAGAACGCTTCGAGGGGCGGCAGCACAAGTGCGACGGCCTGCAACATGGTCTCCAGCCGCTGCCGCATGGCCGCGACCCTGCCGACGGGCGTGCTCAGCAGCACCTTCGGGCAGCCGGATTGCAGCACTTCCACCGCTTTGGCAGTGGCATCTTTGAGTTCGCTAAGCGCTGCCTGTTGAGCGTCGTTGGGTTCGACGACTTGCGTGATTTGCCGCATAGGCCAGTCGGTCAGAGCGGCCGCGCGCTCGCTGCATACCACTACGTCCGTTGTCGTTGCGGGCCGGGCCGCACGAACTTTTCGAGACTTTGCGCTTCGAGAGTTGGGCGGGGCGGCGGCATATGCGGCACCCTCATAGCTGTAGGGGCCGAAAATTCCGACATAGACGTCGTCGTAGACATAGGGCCAGAACACGTCATAGGCGTAAGGCCAGAACACATAATCGATGAAGTCCCAATAGGCATAAGGCCAGAACAGCGGGCCGTACCAGCCGATAACGATGATGGGATTGCGGTGCCACCACCACCATCCGTTATGCAGCACACCTAAGTTGCGCTTTGCAAATTGGCCTTGGAATGTCGACTGTGCGAGCGCCCGGTTTGCGGCATTGTTTTTGGAAGGCGACGCGAAGGCGGTGTTCTGGATGGCCTTGGCGCGCCCGACACCTTGCACGGTCTTGGTGACGTGGTTGCCATCGAGTTGATGGCGGTCGAGCTTGTTCTGGTGGGTTTGCAGGTTAGCCTGTTTGCTACGAATCGTCGTCGTAGATGCGTTGCGGCCAATGCCCTGGAGGCTTTTCGACGTAACGTTGCCCGCTCCGCTGATGGACCGCATGCGACTGGTGCCCGATCCCCCCAATGTCGACAGCGACCTGCCCGATCCCGTCGATGTCGACAGCGACCGCAATCCGGACGAGGACGGCATCGATTGAATTCCGGATCCCGATCGAATCATCGGGGATGAGGAAATCATTGGCGAGCCGTGGCTCATGCCACTAAATCCGCCCATTCCACCCCCGTGGGACATGCCACCACCGCCGCCGGCACCATGGCCACGTTGCGCGTCCACAGTCGTCGCCAGCAACGGCGCGATGATGATCGCCGCAGCGGCGCAAATGCAAAGCCGAAGAGTGCCACCTTCAAGCATGTCAGCCTCCAGACAACACTATGAATGAGCCTCGCGAAAAGGTGATTGAGACATGTCAACGAGAACGACAGCTCAACGGGAACGACCGCTCAACGGGAACGACAGCGGCAAGGCCGGGCGCTGTATTCCGTCATCGGGGAACTCCCGCCCTTCATATTGGTAATGTCATCTACAATATGGGTCATGAAGTTTAAATGTCCACTGCTTTTGTCGTCGGGGCCGGCTCTGACCCCGGTCCTAATTTACCTGCATAGAAAGCCGAACCGGCTCTGGGTCCATGGCGCAACAAAGCGATTGCGTCTTCGCCTGAATTCCTCAAGAGCAAGCTTCCGGATACTCCGAGTTCCATGTTTTGGCAGCTCGGGTGGCCCATTTTTGCACCAAAAGGATTTTCAATCGATTCATCTAAACTTCGATGTGTCCTGAGGCAGCATTCGAAACGTCTGCACCGCTATGTTGTGTAGCGCGGCCTGCTAAATCGCCGAGCTACCTGCGGCCAAGGGCATCGCATCGATGTGCCGGTGAAGCACTTCGTTTCATCGACTTGAATTCAACCCTGCCCCAAACAAGGAGACGACTATGCGCATATTCGTAATCTCTGCTTTTGCCGTCATGACGTTCGTCGCAACGATGACTGTCGATGCTCCTGACGCAAACGCTGTGATTTATTGCAGGGCCTTCAACCTGCCGCGGGGCTGCGTCGTGGCGCCAGTGGCTCAGGCCGATGTCGCAACTGTAGGCGTCGGTACACCGGGCGTCGGTGCACCGGGCGTCGGGGTGCGCGCCGGCACGCCTGCCAACCGTGGTGGTCCGGTCAATCGCGTCGGCCGGCGTTAACGTACGTTGCGGCTCCGGTGGTGGTCGCGCCAATGCATACGGTGGTCGCTCCGGCGGTCACCTGCGTGCAAGTCGTGAACAGCGATCGATGAGATGTTGCGGCATCACTCCACTTTGATGCCGGAGAATTTGATCACCCTGGCCCATTTATCGGTTTCTTCCGCGACGAGCCTTGCGAAGTCGGCAGGCGTGCCTGGGAGCGCGGCGCCGCCGAGATCGGTGAACTTCGCCTTCACTGTGGGATCGGCGAGCAAAGCGTTGATCGTCTGGTTGAGCTTATCGACGATCGCGGCAGGCGTATTGCTCGGTACGCCGATGCCGTACCATGGGGTCGACTCGTAGCCCGGTACAAATTCCGCAATGGTCGGAATGTCCGGCAAGACCTCCGAACGCGTGGCGGTCGTTACCGCCAGCGCGCGCACCGCGCCGGCCCTGACAAATTCGGTCGACGATGCCGTGGTGGCGAAGAAAACCTGCACTTGCCCGCTCAGGAGGTCAGTCATGACGGCTGCCGTACTGCGATAGGGCACGTGTACCATGTCGATGCCGGTCATCATCTTGAACAGTTCGCCGGCAAGGTGCGGCGCGCTGCCGCTGCCGGGTGTCGCCATGTTGAGCTTGCCCGGATTTGCCTTGGCGTAGGCAATGAGTTCAGGGATGGTCGTTGCCGGAATGGATGGGTTCACCAGCAAGACATTGGGGAAGCGGATGAGGCCTGCGACCGGCGCGATGTCGCGGATGAAATTGTAACTGAGCTTGTCGTAGAGCGACACGTTTGCGGCAGCCGGAGTACCGGCCAGGAGCAGCGTATAGCCATCAGCGGGTGCGCGCACGACCGCCTCGATACCGAGATTGCTGCCGGCGCCGGGCCTGTTCTCGATGACGAAGGGCTGCCCCAATCGCTCCGACAGGAACTGGCCGATCAGCCGCGCCACGATGTCGGTCGCGCCCGCAGACCCGAAAGGCACGATCAGCCGCACGGGGCGCGCCGGATAGGTTTGCGCGGCAGCGATGCGCGGGACGAAGGGCAGGGCAGTGGCGCCCGAGGCGAAATGAAGAAATGACCGGCGCGAAAGTTTCATGGGGTGTTTCCTCAAGCCACTGCGAGCCGGCGTCCGGGCCGCAGCAGCAGCCAGAGCACGATCGCGCCATTGAGCAGATTCCAGATGATACCATTGAGGAACGCGGCCTGATAGGAGCCGGTGAAATCGAAGATCACGCCGGACATCCAGCCGCCCAGCGCCATGCCGACAAGGGTCGCCATCAACACGATGCCGAGCCGCGTGCCGGTTTCCGCAGGTGAGAAATACTGACGCACGATGATGGCGTACATCGGCACGATGCCGCCCTGGAATAATCCAAACAGCGCCGAGATCAAATAGAGCGAAACGAGGCTGTCGAACCACAGATAGAGAAACAGCGCGACGGCTTGCAGGACGGAGCCCATGAGCAGCGTTTCCAAACCTCCGATGCGGTCGGCGATGAAGCCTGCCGCGATACGGCTGATGATGCCGAAACCCATCATCGCGGCCAGCATTTCGGCGCCGCGCGCCGGTCCGTAGCCGAGGTCGCCGCAATACGCGACGATGTGCACCTGCGGCATCGACATGGCTACGCAGCAGCCGACGCCCGCAATACACAGGAGCACCATCAGGGCGTTCGGCGACAGGCCGAACGAACTGGGCCCGCTGCCTGAAGTCGCGCCGTGCCCGCCCGGCGCATGCCGGGGCGCCGGCCGGCGCAACAGCAGGACCAGTGGCAACATCGCGGCAACGCACAGAACACCGATTGCGATCTGCGTAGTGCGCCAGCCTTGCGCGGCGATGAAATGCTGTATGACCGGCGGCCACAGCGTGCCGGCGAGATAGTTGCCGCAGGAGACGAGTGCGACCGCGATACCGCGCCGGCGCGAGAACCAGTGCGAAATGTCGCTCATGAGCGGCCCGAAGGCGGCCGAAGTGCCTAATCCGATCAGCCCTTGCGCGAGCGCGAATTGCCAGATGTTGCCCGCAACTCCAGATAGCACATAACCGCAGCCGAGCGTGAGCGCGCCGATGGTGATCGGCCACACGATGCCGTGACGGTCGGCCAGCCGGCCCATCATGATGCCGCCCGCGCCGAATCCGATCATCGTGAGTGTGAACGGCAGCGAGGCTTCCCCGCGCGCCACGCCGAAGTCAGCCTGGACATAGGGCAGCGCGACCACGAAGGACCAACTGCCGATGCAGCCGATCGTGCCGACGACAAGCGCCACGCAGAGCCGGATCCACGCATAGGTGGACTCGATGTCGGCGCTGGAATCGGTGTTATTTGTGTTTGTGCTCATACGGATTAATTGTAGGGCATATTGACGAAAAGGGGGCAAAAACAGATGCCCAAAGAACAGATGCCCAAAGAACAAATGTCGAAGCGATTCTTGCGGTATGCGGTATTTGGTTTCGGGGTGGTGCTTCTCGTCGTCGTTGCGATGGGGCAGACGATCCTGGACAAGGCGGCCGAAGCTTTTTTTCTTCCGACCCAGATGACCAGGCCGGCGCAGTATTCGGTTCGAACGCAACGCACTGCCGAAATGCAAACTTCGGATGGAACGGTATTGCGAGCGGATGTTCACCGGCCGATCGGCCTCGAAAAGACGCCGACAATTCTCATTCGCATTCCATTCACCGACACGCTGTGGAATCGCGTGCAATCGGACTCGATCGCGCGTTTCTGGGCGGCGCGCGGATATACTGTCGTCGTCCAGGGCACGCGCGGCCGCTATCGCTCGGGGGGAACGTTCTACCCGCTCATGCATGAGCGTGCGGATGGGATTGAGACGTTGCGCTGGCTGGTGCAGCAACCTTGGTATGATGGACGTTTGGCGATGTGGGGCGGGTCCGCGTTCGGGCAGACCCAATGGGCGATCTCGGATCAACGCAATCCGGGTGTGCCCGGTGTGAATGTCTTTTTCGTGCAGATTGCCAGCAGCCGCTTCCAGGACGTCTTCCACCCCGGTGGCGCATTCGCCCTTGAGAGTGCACTTTTCTGGGCGCTTCAGAGCCACGGCGATCATGATCGCGACGTCGACATGGAGGTGCTTGACCGTGCCGCCAACGGCCTGCCGGTCATCGAGGCCGACAATCGCGCAGGGACCAACATTCCATTCTTCGATGATTGGGTGAGGGAAGGTCCCGGCAGCGCCTATTGGGACCCAATCGACGGAAAGGACCGCGCCAAGAACGCTGCGGCGCCCATGCTGTTATTGGGAGGGTGGTATGACCCGTTTCTGTCCAGCATGCTGCGCGATTTCGATGTGTTGACATCATCGCCGGCGTCCGCTGACAGCCGGCTCATCATCGGGCCCTATGGCCACGCGCGAGAAATAGATTGGCCCGGGGCGCCGGATAAAATTCTCTATCGGCGCTCGAGTGTCGAACCAACCATCTCCTGGTTCGACCAGCAGCTTGGGGTCGGGAATGCTGCGCAGCCTATGCCGCGTGTTCGGATTTTTGTGCTTGGGGCGAATGCCTGGCGCGACGAAGCAGGATGGCCGTTGGCGCGGACGCGATTCACGCCCTTCTATTTGCAAACCGATGGCGCGCTCGAGCCCGATGGTCCATCGACTCCGGATGCCGCCGACCGGTTCCGCTATGACCCACTGTCTCCCGTGCCGACGCGGGGTGGGGCCATGCTTGGGCCCCGCGCCGGTGTGGTCTTGCAGGAACCGCCAAGTGCGCGGGGCGACGTCCTTTCCTACATCTCCCCGCCACTGCAAGGGCCGATGGAAGTCACCGGCCCGATCAAGGCCACGCTCTGGGTGGCGACTGATGCGCCATCCACGGATTTTACGGCCAAGTTGAGTTTCGTCACCCGCGAGGGAGCCTCATACAATCTTGCGGACGGGATATTGCGACGCAACTACGTGCCTGGCCAACGCACGGAAATCGAAATCGACCTTGGCGCTACCAGCGTCGCACTTACGGCGGGAATGCGTCTTCGCCTGGATATTTCCAGCAGCAACCATCCGCGTTTCGATCGCAATCCCAATACCGGGGAGAACGTTGCGACCGCCACGCGTACGACCGTGGCAAACCAGACGATCTTGCGCAGCGTCGATTCGCCGTCTCGCATCCTCTTGCCGGTAATCCCGAATTAATCGAAAAGCGCTATATTGGCTTTCATAGCCAAGCGACAGGGTCGC
>Ga0209488_10003564_pt1 | contig 12443 bp, 9 predicted proteins | sample Rivendell_Oct201_8_FD_188349 | JGI IMG/M metagenome (GOLD analysis project Ga0209488, IMG submission 188349) | Vadose zone soil microbial communities from the Eel River Critical Zone Observatory, Northern California, USA -... | ecosystem: Environmental > Terrestrial > Soil > Vadose zone >...
GGGCAGCGCTCGACTCATTGGTTGCGGCCGTGCTAAAGTCCGTTGGGTGAACCCTCTGGAAGGGCGTAGCCTCAGACGCCGAGCAAATATCGCCCCGCTCGCCCTCCGACCTTATGCAGTCCGGCGTCAACCCGCACAGCAGAGTACTAAGCTCAGAGGATGAGGACAGCGAGCCCACCACCTAAAGCTCGGGCGCCATCGAGCCAAGTTTTCGGCTAGACGAAGTTTGAACACCGTCACATCCCACACCGCGGCATCCAGCGACAGCCCGATAAACCAGCGGAACAACAGATTGTAGTTGAGCTGTTCCATCAGCTGCCGCTCCGAGCGCACCGAAGAGGCGGCTTGCAGCAGTAAGGCGCGCAGCAATTTCTCCGGAGCAATCGACGGCCGTCCCGACTTGGCATAGAGTCTCTCGAACTCCAGCGACAGCGCCGCCAGGGCCTCGTCCACAATCTTGCGGATCGCCCGCAACGGATGATCCACTGGCACCCGCGCTTCGCAGCTCACATAGCTGAACAGCGCCTCTGTCCTCGCATCCCCGCCGCGCATCGGACGTTCCCCAACATCTCGTCACGCAGCGCGTATTATAAACAATATCTTGGCCACAATCTCGACCTTTTTCCGTACCCTGCTAAGCCTGCGGTACGTCCAGCCGGAGTAAAACCGCGAACATCGCGCGTCTAACAATGCTACCCGTGGCAGCCCTTCTGCGATGCCAGAAAATTGGAAAGCAGATCGCCTGCCTGGCGCCCCGCGAGATGGCTCATATAGTCCGGGATGGAAAAGGCGATCGTAGGAAAACTCGTCAGCCGGTTCGCGGCCGCTATCTGCTCCCGAATGCGACCCGCCACGGCTGGTAGACGACGGCCGTCGGGCATCAGGCTGAACAGCTCGACGACGGCTCCCAATTGAGCCCCCACGCTGCGAACCGCACGATCGAGGGCCCCGTAATACATCCCAATATTTTCGAGCGCGACCTTTCCTTCGCCGACACCATCCTGAAACAGGAGCAGCTCGATGCCAGAAGCGCTAATGACATCGGCCCAAAACGAAGCGAGAAGATCTGGATCGGCGAACGAATTGCTGAAGCCGGAGATCGCTACTTTCGATCCGGGCCGCCGCGCCTTAAGCAATGCGACGGTTTCTGCTAAATACCTCTTTAGAACGGCGCGTTTGCTAGGATCGAGCCATGTCCGGTCATCGATCTCGTCGGGGATGTACCAGCCGGCAAACGGCGCGCCTGCCGTAGTGGCGTTCAAATCGTCGAGGAACCCGGCCAAGTCCTGAAGGCGTCTATGGAAATAAGGTCTCAGAAGCTCCGGAGTTTGCTTGATTTCTTCCCAGTAGCTCGAATCCAATGCCAACCCGAACCAGACACGAATACCGGACTGCGCGGCGAGGTCTAATATAGAAGCTAGCGGCGTGTTGGCAGCCGACTCATGTTGTGCTGTCCGGAACAGCGGCTTTCGATCGAGGACCGTCCATTGAAGGAAGAGTGTGTTGATTCCGATGGTCCGCAATTCATCGAACAATTGCCGCCACTCAGCGGTCGGGCGGGCGATTTGCGCCTCGGTCAGCTGGAGAAAGGTGCCCTTTAGCCCTTGGCATGCCGCGCCTGCCGGTGGATTCGCCATCAGAGATACGGCAGCGAAGATCAGGATCGCGCCGCTCCAGCGGATCCGCGAGACCAACTTTCGAGTTTTCACTCAGAACCTCGCGACGACGGTGATAGAGAAGACGACGCTCGGCGTCGCCAACGAATCGTGGACGGTGTATCCGAGACGAGGCAGAAGCTCTACTGCATCTCGCGGAGCGTGGTATTTGTCTTCGTCGAAGAAGCCACGTAGCGAGGCGCCGAGGCCGGTCTCCGCTGACGTATTTGCTCCAATCCCGTAATTTCCCCGGAAGATGCCATAGACAAAGGGCGAGATGACCATCCGGTCAGCGACCTTGAAATTTACGCCCCCACGCCCGTCGACATAAGTGAGAATTTGATGCGGAGATTGCGCTGTACCGGCGAGATCGACGTACAACAGGCTGTACCACGACTGTGATGCGACGGGATCGATCTCGTAGCCCGTGCTGGTCGAAAACGATACGCGTCCCTCCCAGTTGTTGACCGCATTGGAGCCGAACTTGATCAGTCGCTCACCGGACAATACCAGATTATAATCGGACAAGGGCTTGTAGTGGATCCCGATACCACCTTGAAAACTATCGCCCTGCGGGCTGATCGTACCGGGGGCGTAGCTGAAGAAAGTACGCGCGAATCCCTGGAATATTCGGCCATCTACGTAGCCAATATTAGGCGGCTGATAGTCGAGCTCGAGACCGCCTTGGTTCGTGCTTATGAGACTCTCGAGGTTGCGGGTTCGGCGTTCGCAATAATGGCCGGTAAGGCAAAGGTTCGTGTAGCCGTATGCTGTCCAGTGAGGCTCGACAGCATTGATGGTCCGGCGCAGTCCTTCGATCGTGCGGGCGGTGGTTTCGCGCTCTTCCTGTGTTTCGTTGGGATAGAGTTCCTTATTGTCGATCGCCCATTTGAACTGATCGATTGCCTTGTCGTTTTCGCCCAGGCCAAGATAGGTATATCCGAGATCTTCATGGAGCGCATAACGATTCGGCTCGGCGGCGAGTACGCCGGACAGGAGCTGCGCCGCGCCGGCGAGATCGCCGTTGTTGCGCAGCGTGTAGGCGAGCGCGGCTTTATATTCCACATTTCCCGGTTCGGCAGCTACGGCCGCCTCGAGTTGGCGTCGCGCTTCTTCGCGGCCGCCTAGACGCGCCGCCAGCTGGCTGAGGCGGAACCGCCTTTCGGCTGTCGGATCGAGCTCTACAGCCCTTTCCAGCTCCCCTCGCGCCTCATTCGGTCGGCCCAGGGCCTCCTCATCCCGTGCAACCTCGTCATGGTATTCGGCCTCGATTGCGGCCGATGGCCACGGCCCTGCACTCAGCGGTGCGAGCATGTCGAGCGCCCTTTGAGGTTGCTCAGTCAGACGGTAACTTCGGGCAAGAGCGAGTGTAAGTTTCAATTTTTCCAGACTGCCAAACGCTGCACTGGTTTCTCCGGTGCCGCCGGGTGAGGGAGCCTGCGCGGCGCCTGCGGACGGAATTCCCGCTGCGGACGACAAAAGCAGCGCCCCGACCAATGCCAATTCAGCGATCGCGTAAGGAGGGCGAGCACACCTTCCGCGGCCATTTCTGACACGCGGTGCCGCGCGGTGCTTGCCGAAGGCAGCTCTGGCGCCCGCTCGCGCGAGGACCGTCGGATCGGTTCGCCGGTGTTCATCGGATCGCCACAGTTTCATTACCGACGCCACAGCTGCGATAGGAGGTTGAGCTCGGTAATATGCCAAGCGCTCTCTCGAAGCAACCTGCGGCCTGATCATGCTGTTCCGTGTCGGAGTATGCGTAACCCAACGCAGCGCTGGCCTGTTGTCTCTGCGCCGGCGACAGAGCTTGCGGGTCGGCGAGCGCCCGCCGCAGAAAAACGATGGCTAGTCCCGGTTGGTGGGCCGCCTGATGGGCATACCCCAGTGACAAGGCAAGATCTGCCCGAGGATGAGCGTCGTAGGACGCGCGGAACTCCGATACGGCCGCCACGGCGCGGCCAAGACGCATGAGCACGATACCTCGGTTCTCATGAAGGGACGGGGTTGCACCGCCAAGCTGGATGGCTGCGTCATAGGCCGCGAGTGCCTCCTGGTCTCGCGTCAGGCTTGCGAGCGCGAAGCCCAGCCGGGCATCGTAGCCGGCGCGGGTTTTGCGCGGGATCCGTTCATTTTCGGTGAGCATCCGGTAGTAGTGTGCGGCCTCCTGCCAGTCTTTCGCCTGCATCGCACTTTCGGCCGCTTGCGCGAGCCACTCCGGCGGGTGGGCTGGAGACAGGTGATACGCTTCCGCGAAGAGCGACTGTGCTCGTTTCGTATTGCCGCGCGAGTGTTCGATATTGCCTAAGCGTTCGAGGTAGCTTGCTCTTCTTTCGGCCGGTAGGCCGTGGACTGCCAGAAGTGTTTCGAGGGTTGTCGCCGCAGCGCTGCTCTGACCCGCCCCGATCTGGACGTTGGCGAGAGCGGCGAGGTTGTTCTCGCTCGGTTCGGCGGCCACAAGCTCGCGCAAATGCGCCAGCATGGCTTGACGATCACCCAGCTTCTGAACCAGCACCGCCTCCCGTCGTATGATTTCCGGCTTGCTTTGCGCAGCCTTGGGCAGTCTCGTAAGCGCCTCCAATGCCTGCCTTGTACGGCCCGCCATCTCGTAGATAAAACTCAGGCGGTCGAGATGCCGCACGCGTGAGTCAACATCATCATCCCCGGCCGCAGCCAGGCGCTCAAGATATCCAGCGGCTTCGGCGAGCTGACCGGCCTGCAACGCCGTCTCGGCTGCGGCTTCAAGCGACTTCCGGTTCGCTTCGATTGCGACCGCCTGGCGGAACGCCACGAGCGCGCGCGCCGAATCACCGGCCCTCAGCGCGGCAAAACCAGCGGCCAATTCCAGGCGGTATTTGTCCGCGGGAAGCTTGGCCGCAGCCGCCAAGGTCTCGAATTCCGTGGCGGCTAGCGCTGGCCGCCCCACCGCCGCAAGCGTGTTGGCAAGCATCTCGCGAAGGCCAGACTCGTTCTCCGGCTGAAGATTGAGTGCGCGCTGAAATGATTCAACGGCAGCATCAGGCTGCCCGGCCGCGAGCTGGGCCTCCCCCAAAGCCCGGAGGTTCGCTCGGGTCGGCTCCAGGTCCGCAACCCGCTGAGCGTGTCTGAGTGCGGCCTCGAGGTTGCCGATCTTTCCTGCAAGAAATGCAGATCGACGCTCGAGACTGGCATCTCGCTGATCGGTGGGGATACGGTCCAGCGCGGCGAGAGCCTCTTGAAAATGGCCGCTCTGCTCCTCGACTACACTTAGTCGCTCCAGCGCACGATACCGGTCCGTGCCGTCGCTCGCTTCAGCTAGTCGTGTGAGGTCGGCCGCTGCGACATCGAAATGGCCCGCTTGCAGGGATGCCTCCGCGGCAGCCGAAAGCGCCTCTGGCTTCGGGTTGATTGCGGCCGCGCGCTGCAACTCGGAGAACGCGCGCGACGCGTCCTTGGCCGCTTGCGCCGCAAAGCCGGCCGCGCGGCGTAGGCGATACTCCTCGATTGGACTGGCCGCCGTCTCCGCCAGCTCATCGAAATTGGTAGCGGCCTGGTGGTAACGACCGACGCGAAACAGCGCGTTGCCGAGCGATTCGCGGATGCCACGATCCATGCTGTTAGCTGCCTTAGTCTCGCGCTCAGCGCTCTCCACCAGGTCGGTCCGCCCTAGCTTGGAAGCGGCCTCGGCCAATACGGTGGCGACCTCAGGATTCCCCGGCGCCAATTTCCACGCCGCCTCCGCACGCGACAGGGCACCGGTCGGATCGTCACTCTTCAAGGCGAGCTCGGCGCCAAACACCCAAGCGACACGTTTGTCCTCGTTATTGGTCGTGTGCTTGACAGCGTCATCATAGGCGACGGTTGCCTCTGCCTTGCGGCCGAGGCGTTCCAAAAGCTGACCCTTGGCCACCAGCAGCGCGCTGTCCGCTCCCGAGCTCGCCTCCTCGCGGTCCAAGAGCGCGAGCGCGTCCGCCGTCGCCGGGCTTGCCACCGCGGCTATCGCTAAAGAGCGCCGCGCATATTGGCTGTCAGCGGATGCCAGCGCTTTGCTGTCCACGGCGGCGGCGAGATCCGGTAACGCTTCTTTGTTCTCGCCCAAAGCCGCCCGGGCGAGCCCGCGGTAAAATAGTGCCGGTGCAAAATCGGGCACGTCAACAAGGATCCGGTCGGCTGCACCGATCGCAACACTGTATCGCTTAAGGTCGGTCGCGAGAAGGAGAGTTCCGAACTGGATAACGAGGTCGTCGGGATCGGAGGCGAGATACCTCTTCAGCTCTTCAAAGGCTTCCTCATATTGCCCTTTGGCAACGAGGCGTCGGCTGTGTGCGAATGCGGAAAAAGAACGCTGGCGCTGAAATTCCCGCTGTAACCAGCTCTGCGGCAATGCCGTGCGCAACTGAGCCAGATATGCGTCAGTATCGCCCGCTGTTGCCGCCCCATCCGGGGTGCTGGTCGCCGCGCTGTCGGCGACAGCCACCGATACAGCGCAATTGCCGAGCGGCAGAAGCAACACTGCGAGCAATGGCAGCGCTGCCCGGAAGACGAGCAGAATATTGGCGCCTCGGCGCCGGATCAGCGCGAGCACCACGCCCTGCCCTGACCAAGTCCAAATATCTCGCATTTGTTGAAATTAAGTTCTACATTGCTATTTCTGGTTGGGGAAGCTACGCTGCTTTCTTCTTGAATTCAAGGCCGGCGTCATCAGCTGAGGAGCCTCACCAACCCAGCCTAGAATCGGCAACGTCCTGCAGCGTTTAGCCGCTGCAGCTGTCGTCCGCCTCGCGCTCATAATCTCTTAAGAGTACTCTTCAGCTCCCGGGCCGGTCCAGCCGAGAGACTGACGGCGGTAGCGTTGGGGAACCGGGCGATACGGCCCAAAGCCTCTTTAATCGAGGCAGACAACTCATTTTTCAAACATTGGTTGATAACCCCCGAGAAACCGGATCGAGGTCCCGTGCTGTAGGGTTCGCCAGGGCCATCAGGTCGGCGGGCTGATGTTCACCCATCTGCTGCCGCGCTATCGCCTCCACCATCTGCTCCTGCTCGATAAGGCCCTCGGCGACCAGATATTCGCCCAGCCGCTTGCCTAATCTCGCGGCCTCTGAAACCGCCTTTACGAGATCCGGATAAGTGATGGCGCCTATATCTATGAGCAACTCTCCAAGTGGCCGATATTCTACTAAGCCCGGTCCGGTCCGGGAGATCGCGATCTCCCGAGGCCCTGCCGGCTTGAGCCGGGCATAGCCGTGTCGCAGCGCCAGGGTGACCTCGGCACGACGTGCCAGCCGAAATTCGACCGGCACCGCCAGCGCCGCTTCGAGTTCTAGAATGCCCCGACCATCGGGAACGACGGCGCAGGCGAGTACAATCTTTCCGTCATCCTTTTCCTCAAGTGGAAAAACTGACAACGCCTTGGCACAGTGCTCCGGCAATCGACGTAGCAAGCTCAGTGATGTACCGTAGGGGTTAGGCGTATGCGCGCGCGAGAGGTGCAGCTGATCGCACAAGACTTCGATGAGTGCATCCTCATCAAGCTCGCCGATGTCGACGATGGCCGCGCCCAACGGCCGCCCAGTTGTAGCCTGTGCAGCCAGCCCCCGATCGAGCTGTTCCTGGGTGACAAGGCCTCGCTCGACCAGGATATCACCCAGCTTGCGCCGATAGACAGCGAGCAGTTCTTCCCCCGGGAAACTATGCGCGGTCTTGTCCCAACCGATCCGCTCACCTGTCCTCAAATGTTTAAAATAACTTGAGGTAGCGCGGGTCACAGCGAAATAGTTCACGACGTTTGCCACGAGATACCGGGGTATGATTAGCGGGAGCTGTGACCACCCGTAAATCCGGCATGTCCAGACGTGGCGGTGGACGAGCCGGTTCACAAATAACCCGACATTGACGTAGAAGAGGTCCCAGAGCGGACTGTTGTCCTCAAACGGCGGCGCGAATATGTAGCGGTCCGGAAACAGCGCAGACGATACTTGTAGGGTTATCAACCCGAGCGCCACGATATAGCCAAGCGCCATAAACTGCTGGGTAAACAATGCTTTGCGGTCGCGAAACCAGAGATAGCAGACCCTCCAATCGCCCTTCCAACCGAATTTCTTCCAGCCCTGCAATGCAATACCAATCACCCACCGTGTCTTCTGCCGGACTGAAGCCCAGAATGAGTCGGGAAAGAACTCACGTGTGGTGATAAAATCTCGCTGGACGACCAACCCCGGCTTACGGTGGAGCAGGGAGCGACGCGGCACCCGCCGCACGACAGGCAATCGCACAAATGCCTGTTTTAGCCCGCGCTCTCGGACACGGAAGGAAAACTCGTAATCCTCTGTCAGGCTGTCCGTTGCGAAACAGTCGTCGTTAGCACCTGCGGCTGCGACATCGAGCGCCCGCATTGAGTAGCCAGTTCCGACCCCCGCTCCCGGCACGACGCCAGCAAACCATTCGCGGACGTGGATCTCCTTGCAATGCGCCTCGGCAAATTCGTCCATATAATGGCCGCCGATCAAGTCCCACCACGGCCGTTTGAGCGAGATGATTGGTATCTGTACGAGGTCCCATTCGGGCATTAGGCAGTTGAACAGCTTGAGGCTGAGCGTATCGACGACATCCTCGGCGTCGTGCAGAATGACCCCCGCGAATTGTATGCCGTGTTGCTTCTGGTATTCGTGGATGCCCCTGACGATCCAGTTGAGGCAGTCGGCCTTGCAGGTCGGGCCCGGATGCGGAACGATCAACTGGGTGACATTGGCATGGTGCCGCATCACCTCCTCGACCTCGCGCTGTGTCTCGAGGTCGTTTACGTAAGTGCCGACGAACACGTGAAAATTCCGGTAGTCGATGTTGCCGATAGTGTTCAGCAAGGCGCGCCGGATGACATCAGCTTCCTGCCAAGCAGGGAACATCAACGCAAACGGCTGCTCGGGCTTCTCCGCCATCTCCTCGAGACTAGGGTGATGACGTCTCGGATTACTGCCGAGCCAGGCCACTGCCTTCATCACAAAGAACAGCAGATCGACAAACAAATCGTCGAGTCCCGAGATGAGATAAACGATCATCATCAGGACAAATCCGACCTGCAATGCCAGCAGACCGAGTGTAATCAGATCGACAGAGCTCACCTGCGCACCTGAGTTTTAGGATTCTGTTTCTGAACTCTCAGTTTCGCTAAAATTTTCCTTTGGTTCGCGCCGGTGCCGATATCGCTAGCCTGCAGATGGCTGGCGCCGCAGCAGCTGCCGATGGTCTGAGTCAGAAGGTTCGGCAGCCGGGCGGGTCCAAGTAAGACAAGTTCGCTTAAGCAGCTGTTGCAGCTACAAATGTATAGCCTAGGCTCTTCAAGCCGGTGACGGTCTGCTGGAGATAGCTGATGTCGTCGTAGGTGTGGTAAAAGAAGCTTGCCCACCCGTCCCGAACGACCAAGTTTCGCTGCGCGTCGGCGATGATGTCCGCCGGAAGACGAGCAGGATATGAAAAATACGGCTGCGGCTCGATCCCACCCAGCGTATCTGCCAGAACCTTCATATTGTACACGTCGCGAACCGTATACGGCATATACTGCCCCGCGAGTCGGGTATAATTGATCGGCTGGCCGGATAGCAGGCCAGTGAAGTACAGCCTTCTCTCGGAAGCGGCCTGGAAGAACCCGTTTGCGGCGGCATAGTCGACCGCCGAGGCGGCATACGAGGGGAACGTCATGAACTGCGGCATGGTGAAGCCTGCTGCCTTGTACAGCTGCTGTGCCGCGGCAAAACGACCTTGTGCCCAAGCGAGGGAATCCTCTGCGACCGGTCCTTGGAAATTCAAAGTATTATCGGAATTCATTGTGATTCGGTAAAATTCGCAATCATCTCCGCTAGCCCCGGAGTAAGGGTTTTCGACACTGCCGTATTGATGGGTGTAGCCATGGCACATCAGGATTCCGCCCTTGGATTGCATATATTTGATCATGCTGACCATGGCGGGCTTCGACTGCAGCGTTATCTTGGAGCCGTTGTTGTTGGCGTTCAAAGGGTCGAGGTAGTAAGGGATAATCTGGAAACCAAACGGCACGTTCTGGCTCTTCAACCAATCTGCGACCGACTTCAATTGGTTGGTATCGTAGGTAGGATCGATGTCCTCGATCCGCAGGAGTGCGCGATGCTGCACCGGGGTGCTCGCGGCGAGCGCGTCGAAGAGAAGATCACAATAGGCCAGATAACGATCGCCTTCAGTGATGTAGACGAGCGGATTTTCACCGATGTAAGTGAAGCTGCCGCCATTCGGGCCGGTCGAGCGCAATGCCCAAGGGAAGGTGGAACCATCAGAACGGACGCACTTGCCCAAGACGGTTACGCCGGAGCTGAGTGATCCATAGTTCATGATGCCGGCAGCGTTTGCTGCGTAACGTTTTAACTTCTGTGTTGTTCGAGTCGATGGCGGCAGTGGGTAATCGACCTCCGCCACGGACGAGAAATCAAACCCTGACCAGTTCCAACCGTAAACCGACGAGAAGTTTGGATAACGCGCCGTTAGCTGCCAGATATTGTCATACGCCCAGATGACCGGTGTCGTCGTAGCGTATACGTCGTCGAGAAACGCAGTGGGCAGCGGTTCATCATAGGTCGAGCCGACATAAATGGTGGCCGTATATTGCTTGAGCAGACCAGTTTTGTAGGAGGCAACAGGCATCGCTGTCCACGAGCCAAAGTGACTCGCCAGATTCGCTGACATAATTGCGTAGAGCTCGCCGAGCCATCCCCATTGGCCTGTCGTGTCGTAAAGGACGAGGGTCGAGGCTGTCATCGTCCATCCTCCTCCATGACGCCTTTGCCATGTACTGCTTGCGGTCGAGGCTCACGCTTATGGGAGGGCTTGCCTTGCGGCAGGAAGTAAGGATTGGACGAATGCTCACCACGCCCGGAAACAATATATCCCGGTGCCACTCCTACTTTGGACGGTGATCGGGTCGTAGCTCGTCGCCAGGCCAATTGGGCGCGGGCCGGGTTCGCTGCCAATGCGGCTGCAAGTGTCACCCCGCTAGCGACGAGAAATTGCCGGCGTGCCAGCTGTGTTCGCCCTGTCATACTCTACCTCCTTATGGAACTATGGTTTCGTGGTTGCTGACGTAGCATGCGGCCATACAGTCCGACCCATATGCATTGCGTCAGAAAAGAGCCCAATATCCTTAGCCACTGTAGGCCGACGTTTTTGCAGGTCCTGTGGAATGGTCGTCAGGCGCAGTCGACGTGAGAACGAACGTTCCTCCGCCAGCAAAGGCCGTCCAGCTCTCCAATTCCTAAGCACTTCGACGATCCGTTCGCTCGCCAGTCCATCGCCGTAAGGATTTATTGCAGTCGTCATCTGGCGGTAGGCTTGTTCGTCTTCGAGTAACTCTTCGACATGCGCGACAATGGCATTGCGATCTGTGCCGATGATGCGAGCGAGTCCGGCTTCCGCGGCTTCTGGTCGCTCCGTCGCCTTGCGTAGGACCAGAACGGGCACGCCCAGAGACGGCGCCTCTTCTTGAATGCCCCCAGAGTCGGTGAGGATCAAATAGGCGCGGCGCATCAGCGCCAGAAAGGGGACATAATCTAGGGGAGGCAATAACCTGATCTGCGGGTGCCCGCCCAGCAGTTGGCGTACTGGTCTCTGAACATTGGGGTTAGGATGGACGGGCAATGCCACTATGATGGTCGTCCGACGCCGGGCAATCTCGCGGATCGCGCTGCAGATCGCTTCGAGGTCGTCGCCCCAGCTCTCGCGGCGGTGTGTCGTCACGAGAATCAGCCGACGGCCGTCGAGCTCGGCTTCTTCAACTCCAGTTCCATCCAGGATGGGTGGGTGGGTTGCACAGAGCAGTTGCAGTGCGTCGATTACGGTGTTCCCAGTTACCGGACATTTCTCGACGGCGAAGCCCGCTCGGTGCAGATTGGATTGCGCCTGGGGGGTCGGCGGTAGCAAGATCTCGGAGACCGCATCGATGATCTGGCGGTTAGCCTCTTCCGGGAAGGGATGAGCCAGGTCGCCGCTGCGCAGCCCCGCCTCCACATGCGCAACCGGGACCTGCGCGTAAAACCCCGCGAGCGCCGCGGCCATTGCCGTGGTCGTGTCGCCCTGGACGAGGATGAGGTCAGGCCGGCTGTCTGCAAAGCGACGGCCGAATGCCCGCAACAAGTTGCCAGCGGTATCTGCGAGAGACCCGCTGATCGGTTCGTTGTCCAATGCACCGTCCGCGGTGAGCCCAAACGCGGCCAGCGCGGAGCGGCAGATTTCGCCATGCTGCCCCGAAGTGACGACGCGGACTAAAAAATCGTCTCCGCTTTCTCTGAGGGCTTTAATGACCGGCGCGAGTTTGATCGCTTCGGGGCGGGTGCCCACGATGATATCGCAGCGTACCGCTGACGAATCATTTGAAGGAATGTTCTGCATGCGTTCGTCGCAAGTGGATGATTAATACTGAAAAGATCCTAGTTTAATCCAGCGTTTTAGGCAAATATTTTCATAGTTAAAATTATCATATTTTAGCTTTTGGTTAAAAAGTGAGAAATTTAACGTTATTATTTTATAGTAAATCGCTACCCAAACGTTGACTTTCATGGATGTAAGCGCTGGACTCCTTGTAAATGATTTCTTAACGGGAGTGAAGATGCCAAACCAAGCATCGTTGCGGACATATCATGAATCCGAGGGTGGAGATCCAGGCCATCTTCCGTCTTCTTATGGGTAACCGCGGTGTCACGCCAATCAGTTATTGCGGTGATTGTCGCGTTGTTGACTGGGGTGGTGGCCACCTCCGCACCTTCACTGAGAACGGGCGAGGCTTTAATCACG
>Ga0209488_10003565_pt1 | contig 12440 bp, 13 predicted proteins | sample Rivendell_Oct201_8_FD_188349 | JGI IMG/M metagenome (GOLD analysis project Ga0209488, IMG submission 188349) | Vadose zone soil microbial communities from the Eel River Critical Zone Observatory, Northern California, USA -... | ecosystem: Environmental > Terrestrial > Soil > Vadose zone >...
AGCCCTTCCGCTTGGCTTCCGCCTTGTCCTTACCTTAGTGTCGAGAGTCTCAATGCGCCAGCGCTTGCCGCCGAACGCGGGACGGAGCTTTTCAGGAATCAGGCGGCGGTACTCATAGACCCCGGTGGACCGGGATAAACGTGCGTCATGGCAGCCATCACAAGGTACCCCACTTTCACTGGTTGCTTTCACTGGCAACCGACCTGGAAAGTGGCCGATTTGCTGGACCCTAGGCCTTCCGCGGCTTTAGTCAAGCAATGGCGGAGAGGGAGGGATTCGAACCCTCGAGACCCCGCAAAGGGCCTAACGGTTTTCGAGACCGCCCCGATCGACCACTCTGGCACCTCTCCGTACCTGGACTGGGATGAAAGGCGCGGGGGGTCGCCCGCGCCGGCCGTCGGAAGGGGGCGGAGACTAGCCCAAACCGCGGCCCGCTCGCAACCGCGGCGGGCGCTTCGGGCGCGCTTTCCCGCGCGCGGGCCAAGCCAATCTTGACAGGGCGGGCACCCTCGCTATAGTGCCCCACCCTCGGACCGGAGAGCCCGTCCGTTCGATTTTCAGCGCAAAGCGGCCATCATGTTCGCAGTCATCCGCACCGGCGGCAAGCAGTACAAAGTTGCCAAGGACGACCTGATCACCGTCGAGAAGCTCGCCGGCGAGCCGGGCGCCAAGGTGACCTTCGACAGCGTGCTCATGGTCGGTGAGGGCGCCGATGCCAAGAGCGGCGCCGGCGGCGCGGCCGTCACGGCCGAGGTGGTCGAGCAGATCCGCAGCGACAAGGTGATCATCTTCAAGAAGAAGCGGCGGCACAACTACCGCCGCAAGAACGGGCATCGCCAGTCGCTCACCGTGTTGCGCGTCACCGGCATCAAGGCCGGCAAGTAAGGAGATACGGCAATGGCGCATAAGAAAGCCGGCGGCTCCTCGCGCAACGGGCGCGATTCCCGCGGCCGGCGCCTCGGCGTCAAGAAATTCGGCGGCCAGGTCGTGGTGCCCGGCAACATCATCATCCGCCAGCGCGGCACCAAGTACCACGCCGGCAAGAATGTCGATATGGGCCGCGACCATACCCTCTTCGCCAAGGTCGAGGGCGCGGTCACGTATCACACCACCACCAACGGGCGCACCTTCGTCTCGATCGCCCCGTTGCCGCCGGAGGCCGCCGAATAGGCCGTTCCGCCCGGCGCTAAGCGCGCCACAGCGAATGCTCGAAGGGGGAATGGCCGCATTCCCCCTTTGTCATTTGCGCCACGGGATAAACCATGAAATTCCTCGACCAGGCCAAGATCTTCGTGAAGAGCGGCGACGGCGGTGCCGGCGCGTGCAGCTTCCGGCGCGAGAAATTCATCGAGTTCGGCGGCCCCGATGGCGGCGACGGCGGCCGCGGCGGCGACGTCGTCGTCGAGGCGGTGGCCAATCTCAACACCCTCATCGACTACCGCTACCAGCAGCATTTCCGCGCCGAGAAGGGCCATCACGGCATGGGCGCCAACCGCAGCGGCGCGAGCGGAGCGTCGGTGGTGCTGCGCGTTCCCGTCGGCACGCAGATCCTCGACGAGGAGAACGACCAGGTGCTGCTCGACCTCATCACGCCCGACGCGCGCCATGTGCTGCTGCGCGGCGGCGATGGCGGCTTCGGCAACGCGCATTACAAGAGCGCGACCAACCGCGCGCCGCGCCGCGCCGATGCCGGCTGGCCCGGCGAGGAGCGCTCGGTCTGGCTGCGCCTCAAGCTTATCGCCGATGCGGGGCTGGTCGGCCTGCCCAATGCCGGCAAGTCGACCCTGCTCGCCGCGGTGTCGCGCGCCAAGCCCAAGATCGCCGATTATCCCTTCACCACCTTGAAGCCGCAGCTCGGCGTGGCGCAGGTTCATGGCGAGGAATTCGTCATCGCCGATCTCCCCGGCTTGATCGAGGGCGCCAGCGAGGGCGCCGGGCTCGGCCACCGCTTCCTCGGCCATGTCGAGCGCTGCGCGGTGATCCTGCACCTCGTCGACGGCACCGTCGAGGACGTGGTCGGCCATTGGCGCACCATCCGCCGCGAGCTCGAAGCCTATGGCCACGGCCTCACCGACAAGCGCGAGATCATCGGCCTCAACAAGGCCGACGCGGTGCCGCCGGAAGAGCTCGCCAAGAAGCGCCAGAAGCTGAAGCGCGCCAGCAAGCGCGAGGTGCTCGTGTTGTCGGGCGCCACCGGCAAGGGCGTTCCGGAGACGCTGAGCGCGCTGCTCGGCGTGATCAAGGCGACGCGCGAGCAGGCGGCGCTGCAGGCCGCGGAGGCGCCCGCGCCATGAGCGAAGGCCTCGGCAGCGCGCGCCGGCTCATCGTCAAGATCGGCTCGGCGCTCCTCGTCGACGACGCCAGCGGCGATCTGCGCCGCGACTGGCTGGCGGCGCTGGTCGAGGACATCGCGCGCTGCCGCGCGCGTCGCCAGGACGTGCTCATCGTCTCCTCCGGCGCGATCGCCGCCGGCCGCCGCCATCTCGGGCTCACCGGCCGCGCCCTCAAGCTCGAGGAGAAGCAGGCGGCCGCGGCGACCGGCCAGATCCGCTTGGCGCATGCCTATCAGGAGGCGCTGGCGAAGCATGGCGTCACCGTCGCGCAAATCCTGCTGACGCCCGAGGATACCGAGGAGCGGCGGCGCTACCTCAACGCGCGCGCCACGCTCGAGCAGCTCCTGGCGCTCGGCGCCGTGCCGGTCATCAACGAGAACGACACGGTGGCGACGGCGGAGATCCGCTTCGGCGACAACGACCGCCTCGCCGCGCGCGTGGCGCAGATGATCAGCGCCGACACGCTGGTGCTGCTCTCCGACATCGATGGCCTCTACACCGCCGATCCGCGCAAGGATGCGCGCGCGCGCCATATTCCGGAAGTGCGTGAGCTGACGCCGGAGATCGAGGCGATGGGCGGCGTCGCGCCCGCCGGCTACAGCTCGGGCGGCATGGTGACCAAGCTCGCCGCGGCGCGCATCGCCATGGCCGCCGGCTGCCGCATGGTGATCGCGCGCGGCGGAGGCCTCCATCCGCTCGCGGCGATCGAGGCGGGCGCGACCTGCACCTGGTTCGTGCCTGCCGCCGAGCCGCGCACCGCGCGGAAGCGCTGGATCGCCGGCACGCTCAACCCCATGGGGGCGCTCGTCGTCGATGACGGCGCCGCCGCCGCGTTGAAGCGCGGCACCAGCCTGCTGCCGGCCGGCGTGGTCGCGGTCGAAGGCAGCTTCGAGCGCGGCGATCCGGTGGTGGTGCGCACGCGCGGCGGGCGCGAGGTGGCGCGCGGCTTGTCGGCCTATTCCGGCGCCGATGCCCGCGCCATCGCCGGCCACAAAAGCGGTGAAATCGAGGCCATCCTCGGCTACCGTGGGCGCGACGAGATGATCCACCGCGACGATCTGGTGGTGAGCGCATGACGGCCCTCGACGCAACGCAGGATCTCGCCGCGGCGATGCGCGCGATCGGCATGCAGGCGCGGCAAGCGGCGGCGCTGCTGGCGCGCGCGCCGGCCGAGCGCAAGACCGCGGCGCTCGAAGCCGCGGCGGCGGCGATCCGCGCCGATCGCGCGGCCATCCTCGACGCCAATGCGCGCGATCTCGCCGATGCCGGACGTCAGTCGCTCTCGGCGGCGATGCTCGACCGCCTGAAGCTCGACGACAAGCGCGTCGAGGCGATGGCGCAAGGGCTTGACGACGTGGCGGCGCTGCCCGACCCGGTCGGCGCGGTGCTGGCGCGCTGGACGCGGCCCAACGGGCTCGACATCGCGCGCGTCAGCATTCCCCTGGGCGTCGTCGGCATCATCTATGAATCGCGGCCCAACGTGACCGCCGATGCCGGCGGGCTTTCCTTGCGCGCCGGCAATGCGGCGATCCTGCGCGGCGGCTCGGAGAGCTTCCATTCCTCGCGCGCCATCGCCGCGGCGCTGCGCGGCGGCATCGCCGCTTCCGGGCTGCCCGAGGACGCCGTGCAGATCGTGCCGACGCGCGACCGCGCCGCGGTCGGCATGATGCTGGGGATGACGGAGTTCATCGACATCATCGTCCCGCGCGGCGGCCGCTCGCTGATCGAGCGGGTGCAGCGCGAGAGCCGCATGCCCGTGATCGCCCATCTCGAAGGCAATTGCCACGTCTATGTCGACGGCGCCGCCGATCTCGACAAGGCGCGGAGCATCGTGCTCAACGCCAAGATGCGCCGCACCGGCGTGTGCGGCGCCGCCGAGACGCTGCTGGTCGATCGCGCGGTGGCGGCGCAAGCGCTGCCGCCGATCCTCGCCGATCTGCACAGGGCGGGCTGCGAGATCCGCGGCGACGACGCCGTGCGCGCGCTCGACCCCCAGGCGAAGGTCGCCACCGAGACGGATTGGTTCACCGAGTATCTCGACGCCATCCTTGCCGTGCGCGTGGTCGACGGCGTCGACGCGGCGATCGAGCATGTGAACCATTACGGCTCGCACCATACCGATGCGATCGTCACCGAGGACCGCGCCGCTGCCGAGCGCTTCCTCGTCGAGGTCGACAGCGCCATCGTGCTGCAGAACGCATCGACGCAATTCGCCGATGGCGGCGAGTTCGGCATGGGCGCGGAGATCGGCATCTCCACCGGCAAGCTGCCGCCGCGCGGGCCCGTCGGCGCCGAGCAGCTGATCAGCTACAAATACGTCATCCGCGGCAGCGGCCAGGTGCGGCCGTAAGGCGGGAAGTGCCCCACGCCGCGGCGTGCGGCGCGGGTTCACTCACACGCGGTCACTTACAGGTGCGCGGCCCCGGCGTGTAGGGATGCTGCTCGCATTGTGACCAGTCGACATCCGCGCCGTTGCTCGACGTGCCCTGCAGGCTGCGCGGCTCACTCTGTGCTTGCGACACCGGCGGCGTGCTCGAGCCGCTGCTCTCCATGTTGCGGTCGCGGTCGCGGTGCCACCACGAGCATCCCGCCAAGCTCGCGACCATAACGCAGGCCAGCAATACCTTTCTCATCCTGTCCTCCCACAGTTGCCGACTCTGACAACAGGGGCGGCAAATGCGAAGGTCCGTCCAAGCCGGGAGCTTTCGGAGCTGCCCGGCAATGCGCGCTGTCGATGCGCCGCTGCATCAACCCTTGTGCGACGATCCGCCGGCACGCCGCGTCGTCCGGTTTCGGCACCGCGTTCTGAAATAGTGCTGCGGCGCCGTTGGCTGCCCGTCGCGGACTGTTCGCGCGCGTGTTGACAGGCGCGGCCTTTCGTTGAATTCTTCGCCGGCCCGAGCGACCGCTCTTTCGCCCCGAGCTGGCTGAGTGATCCTGCGCCGACCTTCCTCGCCGATCCCCCGGGTGCGTCCCTGACCGCTCCGCGCGTGAGCCTCGGGGCGCCGCCGCGGCGGCGGGTCGGCCTGCTCGGCGGCTCCTTCAACCCGGCCCATGCCGGGCACCGCCATATCAGCCTCGAGGCGCTCAAGCGCCTCGACCTCGACGAGGTGTGGTGGCTGGTCGCGCCGCAGAACCCGCTGAAGCCGGCGCGCGGCATGGCGCCCTTCAAGACGCGGCTCGACGCCGCGGCCAAGCTCGCCGACGACCGGCGCATCAGGGTGCTCGACCTCGAAGGGCAGCTTGGCACACATTATACTGTCGATACCCTGGCGGCGCTGCAGCGCCGCTTCCCGCGGACCCGCTTCGTCTGGCTGATGGGTGCCGACAATTTGGCGCAAATCCGCCATTGGCGACGCTGGACAGAGATCTTCAACCGTGTTCCCATTGCAGTCTTCGCCCGTCCTACCTATTGTTTTACAGGACTGGCCGAGCTGGCGGCGAAGCGGTATGCGCACCAGAGGGCGGCACCCGAGGCGGCAAGACGCCTTGCGGAACTGGCCCCACCCGTCTGGGCGTTTCTACCGATCAGGCTCGACACGAGCTCGGCCACGGATATCCGCTCCCACCGCGCGCCGCGGCGCAAAGGGAAGGGGCGGCGGACGGCAGCAAAGAGGAGGTGACCCCCATACCGCGCATCAAGTCCAGGCCGCGTCCCACCGCGGCAGAGTCTCAAGCGCTTCTCGACCTTACCGAGAAGACCCTCGCAGACGGCAAGGCCGAAGATCTTGTCGTCATCGACCTCCAAGGCAAATCCGGCATCGCCGATTACATGGTCATCGCCACCGGACGCTCGCAGCGCCAGGTGGTGTCTCTGGCTGAGCGCCTGCTCCAGGCGCTCAAGGAGAACGGCCATGGCCAGGCCGCCGCCGAGGGCCTCCCTCACGGCGACTGGGTGCTGATCGACGCCGGGGACGTCATCATCCACCTGTTCCGCCCGGAGGTCCGCAGCTACTACAACCTGGAGAAGATGTGGGGCGCCACGCTCGGCGAGCCGGCCATCGTGCTGGCCTGAGCCCCTAGGTTGCGCGGCGGCGCATGCGCCTGCACATCGTCGCCGTCGGGAAATTGAAGGCAGGCCCGCATGCCGCGCTCGCGCGTCACTATGCCGAGCGCCTCGCTTGGCCGCTGGCGATCCGCGAAGTCGAGGAGAAGCGGCCGCTCCCCGCCGCCGAGCTGCGCGAGCGCGAAGGCGCGCTCCTCCTCGCCGCCGTGCCTGAGGGAGCCGTCCTCGTCGCCCTCGACGAGCGCGGCAAGACCCTCGCCAGCGCCGCTTTCGCGCAGAAACTCGCCGCCTGGCGCGACAGCGGCACGGCGGACCTCGCCTTCCTCATCGGCGGCGCCGACGGGCTGGCCGAGGGGTTGCGGCAAAAAGCGCAACTCGTGCTGTCGCTGGGGGCCATGACCTGGCCGCATCTGCTGGTCCGCGGCATGCTCCTCGAACAGCTCTACCGCGCGCAGCAGATCCTCGCCGGCCATCCCTATCATCGTGGTTAGCGCAGCGTTAACCGGCTCGGCGTCGAATCCGGGGAGCACTACCCTTACCCCCGCCGTTCCTCTATAAGCATGGCCATGCCGAAACCGACCCGCCCCCGCCCGGTGGTGTTGTGCATCCTCGACGGGTGGGGCGAGCGCACCGAGCGCGCCGACAACGCCATCCTCCAGGCGAAGACGCCGAACTGGGACCGCTTCCTGAAGGGCTCGCCGCACGCCCAGTTGCAGGCGAGCGAGCTTTTCGTGGGCCTGCCCAAGGGGCAGATGGGCAATTCCGAAGTCGGCCACATGAATCTCGGCGCCGGCCGGGTGGTCCTGCAGGATTTGCCGCGCATCGATCAGGCGATCGCCGATGGCAGCCTCGCCAAGAGCCCGGCCCTCACCGGCTTCATCGCCGCGCTGAAGAAAAGCGGCGGCGCGGCGCATCTCATGGGGCTGATGTCGCCGGGCGGCGTCCATTCGCATCAGGACCAGTTGGCCGTGCTGGCGCGATTGCTCGCCGCCGCCGGCGTCGCGGTCAAGGTGCATGCCTTCCTCGACGGCCGCGACACGCCGCCCAAGAGCGCCGCCGAATACCTCGCCAAATTCGCCGCCGACAGCGCCGGCCTCGAGCGCGTCTCCGTCGCCACGGTCAGCGGGCGCTATTTCGCGATGGACCGCGACAAGCGCTGGGATCGCGTCGCGAAAGCCTATCGCGCGCTCGTCGACGCCGCGGGCGAGAAGGCGCTCGACGCGCAACCCGCCGTGCAGCAGGCCTACGCGGCCGGCAAATCCGACGAGTTCGTGCCGCCGACGGTGATCGGCGGTTATGCCGGCATGCGCGACGGCGACGCCGTGCTAAGCGGCAATTTCCGCGCCGACCGCGTGCGCGAGATGCTCACGGCATTGCTCGACCCGGCCTTCTCCGGCTTCGAACGTGGCCGCGTCGTGCGCTTCGCCGCGGCGCTCGGCATCACCGAATACTCGACCGAGCTCAACCGCTTCGTGCAGACGATCTTCCCGCCCGAGAATCTCGCCGACACCTTCGGCGAGGTGGTGTCGCGCGCCGGGCTGACGCAGCTGCGCATCGCCGAGACCGAGAAATACGCGCATGTCACCTTCTTCTTCAATGGCGGGCGCGAGGCGGAATTCCCGGGCGAGAGCCGCATTCTCGTGCCCTCGCCCAAGGTGGCGACCTATGACCTCAAGCCGGAGATGTCGGCGCCGGAGATGACGGACCAGCTCGTCGCCGCCATCGCTGCCGGGCGCTTCGACGTCATCATCGTCAACTACGCCAATACCGACATGGTCGGCCACAGCGGCGACATCGGCGCGGCGGTCAAGGCGGTGGAGGCGGTCGACCGCTGCCTCGGCCGGCTCGCCGATGCCGTGACGCGCGCCGGCGGGACGCTGCTGATCACCGCCGATCACGGCAATGCCGAGATGATGCGCGACCCGGAGACGGGTCAGCCCCACACCGCCCACACCTTGAACCCCGTGCCGCTGCTGCTGGTGAACCCGCCGGCGCAGGTTGCGGGGTTGCGCGACGGCAGGCTCGCCGACATCGCGCCGACGCTGCTGGCGCTGCTCGGTCTGCGGCAGCCGGCGGCCATGACCGGCCGATCGCTCGTCTCGCGCGCGGCCGAACGTGCGCGAGCCTGAGCGTCGTCGCCGCGTATTCCCGCCGCTGATCGTCGCGGCCTTTCTCTGCATCCCCGCGCATGCCGCGGACACGCCGGAGCAGCGCCTCAAATCGGTCGAGAAGGAGCTCGACGAGACGCGCACGCGCGAGGCGCAATTCGCCCGCGAGGCCGAGGCGCTCGCCGCCGAGATCGCCGGCTTGCGCAACGACAGCGTCACCACCGCGAAGGCGGCGCAGGAGCACGAGGCGGCGCTCTCCGCGCTGGAGGAGCGCCTGGCGCTGCTCGGCGCGGACGAAGGCCGCAAGAGCGACGAGCTCAACCGTCACCGCACGCAGCAGATGCGGCTGCTGATGGCGCTGGAGCGGCTGGCGCGCAACCCGCCCGAGGGCCTGGCGCTCGGGCCGGGCGACCCGGTCGACGCGCTGCGCAGCGCGCTGCTGCTCGGCGCGGCGATACCGCCGCTCGAGATCGAGGCGCGCGCGCTGCGCCAGGAGATCGCCGCGCTCGCCGTGTTGCGCCGGCAGATCGCCGAGGCCGAGGCGCGCCACCAATCCGAGCGCTTCGACCTCGAGACGGAGCAGGATCGCCTCGCCGCGCTGATCGAGCGCAAGACCATGCTGCAGCGCCAGGCGCAGCACGGCGCCGAGGAAAGCGGCCACCGCCAGGCGCAGCTTGCGGCGCAGGCGGGTGACCTGCAGCAGCTCATCGAGCGGCTGTCGGCCGAGCGCCGCGCGCGCGACGCCGCCGAGGCGCAGAAGCGGCAGGAGGAGGCGCAGCGCCGCGAGGCCGAGCGGCTGGCCCGCCTCGCCGAGCCGCCGCCGGAGAAGCCCGGCAACGACGGCGCGGTCGAGGCGGCGTTGCCGCCGGCGCCGCTCGACCCGAGCAAGCCCTCGGTTCTCCAGCCCTTCGCCGGCGCGCGCGGGCATCTGCTCTATCCCGCCAGCGGCGAGATGATGACGCGCTTTGGCGAGAGTGACGAGCTCGGCCTGACGAGCAAGGGCATCACCTTCGCGACCCGCGCGGCGGCCCAAGTCATCGCCCCCTATGACGGGCGGGTGCTGTTCGCCGGCCCGTTCCGCGGCTACGGCCAAATCTTGATCATTGAACACGGCGACGGATATCATTCGCTGCTGGCCGGGCTCGACCGGGTCGAAAGCCCGGTCGGACAGTGGCTGGTCGCCGGCGAGCCGGTCGGGGTCATGCCCAAGGGCGCGACCAAGCCCCATCTTTATCTGGAGCTGCGCCACAACGGCCAGCCCATCAACCCGTTGCCGTGGTTGGCAACCCGCGACGAAAAGGTAAGTGGATGATGCGTGTCGATTTCAGGGCGGCGTGCGCCGCAACCATCGTCTGGCTCGCGGTGCCGGCGGCGCTGGCCGCGGACAAGGACAAGGCGGCGGCGCCGCAGGCCAGCTCCGACACCTACCGGCAGCTCGACCTCTTCGGCGAGGTGTTCGAGCGCGTGCGCGCCGACTATGTCGAGGAAGTGACGGACGAGCAGCTGGTCGAGGCCGCCATCAACGGCATGCTGAGCGCGCTCGACCCGCATTCGAGCTACATGAACGCCAAGAACTTCCGCGACATGCAGGTGCAGGTGCGCGGCGAGTTCGGCGGCCTCGGCATCGAGGTCACCATGGAGAACGGGCTGGTCAAGGTGGTGTCGCCGATCGACGACACGCCGGCGGCGCGCGGCGGGCTGAAGCCCGGCGACTTCATCACCCATATCGACGGCGAAGCGATCGCCGGCCTGAGCCTCAACGAGGCGGTCGAGCGCATGCGCGGGCCGGTCAGCAGCGACATCAAGCTCACCATCCGACGCGAGGGCCGCGACCCGTTCGAGGTCAAGCTGACGCGCGCCATCGTCAAGATCCAGTCGGTCAAGTCGCATCTCGATGGCAGCGACATCGGCTATATCCGCATCACCAGCTTCAACGAGCAGACCGACAGCGGCTTGCAGAGCGCGATGAAGTCGTTGAAGAGCCAGGCCGGCGACAAGCTTGCGGGCATCGTGCTCGACCTGCGCAACAACCCGGGCGGGCTGCTCGATCAGGCGATCGCGGTGTCCGACGATTTCCTCGAGCAGGGCGAGATCGTCTCGACGCGCGGGCGTCACCCCGAGGACGGCGCGCGCTACAACGCCCGGCCCGGCGACATCACCAACGGCCTGCCCATGGTGGTGCTGATCAATGGCGGCTCGGCCTCGGCGTCGGAGATCGTCGCCGGCGCGCTGCAGGATCATCACCGCGCCGTGCTGCTCGGCACGCGCTCTTTCGGCAAGGGCTCGGTGCAGACCATCGTGCAGCTGCCCGGCCATGGCGCGATGCGCCTCACCACCGCGCGCTACTACACGCCCTCCGGCCGCTCCATCCAGGCCAAGGGCATCGAGCCCGACATCTCCGTCGAGCCCGCCAAGATCGAGCGTCTCACCCTCGCCGAGGGGCGGCATGAGGCCGATCTGCGCGGCGCCCTCAAGAACACCGACCAGACCAGCGCCGCTGGCAAGCCGCGCACGGGTGGCAATGCGCCGGCCCCCAACGTGCCGCCGGGCACCACGCCGGTCGAGCCGCAGGACACTTCGGGGGTCGATCCCAACGTGCTCGGCACCGCCGCGGACTATCAGCTGGCGCGCGCGCTCGACATGCTGCGCGGCGTCGCCTTGTTCAACACCAAGGCCTCGAACTGATCGGATAGCACGTCGTGGCTGGCCGCCCAGTCGGCGATCTCGACTTCGCCCGGCCGCGGCGCGCGACCGCGGCAAGGCTCCTCGTCGCGGTGCTGTTGCTGGGCGCCGCGGCGGGTATCGTCGCCTGGCAGCCCGGCTGGCTGCACCGTCCGCCCCCGCCGGCACCGGCATCGCGCGTCGAGGAATCGCTGCCGGCGCCGCCCCCGGTCGCCGCTGCGTCTCCCCCTCCGCAAGCAGCCGACATGCAGGCGGCCGCGGCCGTGCCTCGCCCGGTGCCGCCGCCCGGGACGCCGCCGAGCGATGCCTCCGCCCACGCGGCGCCGCCGGAGCCCGCTGCGGCGCCGCCGCCTGCCTCGCTTGCGTCGGAGCAGGCGCTGGTGGAGCCTGGACCCGACGGCCCGTTGCCGATCATCGCGCCGGACGGCCGCGAAGCTTGGCGCGTCTATGCCCGCCCATTCGACCGCGGCGACAAGCGGCCGCGCCTCGCCATCGTCGTCTTCGGCCTCGGCCTCTCGACGGCGCCGACGGAGACGTCGATCAACGAGCTGCCCGGCGCGGTCACCCTGGCCTTCGAGCCCTATGCGCGGCAATTGCCGGAATGGATTGAGCGCGCGCGCGCCGCAGGCCACGAGATCCTGCTCACCGTACCGATGGAGCCGGCCGACTATCCGCGCCAGGATCCCGGCCCCTACACGCTGCTCACCTCGCTCGACGCCAAGAAGAACCTGCGGCGGCTCGACTGGGTGCTGAGCCGCGCCACCGGCTATGTCGGCGTGGCCAATATCATGGGCGCGCGCTTTACCGGCTCGCGCACCGACCTGTTGCCGGTGCTGGAGGAGCTTCGCAAGCGCGGCCTCATGTTCGTCGACGGCCGCCCCGCCGCGCAGAGCGCCTCGGACGCGCTGTCCGGGCCCATGGCGCTGCCGCGCGTCGTCAGCGACCGCACGCTCGACGGCGATGCCACGCGCGAGGCGATCGACCGGCGGCTCTCCGAGCTCGAGGAAGTGGCGCGGCGCCGCGGCGCCGCGCTCGGTGTCGGCTATGTCTATCCCGTGACCGTCGCGCGCGTTGCATCCTGGGCGCAGACGCTGGCGCAGAAGGGGCTCGCGCTGGCGCCGGTGAGCGCGCTCGGCGTGGCACCCGGAGCCGGCAAGTGAGCGACAGCCCCGAAGCGGCGCGCGCGCAGGGCTACCGCCCCGGCGTCGGCGTCATGCTGCTCGACGCGCGGAACCGCGTCTTCGTCGGCCGCCGCATCGACATGGCCGGCGACAATTGGCAGATGCCGCAGGGCGGCATCGACCGCGGCGA
>Ga0209488_10003566_pt1 | contig 12432 bp, 14 predicted proteins | sample Rivendell_Oct201_8_FD_188349 | JGI IMG/M metagenome (GOLD analysis project Ga0209488, IMG submission 188349) | Vadose zone soil microbial communities from the Eel River Critical Zone Observatory, Northern California, USA -... | ecosystem: Environmental > Terrestrial > Soil > Vadose zone >...
GCCAAAACTCAACCCAGATTGGAGATGGCCAAATCAACACCAGGCGGTTCTATCCACGTGCTCGAGTCTAATTGCCATTGTGGATGATGGGGACTCTCGGGTGGTTCAATTCTCACATTTTTCGGTCAAGGAGTTCCTGACATCGGATCGTCTCGCGCGTTCAAGTGGAGATGTCTCCCGATACCATATTCATTTGTCACTTGCGCACACCATCTTCGCTCAGGCCTCCCTTGGGGTTCTACTCCGCTTGGACGAGCACGTCACGGAAGACAATGCACGGGACATTCCCCTTGCGAAATACGCAGCACAATTCTGGGTCGAGCATGCGCAGTTTAAGGACGTGTCACCACGAATTCGGGACGTGATGGAATACTTTTTCGACGCCGACAGACCACATTGGGCAGCATGGCTCCGTGTACACAACATAGACGAAGAGTGGGAGGATTTCCTTCTGGAAGATGTCAATCCTGACGCAGTCCCGTTATATTACGCTGCGTTTTGCGGATTCTATGACCTGGCAGAACACCTCGTTGTAAAGAATCCAGAGCATATCAACGTCAGGGGCGGTGGGCTGGAGGCCCCACTGGTGGCAGCATTGCGTGGCAAATATTACAAGGTTGCGGAATTACTACTTGAACATGGTGCGGACGTTGATGTTCGGGGCAGGTGGGGGTTTACACTACTGCATTTCGCATCGCGGCGCGACGAAGACTGGCCAGACGAGGGATTTGTCGACCTAGTGCAGTGGCTACTCAATCATGGCGCAGATGTGAATGCCCAAGACATATATAATTGGACACCACTGGTCCCGGCAGTTCACAATGGGTTGCTCAAAATATGTCAGCTGCTACAAATGCACAACGCCGATCTTGGCGTTCGGAATAGCGACGGAGCGACTCTAGTGCACCTCGCGGCAAGCCCTATAGGGCGCCGTGATCAGCTCAAAATTATGCAATTGTTATTGAACCAAGGTGCGGATGTCAACGCACAAGATAGTAACGGACGCACACCGTTGCACTGCTCCTCGTTCTCCCATGAAAGGAAGGGGTTCAGCGGAAGTACCACCGGGACGGTGGAAGGCTCACGCCTTCTGCTTGAGCATGGTGCGGATATACAAGCCAAGGACAACGAGGGTAAGACCCCACTCCAAATAGCGTTGGAAAATGATCATCACGAAATGGTGGAATTTCTATTGGGCATGGGCGCTAGGTGAATCCAAGTTGCACCCTTCTGGTTCTTGGTATATTGTATATCGCACTGTTTTTTAAAATATAGTACCCGTCACGGAACATAGAGACTGCTGCTGCTAGTGATCATTTGATTTATACTTAACAATGGGGTCATCTGGTCGACACTTTCTTTCACCAGCACAACTGCGATTGGACATGGTGTACGGTCCCGAACCCGACCCCCGGGAAGGACATGCGTATTCATCGAGCTGAGGGCATTTTCCATCTGGATTCAAAAGAGTAGTTCTGGGAACAGTATTCATTCACATCCCTTAACTTGTGGCTCTGCATGTGGCACCGCACGTCTCAGCGAAAACGCTAGATGGAGCCGACCGTATCAGGAAACTTGCCACTTACTTTTTTTGACTCGTACGAGCTCTTACGAGCCTGTACGAGTTAAAAAGTCGAAAAGTCGATGAGGACCATAGAATGTTGATTCCCAAACTCATTTTCAGGAGGAGTGAAGCACAACAAAACCCTCGCTTTTTTTTTTTTTCGAGATGTAGACAAGAAAAAAAGTAAATGGATATTTTCCTGATGCGCACCCTCGTCCCGAACGTGTCCAAGGCAAGGTCAAACCTCTGATCGAACTAACGTACATTCAAAGTGCGACCACTTACGAAGTCCGAATGAGCGCATAAAGTCTTGAAAGAAAATATCTTAACCATGCTGATGGATCTCCTCTTGTCTGATATTCCGCATTGCATCGATATCCCAGCGCACTTTCCAAGAAACGTATGGTTGGGCCACGGCGCTGCGTGCGTGCTCCTCCAGTCTGTAAACGCGTTCGCCCGAAAAGCAAGCTGGCCCTTCCTGTTATATAAATATGGGATCGGATGACTGTTTGGTCCGAGTCATAGGGGGTGGGAAGGCCGTCAATCATCCGCGTCCGTCCGATGCGCGACATAACGGCGGCATGGCGTGGTGGTCGAAATGGATGTCGTCGTTGCTGCGGCCTTCATTGTGATCGCCTCACACCACCCAGCGCAGCGGGGTGTTCAAAATACCGTGAATACCCTCACAGGCTGCTGCGGAGCCAACCCTGTTAGTGATGGCAGGGTGCAGCCAACGAAAAGTGTATATGATCTCTATCATGTGACCAGGCCAACCAACCCACTACATGAAATGTCATCTCTATCACATAATCTATCATCAGCCCCCCGCATAAGCCCCAAGCTTCAGCGATGCCACAATCCGCTCTGCGAGGGCGGTCAAGTTTGCGTCGGCAACTACCACGTCCGGCGCATACTCAACACCAAACATCTCCCGCACTACGCGCGCGATCCGCCAGGCCTGCCGTGCGGACCAAAACCGGAAATCATCCGGGTCCCTGCCATCGTCAACGTCGTCGTCCCCACTCACTCCATTTTCGTCTCGAGAACCCACCGCCGTGGAGCTGGGGATCAGTGATGGGTCGCCGTCGAGGCATAATGTCACAACGTGTGCTAGAGCAGCCCGTACGGACTCAAAGTCGATAATTTCTGGCCGGTCCACTGGGATATTGTCATAAATTCGCACACGGAGTGGCAGTAATATAACAGACGCACCGAATATCTCAATAGGTCCATCCAACGCGAGCACGTTGTACTTTCCGTCGTGATGGTACCGCATCTCGTATTGCCCAACGGTCCACGGCAGTGAGTCCCCCTTAAACACGACCGTGCCACACTCCTCGTCATTTGTACCATCCTCTCTATTTGCCGTATTACTCGTCTGACTCTCTTGGCTGATCGGGATATCACCATCCCACTCCTCGTCATGAACGGGCACCCACATCCCTAGTGACGACGTCCGCGTCACGAGCGACGATCGATTCGCACCGACACGATACAGCCCAATCCAATCTCTCCGCGAGTGGTGTCGTGGAACCCGCCACTCGACCGCGATCTGTTCACCAAGGTGGAATCGCAGAGCATTGTCCGGGCGATGCGACACGACGTGGATTTTGTACCTGTCCGTTTCGTACGCTGACAAGTCCCTTGCAACACGCCTGAGCCACCGATTAACACCGTTGAGTATTGGTAGAGTTGCAGGCGACTCACGTGATCACGAGCTTCTCGCGCGACTGTTGCAGGAGGAATTTGGTTTCTTGTACCACCTCAGATAGCTTAGGGCGAGCTGGGTACACATCGACGTTAGTCAGCGTGTTGCTAGATGGTACGAGTCGGACATACACTTGTTGAGGAACTCCTCTAATACCTCCGCGGTATCGTCGTACACCTTCTCGAATGTGCCACGTACTTCCCGCACAACGCGCTTAATCTCCGGTGCATGACGCCCGGCGCGCTTCTCGAATAGATACGCGTTGTCGCGCGCAACCTTTTTCACAACCTTCGTGAAGCCCGCGTCCTTCCGTAGGCTATCACCGTACAACCTTTGCATATGGGGGCTACATAGAACATAGGTGAGTTGGGGGAGAAGGCGAAAACAAGAGGCAAGACAACGTACTGTTCAACGTAACGCAGGAACCACAGATAAGATATGTGCCTCACGCCAGCGAGGATATAAACAAGCTTGCTTCCGCTAATGAGCGCCATCCCGAAGAACGCAGCACCTGCAGTAATCTCGGGGTTGTTGAGATACCTGGTGTTGCGTTAGCTCCAACGCGGAATCAAAGATTGATGCATTACCGGTAGATGCCGGAGTAGTCCAGCGACGATGGGTACTCGTCCATGAAAAAGTCACCATAGAACCAGCCTGGCAAGGATCAGGATACGGTCACGTGGGGACCATGGTCACTTACCAAATACGCCCAGGACCTCGTACGACTCCTTCGTAATCCACATGTGGAAGGCGATCAATACCTACGGTCTGTGAGTACAGATATGCTCGCAGCTATCGCTAATATGATGAACTTGCCGTCCCAACTGTGTGCCGAAGTAACTCATTACCCGTTATCCAAGCGTGCGGAAGCTCGTACGTCTTCCACACAAGGCCAAAGCAAGACACTATCCATCGCATTAGCTTACCTTCAAAATAATGGCAAATAGGGAACACGGACCGTAGCTCATGCACATGCTCAGATTATACACTGCTTTCCAGCTAGCAAATGCTTCCCTTACCGCACCACGCGTTAAATTACGTGTCGGGTAGTGATAGTGTTTTAAGAAGTGCAACACGAGAAATTTGCGCTTGCTTTGCGCTTGCAAAACAAGACCGAGGCAAAGTGTGTGGAAGATGGTCCAGGCAAACGCGTGCCCAAAGTGTAGCCCTGCGCTTGTGAGCAGATGCGTCGGAAGGATTGTAGCCAGTAGCGGGTATGCTATTGCGAGGAGTAGCATGAAATCTTGGGCCCTATCCAATGAGGAAGTCATCAGCACTCAAGAGCACCTACTACGAGTCAAGGACGCGCACCGGAAAATATCAAGGTGATACAGGGCGATGGTGTCTCTGCGAAAATACCGGTTGCGTAGATCGTGATGGGACAGTTTGGACACCCCAGATCCCTCACTAACACATGTGTGTTGCGACTCCTGCTCGTTATCGGTATCGGTCTCGCTATCATACGGAGTTGAACCTCCCGTGGCCGAAGGCGTTGAGGGAGGGTCAGAAAATGCACGGGCCCGTGAGAGTATTTGTCCTCCAAGAGGTGAAGGCACCTGAGGTACAATGTTCGCTGAGCCATTGGCTTGTGGGCGTAGTTGAGGGATGGGCACGCGTTGGGCGAGGAGCTTGCGCTGGCCATAAAAGCGCTCAATATCTAATGCCAAGAATTCAAAGTTATGAAAGCAAAAGTCAAATGATGATGATACCCACGGGGATTCTCGAAAAAGACAAGGAAGGCAAATTGTGCACTGTGCGCTGCAAGACTCACGAACAAGACCGGATAGCTGCCCGCAATCAAGGATACGCCATAAATCCATGCATAGCCTATATAGCTCTTATGAATGGCGGTGGGATTAAAAGCATCGAATATGTGAGCTCACCGACAGAGTACATGGGATGAGGTGCGAGCTCAAACACGCCATCAAAGACGAGTGCACCACGCTGAAAGAAGCAGTCGCCCCAGTACCAACCATAGTCCTTAACCACGTGATGTGCTTCCGACTTGACCCAAAGGTTAAATGCGATGAGAACGATGCCGCCAACCCAACTACGACGAGATAGACGATCAGATATTCCCAATGCAGAAACAACGTAACTCACCGAAGCACATGAACAGGCATAGAGAGTCCTGAAGGCACGCGAAAGCAGGAAACCGCGAAGAGACTGAATGACAAGAAATCACTGGGGAACGAAATGTCAAAAGTGCCCGGAGGCAGATGGATGACACGAACTTGATCAAGATAATGTCGACGGCTTGGCGGAAGAGCAGCCAGGTATTGTACTCGAGCGGAAGTTTCTGTAAGGATGTGGTCAATGGTCGCAAAGCAGCTAGATAAATGCAGGACTTACATTGAATGAATAGTCCTTCCCCATCTTACCCACGAGCTGACTGCGTATCCAGGCACGAACCTTGGGTTTGCGTTTGTCATCGAGCCACCCAAGCCTCTGCATGGTCCTGACGATCCATCGACGCTTGCTTTGCTTCGTCAGGACGTATCCCAGCCCAGCATCGTACGCAGCTCGCCAGAACGCAAAATAGAGGAAGAAGAAGACCTTGCGGGGTGTACGCGGTAAGGCATAGAAAAGGAGAATCTGAAACGCAAGGAGGCTGAGATTGAGGAGATCGATATGCGACTTTGGGTAGGAAGGGTGGAAGAGTGCCGTCAAGACATCGTGCGTCGTCGGGACGCGGAAGACTGAGGAAGCGGTCGCCAAAACACGTGTCAGAGAGCTAGCGAAAGGGAAATCGCGTACGATGCACACCTTGGCCAGATGGGGTTTTGCCCCAGACTACGTGGTCCCGAGTGGAGTCATCTGATTCCAATGCCTGTGGGGCCTGAGCTTTCTCTTCTCTGTGAGGGGGGACGCGCTGGCGTAGACCGTCATCGAAGAGGGCCGACATGGCAGTCGAGAAGCAAAAGCGATATGCACGGACGGACGTAAAAAAAAAAGTGAGGAACCCGTCATGACTTTTGCGGATCATCACGTGATTGTCATTCTTGCATGATGGCGTGGCATCGTGGCAGTTCCCAGCCGTCATCTTGCGAGGCAGAGGCAGTGGTGAGATAGTGGCGCGGTAACAGATGGTATACCATCTGATAGGCTGATCTTCCATTTCATGGTGTTCAGATGGACCGTAAACGCACTTGAGCGTCCTGGGCTTGAGTTGAACGACGTGATGAGCTTCATTGATTGATCGATTCCCAGGATGCCGGCCCTCAATTGACGCCGAATCAACCTTACCATCCTGTGCAATTGGAAACCTCACTTTCTCAGCTACAGGCCTAGCAAATTATTCACGGGCTTGAACCCAGGATTGCTATTGAGGGAAAGAGTAAACGAAAAGGTGAATATTCTTACCAATTTCGTATTACGCTGCGAAGTGTGCGCCGTTTATACAGATGAAAGAAGTGTGTCAAGGCTATAGCGCTACTAGCTGGGTAAGTGGCTGTACATATGTGGCGAAGATACGTTCCCACTGATCGCTATCAACTCCGCTGGGCCATCATCCTCTCCCAGCGCAGTGAGCGAATTGTTTCGATGAACACAATGGACCACGTAGTTCTTCCCGTTTCCTCGACACCCTTCTCTTCCGACTTCCAATCTATCTTAAATACCGCCTTGGAGCGATACGAAGAAATGACAAAGAAAAAGCTTCTCACCCACCCCCTTGCCGCCCAACTCCAGTCATGCAAGTCTCTAGCCGAAGTTCTAGCCTGAGGACTGACGAGAACGTGGAAGTTGCCTTGGATGGTGCGCAAAGTGTTATTTCTTGGTCATTCGCGTGTTCCTGAACTAAGTCTCAGGTATTCGGCAAACAGAAAGCAAAGTAGACGATCTCAAGCGTTCGTCACATCTCGATTCCACCGCTATCAGTGATAAGGCTCAATGATTCTCACAGGGAAGCGGTCGCAACAGGAGCTTCGAGAATGGCTCTCTCCACCAGATCCCTCCACAAATCACAACACCGCTTGCAATACTCAAGGGACATCGACTTGGTTTTTCGAGGGTAGTACTTATGGAAGTCAAAACCATCTCTGTTGTGGGTCCACGGGAAACGTGCGTCCCTCTTTCCTTGAGCTACCACTCTGCGCTCCATTAACATTTCCTTTCGTAGCTGGCTCAGGCAAGAGTGTTCTTTGGTACGTGGCGTGTCTGCTTTTTCCCCCAAGGTGAAATTGACATCATCGACCAGCTCGGCAATTATCCAAGATATCATGGCCCTACGCGAGTCAGGATCGGCATCCATGGCTTATTTCTACTGCGACTTCCGTGACGAAGATAAACAGAGCCGACGCAACATCGTCCTTTCTATTCTTTCCCAACTCTCTGATCAGTCCGATGCTTGCGTCGTCGCACTCCCACCTGTATTTAGTACACAACAATGGCGCGCAAAAGCCAAGCGATGGTGCCCTGCTACGATGTCTGAAAGAGGTGCTCTCTCAATGGGCTCAAGGTCCTGTGTACCTGATCCTGGACGCCCTTGACGAGTGTCCCCACAATTCTGGAATGCCATCCCCCCGAGAACAGGTCCTCGATCTTGTCAAGGTTCTTGTCGGCTCTCGTGTATCAAATCTGCACATTTGTGTGACAAGTCGCCCCGAGATCGACATAAGAAACGCCCTCGAGCCATTGACATCTTTCCGCATTTCCCTACACGAACAAAGTGGACAGAAGAAAGATATTATTAAATATGTCAATTCTGTTGTTCATTCGGACATGATGATGCGAAGATGGCGAGAGGACGATAAGACGCTGGTCATCGAAACACTCTCTGAGAGAGCTGACGGGATGTAAGGATCATTGTACCTGTTATATATGAAATGTGCTCACATTGTGAGACAGGTTCCGGTGGGTATACTGTCAGCTGGAGGCATTGCGATATTGTCTCCCACCGAGCGTGCGAGGGATTCTCGATGAATTACCCGAGACACTCGACGAGACATATGAGCGCGTACTGAGGGACATCAATAAGGCGAATCGAGAGCACGCTCGTCGCCTTCTGCAATGTCTCACGGTTGCCGTCCGCGCTCTTCGTGTTGAGGAACTTGCGGAAGTCCTTGCAGTTGATTTCGATGCTTCACGGCACGGAGATGTTCCGAAATTAAACCCAGATTGGAGGTGGGCAGATCAACACTAAGCGGTTCTGTCCACCTGCTCGAGTCTGATTGCCATCGTCGATGATGGCTATTCTCAAGTGGTTCAATTCTCCCATTTTTCGGTCAAGGAGTTCCTAACTTCAGATCGGCTCGCCGGTTCAAGCATCGTCTCTCGATATCATATTCTCCTTTCGTCTGCACACGCTATCCTTGCCCAGGCCTGTCTCGGCGTTCTACTTCGCCTGGACGAACAGGTCGACCTGGACAATGCCAAAAATATCCCCCTTGTGGAATATGCGGCCCAATATTGGGCCGACCATGCACAATTCGAGGACGTGTCATCGCAGATACAGGATGTGATGGAATACTTCTTCGATGAGGACAAGCCGCATTGGGCAGCGTGGCTCCGTGTGCAAAACATAGATAAATCCCAGTATCCTTTCACTCCCGAATCGGCGCTTGCGATCTCTGATGTTGTCCCCTTATACTACGCTGCGCTGTGTGGATTCTATGACCTCGCAGAGCATCTCGTTGCCAAGAAACCAGAGCATGTAAATGCTACGGGCGGTCGGATGGTAACTCCATTCATGGCAGCATTATTCGGGAGATATTTCCGGGTTGCAGACTTACTCCATCGGCACGGTGCTGACGTCAATGCTCGAGGCAGCTGGGAGAAAAGAAACACCCCAAATGGACGTCGTGCAGTGGCTCCTTAGCCATGACGTAGATGCGAACGCCCAGAATGTGTCCCTCTGCCTTCCTCTGCACTTTGCGGCCCTGAATGGGTGCCCTGAAATGTGCCGGATAGTACTCGAGCACGATGCCAATATCAACGCTCAGGACAAATATGGAGAAGTTCCATTGCACAAAGTGGCAAGACTCAACATTCGTCATCATCAGCTCGATATCATGCAATTATTACTGGACCAAGGAGCAGATGTGAATATACGGGATAACGACGGATCCACCCTGTTGCATCACTCATCATGGTGGCAAAAGGGTGAATCAGTAATAGTAATGGGAACAATCGAAGGTTCACGCCTACTTCTGAAGCATGGTGCAAATATAGATGCCGAGAACAATGAGGGTAAGACGCCTCTCCAAGTCGCTTTGGAGGGAGGGAATTACGAGATGGCGGAATTTCTGTCTGGTTTGGGCGCCAAATGACACAAAGCTTGTATCGTTGTCTTAGACTCAGAGCAAATGGTGACACTGCCTGTAGTGATAGAATCGTCCCCAGTATTGAAATTAAAGTGGCAAGCATCCGTCTTGCGCAACCTATATCTTAGCGCGTTCTTTCATTCGATGGACATTCCTTCTGTTTCGATATGTCACTCTGATAATCCCAGAAATGAAAGTCTGGATAGCTTACTTAGTCATCGGACTGCTAGTCGTGGGCAACGGGCCGGTATACCCGGCCACGTCTAGGCCTCCGCGAAGCGCACTGAGACCACGACAACTAAAAGACCACCACTACTCGCGCTCGAGCGCCATAGATTCAATGCCTGTTGTTGGTTTGGAAGCCTGGTTCACCCAAATACCACCCGTAACACGCACCTGGCTTGCCCTTTCTGTCCTCACAAGTGTGGCAGTTGTACGTGTCCGAAATGATAAACCACTCCTCTTGTGTGGTATATTCTCGTCTTGAACGAAATCAACTGGCTAACTAAACACACCCCTTCCCCCCTTTCTCATGTGGCCCGCAGCAATGTCAACTAGTAACGCCATTACAGCTCTACTTTAGTTTCAAAGCTGCATTCCGGAACGCTCAGGTAAAGTGTCATCTCTCAGATTTGCCACCATCCTTTTCCTTTTCTCATTCACTTGAATGCTATCCGTCCGTGACGGGCCTCCTTGTTCCGCTCTCTGTATAGCCATGGCGGGCGTTTACCACGTTCTTCTACTTTGGCTCGATATCCTTGGACTTTGTCTTCCACCTCTTCTTTTTGTGAGTCGATCCAAAAATCCTAATCTTCGCACTTGATGATCTCCTGCCCGTCGCACCCATCTCAAACGTAACAACAATAGCATGCGCTATAGCCGCATGCTCGAAGAGTCATCATTCGCGAACCGCAAGGCAGACTACTTCTGGCTCCTCTTTATCTCCTCTCTCATGCTCCTGGTACGAATCCCTCCCCTCCCGTTCCCTCGCCCAGACCAACAATTGATGAATCCTACTATTTTTATTTTATTTTCGTCCACCAGGGCCTATCCCCGCTCTTCAATCTCCCTTTCCTCTCCTCCCCGCTCGCCTATGTGCCAATCTACTTCTGGTCGCGCCGACACCCATCGACGCCCATCTCGCTCTTCGGCTTGCTCACCATCACCGCCCCATACCTCCCCTTTGCCCTCGTCGCGTTCTCTTGGGTGCTCACGGGCACGTGGCGTGCTGCGGCGAGCGACCTCGTCGGGTGCGCAGTTGGCCACGTAGGCTGGTTCATCCGAGACGTGTGGACTCGCGAGATGGTCGGTGGGCCGACTATATTTAGCGAGGCGCCAGAACCATTGTGAGTTTCTTTTGATCGCCAAACTGTTCTATTGGTCGCGATGGGGAACTCTTTGACTGATCGTTTCCCTCCCTCTCAATAGGAAGCGCCTTTTTGGAGATCTTTAAATGTTGCTTTTCTGCATTCGCTACTCATGTGACTCAACATATGTCCGTACCTTTAGTCCTGTAATAAGTTTTTGGGTTGTAAAAAGATAGAGGACATGCAATGTCATCTCCACGCGGTCCCAACTCCTAATTTGCGTCTTGCACCTGTCTGTCTGACCGGCAGCAAAGGACTACTGTATTTTTTACATTGGATCACGCATATACAAGAGTGGAGCATGGTATCTGAGTCACGACCTGTAATGTGATGAGGGTAACAAAAAGGCCAGAAAAAGAAAAATGGAAGCATAATATGGAAGAAATCCCTTGAGAGCGAGCATCAACACGCTAAAAGCCAGACGTATATATACCAGTCACATATGGTACGCTATTCAGGAATAGCGCCAGCGCTAAGATGAGTAGGAAGGAGGTGAGTGCCTCGAATAATTTGGAATGCACACCGAGGGTGTACGCCCGCATTTCCTCTTATGCTGCTCCGTTGGCCATCTTGGCCATTCGTAGCGCCGCGCTACGGTTTTGCCGTGGCGCCATGGTCGGCGCCTGCAAGCTGATGGGGCGCATCCTCAACGGCGTAACCATACCGCTAATATCGGATAACCGAGAGATCGAGCGACGCGAAGAGTTGACGTCGCCTTGCGCGGATGCGGGACGACTCGGTGGGCCTGAAGACGTGGACCGCGACAGGGACGGGCCGATGGGTGGCCGGACTGCAACAAATAAAATCAAGTTATTTCAAAGATAGAAAAAAAAAGAGGTGAGGAGGGGAGAAAACATACACTGATAGGAAGAGGGTGGGGGAGCATCTTTTGACGCGCGTAGCATCGCGCTGCGGTTCGGTCTCGGCGTGATGGTAGGTCCCTTCGTCGTGCTCGAGACCGAGATGGACTCGCGCCTCTTGTGGCCCGGCACGCCCTCGAACGTCTTCGCCTGCGCCTCCTTCAGCGCCGCCTTTGCCCTCTCCTCCTCTGCCGCCTTGGCCTTGGCCTGCGCGACCGTAATGATGGGCTTCGGGCGTACGGGCCGGGTCGGCGTGGCGCCCGAGATTCGCAGCGCTGCGGCGCGCGTCATGCGTGGGGGCACGGACGGCGGGGTGGTGGATGCGACGGGGATGGTCGACGTGCGCTTGTGCCCGGGCACGTCGGCGAATATCTTCTTGAGGGTCTCCTTGGAGGGCGGCAGGCGGGGCGAGCTATGCCCGTGCGAGATTTTGGGAGGGGTCACGCCGGCGCGGAGGTCGGCGGCGCGGGTCGTGCGTGGGACGATGGTCGGGGAGCCGTGCGAGGGGGGGATCTCACGCGCTTTGAAGGATCCGCGGCGGCCGTTTGAGGTGGTGCCGTTGGTCCTGGACGAGCTGCCGGCGGGGGAACGTCCGTTCGTGCTGGACACGTGGCGGGTCGAGGACCGGAGAGAGGACGAGGGGGATCGCAGGGAGCCGGTGGTGAAGGCG
>Ga0209488_10003567_pt1 | contig 12427 bp, 11 predicted proteins | sample Rivendell_Oct201_8_FD_188349 | JGI IMG/M metagenome (GOLD analysis project Ga0209488, IMG submission 188349) | Vadose zone soil microbial communities from the Eel River Critical Zone Observatory, Northern California, USA -... | ecosystem: Environmental > Terrestrial > Soil > Vadose zone >...
CTCACCGTCATCACCTGGCTGCGTTTCGTAATCTGGCTCGGATTGGGCCTGCTGATTTACCTCTTCTACAGCCGCCACCGCAGCGAGTTCGCGAAGAAGTAGCTGTCAGCTATCAGGGGAGATACCTTGTCATCCTCCGCGCAGTCGAACGACCCCACGTCAGCGTGCAGCAGCACCGGCTCCGAAAGGTGTCTCCACAACGATTCAACTCTCAGCTTTCTCCGCGCCTTGTTGTTCCCAAGACAAAGCGTCTGCCAGTGGCTGATGGTGGAAGCTGGCAGACCTCCCTCGCAAATCTTCCTTCAAGAATCTACAATCAAGATGTGACCCCTGCTCCTGAGCGACCGCCGAACAGCTTCATTCGCCTTCTCCCTAAGGCCGAGCTGCATCTCCATCTCGAAGGGGCGATTGATCCCGCCACACTGTTGGAACTGAAACAGCGCCACGGACAGCCGGGCTCACTCGCTGAAGTGGAAAAACTCTACCGCTACCCTGACTTCAGCGGCTTTCTCATGGCGTTCAAAGCGGTCACTGAGCACCTGCGCACGCCCGAAGATTACGAGCTCATCACCTACCGCCTCATGCAGCAATTGAAAGAGGACAACATTCTTCACGCTGAGGTCTACGTCTCCGCCGGCATCTGCCTGTGGCGTAATCAGGATTTCCCCGCGATCTTCGAAGGCCTGGAACGAGGACGCCAGCGCGGCGAGCGCGACTTCGGCATCTCGTTGCTGTGGATCTTCGACGCCGTCCGCCAGTTTGGAGTCGAAGCCGCGCAAAAAGTGTTTGAGCTGGCCGTCCGCTACCGCGACCGCAATGTAGTCGCCGTCGGAATCGGCGGCGACGAACAGAAGTCCCCGCCCGAACTTTTTCGCGATCCGTATTCTTATGCCGCCGACAACGGCCTGCGCCTCACCGCCCACGCCGGAGAGACCGCCGGCCCTGAATCTATCTGGGGAGCGATCAATCTCCGCGCCGAACGCATCGGCCACGGCCTGACCGCAGCGCAAGATCCTGATCTCCTGGAAGAGCTGGCCCAGCGACAGGTTCCCATCGAAATCTGCATTACCAGCAACCTGCGCACCGGCTGCTGCAAGGCCGTCGCTGAGCATCCGGTAAAACAATATTTTGACCACGGCCTCATGATCACGCTCAACACCGACGATCCCGCCATGTTCGGCACGACGTTGTCGCGCGAATACCAAATAGCCCAGCAAAACTTCGGCTTCACCGACGAACACTTGCGTGAGCTGGCTAGAAATTCCTTCGAGGCCTCGTTCCTGCCCGCCGAAAAGAAGCTGGAGTTTCTGAATCTGTTCGACGCCGCCATCGCCCGCTAAGGGAACATGCCGGTAAAAACTGTCCTCCAACTCGGCGACCTACGATTGCGCGAGATTGCCCTACCGGTCGAGGACCCTTCCGCGCCGCAAATTGGGAGACTGGTCCAGGATCTCGGCGATACGCTCGCCCACTGGCGCAGCACCACCGGTTACGGTCGCGGCATCGCAGCGCCACAGCTTGGCGTCAGCCTCAGAGTAATCTTCCTGCAATTGCCCGGCGCCGAACCCTGGCCTCTTGTGAATCCGGAAATTATCGAGCGCAGCGCGGAGAAGATCGTCGTCTGGGACGCCTGCCTCAGCTTCCTGTCGATCTTCATGCAGGTCGAACGGCATCATGAGATCACCATCCGCTACCAGGACTTTCGCGCCGAATGGCACGAACTGCAAGTTGGAGACGACCGCAATCTTTCCGAACTCCTGCAGCACGAAATCGATCACCTCGATGGCATCCTGGCCGTCGATCGCATCATTGACATGAAGACTCTCTGCACCCGCGAAGAGTTCGAAAAACGATATCGGGACGCCAGCCCATACGCGGCCGCTCCAGCTACAATCAAAAGCTGAAACTGGCCCGAGTCTGAGAACTGAGAACTGAACTCATGCCCCAACACATCGGCATCGTCGCATGCAGCGCGGAAGGTGCCAGCCTCTGCTATCGGACCATTTGCCTCGAAGGCGCCGACCTCCTCGGGTCGCACAATCATCCGGAAATCTCGATGCACGGCCATCCCTTTGCCGCATATGTGAAATGCATTGAGGCGAATGACTGGCCAGGTGTTGCTGAACTTATGCTCACTTCCGCGGAAAAACTGGCCAAGGCGGGCGCGGATTTCCTGATTGCCCCGGTCAACACCGTTCACCAGGCCTTTGATCTTGTCGAGCACCGCTCGCCGCGCCCCTGGCTACACATTGCAGTCGAGGTAGCTCATGAAGCGAAGCGCCGCCAATACAAGCGCCTGGGAGTTTTGGGCACGAGTCAACTCATGGATGGACCGGTGTACCGCGACAAGCTGAAAGCTGCCGGCATCGAACACCGCGTCCCCGGCCCCGAGCAGCGCGAACGCATCCACCGCATCATTTTCGATGAACTGGTGCAGGGCCAGTTCCTGCCTCGCACTCAGGCCTATCTCACCGAGGTGATCCGCGGGTTGAAAGACGAAGGCTGCGACGCCGTCGTTATGGGTTGCACCGAAATCCCGCTGCTAATGACGCCAGAGTCGTCCTCTCTGCCCATGCTGGATTCCACGCGCCTGCTGGCCAGAGCGGCATTGAGAAAAGCCGTAGACCAAGGATAGTTGAGCTTCGCTCGATAGCCGAGAGCGGCTGTTGCCACATGGAGGGGGACAAATTCGACGTACATATGGGCGCAATGCAAGAACGCAATTCTCACCGGCAGCAACGCCAGCTCAAATTCCGGCGGCTGCCCGGCGCTTATGCTATCGCGCGCCTGGGCGCGGATGCGGGTGTTCCGGGATGGGCCACCCAAGGAGCTTTCACCTCTATTACGCGGACCGACGACGAACTCTCCATCGTGTGCCCGGCCGACAATGTTCCGCCGGATATGCACTCGCCGGAGCGCTGGGCCTGTTACAAACTCGAGGGCCCGTTCGCTTTCTCGCAGACGGGAATACTGCTCTCTTTCATCGAACCGCTTTCAGCGAACGGCATCCCGATCTTTGCCATCTCGACGTACGATACAGACTATGTGCTGGTGCAGGAAGAATTCGCCGGAGTGACACAGCAGGCTCTCTACGAGGCGGGCCATAAACTTCGGCCGTGAGTTGCGGAATCAAGATTGCAAGATGAAGGCTGTCCGGGGAAAACAAGTGCCACGCATCCAGCTCAGATACCGTCAGCTTCCGACCCGGTGCGCTATTGTGCGCATGGCTTCCGATGCCAGCATCCCGGAGTGGGCCACGAAAGGCGACTTTACCTCGATAACCCGCACCGCAGACGAGCTATGCATTGTCTGCCCCGGCGGCAATCTTCCGCCTGAGGTGAAGTCGCAATCCCACTGGGTTTGCCTGGAACTCGCGGGCCCGTACCCGGTTTCGGCGACCGGAATCATCATCGCCTTCATCGAGCCGCTTTCGGAGAACGGAATCCCTGTCTTCGTCATCTCTGCCTACGATAGGGATTATGTGCTCATCCAGGAAGAAATTGTCGCCGCCGCCACCGCGCTGCTTGCCTCTGCCGGGCACCAGCTTATTCTGGACAAATGACCATAGGCCCGATTCCAGCACCGCTCAGCCCCTAATTTCTGCCGCAGACTGCTGACGCGGACGGAGTTCGCCCCGGCATGTGTTTTAATTGGTAAATCAGCTTTCATCATGGTTACCAGCCGTAAATCCCTGCGCCGCCGCTGGAAGGCGCTCCACCGCAACCTGCGCGGAGCGAGTATGGCCGCACGCGCGTTTGCCTCTACCGATCATCCGCTGCTGGCGCACATCATCCCAGTTCGCCGCTGCAACCTGGCCTGCACTTACTGCAATGAGTTCGACGATTTCTCGCAGCCCGTGCCCACCGAAGAAATGTTCCGGCGCATCGACAAGCTGGGCGCATTGGGGACGGCGGTGGTTACGATTTCCGGCGGCGAACCCTTGCTTCATCCTGAGCTCGACGACATAATCCGCCGCATCCGCTCGAACGGCATGATCGCCGGATTGATCACCAATGGTTATTTTCTGGTGGCGGAGCGCATTCAGCGCCTTAATCGCGCTGGGCTGGAGTGGCTGCAGATCTCCATCGACAACGTCAATCCTGATGAAGTGTCCAAGAAAAGTCTGAAAGTCCTCGACAAGAAGTTGCAGTGGCTTTCCGAGCACGCCGACTTTCATGTGAACATCAACTCCGTGGTTGGAGGAGGCGTCAGTAACCCGCAGGACGCGCTGACCATCGGCAAGCGCGCCATTGAACTGGGTTTTAGCTCGACCATCGGCATCATCCACGATGGCAGTGGCCAGTTGCAGCCGCTCGGCGACGAAGAGCGCCGCATCTACCACGAGATGAAGTCGCTCGAAAAGCAGAGCTTTACTCGCATCAACGCTTTTCAGGACAACATCGCGCAGGGCTTGGCAAACGACTGGCGTTGCCGCGCCGGCGCACGCTATCTCTACATCTGCGAAGACGGCTTAGTTCATTACTGCTCGCAGCAGCGCGGCTACCCGGCAGTTCCGCTCGCAACCTACAGCCGGGACGATATACGCCGCGAGTACCTCACGGAAAAATCCTGCGCGCCGCACTGCACGGTTTCATGCGTGCACCAGGTTTCGATCTTTGATGCATGGCGCGCCCCGCAGTATCCCGCCCCCTCGGTGGCGCCCGCCGCAGAAGATCTGGTTCAAATCAGATAAGGGCAAATCAAGGCTGAGAAAATCCGCAGCAAGAAGCTAAAACATGTAAGTCATTTGGAATCGGAGCACGGATGTCCAGCAAACGTGCAAGCTATTCATTCGATTGCAAATCTAACTGCCGCCCGAGGTCGCAACATGAAGATAATTCCGGCGAAAGAAAAACTTCAAATGGTCCTTACTATTAGGTGGTAACGGACCATTGTGTCGTACGGTAAACCTCACAACATCGCTTTTCTGTTTTGTATTGGTGCTTGGTAGTGTATCTTGCAGGATTCCTCGGTCGGAGGGGGAGCGAGGAGCCGCGAGGGTGTTTTGCGTTCTGTGCGAGGCAAAGCTCTTCCACTGAAAGAACTTGTCAGATTTCCGCTTGTGGCTGCTCTGGCGCTTTCAGGAGCAGTCCAGTGGGCGTGGTCCGCACCACTACCGGCCGCTGTTCTGCGGCAGAACTCCCCGCCATCCACACAAGACTCCAAACCGTCGAGCCCCGAACAGAATTCCACCCAGCAAACGACCCCGCAGAATCCTCCCCCGCCGCCGGAGGAAAATCCCACGCTCCCGGGTCAGAAGCCCGAGCCATCTCCCCAGAACCCATCACCGTCCGCTCAGTTACCCGAGCCTGCGATCAAAAATCCAGAAGGGCAGCCGGCACCGAAACCCGCACTGGAGCCGCCGTCCCTGACGATTCCAAAGCTCTTCCGTGCTCCCGCGCTGGAAGACTTCCTCAGCATGAAGCCGCAAGGCGAAGTTGCGCTGCAGATGGCAAAAGTTTCGGGCTTCGTGCAACGGAATCCGCACGACGGCCAGAAGGTGACAGAACCAACGGAAGCTTACCTCGGTTACGACCAGAAAAATCTCTACGTAGTATTCGTGTGCTTCGATGATCCAAAGAAGGTGCGGGCCAGGATGTCGCGACGGGAGGACATCTACGACGATGACGAAGTCGAGGTAATGCTCGACACATTTCACGACCGCCGGCGTGCCTATGCCTTCCAGACCACGCCCCTGGGGGTGCAGTGGGACGCGATCTGGACCGAGGCGGCGCGCGAGGAGCAGACCAGCGGCAATTGGGACGTATCGTTTGATACGGTGTGGGATTCCCGGGGCAAGGTGACCGACCGCGGATACGTGGTGCTGATCTCGATTCCATTCAAGAGCCTGCGCTTTCCCGCGGCCCAGCAACAGGAGTGGGGAATCATTCTGTATCGCGGCATTGTGCGCGACAACGAGGACTCATTCTGGCCGCACATCTCCTACAAACTGCAGGGACGACTGGGACAGGCGGCGACCCTGAAAGGTCTGGAGGGCATCTCGCCGGGACGAAGCGTCGAGCTGATTCCTTACGGCGTGATGCGCGGATTCCGGGCACTGGATACGCGTGACCCGAGCCACCCCTATTTTCAACATGCGGTAGCGCAGGGCGAGCCCGGCATGGACGCGAAGTTCGTGATTCACGATCACTTCGTCGTGGACATGACCGCGAATCCCGACTTTAGCCAGGTCGAGTCGGAGGATCCCCAGATCACCGTGAACCAGCGCTTCGCCGTGTACTTTCCCGAGAAGCGCCCATTCTTTCTGGAGAACGAAGACTATTTCCGCACACCGCTGGATCTGTTCTTCACCCGCAGCATCGGCGACCCATCGGCAGGAATCCGCCTGACGGGCAAAGCCGGCCCGTATTCAGCAGGCGTGATGGCGACGGATGACCGGAGCCCAGGGCTGACGGTGCCGGATTCCAGTCCGCTGTCGGGTACACGCTCTTACTTCACCGTCGCGCGCGCCAGCCGCGACATCTTCAACCAGTCGAGCATCGGAGCCATCTACACCAACTGGGAGTATCCCGCGGCGCACGAGTTCAATCGCATTGGCGGTCTCGATACGCGCCTGAAATTCAATGCCAACTGGACGCTGGAAGGCCAGGCAGTGGTGAGTTCCAGCAACCTGGGCGGCAGTTACCGCGCCGGTCCCGCCGACCGGCTCGATTTGAAAAGGGACGGGCTGCACTTTTCCTACGAGGGGATCTATGACGATATCAGTCCAGGTTTCGTCACGGTGCCCGGATTCGTGAACCGCACGGATATTCGCGAACTCTACCAGACGATAGACTACCGTTTTCGCCCCAAGAAGGGTTGGGTCCTTGATTGGGGACCGTCATTGAACCAGCGCTACGTTTTCGACCACGAGGGCACCCGGCTCGACACTGACTACGCCCCATATCTGGCGATTCAGGGGCGCGGGCAGACGTTTATTTATCTCTTCCCGTATGAGGAGTTGCGGGAGCGGCTGCGGCCTCAGGATTTTTTCGCCCTCACCCACAATCAGGACTATCACGAACACGGCAGTAGAGCTGCCGTCCAAACCAGCTACTTTCCGAAGGTTACGGTAGGCGCCGGGTATCACTGGGGAGACGGAGTGAACTTTGTGCCTCCATCGAACATGGCTCCGTTTCTGGCCCGGCAGGATACGGCGAACGGAACCCTTACAATCCGTCCCCTGAAACCGCTGAAGGTCGAGAATACTTATCTCTTCGAGCGTCTGCGCACGATCGGCACCGGCCACGGCATCTTCAACAATCACATTGTGCGCAGCAAGTGGAACTGGCAATTCACCCCGCAACTTTCCCTGCGGGTGATCCTGCAGTACAACTCTTTGCTGGCCAATACGCCGGGGACAGCGGCCTCTTACACTTTTCTGCCGACTTCGAAGCAGTTCAATGCCGACTTCCTGATCACCTACCTGGTCCATCCGGGCACGGCGATCTACGTCGGATACAACAGCGACCTGCAGAACCTGAATGTTGTCCCGGGAGCAGGAATATTCAATACGACCCGGGGTTACATCAACGACAGCCGCCAATTTTTCGTAAAGGTGTCGTATCAGTTCAGGTTCTGAAGCAGCTCTCAGCCGTCAGCTATCAGCTCTCAGCAACATGAAACCCCTGATTCCGTAGTCTTTAGCTGATAGCTGATAGCTGAAAGCGGGCCACCATTGCTGAATCCCGCACGGTTCCGGTAGAATCTAATGATTCGATTAAGATTGGAACTACTAATGAAGCCAGCTATTCATCCCGCTTACAACGAAGTGCGCGTACATTGCGCCTGCGGTAACGCATTTGTTACCCGCTCCAGCCATAAGGGCGACATCAGCGTAGAAATTTGCTCCGCCTGTCATCCTTTTTTCACAGGCAAGCAGAAGCTGATGGACACCGCCGGACGCGTAGAGCGCTTCCGCCGCAAGTACGCGAAAAAGGAGCCAGCCGTGTCAGCCACCGCTGCTCCGGCCAAGAAGTGACCGCTGCCGGTTACACCGGTTATCAGGAATAAGGCCCTCGCGTAACGCGGGGGCTTTCGTTTTGCAGGGCCAAGTAGAAACGGCCAAGTAGAATAAAACTGTGAAGAAGTTCTGGGACAACTCGTGTGGGGCGGACACTCTTGTCCGCCAGGCAGCACCCGTGAAGCCAGTCCCCACAAGCCTCTCCATAGGCGGAGTCCAAATCACCCCCGCCACCGTCCTTGCTCCCATGGCCGGCGTCACCGACACAGTCTTCCGCCGTTTCATCCGCAACCTGGGCGGATGTGGCCTGATCATGACCGAGTTCACCTCCGCCGACGGCGTGCTCCGCAAGAAAGACCAGAAGGCCAAGCGCTACCTGCACTTCTACGAAGACGAGCATCCGATTTCGGCGCAGCTTTTTGGCAGCGATCCAAGCGTAATGGCAGAGGCCGCGCGCATGGTCGAGGGCCTCGGCTTCGACTTAGTGGATTTGAATCTGGGCTGTCCAGCAAAGAAAGTAGTGAAGTGCAACGGAGGATCGGGCCTGCTGCGTGATTTGCCGGCAATTGGAAAAATATTCGAGGCCGTGCGGGCGGCGGTGACGATTCCGTTCACCGTAAAATTCCGCGCCGGATGGAGCGACGACGAAATCGTCTGCGTGGAACTGGCCCGCATGGCCGAGAGTTGCGGCCTGGCCGCAGTCGCGCTCCACGCGCGCACCCGCGAGCAGGGCTACAGCGGCCAGGCGCGCTGGGAATGGATCGCCGCAGTCAAAGATGCCGTAAAGATTCCAGTAATCGGCAACGGCGACATCCGCAGCCCCGAAGACGCCTGCGCCATGGTCACTCAAACCGCTTGCGATGCAGTAATGATCGGCCGCACCGCCCCATCAAACCCATGGATCTTCCGCCAGATAGAGCAGTATTGCCAGCCGATGGAAAATGCCGCCATGAGCAAACCGTCGCACCCCGGCAATGCCCACGTAGGGACGGGCGCCCCCGCCCGTCCGGTCGAGCAAAGCTCGACTGTTTTTGATGTCGCTCACTCGATGGCCGTGTTGGACACGACAAGGGAAGGGCACGACTTCAGTCGTGCCGAAAATGCCGAAAGTCTGAGCGCGGCTTTAGCCGCTGAGTTACGCTTCCACCCGGACGCCCAGTCCTACGACGAGCCCAGCGAAGCCGACCGCTACCAGATGATCCGCACCTACTTCCAGATGCTAATCGAAGAAGAACTCCCCGACGCCGTCGGCAAGATGAAGCAGTTCGCCTCGTGGTTCACGCACGGCGTCCCAGGTGGAGCAGCCCTGCGCAAAGCAATCTACGAATCAAAGAGCGCGCTGGAAATCCTAGGGCGGGTAGAAGAATTCTTCGAAGCAAGGTTGTGTGCCGCGGGCACTCTTGCCCGCGAAATGTAGAAACCAAGTTGCAGATGATTGGAGGAGCAAGATGCACGAGACGTCATTCCGACGGCCCGCGCCTTGCTTCGCGGGCGGAGGAATCTCAGTCTCATCTGCTCTGTGAGGGAACGCGCTAACTCGATGCTGAGAAGCAGGCCCGCGCAAAGCGACTCAAAAAGCGCTCTGGGGCTGGTAGAAGATTGTTCGAAGCGAGGTTGTGTGGCGCGGGCACTCTTGCCCGCGAAATGTAGAAACCAAGTTGCAGATTGGAAGAGCAAGATGCACGAAAAGTATCTTGGAGACTCTTACGACCTAGTGAAGCGGCTCTTTTGCCAGAGTCTAGGCTCGATTGCGACGCTCTATGCACATCCTAAATTTGTGCCTTCCCAAATGCGCGAAAAGTATACTAAGTTGACAACGATTCCGATTTACGACCAACGACCCGAAGGCTCATTTGGCATTTTGCTTGATCCCGACACGGGTATCGCCCTAGGTAGCGCAACGCGTAAGCACGTCTCTTTACGATTCATAATTGAACTCAACAACAAACATCGCCCCGACTACATTATCTGCTTCGATCAGAGCGCTCATCGCAAGCATGAACTTAGCAGGGAAGGGCAACGGGGCCAGAAGATGAAGGTTTTGCAGGAGGGTGGGCTCGCGTCATTTTATTATGCATCGCATGCTCCTTTCCTTTTTGCGGCGCAGGACGAAAATAAACTCCGCTCTGTCTTTGAACGCCTAACCTTTCACGGAATTCCAAAAGAGCGCTTTGAGCCGTGGGAAAACTTTGGCAACAGCACTCGTACTTAAGCCGAGCTTCGCTCGGCCCGGACGGGCGAGAGCGCCAGTCCCCACGCAAGCTAAACGGATTTCATCACCATCTTCCCCGACTCATCCTTCTCCACATACGCCCAAGGCGTTCTCGGGTCGTGCGTGAAAACCGTCAGCCACTTCTCCGGCATTGACTGCGCATAGTACTGCTTCTTACTCTCAATAGTCTGCAACGGGTAAAGGTCGAAGGCCATGCCCCAGGTCAGATCGATGTGCGCCGTGGTCGGGATCAAATCAGAAATGTAACAAGCCGTCCGCCCTCCGCTCGTTACGATTACCGCCTGCATACTTGCGGTGTGGCCGGGGAAAGTTCTCACCGATATGCCGGGAACGATCTCCTCGCCGCTCTTGAGCAGCGTCATCTGGCCGCTTTGCACCAGCGGGTCGTAATTATCGGGGATGTAGCTGATGGCGTCGCGCTCGCTCGGACGCTGCGCATATTGCCATTCGCCTTCAGGCGCGTAGTATTTCGCGCGCGGGAATGTTGGGCCGATCTTGCCATTTTTGTCGCGCACGGTGTTCCATCCGCAATGGTCGAAGTGCAGGTGGGTGTTGATGACGATATCGATGTCTTCGGGAGAGACTCCGCCGGCAGCGAGATTCGAAAGAAGTTGTGCGGGCTGACCGTAAAACTTCACCATGCGCTCGGAAAGTTTGTTGCCCATGCCCGTCTCGACCAGCACGGTTTGTTTCCCAGTGCGAATGAGAAGAGAGTTAAGCCCGGCAGTGACGTAGTTTCTCTCGTCGGCAGCGACTTTCCGCGACCACATGACTTTAGGGACCACACCGAAGAAGGCTCCGCCGTCGAGCGGGTAAGTACCATCGGAGAAAACCGTTAGCTCGAAATCACCAAGGGTGAGGCGGTGCATGGAGTCCAGTGTGCCACAGGGCGGGCAAAAACTTCTCCGCCGCGGATTTGTGCGGAAGGGGGCAGATTCTTGTGAGCTACAATCAAATTGGCATGAAGCGGCCACTGGGCGTCATCGTCATTGCAGCTTTTTCCTCGCTGGCGGCGGCTTATCTTTGCATAATCGGGGCCGTCATGCTGGCAGCACCTGGCACGATCTCGATGAGGAGCAGGGCTCCGCTTATGTACGGACTGGAACTCGCGGGACCCTACATGACTCTATTGGTTGGGTTGGGTTGGGGAGTCATGGGATGGGGATTGTTTCGTCTCCATAATTGGGCACGCTGGGCAGCGATGTTTGTGAGTATCGTAGGAATTGCATTTACCATCCCGACAGTGTCAGCCGCGACGGATTTCCGATGGATATTCGTGGCCGGTGGGCTAAACATAGCCATACGAGCGGCTATTGTGTGGTATCTGCTGCAATCGCCGTCGGTCATTGAAAGCTTCGTCAGCACCAAGTAGGCAAGCTGTCGAGCTTCGCTCGACTGGACAGCCGGGGGCGGCTGTCCCTACATGGTTCGTACTGGTCTTGTCAGCTCTTTGCTTTCACTGGTTCTTTCTCGCCTACCCTTTTGCTGACCTGGAAGGTCATCTTGCCGGCGCGCTTGTCGGCGTCGACTATGACGTGGTCGCCGTGGATCACCTCGCCGTCCAGAATCTTCAAGGCGAGCGGATCCTGGATCAGCTTTTGGATGGCCCGCTTCAAGGGGCGGGCGCCAAAGTTCGGATCGTAGCCCTGAGTGAACAGCAATTCTTTGGCGGCATCCGTGAGCTCGAGCGAAATCTTGCGGTCGGCGAGCAGACGGCGAACGTCTTCCAGGCGCAGCTCGATGATCTTGACCAGCTGTTCCTTGCCGAGCGGACGGAAGACGATGATGTCGTCGACGCGGTTGAGGAACTCGGGCCTGAAGTGATCGTGCAGCGCGTTCATCACCTGCTCGCTGGCTTTTTCAAACTCTTCGGGTGTGCGCACGTGGTCGGATTGCAGGTAACTCGATCCGATGTTCGAGGTCATGATCAGGATCGTGTTCTTGAAATCCACGACGCGGCCTTTACCGTCGGTAAGGCGGCCATCGTCCATCATCTGCAGCAGCACGTTGAAGACATCGGGATGCGCCTTTTCAATTTCGTCGAAGAGCACGACGGCATACGGACGGCGGCGCACCTGCTCAGTAAGCTGCCCGCCCTCTTCATAGCCGACGTAGCCCGGAGGCGCGCCGATGAGGCGAGCAACCGAATGCTTCTCCATGTACTCGGACATATCGATGCGGAGCATGGCGTGCTCGTCGTCGAAGAGAAAATCAGAGAGGGCACGCGCCAC
>Ga0209488_10003569_pt1 | contig 12426 bp, 7 predicted proteins | sample Rivendell_Oct201_8_FD_188349 | JGI IMG/M metagenome (GOLD analysis project Ga0209488, IMG submission 188349) | Vadose zone soil microbial communities from the Eel River Critical Zone Observatory, Northern California, USA -... | ecosystem: Environmental > Terrestrial > Soil > Vadose zone >...
GGAAGCTCTCCCCAGAGCGAAAGCAGCAGCACTCAAGGCCATTGAGATCGACCCTACATCCGGCGAGGCTCATGCCTCCCTGGCCTTGGTGCTTTCCCATCAAAGGAACTGGGCGGCGGCAGAAAACGAGTTTAAGCGCGCGCTGCAATTGAGCCCCAGGTATGCAAATGCACACCATTGGTACGGGGACTATTTATCGGTTGTGGGCCGGCATGAAGAAGCGCTCGTCGAAGCGAAGCGGGCATTCGAACTCGACCCGCTCTCGCCCATGATCAATACCTGGTTGGGGCTTCGCTTCTACCACGCCCGCCAATACGACGAAGCAATTGAGCAAGGCCGTAAAATACTGGAGTTCGACCCAAGCTTCGCGCCCGCTCATCTCTTGCTTGGCCAGGCATACGTGCAGAAAGGGTTGCACGCTCAGGCAATCTCGGAATTGCAGAGCGCAACTAGCCTTTCTGGGGACAGTCCGATTTATATGGCTCAAGTGGGTGTCGCCTATGCTGCGGCCGGAAAGAACGCCGAAGCTCTGAGCGTCATTGACCAACTGCAGAAGGTCGCCAGGCAGAGTTATGTTTCGTCGTATGGCTTGGCTCAGATCTACGCTGCTCTGGGTGACAAACAGCACGCAATGAAGTGGCTTCAATCTGCTTATGACGAGCGAGCAGTTTGGATGCAATACCTTAAGGTGGATCCAGTTCTAGACTCTGTGCGCTCCCAGCCGCGCTTCCAAAATCTAGTGCGCCAAATGGGCCTCTAGTATTCCCGAGTTTTCAGCAAGTATAGAAAATGGGAGGGAATCTTCCCAAGGGCAATAGAAGTTTGAGGGATTTAGAAAGGGAAAAAATCTGAAGGGAAATCCGAGTCTCAGGGGAGAAACACGTGCGATGGGTAGCGGAAATCAACACAGTGTGTCTCCGCTGGCCAGTTTTGAGGAAACAAATGAATTCATGTACCGTCGGGTAGTGCCTGATTAACGCTAATCGGACAAGTGGATTCCGCGGAAGCGTGCAAATCTCGTGCAGTTGCAGTTTGAAACCACGTAGCTTCTGTGGTTTACAGGTGAAGAACGGCTTGGTTCCGGCTCGGCCGTAGTTGAAGGGCTGGTAGTGCTTCAGCATGGATTGTGCGCGCTTTGCCCTGATCTACTTGCTGGTGATGTCCACGTCGATCACCTCAAGACGGTAAAGGAATTTGCAGAAGAGCTGACGATTGACCTCACGCACGCCATACTGCAATGTTGGACGATTGAAAATGTTCGAGCCACGCACGGCAAGCGGCGCAATTTGCGGCGCGATTCAAAAAGTCAGCGGGGCCAAAAAAGGGGCCGAACGCAACGCAACGAAGGGCCCGACGCCGTAAACAGTTGAAAATTTGGTGCCCGAGAGAGGACTCGAACCTCCACGACCTTGCGATCACTAGCTCCTGAAGCTAGCGCGTCTGCCAGTTCCGCCACTCGGGCATAAGTGCGGGCTCACCTCGACCGGGCCGGGGTGACGCCTGAGATGTTGACTCCGGCCGAGCCGGAGTCGCACATACAACGAAGCATTTTCATTCTGCCCGGCAGTTCTTCCTTTGTCAACGCGACAAGAATGCCCGAGCTCAGGAGCGCCGCCAGCGCGGGAAATGCTGTGCCACCATCTTCTATCAGCAGACCACTAACGCGCGCCTCCAAGCGTGTGCCCGATCAAAAATCTGCCTTAGTTTGTTGATTTTGCCTCTGTAGCCAACGGCGCTCGAACCCGGATTTTAAGCAAGTCGAATTCAAGATGAAGCATCAGTCTGGCGAATTCTCAGTACTAGAATTTTTAATCCAGAGTGCTATACTCCGCCTTATAAAATCCAAGTAACCCCTTGCCGGCCCGGCCGGCACCGCGGATCGGTTCCAACGGGAGGTCACCATGGAATCACAAACGCTAACGGGGCCATTGCTTTACCTGCTGATCGCCTGGGGAGTCGTTACCGCCGTATTCCTGGTTCTACTGCTTCGGCGGAGTCTCCTTGCAAGCCACGAAGACGATCAAATCTTTCTCGATGCGGCTGAAGAACATATGGCCCGGGAGCAGCGGGAGCTCGTGGCGAAGATCGACGCCCTCTCGCGGCCGATCATGGGAACGGGCATCCTGGCAGGCGTTTTGCTCCTCGTGATTGCCGGTATGTGGCTTAAGGAAGGGCTGAAGGGCCTCTTCTAGGTTCTCAGGTTTCCATAATTTGCCGGCAAGCTTCAGCGCGGCGCCGGCTTTGCCGGTTGCTGTTGCCCTGGAGGTGCACTCGCGGGAGCGGCTTGCGGGACCCTCGGAGCGACCGAAGTGTGATTGAGCACGATGACCCAGTGGTTGTTGCGCTTCTCTAACACCACCGTAGTCTGACCTTGGGAAGCTGTCTCCTGGCCGTCCACAACCCCCACGAAGTCCCATTGGAAGCACGCCCAACCCACCGTACCGCTCACTTTGATGTAGGTATTTGAACGGTCCATGCGCACCTGCTGCATGCGCGCGTGCTGCTGCTGGTAAATCGCAAGATAATTGGTCCAGCCAAAAATCGGCGGCGCCCACGAGCCGTTCACGATCACTACATCGTCGCCGTAGTCCTGGTGCAGCTTCTCGATATCCCCGAGCTGCCAGGCTCCCAGCATTTCCGAGAGTGTATAATCGATCTGTTGCTCGTCGGTCATAGGCACCAGCATTTTGGTGCCTTCCGTGGACGGAGGAGGCTCCGTTTTTTTCTTTTTCTGCGCCGCAGTGGGCGAAACGCAAGTCAAAGAGAGCGCGGATATCAGCAACAAGAGAATAAGTTTGTGAGCCGCTCGCCCGGCAAAGCAAATTCCTTGATGATTGCTCATTCGCGTTTCACCCCTCGGTCCAAGAGAATAGCACGGTGAATTGTGTGCGGCAGCGATGTGCCCAGTTGGTTTACTTGTCCCGGGCAATCGTAGCTCAGGCTTTCAGGCCCGAGGTTTTTTCGCGGCGGGCCGGGCTCCGCGGCTCTGCGACGCGCTGAGTAAATTGACGAAAAGCCGGTAAGCCCCGGGGACGCCCTCGGGCAATTGCCGGAAGAAGGCGAGGCCCGTGTAAATGTAAGTGCCCTTGCCGAATTGTGCGTAGACAAGGCCGCCGTTGAGGTCGGGCTCGCCGGGATCGCGCATGGCCAGGAGCGGCGTGTACTTGGGGTCGAATTCCGTCCAGAAATAAAGGCCACGCTCCTGTACCCAGCCCTTGAAGTCGTCCTGCGTGATTTTGTTTGGACGATTGAGCATCGGATCATTCGGTTTCAGGAATTTCACGGGAGAATTCTCGTCCGTGATGCGTGGCAGTGGACGAACGACCGGCGGCGAACCCTCTTTTGCCGGCGGAAGCGGCGGCGAGATCACAGCCGGATACGGCGCATAGTGAAATTTGTCCCAGGAAAACTCCCGCTGGTATTGCACGACAAGCGTCCCGCCCTTGGAAACGTATTCCAGCAGACGCTGATTCACTCCAGGCAATTCCGGCCGAAGTTCGTACGCGCGCACCCCGATCACGATGGCGTTGAATGGGGATAAATCCCGGAAGGCCAGCGCCACAGCGTCCAGCATCTCCACCCGAATACCCAGTCGCTGAAGCGCTTCCGGCACCGGTTCGTTTTCCGCCGTCACGTAGCCAACCCGGAGATTCGCTGGCACAAGCAGGTCAAACGCGTGCACGGTGCACTGAGCCGGTTCGCTCCAAAACTGCGTCGGCAGCGTCGGCAAGGGTTCCAGCGAGGTGGCGAATTTCTCCGCCTTGTCACCCCGGGCGCGGTCGGCCAGGCGTTCCACGTACGCCGCAATCTTGAAGTTCCCCTTCCCGAGCTTCAGCGGTGGCGTCACCGTCAGTCGCGCATAGCGGTCGCCCGCTCCCTCAAATTTCAAAGGCACGGCTGCGCCCGTTTTCCATCCCCGTGGCACGGTCAGCCCCGCGCGAACCTCGCCCGCTTGCGTCGCGTAGGAATGCACGCGCAGCAATACGTCGAACGGCTTGCTCTGCTTGCCGGTAATCTCGATTGCTTGCTTTGGCTCGACCGCCAGCGTGTAGGCCGGAACAATTCGCAGTGGCATGCGATCCGCCCGCGTGGATGTCGCGCGGAGCTGCATCACCGGTGAGGTAACCGTGAACGAATAACCGTCGATCACGGCTTCCTGGCTGATCGTCACGAGTGGCGGAGGTTCCGGCAGTATCGCAGTGGCGGAGGCCGGTGTGCGCTGCGGATTCTGCCCGGCAGAAATGGTGAAGCGAACGGCTCCGCCGGTTTCGGCTTCTTCTTTGGTTACGCCCCAATCGGGGGGAAGCATCAGCACGGGCTTCTTGAAATCTCCCGCGATTTCCCCACGATGATGAGAGTCCACCCGCACCGTGAAAGTCTCTCCGGAGACGAGTTCGCTGCGATCGGCGAGCGCGCCCAAGCGCAGCCCTGTCACGAGGGCCAGAGCCGCGTCAATTTTTTCCCGTTTGCGCTTCAGGCTTCGCGCCAGGGATACGACCGGGGCGGGAACTTGGTATGAAATCGAAGGCACGGGCACTTCATTGATTTTTCTCCCCGCCGCAACCAGGGAACCGGCGGCAGCCTTCCAATCGAGCCGCAAGGCCGCATCGCGCGCCGCCACCAGGGCGGCATCCACGGTTCGCATGAGCGGGTCAACGCCCAGATTTCCGGCCTCATAGTCCTCGTCCAACGGGCCAAGTGGTTGTGCCAGCGAGGCAGGATCAACTTGCCCGCCGTCCTCGCGCTGGAGCGCGACGGCGCGCCGCAAGAACGGTGAGCCCAGAAACCCGGTGATTCCCTGCGTGCGATGATTGGCAAATCCATCGAGTCCCATTTCACGCCAGGATTTTCCATAGAGCGGCGAAATCTCATCCAGAGGAAGCAAGTAACCCTTGGGGGCCTCACTTCGGTCGAGGTCCAGCAGGATCACAGGCTTTCGGTCGCCCCATGGCCTCAAGTCCTCTTCTTCCACGACAGAGCCGTGCAGCTTGAAGGAAGAATCCGCCGCGAGTTGCACCGCCTTCGGCGTGAGCAATCCCGCGGCTTGATGATGGCCGTGGCCTCCGTGCACGCCGCCCCAGCTGTTGATCACAACGTTCGGGCGAAATCCCCGGATCACGCGGACCATGTCCTCGAGTACTTGATCGCCCCAGATCCGTTCGGTCTCCTCCGGCGTCTTCGAATAGCCGAAATCTTTGGCTCGCGTGAAGTACAGTCTCACGCCGTAGCTGCGAGTGGCCGCCAGCAATTCCTGCGTGCGGATCAATCCCAACTGCGGCGCTTGTTCGGGGCCCAGGTCGTTCTGCCCGCCCTCACCGCGCGTCAACGAGAGCAGTGCGACATCTGCGTGCAGCCCGCGAGCAAGATAGGTAAGCACCGCACCGTTCTCATCGTCCGGATGAGCCGTTATGCAGAGGATCCGCGTGGTAATCCGAGCGTTCTCAATGGCCTCGACCGTTTCCGGCAAGCCGGGCCCGGTGCCTGGCGCGGGAGGGAATTGCGCGAGCACGGGAGCGGGCAAGAAGGCAGTCACCCCGCAAGCCATCAGGACAAGCATCGCCAAACGTTGAAAATAGGAATTCACGCAACCTCCACCGAAGAGCATCCTAGAATTCTTACAATGAACCGGCAACTCCCGACTGCGAATTTCCAAAGGGCCATTGTCTCACTTCCCGCGCGCGAACCAGAAACGCCAGAGCCCCCAGCGCGATTTCCGCCAATCCCCATTTTCGCGTCGGCCCAGTCTGCCAAAAGAGCCACGCCCAGCCGATCATCGTCAGCACCGCGGGCAGAGGATAGAGCCACATTTTGAATGGCAGGCCTTGCGTGCCCCGGCGCCGCCGCAGCAAAATCACGCCCACCGCCTGGCCGATGAACTGCACAAGGAGCCTCATGGCGAGGATTCCCGCAATGGCTTGTTTCAGTTTCAAGGAAACGCTGAAGACCAACGCGAGTCCGGCCAAGACTAACAACGAAACATGCGGAAAGTGTTTCGTGGGATGAACCTTGCCGAACACCGGAAAGAAATTCCCGTCCTGCGCCGCGGAATAAGGCACGCGCGAAGCGCCAAGCAACACGGAGAATGCGGAAGCCACGGCGATCCACAAAATCATTCCCGTCACAAAGCGCGCAGCCGCCTGCCCGTACAATCGTTCGACAAACAAGCTGGCGATGAAATCGGAATTCTGCGCCTCGCGCCACGGCACCACTCCCAGGAGGCTCGTCTGCATCGCCAGATACAGAACTGCGATCCCCAGCACGGAAAGAAAAATCCCCCGGGGAATATTTTTTTCCGGATCCTTGATCTCGCTGCCGAGGTGGCAAATGTTGTAGTAGCCCCAGTAGCTATATATCGTGCTCACCATCGCGGACCCCAGTCCCGCGAACCACACCCACGATAGATCGAAAGCTCCCGGCGGGAAATCAAACGCGATCTTGGCGTTGAAATGAGTGGCTCCTCCCCAGATCAGCCACAGCATCGTTCCCACCACGCCGATCCACAACAGCACAGAGATTTTTCCGATCGTCGCGATTCTTCGATAGAGAAGGATCACGATGAAAATAACCAGTCCACCGGAAATCGCCTTCGCTTGGAGAGGCGTAAAGGGGTACAAATATCCCGCATACTTCGCGAAACCAATCGACGCCGACGCCACGGAAAGCGGCGCCTGCACCAACGTTTGCCACACGAACAAAAACGACATCAGCCGGCCCCACCGCTCCGGACCGTAGGCCTCGCGTAGAAAAACGTACGTGCCGCCCGCTTTCGGCATCGCCGCGCCCAGCTCGGACCATACGAACGCATCCAGGGTCGCCAATAGCGCGCCCGCCAGCCACGCGATCAAAGCCTGCGGCCCGCCCATTGCTCGAATCACCAGGGAGCTGACCACGAACGGGCCGATCCCCACGATCTCGATCATGTTCAGCGCGACGGCCTCTTTCAGGCCCAGTCCGCGCTCCAGGGCGGGGCTTGCAACATTGTTGTTCGTTTTCACAGGTCCGCCGAGAATAACAAATGCCCGGCGCGCCGCCTAACCAAGATTCTTGCTGCAAAAACCATTTCGCACTCTTCTGGAACAGCTTAAACTCGTCCGGCGCAGAGCCTGAACCTGCACAATCTTTTTTCGGACGGGAACCATGAACGCATCGCTTATAGCTCGCCGCGCCGGCCTGGCTTGCGTGCTCCTCTTGGCGCCGATTGCCATCTCCGCTCACGCTTCCAATATCACTTTGCCGCCCGAGACGCCCGCCATCCTCGACAAAATTTATTCCTTCGACCTCCAAGGAGCCGTAGAAGCTGCGAAGCAAATGCAGCAGGAACGCCCCAATCACCCGCTGGGATATCTGCTGGAAGCGGAAGCATTGTGGTGGCGCATCTGGTGTACTTCCGCCGATTTCAAGTATGGAATGAGCGATGTCCGGCGCCGCCCCAAGCTCCAAGCGGATCAGCACTATTTTGAGCGGTCTGCCCGGGCTTTGTCGCTGGCGGAAGCGCAGATTAAGCACGGCGAATCCGCGGAAATGCAATTTTACGCCGGCTTGGCGGAAGTATCCTTCGCACGTCTTTACGCACTGCGCGTCGAAAATCGCAACGCCGCACGCGCCGGAGTGCGCGGACGCGAACATCTCCTCCGTGCCAAATCTCTGGATGCGGAACTCGTCGACGCCGACCTGGGCCTGGGTCTTTACAACTACTATGTGGACACGCTCAGTGGCATCGCCAGGGTCTTGCGTTTTTTCATGGGCATCCCCGGCGGATCAAAGCAAGAAGGAGTGCGCCTGCTCGAACATGCCATCGCGCAGGGTGTTCTCACCTCAAGCGTCGCGCGCTTTTATCTCGCGCTGAACCTCCATCGTTACGATCAGCAGTATGAAAAAGCGCTCAACGTCCTCAGTCCGCTTGTTGAAAAGTACCCCACAAATCCGCTATTTCAACTGGCGCGCGGCGACCTCTATGCCAAACTTGGCCGTAAGCAACAAGCTCTGGCCTGCTATCGCACCGCAAGCGCTCTGCAAGTCCAGAGTGCGGAATGTCAGTCCCATGTCCAGGATCTCGTGCGCTCCTCGATCGCAGCTCTCGGGCCGCAATAGGCGCGTCGGGCTCACGGTGTCATAGCCGCTGGATTGAGCAATACTCTAACGAGGGTCCCCCCTCTCGCCCCAAATCCGGCCCGAATCCGCATTGACCCCATCCCCGTCCAGGTGGTAATCATGTAGGGTTGCATGAGTCCCCAGATTCGTGGCAAAGTGCGGCTTCACGCAGGGGGGATAAAGGCTGGGCGGCATTCCCCGATTCCCGGCTTCGTCGCGGTCAACGCGATGCACAGATTTGGCATCTCACCCCCAAAGTGCGCTAGCGCCACGGGCTCCCCCCGTTTGCGCAGGCTGGTTGGCCCTGGCTTGGCTGGGGTCGTCAGAAAAGATGAAGGAGTCTCAATGAAGCGGTCTTGGACAGCATTGGCTGTCGCACTGTCGGCGATTTTCGCTGTAGCCAGTTGCAACGACTACGGCAACACGTTTCAGAACAACACCGGTGCCGCGTTGTCCTTTCTGTCCCCTTCGCAAGTCAGCGCTGGCAGCGGTGATTTTACGCTTACCCTCCGGGGCTCCGGCTTCGTCCTGAAAACGGTAGTGCAGTGGAATGGCAAGCCTCTTGCCACAACGGTCCCCGTGGACAGCACCGGAGCCGCTCTCGGGAACATCGTCACCGCCACCGTCCCCGCCGCAATGGTGGCAAAGCCCGGCGTCGCGAGCGTCATCACTCTGAATCCCGCCTACGGTGCGGGGCAAAACGGCCTCTCCAATCCCATCGCCTTCCTCATCAATCCGCCACCGAATCCTTTGCCGGTTCTCACTGGCATCAGCCCCGGGAGTGCGACGGCATGCACCGCGTCGGCATGCACCGCGCCATTCACCTTGACGCTCAATGGTTCAGCTTTTCTCCCCACTACGGATCCCTCCGGCGGATCCCAAGTGAAGTGGAGCATCGCGGGGACGCAAAAACAATTAACTATCCTTCCCGCGTCAACCTCTAGTCAGATTCAAGCCACGGTTACTCCAGATCTTCTTGTGAACGCAGGCTCGACAAACTTGACGGCGAACGTGACAGTTTTTAATCCACCGTCTCCCGCTCCGCCGGGCTGCATCACGGCGTGCACTGGCGGTGGCGGCGGCGGCTCAAGCGCGCCTGCAATCTTCACCATTTGCCCCTCGAGTGGGTGTCCGGCAGGCACCCCGGCGGGCGCTTCAACGACGGCGCTTGTCGCGGAAGAGACGCCGGCGCTCAGTATTGATGGGCGTCACGTTGCTTACACGGCTGTACAGCATGATCGCGCCCAGATCTTTCTGCGGGATACCTGCGAAGGCGTTGCGGCAGGTTGCCAACCGCATACAGCTCTTCTCTCAGCGGCCGCCGATGGCACTCCAGGAAACGACGAAAGCCACTCACCCTCGATGAGCGCCGATGGACGCTTTGTGGCCTTCAGCTCGGCCGCGACGAATCTCGTGGAAAATACGCCGCCGGGTCGGCAGATCTATTTGCTCGATACTTGCGCGGGGGCGGTAAATTCCTGCAAACCGTCGACACAGCTCATCTCCTCCGATCCGAACGGAGAATTGGTCGGAACGGAAAGCATTCTGCCTTCCGTCAGCTCTTCAGGACGCTTTATCGCGTTTCTGGCCATCACCCCGAGCCATTCCTCGAATCAGGTTTCCGATACGACCGCGAGCAGCAACAACAGCGGCTACCGCCAGGTGTTCATCCGTGATACCTGCCTCGGTGCGACAAGCTGCACTCCCAAGACGACCCGGATTTCGCTTCAGCCGGGCGATGGGGCAGGATCCAGCGCAAAGCCTGCCGGTCCAGCTCTGAGCGGCAATGGCCGGCACATCGCTATCGTGGGCGGAAACGCCGGCACCCTCTTTACCAGTTCAGTCCCCGTTGATGATCGCGTCTTCCTGGCCATCGTCAACGACCAGCACTGAGAATCTTTCTCTCTGTCCAAGCATCCTCGGGTTCGAACTCGAGATCGCTGAGCGGATAATCACTCTTCAGTTAAACCGCACTTTGATGTCCGGCCGCTTCTCCAAATGTACCGAATCAATGAAACGCACCTGCCGGTCATCCAGCGTCAGAATCATCGAGCTCGTCCGCACACCCTCCCCGAAAAACCGCACGCCTTTCAGCAGGTTTCCGTCCGTCACGCCCGTGCACGCAAAAATCATTTTCTTCCCCGGCGCCAGATCTTCGGTGTCATAAATGCGCTTCAAATCCTTCACGCCCATTTTTGCCAGCCGCTCCGCGTGTTCCGGCTTGCTCACCACCAGCCTCGCAAGAATCTGCCCGTTCAAGCAGCGCAGCGCCGCGGCCGTCAGCACTCCTTCCGGCGCGCCGCCCGTGCCCATCACCGCATGTACGCCCGTGCCTACAACTGCCGCAGAAATTCCGGCGGAGAGATCGCCATCGCCAATTAATCGGATGCGCGCGCCCGCGTTGCGTATCTCTTCAATCAGCTTTTCGTGACGCGGCCGGTCCAGCACAATCACCACCAGATCATCCACGTCGCGGTCCAGCCTCTTGGCAATCGCCTTCAAGTTGTCCGCCACCGGCGCATCCAGGTCCACCGCGCCCTTGCACGACGGCCCCACAACGAGCTTCTCCATGTACAAGTCCGGCGCGTGCAGCAGCCCCCCGCGCTCACTCGCCGCCAGCACCGCAATCGAATTCGACGCGCCCGTCGCGCACAGGTTCGTCCCTTCCAGCGGATCCACCGCGATGTCCACCTGCGGAAACAACGCCTTCGGCGCGTGAGTCGCCAATCCCACTTTTTCGCCGATGTACAGCATCGGCGCCTCATCCCGCTCGCCTTCACCAATCACGATCGTCCCGTCGATCTCCACCGAGTCCATCGTCTTGCGCATGGCTTCCACGGCCACTTCATCGGCATGGTGCCGGTCGCCGTACCCCATCGTGCGCGCCGCCGCAATCGCCGCGTTTTCCACCACGCGCAAAAAATCCAGGCTCAGTTGTTCTTCCATCCGTCCCTCTCCTGAATTCCCTGTACCACCGGCGGCCAATCATAGGCCAAATGGCCTCACGTCGTCGACCACCGCGATGTTTTGGTTGCGACTCCGCGCCAAACAGTTTATATATTCCCCCGCGAACGTATTGCCCTGAGGTGTTCCATGATGCGCAGCTTGCTCGGCGTTTTCCTCTCTTTGTCTTTATTCGCGGCCACCAGCCTCGCCCAGTCCGCCCCATGCTCCCTCAGCGACCACACCGACTACTCCAAGAAGATCAAAGAGTTCACCACCGAATCCTTCTTCAGCACCGAACTCGTCGATCATCTTCCTCTCAGCTCTTGCGTGCCCCCGCCGGATGCCGCTCTTCATCACATCGTGGGCGCGCCCGACGTTCTCGATTACACCAAGGACATCAACGCCTATCTCCGTCTCCTCGCCAGCAAAAGCCCCAAGGTCAAAGTCTGGAGCATCGGCACGTCCGAAGAGGGCCGCGAGATGCTCGTCGCAGCCGTCTCCGACGAAGCGAATCTCTCAAAGCTCGGCCGCTACAAGGAAATCACTGCTCGCCTCGCTGATCCGCGCGGCCTCAGCGATGCCGATGCGCAAAAGCTTATCGCCGAAGGCAAGCCCATCTACTGGGCCGACGGCAGCATCCACTCTCCCGAAACCGGCTCTCCGGAAATGCTCATGGAACTCGCCTACCGTCTTGCCGTCGAAGACACGCCCTTCATTCAGAAAATCCGCCGCGACTCCATCGTGCTGATCACTCCCATCGTCGAAACCGATGGCCACGACCGCATGGTTGACATCTACATGCACCACAAAAAGCACCCCGACCAGCCGCCCTATCCCTTCATCTGGTGGGGACACTACGTCTCCCATGACAATAACCGCGACAATCTCGGTCTCAGCCTCGCCCTCTCCCGCAACATGCTCAAGACCTTCCTCGACTGGCACCCCACCGTCATGCACGATCTTCACGAATCCGTCCCTTATCTCTACATCATGACCGGCACCGGTCCTTACAACGCCTGGCTCGATCCCATCGTCATCAGCGAGTGGCAGGAGATGGCCTATCACGAAATTGAGGAGATGACCAAGCGTGGCGTCATCGGCGTCTGGACTCACGGTTTCTACGACGGCTGGGCGCCCAACTATCTGCTCTCCATCGCCAACAATCACAACTCCATTGGCCGTTTCTACGAAACCTTCGGCAATGGCGGCGCCGATACCCGCGTTCGCACGCTTCGCCCGCCCGACACCAGTCGCGAGTGGTACCGTCCCAATCCTCCACTCCCCAAAGTGAAGTGGTCCGCCCGCGACAATATCAACATGCAGGAGAGCGCCATTCTCTTCGGCATGAACAACCTCGCCTCCAACGGACAGAAATTTCTCAACAACTTT
>Ga0209488_10003571_pt1 | contig 12420 bp, 9 predicted proteins | sample Rivendell_Oct201_8_FD_188349 | JGI IMG/M metagenome (GOLD analysis project Ga0209488, IMG submission 188349) | Vadose zone soil microbial communities from the Eel River Critical Zone Observatory, Northern California, USA -... | ecosystem: Environmental > Terrestrial > Soil > Vadose zone >...
CGCGCTGACGGTGGTCGTATCGTTGACGATGGCCCCGGAAGCCGGGGACGTGATGGCGACTACCAGGCTTCCGCCCGGCAGCGGCAATGGCGGCAGCAGTTGCGCAAATGCCTGAAGCGGCGCAATCCAGGTCAGGCTCAAAGCCGCCACTAGGGCCGTCGCGCGAGCACGTTTCAGAATTTCACGCATGGATGTCCCCTTCGCCGAGCGATAGGAAAGTCAGCGTGATCGTGACCCTCGAATATTGAAAGTCCGCGATCTTCGCGGCAGTTCGATTGAACTACAGCTCGAGGGGTCCGATAGAACTATCGGATAGAACTGCCGGGAAACGCTCTGACGGAGCTGGCTCAGCAGTGACCGCCGGGCTGGCGAAACAGGAGATCGTATGCCCGTTCAGCCGCGAGTCGATGCCCGAGGCCGTTCCAATGCGCATCAATCGGGTAGTAATCGAAATGGCGCCGGCGGATCTTGTAATGTTCGCGAAACAAGGGCTGTAGGTCCGCCACGCGATAACCGAGTTCCGATGCCTTGCGGATGAAATGCTCCCTCGCCTCGGGCAGGTCCGCCGGCGGCAAGGCGACCCGCGGGTCGTAAATGCCAAAGCGATCCCCATCCAGCAAGAAGGCGATGCAGCGCGGCTCGATCCCCGATCGTCCGGGCAGCTCCGCCAGGAAACGGTCGACCGCTGCGAATTGCGCTGCGACCTCCTTCCCGACGGGCGCGGCAAGCCCCCGCGCCTTCGCTTCGCGAAACACCGGCGCCAGTTCCGGCATGGTGAAGCGCAGATTTTGCGTCGCGTAACGAAACAGATAGAGGTCGCCGACGCTCTGTCGAACGCGCGTGAGCAAGGGATGCATGCTCCTGGGGTGAAGCGTGAGGTTCCATCCGTCGGTCGTTTCACGAAAATAGTAGTGACCGGGCCGATCGATCAGGCTATCGCTGATATCTCCGTTCACGAGCACGAACACCGCCGCCCGCGGCGCGAATTCGGCCGATGCCTGGCCCGCCATCGCGAGGTAATCGCTCATCGACAATCCCGAAACGCCCATGCCATAGACCGGCTCGGTCTGCCCCAGCATGATTCCGAGGCGTCCCTGCAAGGTGTCGCGGTAGTCGTTCATCTGTGACTCGATATAGCTGTTGCCCACCACGATGACGGGTCGCGAGCCGGGGAGGTAATCGAAGGGGGTCAGGTGGCCGTAGTTGTTGGTCCGGCCATGCCGGGCGTTCCGCAACTCCCAAGTTGTGGAAACCGTGTACGGCAGATGAGCCTGAAAGCTATTGAGCGGCCAGAGATCGGAGCGCTCGGTTTGATACAAGCCGACGCTCACCGGCAGCATGCGCAGGACGAGCTCCAATGTAACGAGCACGGCTGCCGCCCCCACGCAAAATAGCGCGGCTCGCCGCAGCACGAGCCACACGCGCTCAGAAGTTGAAGTAGATGAACTCGGAGACACCGCGCGATCCGTTGATCATGGCCAGGAAAGAAATCAGCACCGACAACGCACCCAGCATGCACCACGAGCGCGACTGCGCGGCATACGCACCGGCGCGCGCGACGACGCGCGTCTTGAGCCAGCCGATGATTTGTTGCGAATTGGGCAAACCCCACGCGATCGCGAGCAGCGCGGCCACCCAGACAATCTGCCTCGTGCCGCCGAAGGCTTCCAGATAGCCGAACGACATTCCGCCCACTGTCGCCGCTGCGCCGGTCGCAAGGACCGCTTGCCATTGTTCCGGCAGCACGGCCCCGTGTATCCCCGCCATCCCCTGGAGGATATTGACGGCCGCAGGGAACGATGGCGCGCGGAAGAAGACCCAGGCCAGCACGACCGCCAGGAACGTGAGCGCCGCTCCCGCTACGCGCCCCCGCGCGGTGTGACGCTCGAGATCGTGCCCCAACACCTTGACGCGAAAACCCTGCCAAGCGTGGTTGCACACCAGATACATGCCGTGCAGCCCGCCCCAGATGACGAAGTTCCATCCGGCGCCGTGCCATAAGCCGCCCAGCAGCATGGTTGCCATCAGGTTGGCATAGCGGCGCAGGAGCCCGTGACGGTTGCCTCCGAGAGGGATGTAGAGATAATCGCGCAGAAACCTCGAGAGCGTCATGTGCCAGCGCCGCCAGAATTCGACGATATTGTGTGCCTTGTAAGGCGAGTTGAAATTGAGCGGCAGGTCGATGTTGAACATCTTCGACAAGCCGATGGCCATGTCCGAGTAACCGGAGAAATCGAAGTACAACTGCAAGGTATAGGCGAGCGCCCCCAGCCAGGCCTCGAGGAACGTCAACCGATAGGACGGATCGGCGTCGAAAACCGGCCCGACGAACAGCTGCACCCCGTCGGCCAGGACGACTTTCTTGAACAAGCCGATGAAAAAGAAGATGACCCCTATGCTGAAGTTCGTCACGTCGAACCGGTACGTACGCCGGTCGGCGAACTGGGGCATCATTTCCGAATGGTGCAGTATGGGGCCGGCGATCAGGTGGGGGAAATAGCTGACAAAAAGCAGGTAGTGCACTGGGTTGGATTCCCGCGCCTTGCCCTGGTAAGCGTCGACCAGATAGGCGATCTGGGTGAAGGTGAAGAAGGAAATCCCGATCGGGAGGAGGATTCTCTCCAACTGAAGGCCCGTTCCAGCCAGCGCGTTCAATGAATCGACAAAGAAGTTCGCATACTTGTAGTAGGCGAGCAACCCGAGGTTGAAGGTTACCGCCGCCATCACCAGCAGCCGACAGCCCCGTAGCCGCCGTTCGTCGCGAAGCCGCAGGATCCCGCGCCCCATGAGGTAGTTCGCCGCGATCGATGCGAGCAGCAGAAGAATATAGCGCGGGCTCCAGTATCCATAAAAAAATAGAGATGCCAGACCCAGCCAACCCGCGGCGAGCATCGGCCGCCCGCTCGCGGAAAAAGCGAAGAACAGCAACGCCGTTACTGGAAGGAAAACATAGATGAACTCGTAGGAATTGAACAACACGTGCGCGGGTCTCGGCTCTTAAATGAAATCAGGCTGCTGCCGGTACGGTGCTGCCGCCGATTCGGGCGGCGATGGTCCGGATGGACCGCCACGACACGAGCCGCGGTCCCCATCTTCTCCTGCTTTCTTATCGGTGATATAAACAATTCGTGATCGCAGCCTCCCTCTGCGGTCGGTACGGAGAAACGCAGAGCGAATGAAGGCGACGCAAGGATATCCACGCATCATCGACGAGGGCGATTCAATGGCGAGTGTCGACGCCGGCGGTCGCGTTGAAGTGAGCCTGCGGCGCCTGCCGTTTCCGTATCGTTCGATGCTTGCGATCTGCAGCGATCTCGACGAAACGCCCGACCGACGTGTATACAGCGAGATCATGCGCTTTCTCAATACGACGGAAAACACGTGCATGGGCCCGGGCGTCGGTTTGGAGGTGGGCAATACCATTTACTTCGACATGCCGCCGGACCAGTTTGCCTATTGGAACACCGACGACGCCGGGCGAGCCATGGTGCGCGATCTGATACGATCGGGTCACATCGACTGCTTTCATTCTTACGGAGACCTCGCGACGACGCGGGAACACGCGCGGCGGGCCCTCGACGAGCTTTCACGGCACGACTGCCCGCTCGAAGTCTGGGTGGACCACAGCGCGGCACCATCGAACTTTGGCGCCGACATCATGCGCGGGATGGGGGATGTCGCGGGCTCGCATGCGTATCACGCGGATCTCGCTTGCGCCTTCGGAGTGAAATACGTCTGGCGCGGTCGGGTGACGAGTGTGATCGGACAGGACGTTCCGAGACGCCTGGGCGGAATCTGGAATTGGGCGGATCCACTCGCTTCCGCGAAAACGGTGCTGAAAGAGCACCTCAAGGGCCTCCTGGCGGGATTGGGCAGCGAAAAGTACGCGATGAACGCGGCGAACCAGGTGTTGCGTCCGGCGACGCTGCGCAGCGGGCAGACGGTGTGGGAGTTCTTACGCTGCAATCCGCACTGGGGCGGCGTGAGCCGCGGCGAAACCGCCGATGGGTTGTCACAGGTGCTCCGAACCGACATGCTCGATCGCTTCGCGCAGCGCGAGGGTTTCATGGTGCTGTATACGCACCTTGGAAAAGTCGGGCGAAGAGAGGAGCCGTTCACGGCGCCGACGCGCGAGGCGTTAGGCAGACTGGCGCGCTATGAACGCGACGGTCTGATCCTCGTGACGACAACCCGGCGCCTGCTCGGTTATTGTCGCGCACTGCGCACGCTTGCCTGGTCGGCAAGCGTGCGCGAAGGGACCGTGATCATAGACGTGCAGAGTGCAGCCTCCGCGGCGGATCTGGCGGGCCTGACTGTATACGTTCCGGACAGCGCCACGACGCGCCTGCGTCTCAACGGTCGCGAGGTCGGCGCTCTGCTGCGTAACGGTCCCGATCACACGGGGCTCCCCAGTATCTCGCTGGAGCGGAAGCGATTGGAGTTTCCGCGCCTCGCAGGCTGAGCTGTCGGCGCGCATCCTCCGCCGTTCCATCGCCGGCATCGTCAGAGCTGTTTCAAACGCGCCGCCCAGGATCTCCGCGAAACCAACTTCGGGCTCTTCCTCGGCTCGGGCACATCTGCATCCCGCCCAGGACTGCTTCTGAGAAGTATTCCGAACGCACGCCAGGTGTCTGCGCCGAGAAGATCGACCGTGGCCCGCAGGAACGGTTGGAGATCCCGCCAGTTGAACCATGCATAGGAGCGCGCCCGCGCCACTGAGCGCAACCAATCGAGCAGCCCGATGCGACCCGTATTCCGTGTCCGGACAAACCAGCCCAGATCCAATTTGAAACTGATCCAGTAAACTCCGTTCCGTTGCCTCGCGTTTATCGGCTCCGGCCGATCGTTTCCGGCCAGGTCTAGATAGGTCAAGGAGGGAATGTTGACTCCCGCGTCGGCGAAAAGACCGTTGTACCAGGGCAGGCGCGGATTCATCTCGATGAAGTAGTAGCGACCGTCTTCTGCCCGATATTTGAACTCGAGCGAAGCCAACCCCCGGTACTGCAGGGAGCGGAGGAACCGCAGCGCTTGCGCTGTCAGGACCTCGTTCTCTTCGCTCCGGCCGAAACACATCACTCCATACCCGGGCCGGTACTGGCGGAGCTTGCGCGCACAAAATACGGTTCCCGCTTCGCCGGACATGCGAACCAGCACCGTGCATTGGAAGACGTTTTCGTCGCCTCCTTCGATGATCTGCTGGCAGACGGTTGCACCCATCAGCTCCGGATGGACCCGGTAGAAGGCGAGGAATTCGTCGGGCGATTTGGCGACGAAATTCTTGAGTTTGGGCGGAAAAGGGGCGTTGAAACTTCGGTTCGGTTTGATCAAGCATGGAAACGACAACTCCTCGGCCAGTTTGGCAGGATTTTCCTCCGGCCGAGTGACATGGGTGCGAGGAACCGGCACGCCTGCTTGGTGACAGATCCGGCTCGTTTGAGCTTTGTCCACGATTCGCCCAAGGCTTTCCGCGGCTACCCAATGAAAGCGAAAGTGTCTGGAGAGTTCTTCCCTGTGCTTGGCCAGAATGGAGGCGTGGTAATCGGACGTGGGGAAAAGAACAGGTTTGTCCCCCAGGCGCTTGCCCCATTCGATCAGCACTCGACAGATCTGCTCGTCATCCAGGGCAGGCGGCAGGTAATGCGCTTCGCAATACTTCGAAAATCGGCCGAATTCTTTCGGCTCGGTGTAGAAGCCGAGCACGCGAACCCCTCCGCGATCCAGGCTTCGCAGGATACCGTACCCGTTCTCGCCCAACCCCAGGACGAACGCAGCGGGTTTACCGATCCCTGATGATTGGGGTCTCGTCAAATTCAAATCTCACCCGCATTATTTTTCGGCGACGTAGATTACTACCCAAGGACCGATCAGAGGCAGGTGCGGGTATTTGCGGCTATGCAAGACACTACTCACGGTGAAGCCGCTTCTTGCGAGCCACGCCTTCCCGCTGCCGGTCGTATAACGATTCTGGATCGGCTGTTCAACAAATCTTCTGCCATTCCGGAAAATGGCGCCTTTCAACTTCCTCTTGAGCCAGAGGAAGAGTTGAATCGGCCGGAAGCGCGGGAAAACGAACTCGGAGATTGTCATGCGGATCCGTTCCCAGATGGTCAAATGAACATGGACGAGACTGACATAGCGCCCTCCCGGCTTGAGGATCCTTCGTATTTCACGCAGGGCTTCCTCCGTGTCCAGAAAATGCTCCATCACCCCGACACTGGTGACCAAGTCAAAGTACTCCGCCGGAAAGGGAAGGCGTTCAGCCAGGGCAAGGCTGAAATCCGCCTCGGCTCTGGCTCTCGCCTTGCGGACCGCTTCGATGGAGAGGTCAACTGCAAATTTCTCTCCATTCTTCCTGGAAGCCAGCAGAAAGCCCTCCCCGCACCCGATTTCCAATGAGCGTTTGCTGTGGAATCGATCCAGCAAGGAGGAAAAATAATGAATGAACTCCGGCGTTCTCCCCTGGTTTTCCCAGACGCTGGACTGCTCTTCGTAGATGGAGTCGTAGGCTTCGGCGATCGTTTCCGCGCCCTCGAACTTCGGGTCTCTCGACAGCAAGCGAGGGACACCGTCTATGCGGGAGAATTCGACGCGGCAGCGGGAGCAATGGAAGCCTTCCAACGGCCCTTTGCAGTCCGGACAAACGTAACTGGGAACCGCCGTTCTTTTTTCCAATACGCCATCTAATTGTTGAAGATTGCTGGAACCCATTTAACGAACCTCGCAAGTTATTTGATTGAATTGGCTGGTGAAGGGTTGAAGGGAGATCATCGAGCCTTCCATTCCGAGGCCGCGCAGGTATTGTCCGGCCGACCCATGTAGTGCTTGCTCGGCGATCGTAGTCTGGACGGACTATCCCAAACCTCGCGCGTTCTGCCCGCCCCAGCACACGCGTCCGCCACCCGGGGATCATTCCCCACGCGCTCAAAAAATCACGGCCTCCCTGGCGCTGGAACGGACCCCACAGAGGTCCAGAAGCATCCGTTCGTAGCGGTCCACCATCGTCCTTTCCGAAAAGAGCCTTTCGACCATCTCGCGGGCCTCCTTTCCCATCCTTCTCGAAACGGTCCGGTCCGCGAGGATCGCCAGCTTGTCGACAAGGGCCCCGGTGTCGCCCACCGGAAAAAGAAAGCCGTTACACCCTGTGACAATCATCTCCGATGCGCCGCCCACATCGGAATGGACCACAGGCCTGCCCAAGGCCATGGCCTCCATCGCCGCCAGGGAAAACGTCTCGGTAAAGCTGCACAACGCCATGACATCGCACGCCGCCATATAGGGGCGGACTTCCAGCAGGGATCCAGTGATCACGATATCGTTCTGGACATTGAGCTCGCGCGCGCGGGCTTCGATCGCACCGCGCATCTCGCCGTCGCCTATCATCAGCGCCCGGGCCGGGATACCCAGCCTGCGGAGCGCGGCGATCGCATCGACCAATTGCACATGGTTCTTTTCCGGGCGTAACCATGCCGATATGCCGATCACGTAGTCCGCGTCTGAAAAACCGAGCGCACTGCGCAACGTCTGCCGTTCCTGAGGACTCCATCCGTCGCAAAACTCCTCCGTATCCACGCCGTTGTAGATCCATTCGTTTCTTCGCGAGAACACTCCGCGACGCAGCCAGTATCGCCTTTGCTTTTCGCAAACGAACACCAGGCAGTCCGCCATCCAGAAGAAGGGGCGGTAATAGAGCATCTGCAGCCACTCCTTCACGCTCTGCAGCAGCGTCGTGTGGAACGTCACGACGAGCGGCGCGTGCACGCGCGAGCGTCGCAGCGCGAGCGAGGAATACATCAGTGCATACGGATTCGCCGCGACGATCACCGAGGGCCCGATGCGGGAAATGTGCGTCGCGAAATCGGCCAAGGCGCGCGTATCGAGATAACGGGCCGCATCGAGGCACCGCACTGTTCCCCCGTCGCGCAGTCGAATGCGGTCGAGCTTCTCGCCGCTCTCTTTGATGCAGACCGCATGGCACTCGTGGCCACGTTCTGACAGGCGATTCATGAGTGCGATCGCATGGCGCTCTGCCCCGCCGTGGGGCAACGAGCTCGTGACGAAAATCACTCGCGCCATGGGTCCCGCTCAAACCTGTCCACGGCAGGGATGGGCGCCGACGTTTTGCGCCATACCTTGGCCCGAATGCGACTCACTCGTTTGTTCACTGATGACTACCGCGCGGGTTTCGTACAAGACTACCCGCTCTAGATAACGCATCGCCGTTTGACCGGCACGATCAGCCATGAGCCGATTGGACTAACGCAAGGTCGACCGACATCCAGCCAGGTTTCATGCACCGCTCCTAATCTCCCATAGGAGGACAGGATGCCGCTTGTTCAAGGCATCGCCGAGCGACCTTCAACAAGGACTGATCACATGTCCCACATGTCCGCGGCGCCATCAAGCACCGACCAAAATCGGACCGCCTACCTGGCGAGCAACCCGATTGCAGTCGGCGCGCCCGGCGATTCTGGGGAGTTCCGTCGCGAATATGAACGCTTCGGGCGCCTGCTGCCGCAGCGCGCACCGCTCCGCGTTCTCGACGTGGGGTGCGGCACGGGGGCGTGGAGCGTGCACTGGGTCGCGCGCGGCTGCGTGGTCACCGGCGTGGACTTCGACGCGGAGTTCGTCGCGCGCGCGCGACTGCGCGACGGTCTTGGCGATGACAAGGTATTTCGCGGCATTGTGGCCGATGCAACGCGACTTCCACCCGACATCGGACAATTTGATGTCGTGACGCTCAACTCCCTGCTTGAGCACGTACCCGATTGGCAAGCGGTGGTCAACGAGGCGGTGCGGGTGTTGGCGCCGGGCGGAGTGCTCATGCTGCATACGACAAACCGCCATCATCCGTTCCAGGGCGAGGTGGCCCACTTCCCTTTCTATCCCTGGTTGCCTGGTCCGATCCGCGATCGCGTCCTCGCGTGGATCATGAAACACCGTCGCGACCTCGTTAACTACACGGAGTTTCCCGCGGTCCACTGGTTCTCGTTCCTACAACTCTCCCGCGTGCTACGCGAATCGGGCCTCGAGGTGTACGATCGCCTGGATCTGATGCGTCCCGAACAAATGACCGGCGTGCGCTCGCTGGCGCGCTGGATGCTCGGCACCAACGGGCGGAGAGCACGCGGCAAATTCCTGTTTTACCTCTTGACCCCTGGTGTCTCGTTGTACGCGCGGCGCCCGGAGAAGGAGTCCCGGTACCCGGCGTTCGTCTAGGTTTGTGCGGGCGATCTCCCGAGGGTGACCGAACGAGGCTCGGCCCCTCCGTTTGGCGGTGACGAAAATCCTTCGCTCCGCGACTCTCGCTCAAACCCCGCGCTCGGAGTTGCGCGCGGCAGGGAGCCAAATCCGGCCCGCACCCCAAAACCCGTGCATCGCTCCGTAAGCCGCCGCCAGAATCAGCCCGCCCGCGGCCGCGCGAACGAGCGGCGCGTTCGCGGAGAAAAAGCGGTCCACCATTCCCCAGGCGAGCGCCGCGGCAAGCGTCGAACACAGTGCCAGCTGGCCGAGCGTACGCCAGTCTTGCAGCCGTCGGAGCGGCACGCGCGTATACCGCGCGATGTGCCGAAGGGTGGCGATGCGGTCGAGGTAGAGCACGATCACACCGCCCAGAGCGGCTCCCGCCAGACCGAAGCGCAGCGCCGAGAACCAGTCGAGCGCGACCGCAAGGACGAGCGCGACCAAGTTCAGGCACGCGACGAACGGGGCCTGCCGCAACAGCAATGTGATGCTCGAGAGCTCGACCACGAGGGCCGCGAGGCCGAGGATATAGACGCGCATGACGGGCGCCGCGTCCACATAGGCCGCGGTGTACACGACCGTGACGAGTTCCTCGGCAAAGACGAAGGCGAACGCGAGCAGCGGACATACGAACGCCGCGACCATGATATTGGCGCGGCTGTTGAGCTCGAGCATTCCACGGATGTCACCTGCGGCCTCAAGCCGGCTCATGCTCGGCAGAAAGGCACAACTTACCGACAGGCGGCACAGGCCTATCAGCGGTCCCAGTACCGCGGCAACCGAGAAAGACGCAAACATGCCGAGCGGGAACAGCGCGGCCGCGACCCATTGGTCCGCCTGCGTTCGCAACCCGTACAACGTGCCCGCGGCGCCGAGCGGGGCCGCGTACCTCAATTGATCGGCGAATATGCTCCAGCGCAGAATCGGCCCGCGCAGTCCGTGATGGCTCGCCACATACTGCAGCAGCAACACGACCTTGAATGCCACGAACGCGAGCAGAACCAGCAGCACCGGCGCCAGTTCGTGCGTCAGGACAGCGGCCAGGGAAAGCGCCACGGCGCGCAACGCCGCGAGCCCGACCGTCGCCTTTGCTTGCCACATCACCCGCTCTTCGATCGTGGGCAGCAGATCGAGGAGCGACGCGACCACCCACAGCAGCACGAATGCGGGCACGACAGCGTCATGCCCGACAAGACCGCGCATCTTTTCGGGCAGCCAGGGATTCCAGGAGCTGAGCGCCCACGCAGAAACGAGGCCGGTGAACGTGAGAAACGCGAGCGTCTGGTTGATGTAGAGCCGCTTGGTCGCGCCTTCGGAGCGCGGCAGGAAATAATAGAGGCCTGCCTGCATATCCATCGTCGCGACGGCCATGACGGTCCCCACCGCCAGCCACAGCAGCCGGTACTGTCCGAAGGCCGCGGTATCGAGATAGCGCACCAGCACTACCGGCAGCAGAAACTGGAGGGCGAAGTCGAGCGACTTTGCGACGGCGAGAGAAAGAGCGCGCCGCCCGAGCCGGCGAAGGGTCGGTGCGCCCGTCTCCGCTTCGAATTCCGCGCTCATGCGCTACGCTCCGATTCGCGAATCGGCCCGTTGGGGCGCTGACCGCCGTTGGCGCGCTGACCGTACATCATTCCGATCGCCAGCCACAGGAACGCCTGCTCCGGTCCCGGCGTGAGGCTGCTGTCGGTGATGTAGGAGATCAGTAAGCTCGCCATTCCGGCCGCAGCCCCCGCGTAGAATCCTTGCAGGGTGGAGCTCAAGGCCGGATCAACGCTCAATGCGCGAAGGCCCTTCCAGACGTGGATGAAATAGGCGCACAGCAGAATCAAGCCGGCTATTCCCATGTCGAGCAGGGCGCCCAGGTACGCGTTGTGAGGGTGCCCAACCGGCAGAATCGTTACGCCGGCTCCCCTGCGCATGGGCTCGGACCAAAGAATCGAGCCGAGCCCATGGCCGAAAATCGGGCTTTTCGGCAACTCGGGGAGTAGTGGCAGCCAGATAAATTCAACGCGTCCGGCGCTGATCATGTTGGACCCGCTTCCAAACCCGCGTCCGAACCCGGTCATAACACGGTCATAAACGGCACCGGGCAGGAAGAACAGCACGCAAACCGCCAGGAGCCCGAAAAGGAACAAGGTTTTCGCGTTGCGGCGCCAGAGCAGGAACAGGACGTTGACCAGAATGAAACTCAAGAAGGCGCCGCGCGAGAACGTGAGCACCAGCGCAACCACAACCAGCCCAATCGACGCAAGCAGCACCAGTCTGAGCCCGGGACTCTTGGCCCCGGCCCAGGTGAAGAGCAGGAGCGCGTAAGCGCACGCGTAAAGGCGGCCCAGTTCGTTGGCGTGCATCCCGAGCGGCGAAAGGAACTCGCGGGACTCGCTGCTTGCCAATTCCTTCAGCGAAGCTCCTGACAACAACACGAACACGACCACTATCGAGACCATCACCCAAGTCGAAACCAGCGCGGGGGCGAGGAATCTTTCCGGTTTCTCGGACCTCGACACGGCGGCACCGATCAAAGGTGCGAATATCACCATCAACAGCGGCTTCACCACCATATCGCGGAAGTAACTGGCCACATTTTCGAAATGGGGGCCGTTGAAGAGGTAGCTCGGGATCTCGCCCACATGTTGCGAGCCCATGACGCCGGCGACCACGATCGGGACGATATACAGCCATAGCAGCGGGCGCGGCATGAAGCGACGCTGGCTGCGGTCGAACAATCCGTGAAGCAGGCACGATACTAGCGTCCCGATCAGCAGGAGGTTGACGGGATTGATACCTTTGAGCCCGAGCATCGCGTGCGGAAACACCGAGCTATTCGAGATCGGCAGCAACAGGATGAGCAGCACCACCCCGACGCGAAAGTCGCGCAGGATGAAAACGCAGGCAATCAGCGAAACGCACAGATACACCGCACTCACCTCGCCGACTGCGACCACGAACCCCCAGACGACGCCGAGCAGCGCGATGCCTCCGAACGCGGAAAGCTTTAAAGCACTACGGCGCCATGACCGTGGATTCCGTGGAGAGGCGTCGTCGCGGAAAGCCGCCGCGCACCGTCGCCAAAGGACTGCCAACCCGGGGAAGACCCGCCGCTCCAGAACCAGGGACATTCCGGTCAGCGCGGTTCAAAAAACGTTGAATACGGTACCGACGACGCGAACGCCCGTG
>Ga0209488_10003572_pt1 | contig 12418 bp, 23 predicted proteins | sample Rivendell_Oct201_8_FD_188349 | JGI IMG/M metagenome (GOLD analysis project Ga0209488, IMG submission 188349) | Vadose zone soil microbial communities from the Eel River Critical Zone Observatory, Northern California, USA -... | ecosystem: Environmental > Terrestrial > Soil > Vadose zone >...
CGCATCCGTCAGTCAGTTCCCGATGAAGACCGTGAAGAAAGGGGGGGGGGGGGGTTAGACGTACACTTCTCGCCAAACACTTTGTTGTTCACGAGAACCACGTCCGCGCGAGCCATAAGTTCGTTCACGCGCGCACTCTCGAGCATATTTGCATGCTCCAGCTCGACGTCACCCATACGTACACCCCACATCCGCGCACGCATCATCATCTGCGTTCGCTGTTCGCAAGCCATCTCAGCGGGCTTCTCCATTATCTCAACGCCGAACGCGGAGCAACCGCTCTGCAGTGCGGCATGGAGCACGACATTGCCGACACCGCTGCCAAGGTCGACCAAGAGCATGTCCGGGCGCGTCTGAGTAAGGGATAGCAAACGCGAGACGAGCGAGGGCATGAGCTCCCCATAAACGGTGTCAGAAAACGCCTGATAGTGGTTGAGCTCGTGGGTGCGCGGACCAACCGTCCGTTGGTATGTTTCCTCGACGATTCGTAAAGCGACTGCGCGTGGTAGCCCAGTTGCGCTCCACCCAGCCACCGCCGCACGGAGCGCATTGGGCTCTGGTGGTGCAAAGGTATCCGAAGGGAGGGGGGGATACTTGAGCATTCGCAGGAGCTTGTTGATCGTATCAAGTGTGCGGATAAAGAGCGGTCCATCGCAAAGAGCGACGGCACGACGTAACATTCGTAAATGATTCGTCGCTGGTGTCGGTTCTGTCTCAATTAGGGCGATATCGCTCGGGAGCGTTCCAAAGAGGGAGCGTTGTTCAGGGGTAAGGTAATCTACCGAGGCATCAGCATTGTACAAGAGAATGATTTGGAAGTCGCTCACGTTCTATGATGGTATACAGTGTTCTCTCTAGATCCAGAATAGGACTGTAGTGGTCTTTGTCCCTGGGAGCTAGAAGGATGTAGCTGAATGCGTAGTTAGCATATACTATTATATGAATGGGAGAGCCCGTCCATGACACCTGGCAGGTAAAGAAATGAGGCTAGAGATACACAAAACGAAGAAAGTCCGAAGCGAAGCGGGCGGACAGGAAAAACTAAGGGAAGCCTATGTCACGTGACAGACAGGAGTACACTCGCGGAGCCATGCAGGCGGATAAGTTCTAGCAGAGGGAACACTAGATGATCATTATTTTGGTGCGATAAGGGGCGGAGGGAAAGAATGCAGGTAGCGAGCACAGGCCCGCCTGCACGGACGTCGGGCCGGATATGTGGCGAGATGAGCGCGCGCGTGGCCAATGAACGCGCACGCAGAAGCAACGAGGGACAAGAGTGGTAGTTGAGGAAGGGTGAAAAGCGCGCCAAGTCAATGTGGGGCACTGCATTCATGATGTGGCCTAAAACCTCGCAGCAGAGCTAGAGTAAAAACGAGGTAGAAACGGGCGCGCACGAGTCATCAAACGACTGCTGCGGGTGGCTCTGATCATGTTTCAGGGCAGCAAAAGGCACGAAGGAGGTGTTGCAGAGAGGAGTACGCATGAAGTACCATGAAAGAGGTGGAGGTGACAGAAAAGGGTACCGCCAGATGCCATGGACGTGCGGAAGCAAAAAAAAAAAATGGTGACACGTACCGTTCTGAGGCACCAGAATTGGGAAACTCGAGTTCACCAACAGGATAGTCTATCGGATGTGGATCAAAGGACCTGTCATGAGGGTCGTTTTGATTTTTGAAATCTGCATATGATAACGTGGTGAGTGTGATGCATACAAGAGAAAAGGGGCGATGACTGACATCGGACATAAGACTTCATGAGCCTGAGAACGACCTTTTCGCTGCTCAGGAAGGCATCGTCGAACACGGCGTCCTCGTCAATGTGGCATTCGCGGGGGATAGGGACCTCTATAATAGGAAGGACAGAAGAGGAACGTGATCGACTTCGCGTGGAGGACGAAAGCGATGTAGGTGGAGACGATCGATTACGCGTCGACGCGCGTGACGAAGATGCGAAGGAAGCGATCGATGATTCGCGTGAACGCGAGGAGGAGGGTGGCGGGGTCGCGTCACTTGAGTCAGAGGAGCGAGCGCGCTTAGCGCGGCGCTGGGTGTGGGCATAAGGAGACCTTCTCTTGGCGGAAGAACGAGCTGCGAGCACCTCGGCAGTCAGAGATGCCTGAGGTGGGTTTGTCTCGTGGAGATTATCAAGTGGTCTTGGATGGGGATGAGGAGATTGGTGCGGGAGAGATATGACGCGTGTTTTGACGACGACAGGGGAGACATGGGTGTGGGAAGAAGAGGAGGACTTTGGGAAGAAATGAAAAGGGAGTTGAGGAGGATGAGGGGACGCGACTTGCATGATGCGGGGTGGAAAGAGAAAGAACAAGAGGAAGGGGGAGAGCGCAGAAAAGTGTTTACGTCACGTGTATCGGTTTGAAATGCGATGACGCACGTCGCACACCGGATGAAACCCGCTGCGGTATTGTGTACTGCCTTGACCGGTCACAATTAGGACACTCTTTCCGGAATCAGTCCGGAACCGGAACAACATGACTGTATGAGCTTTATGTGGCGCATAGCGCCTACACTCCCCCACGTTTTCAACCTCTCCGTGAAACCCTGAACCCATCATTGTCGCATGATGGTTGACAATCACTACTCCACTACGCGTGGTGGATGGGCGGATGATACGCAGACGGTTCACAAATGATGATGGCGCCGCCTCGTTGAATGAGTATGGCGTCCGTAGGCTTTGACAACACGTTGAGCCCAGGACACACCCCGGATAACCCCGAGCTCCAAAAATCAAGGATGGAAACATTACCCGATCGCGCACAACCGATCGCCTCGCCATGCTGCATTGCGATGCCTCGCCACAGCATGGTCACTTCGGGTCCACTTCGGGTCACTTACGGTGGCGCTGGCAGGACAACGTGCACAATTTGGACACCGCCCTGTATCACAGGCTTAGTCGTGAATGTCCGCTGCGCTGACACCCTGATCTCTTATGAAAAGCCAAACACGAGAAGACAATGTGGCATAAGAGCTGAAATGCGAAAAGGATGGAAAGGCGTTACTGTTATGAGAGTAGACAACCGTGCGCTTTTTGCCAGACGGATCCACGGAATGACCGGATGCAGGCTATGCCACACAGCCAACACTGCACGTCTCCCCCTTAGTACGTAGCAGCACAGAGCAGAAACACAGATGTGTCTTAATACATGAGTCAGTAGACCAATGACAATAGGTATATCACGTGCCGTATGTCGCGTTGTGAACCGACGCGTGCGAGTCAAGCCACGACGCAGCAAGACGCGACCAACACCCTTTATTCTTCGACGCTCATCATGAGCTCTTCTGAAGAGAACTACGACATTCACGATGTCTCTGGTGACGAGTCAGAGGGTTACTCTCCCGTAGCAAAGAAGACTGTATGTCTACCACCTCGCTTCTCCTTGCTCGTAATTTAGCGCCCTACGTTCGTCAGTCCAAGGCGGCTCCCAAGCCTCCCGCCAAACCCAAAGCAAAGGCCTCAGCAAAACCGAAACCGGCACCAAAGAAGATTTTGGCTGATGTAGATGACAACGCTGATGAAAGCTTTCAAGTGGACGGAGACGACGACTCTGCCGGTCCATCAGCTCTCCGTCCTGCACCCGCGCCTAAGAATAAGAAGAGCGCGTCTGAGACGTACACAAAGGTTGCTTATTTAAAAATATAGAACGTAACCAGATCTGACAATTTGCCACAGCTCTCACAACTAGAACATATTCTCAAACGACCAGACTCGTACATTGGCAGCGTAGAGTTCGTCACTCAGAACATTTGGACGTATGACTCGGACACGAAGCGCATGGTCCAACGAGACGTCAAGTACGTACCCGGATTCTTCAAGATAGTAGATGAGATTCTTGTCAATGCGGCGGATAACAAGGTATCCGTCCTTGTGTGGCCCTGCTTGCGCCCGCTAATAACTTCCTTAGATCAATGACCCAAACATGGACACGTTAAAAATTGATATTGACGTAGAGAATGGAACAATATCCGTTTACAACAATGGTCACGGTATTCCCATTGAGATCCACTCAAAGGAGAAGATGTACATCCCCGAGCTCATCTTCGGTCACCTACTTTCCTCCTCAAATTACGACGACGACGAAAAGAAGCTTACTGGTGGACGAAATGGTTATGGTGCCAAGCTTGCCAATATCTACTCGACAGAATTTATCATCGACACCGCGGATAAAGGCACGAGTCAAAAATACAAGCAAACCTGGACGGACAACATGAGCAAGTGCGGAAAGGCGAAGATCACGAAGAACTCGCGAGGCGAGGAGTACACCCGGGTGACTTTCACCCCCGACCTGAAGCGCTTCGGCATGTCGTCCATCGACCCAGACACGGTCTCCCTACTCAAAAAGCGCGTGTACGACATGGCTGGCACGGTCAAGGACATCAAGGTGTACCTGAACGACGAGAGGTTGAAGATCAAAGGCTTCAAGCAGTACATCGAGCTGTACCTCAACTCGGCCGCCGAGACAGCCGCGGAAAACTCGGGCGGGGCCGCACAGGCGAAGCAGTCTGTCATCTACGAGCGCATCAGTGGCCGCTGGGAGGTCGGCTTTGCCGTCTCGGACGGCATGTTCCAGCATGTCTCCTTCGCCAACTCGATATCGACCATAAAGGGTGGCTCCCATGTCAACTACATCGCGGACCAGATCGCGAAGAATCTCATCACGGCCATCACGAAGAAGAACAAGGCGGCGGCGATCAAGCTCCCCAAGATTAAGGAGCACATGTGGATCTTTGTCAATGCGCTCATCGAGAACCCGACGTTTGATAGCCAGACTAAGGAGACTATGACTTTGCTGGCCTCGAAATTTGGTTCGAAGCCCACGCTGTCGGAAGAGTTTATGAAGAAGGGTAAGGGTTTTTTGTTGTGTCAACGACTGTATGCGGTCATTAAGTCGCGCATTAGTGTCCAAGTCTTCTATCGTGGAGAACGTTTTGAACTGGGCGAAATTCAGGGCCGACCAGCAGATCAAAAAGACGGATGGCACCAAGCGCAACCGGTGAGCGCCTTTCATTCGTATTTCTTTCCATAACATTTCTCATTGCGGTCAGCCTTACTGGTGTCACCAAGCTCGCAGACGCAAACAACGCCGGAACGCGCAATGCATCCCAATGCACTCTCATACTGACCGAAGGAGACTCGGCCAAGGCGCTCGCCGTCGCCGGGCTTGGCGTTGTCGGACGTGATCACTTTGGCGTCTTCCCGTTACGCGGCAAGCTTCTGAACGTGCGCGAGGCAAAGCACGATCAGATCATGAAGAATGAGGAAATTCAGAATATCAAGAAAATCATGGGCCTGCAGCACAACAAGGAATATTCCGACGTGACCAGCCTGCGATATGGACAGCTCATGATCATGACTGACCAGGTGCGTTGCTGTGTTCCAAATAGTGATAGGAAGAAGCTGAACGCGCGCGTAGGATCACGACGGTTCGCACATCAAAGGACTTCTCATCAACTTTTTGGACCACTTCTTCCCGTCCTTGTTGAAGCTCCCCAACTTTTTGGTCGAGTTTGTGACGCCCATCGTCCGCGTAAGTCAGATCATCATGTTTCTCAAAGTGCGTTTTCCGACCTGCGTGCGCAGGTCACAAGGGGCAAGCAAAGGATCGACTTTTTCACAATTCCCGAGTACGAGCAATGGCTCGAAGAGACGCCAGACGCGCACAAGTGGGATTCCAAGTACTACAAGGTCTGCGATCCGCCGCACAGTCATTTCTTTAGCGCCCTGACAGCCCAATTCTGTAGGGTCTCGGCACTAGCAAGGATTCGGATGCCCGCAACTACTTTTCTCACATGGCTAAGCATATGATCCCTTTTAGCTCGACGCAGGACGGCGACCGCCAGCTTATTGATCTCGCGTTTAGCAAGAAGAAGGCGGACGAACGTAAGGATTGGTTACGACAGTTCAGGGTGCGTTCCTCTCCCACCGTCGTTTTTTTTGCCGATCTAGTCAACTCAATGTGTGCAGCCTGGCACGTATCTCAACCACGACACGGATGAGATTTCGTATTCCGATTTTATCAACAGGGAGCTTATCCTTTTCTCTATGGCCGACAACGTCCGCTCCATCCCGTCTGTGTCGGACGGCCTCAAACCTGGTCAGAGAAAGGTTATCTGGGCGTGCTTCAAACGAAAGTTGAAGAAAGAAATCAAGGTAGAGTCCGACATATGTCCTGTACTGCACTGCGCGCTCATCTCATGATGTCATACCACAGGTCGCACAACTCGTCGGATATATCTCTGAGCACGCGGCATACCACCACGGCGAACAGAGTCTGACGATGACGATCGTCAACCTCGCACAAGACTATGTCGGGAGCAACAACCTGAACCTCTTGCTGCCCAACGGGCAGTACGGAACGCGTGACCAGGGCGGGAAGGACCACGCCTCGGCGCGTTACATTTTCACCGAGCCCGCACCCATCACGCGCACGATCTTCCATCCAGCGGACGATCCGCTGCACAATTACCTGAAAGAAGACAACGACCAGATCGAACCCGAGTGGTACATGCCCGTCATTCCCCTCCTGCTCATCAACGGCGCAGAAGGCATCGGCACAGGTTCGTTCCTTCCCTTATCCCCTCCGAGCTTCTTTCAGAGTTGGTGATCTGTTATTTAAACATGTAGGTTGGAGCACGTCGGTTCCAAGCTACAACCCCAGGGACGTCGTCGCAAACATTCGGCGGCTTATGGCAGGCGAGGAGCAGGAACCTATGCTCCCTTGGTGGCGCGGCTTCAAAGGCACGATAAAGAAGACGGGCGATCACAAGTACGACGTGACTGGCATCGCTGCCAAGGTTAACGATACCACGATTGAAATCACGGAACTCCCCATCCACAAGTGGACGCAGACTTACAAGGCAGAGCTAGAAGCCATGATTGGTGAGAAGGGCGACGGTGCAGTCAAGGTACGTGGACCAATTCCATCTTCTGTTCACGATGTCGAGTTGTTCTCGGTAGGACTATAAGGAACACCATGACAACGTCAACGTGCACTTCGTCGTCAACATGACGGCGAAGGACGTGGAAAAGGCAGAGGCGCAGGGCCTGACCGAGTTCTTTAAGCTGACGAGCAAGATCAACACGAGCAACATGATCTGCTTCGACTTTGAGGGCAAGATCAAGAAGTACAACTCGCCAGAGGAGATCGTCGACGACTTTTATCCAAAGCGGCTGGCGTACTACCAGAAACGCAAGGCACGCACTGCCCTGAATTATTGCACGGTCATCCTAATGTGTGTCGAGTACAGGACTTTCTCGCGAATGAATTGCAACTACAGTTTGAGAAGCTGTCGAACCAGGCGCGCTTTGTCAAGATGATCATCAACAAGGAGCTGGTCGTCTCGAACCGCAAGAAGGCCGACATCGTCGAAGAACTGCGCCAGAAGAAGTTCCGGCCGTTCCCCAAGGCGCCAAAGGCGAAGGCCGCATCAGAAGATGCCGAGGATGCCGAGGCGAACGACGAGGCCGAGGAGGAGGGGGTGACAAAGTCGGGCGGGGCCACGTCGACGGACTACGACTACCTCTTGGGCATGCCGATTTGGAGTCTGACGAAAGAGAAGGTGCGCACGGACCTGGATTTGGCATATTCTAGCGCTCATTCGCCTCCTTCCCTTGGTCCGTAGATCGAGAAGCTCCTTCAGCAAGCGGCAGACAAGGAAAAGGAGCTCTTGGCCCTTCTCGAGCTCACCCCAATCCAGATCTGGAATACCGACCTCGACCGCTTCCTCGAGGAATGGGAGGTGGGTGCCAACCGTTTTCCTTCTATATGTGTCTGATGTGACCTTTCTACCCCCTACCCCGACTCCCCACGTGACGTGACAAACAGAAAGCGTGCCAAGAGTGGGAAGACAAGGCCGTCGTCGACTCGAGCGGCAAAAAAGTCAAACGAAAACAGGCCACGCTTAAACACCGCAAATCCCTCGGCGGCTCTGGCAAACGCGGCGGCGGCGGTGGTGGCGACTCGGGTGGTGACGACGACTTTATGCCGACCAAGAAGGCCGCCGCCTCTAAAGCGCGCAAGCCGATCGCACCTGCGGGCGGCTCCTCGCGCGCCAGGCCAAAGGCGACCAAGGCATCCGCATCGGACGACGAAGTATTGGGCCTCGATGACGATGACGATGATGAACCAGCGCCTCCCCCACCAAAGAAACGCGCTGCCCCTCCTCCAGCGGCCCCGCCGCCGCCGGCGAAGAAGCTGACGCCGCCCAAGCCCAAGGCCGAGTCCGACTCGGACGTCGAAAAAGCAGGCGATCGTCGTCCACCGCCGGCGAAGAAAGCTGCGCCGACAGCCTCAGCTGCAGCTGTAAAGAAGGAGGACAGTGACGGTGAGGATTCTGCGGACGACCTCGTACGCAAGGCTCTTGAAAAGGGCAAAGGCAAAGCTACCCAAGCCAATAAACGCAAGTCGTAAGTGAGACCCACCAACACATCGTGCTTTGGATACTAAGTCTTTCGCCCTCCCCCTCCACCAGCATGGATAATGATGATGACGACACGGACAGCGAGGCATACATTAAACCTGCCAAGAAGACAAAGCCTACGGCTCAGCCCTCGGTGACGGACTTTTTCGAGAAGAAGCCGGCCCCATCCAAGGCGGCTGGCAAGGCAGCGGCATCCAAGCCCACCGCACGCAAAGCGTCCGGAAGCAGCACAAAGCCGCCACCAAAGGCAGCCGCAGCGAAGAAGCGGATGGAAAGCAGCGACGACGAAATACTGATGGATGAACCCGAGTCAGCGCCTGTTGCGCCGCGTGCTACAGCACCCCGACGAGCAGCCGCGAAGGCGGCATATATTGAACTGTCGGACGAGGATGATGATTAATTAATTCTCTATGCCTTTCTTTTTTTTCCCCTTCTGTTCCAATTGTAGTATCACCTAGTGCGATTCTAGTTCGGGAGTATGGCCGTCCGGGATGTTTTAAAGTACATGTGAGTATAGAGGTATCGTGGCTGACAGAATTATGGCTTGGCCTTGATACTGCTAACAATTAAGCTCTGCAAAGTTGAGGACGATTAGCACATGTTGTTTGTAGACCAATCAAACGCAAAAGACAGACCTTGTAGGCCTCCACATCGCCTTTGAACTTTGCGACTGTACCATCTCCACAAACCCAGAGCTATATTGGGTACGTTAGAGATGGTATTTTACAGAAGAGACAAGAACCACAAACCTCTTGCGCGACCGACGTGATAAAGCGCTCGTCGTGCGAGATCACGATGACGCCACCGTTCCAGGTACGCAGCGCGTGCATCAGAGCATCAAGACCCTCCAAATCCAGGTGGTTAGTAGGCTTCGAAAAGGAGTCAGAAGAAAAATCAGAATCTATGTCAGCGCCCGACAACACCCGCGCACCTCATCGAGCAGTAAGATGTGCGGCCGCTGTAACGACAGTACCGAAAACGCGACGCGCGACTTTTGGCCTCCGCTCAGCGTGCCGATGGACTGCAAGCCCGTCATGCCGCTGATCTGAAAGTTCCCCAGGTGCTGGCGGTACTCCTGCTCCGTTTTTCCCGGGAACTTGTGCGCGAGGAACTGGACGGGGTTCATCGTCGGAATGAGCGTGTCCACGTGATGCTGTGCAAAGTAGCCGCTGCAACGGAGGGAAGGGACCTCATGAGCAGCGAGGTAAGGTGGTCATCCACGTTGGAACAGCTTACACGCGTAATCGGCCGTTGCGGTTGACCTGCCCCGACAGAGGATTAAGTTCTCCAGTTAGGAGTTTGATTCTATTTCTCCTTGAGCACGATTGTGAGGAACACTAGCGGGAAAACCTACAGGGTAGATTTTCCCGCGCCATTTGATCCCACGACAGCGATGCGCGATTCGAGGCCCACATCGATATTGATGCGATTCAAAACAATTTTGGAGGAGCCGTATCCAAATGTCACCTCCGAGAGCTGGAGCAGGGGTGGAGAAATCTTCTCCGTCTCCGGGAATCTGCGCGATTGAAACTATAGGAGATTGTATGCCTTCATGAGTTACAAACTGGCATACCGGAAGTTCTCAGTTTCCTCTGCCACTGGTGGAGTGAGCTCGGGAAGCTGCATTGCTGCTTGAGTAGCAAGTGAGTTGAGAAAAAACGGTATCTTTACCTTCTCAAGGATTTTAATCTTGGACTGCGCCTGGGCAGCACGGTTGGCATTGTATCGCCACCGGTCAATGAACGCTTGCAAATGCTTGCGATAATCCATCTGTGCTTCGTATTCTCGCCGCAGGTTTCGCTCGCGCTCAGATTTTGTTGAATAAAACTGGGTGAAATTGCTACCATGCGGATCAATAAGGCAATACAGGGGAGAAGTTTGAATTATTACCCTTTGTAATAGTCAAGACGGCCGGAATGCTGATGGATGATGTCCGTCGCGATTGCGTCGAGGAATGCGCGATCATGCGAGCTCAATATGGGGTTAGCAAAAACGGGCAAAAGGAAAGATCGGGACCCACACAACAACAAGTGTTCCTGGCCACGTCTGGAGATAGTCCTCTAGCCAAGCCAACGCATTCAGGTCGACTAGACAAACATTAGCGGAATATGTAAGACCGCTTGACGAGTTAGATACGGACTGTGATTGGACGGTTCGTCCAATAAAAGAAGTGCAGGCTAGGAAGTACAAGTCAATGAAACACAGGAAGGGGGATTAGGGATATCAACATACTTTGACGAATAGAGCCCGTGCGAGGGCCAATCGCATTCTTGATTGCCTATCAACTTGAGCGCAGCGTCAGGAAAGCAACCCCACGCACCGCCAACCTCCAGAGAAAGACCTGGTCGGTCTGCCCTGGTCCGCTTCGCTAAATCCAAGACCTGGTTCCCATTCCGATCAGGTACCATGCAACAACCCCATAAAACATATCAACGACCGCACCAGCTAGGAGCGCTGCCGCCCTCGCCGGCCCACTCTCCGCTTCCATATCTGCCAGGCTCGCATGCACCTCCGCCAGACGCCCACTCACCTCATCCCGCATCTCTTCCAGCCGGGCATCCACCTCTCCAGGAGGGGTAGCGTCCAGCTCCGCAAGCTGCGCGTTGAGCCGTGCCTCCTCGCCGAGGAGGTGGTCTCGCCACACGTCGGCCTTGAGGACAGACTCGAGGGCTGTGGTATCGTCTCCGACGATCTGCACACGCAATGGCTCAGAACGAACATCGGAGAGGTATAAAAGTGAGAAAACGGATTGGATCGTATCGTACGTACTTCTTGCTCGACGAAGAGGATGGTGATGTATGAGGGGATGGGAACCTCGCGCATGGCGATGTGCCGGAGGAGCGTCGACTTTCCGACGCCGTTGCGGCCGATGATGCCATAACGCCTGCCATATGCGAGCGTGAGGGATGCTCCGGAGCTGCAACAAAGTCAGCGGTCAGATCAGGTGACGGCGAAGAGGTGCGCACAGAATGCGGTTCGAGCCGAACGAAACGTCGATAGAGGGGAGGTGAATATCCTTGCTTTTGTTTTTCGAAGCCGCTGCAGATTGCAGGGGATTGATCTGCTCCAGCTTAAACAAGATGCGGCGAGGCGGAGGACATTTCCAGACGCACCTTCATGAACATTTCTTCGTAAGATTGCTTCGGAATCGATGAAGTCAGAGATACGTGGGACATGAGCAAAAGTTGCAAATGTACCTGCTTCTTTGTCTGTTCCAGCAGTTTCGAGCCCTCGTACAAGTCCCTCCGCGCACGTTTCTCGATCTTGGCCTTGAGCTTCGCCTCTTGCTTTTCGAGCTTCTTAACATCAACCCGAGATGCCCTTCAAGCGCAATACATCAGATACAGGGTCACCACAACTAAATTATCACCGTGTACGCACTTTCCCTTGTTGATCGACTCAAGGTCAACTCCCTCCGAAAACGCGATCGTATTCGACATGGCACCAGTCTTGCTCATATCAAGCACCTTGTCGAGTCGCTGTAATTTGGGACCCGATTGCGCATTCTCCCTCTGCGTCAGCTGGTCCTGCAGGAGTGCAGTGAGGGTTCCCATAAGACGTTCGAGGACGTCCGGCGGTTTGTCCATGCCAGTGGCGACGGATTCGAGCATGTAGCGTGCCACCTGCAGAATGTCCTCATCCTCGCTTGCCTCATCTACGAGGTAACCCGAGAGGTATTGCACAAGAATCTCTTCTGTTCCGGGTAAATGTTCGCGGATCTTTTCTGCGATGTCATAAGAAGACATAACTCGATGGGTCACTAAGTATTGTGCAAGGCGCGCGCGCAGAGAGATCGACGACACGGCCCGAAACAACCGGTGTCCACACCCGCGACCCCAACGAAATAACAAGTTTCACTCGGGCCTACAGCAAACGGTTAAAGATAATTGCTCCCTTCGGGGATGCATACGAAAAAATTGGAACGATACAGAGAAGATTAGCATGGCCCCTGCACAAGGATGACACGCTGTTTCAGAGTGGTA
>Ga0209488_10003573_pt1 | contig 12417 bp, 12 predicted proteins | sample Rivendell_Oct201_8_FD_188349 | JGI IMG/M metagenome (GOLD analysis project Ga0209488, IMG submission 188349) | Vadose zone soil microbial communities from the Eel River Critical Zone Observatory, Northern California, USA -... | ecosystem: Environmental > Terrestrial > Soil > Vadose zone >...
TCAACAACGGTCCGGCAATCGCGCTCGCCCGGGAAATCGGCAGAGGCCTGTTCTCGATCATGGACAATCTGCCCAGCACCGACGTGCTGCTCGGATCGATCGTCAGCCTGGGCGCGGGGAATAACCAGCAGCGCGACATCATCCAGTACATCCAGCACCTGAAGCCCAAGGTCTACTATCCGGGCCACGTGACCGACGTCGCACAGGCCGGCTCCGCGCTCTACCACAAGATCAACTGGCGCGAGACGGCGGTCAACATGGGATTTGCGCAAAGCGAGTGGCCTGAATTCCGTCTGCAGGTCGATCCGAACGACTTCATGGTTCCGCAGATTTTCGACCCGAGCGACAGGCGCTGGTCGAAGTCGCGCGACGCCGAGCGCCGCGTCCATGAGCAATGCCGCTGAGGCGATCATGAGATCGGTCGTGTCGGGCGTGGTCGCGGGGCTCGCGTTGCAGGCCGGGTTTGCGATGGCCGACGACAAGCGTCCCACGCTCACGTGGGACGCCCTGGGCCAGGCCGGCATCGTCAAGCAGCAGGACCGGTTCGTGCCGCATTTCCCGAAAGAGATCGCGGCGCTGGACCAGAAACAGGTGAAGCTGCAGGGATTCATGATGCCGCTCGACGCGGCTGCGAAGCAGCAACGCTTCCTGCTTACCGCGGTGCCGTCCGATTGCGGATTCTGCCTGCCCGGCGGGCCCGAACAGCTGGTCGAGGTGCAGGCGAAAAGCGGGATGAAATACGTCCTCGAGCCAATCGTCGTTTCGGGGAAGCTCACGCTGCTGCGCGGTGATGCGGGCGGACTGTTTTACCGCCTTACGGAGGCGGTCGCGGTCGAGAAATGAACCCGTCCTCGCGGTCGGCGAGGACGGAATACCTCTCTCACATGATGCTAACCGTCAAGGGAAGGAGAACCACGTGAACAAGCTTCTCATCGCAACAGCAGCCGTCCTTGCATTCGCACCCTCGGCATTCGCAGACGACAACAGGATCCGCGCCAAGCTCATCGGCTATGAAGAGGTGCCCGCTGTTTCGACCGCGGGTTCCGGCGTATTCAAGGCAAAGATCAGCCAGGACGAAGGCCTCATCGAGTACGAGCTGTCGTACAGCGGCCTCGAGGGCACCGTTCAGCAGTCGCATATCCATTTCGCCCAAAAATCGGTGAATGGCAGCATCGTCATCTGGCTGTGCCAAACCACCGGCACTCCGGCTCCCGCGGCAGTCGCCGGTTTGACTCCCTTCTGCCCACAATCGGGGACGGTCACGGGCCACATTACGGCGGCCAACGTGATCGCCTCGAGCACCACCAGTCAGCGAATCCTGGCGGGCGAGCTCCGCGAGGTCGTCGCCGCGATGCGCGCACGCAAGGCCTACGTGAACGTGCACACCTTGCCGCTCAACGGCGGCGGCGAGATCCGCGGCCAAATCGGCGCAGGCGACAGGGAACACGGCGACTGATCCTGCTGCTTATATCCAGGCAAACCCCGCTTCGGCGGGGTTCGCTTTTGCGGTTTCCTTCACGGATGCGCTATTCGAGATAGGTGGGCGATACCGGCGCTGCATGTAGCGCCTGGAGGAAATGGACGAAGCAGCTCACCTCGCCGGCCGAGTCGTGCACCGGCCATAGCGTCTCCAGCACCCGGACCTGCCGTCCGCGGGCCGTGCAGTAGCGCGTTTCGTCGCGCCATCGGGCATACCCCGAGCTTCGGTCCAGGCAGCCCGTTCGCACGAAGCGGCTGCTTTTTCTGAAATCCGTCACGTCGCGGGCGCGAAGCGAGCCCTCCGGCACGTCGAGTAGCACATGCGCCTGCGAATTGGCGTAGTCGATCCAGCCGTTCGGCAGCGTGACGATCACCGCCAGCGGGATCTTCTCGACCACGCTCAACAGCAGGAGTGTTCTCCAGGGCATGCCATCGGTGATGGTACTTGCGGTTTCGAAAAATCACAATCGGTAGTGTCCTTGCGCGAGCGGCCGCGATGCTAGTGTCAAGGCATGGCGCTTACGGAGGAAAAACAAGAATTTAGCAAGCGTCTGCGCGACAGCCTGAAGCGCGCGCAGATCCAGGCGCGCGGCGCGGCCGCGGTCGCGCGGGAATTCAACCTTCGCTACGACGGCACGCCCATCACAGCGCAGGCCGCGCGCAAATGGCTGACCGGGACGGCATTGCCTTCGCAGGACAAGATGCGCGCGCTCTCGCTCTGGCTCGACGTCTCGGCGCACTGGCTGCGCTTCGGCGAAGAAGCCGGCGCGGGGCGCGGCACTACGGTTCTACGGCAAAACGCCGCGGCCTATAGGGTCGATTCCGGCTGGCTGGCAAAGAAGTACGACGCGTTGAACGAACCGCACAAGCGCATGGTCGTGGAGCTGCTCCTCGCACTCCTGCGCCTGGAAGGCAAGAAGGGCTAGCGCCGTTTCAATTTACGGTCGCGCCGGTGTCGCGCACCACCTTGCCCCATTTGTCGTATTCGGCGCGCATGAAGGTACCGAGCTCCTGCGGTCCCATCAGGGCCGGCTCCGCGCCGGCGCTCACGAAGCTGCGCCGCAGCTCCGGGTCCTGCAGGGCCTTGCCGACTTCCGCGTGCAGGCGCTGGATGATCTCCGCCGGCGTGCCGGCGGGCGCGGCCAGCGCGAGCCACAGGTCCGCCTCGTAGCCCGGCACGCCGGCCTCCGCGATGGTCGGCACGTCGGGAAGCTCGCTCCAGCGTTTTGCGCCGGTGACCGCGAGGGCGCGCAAGCGGCCGTTTCTCACCTGCGACAGGACGTTCGGGATGCCGGCGAACGAAACCTGCACCTGGCCGCCGATGAGGTCCTGCATCGCGGGGCCACTGCCCTTATAGGGCACATGGTTGAGGTCGATGCCCGCCATGGTGTTGAAGAGGGCTCCGACGAGATGCTGCGCGCTGCCGTTCCCCGAGCTCGCGTAGTCGATCTTGCCGGGCCGAGCCTTGGCGGTGGCGATGAGCTCGCGCACCGAGCCCACGGGCAACTCCTTGGGGTTGACGACCAGCGCGTAAGGGCCCGAGGCGATCTGGGCGACGGGGGCGAAGTCCTTCAGCGAATCGTAGGGCAGGCTGCGGTACAGATGGGCGCTGATGACGTGCGGCGTGGCCACCAGAAGAAGGGTGTGGCCGTCGGGCGCGCTCTTCGCGACGAAATCCGCGCCGATGGTGCCCCCGGCGCCGGGACGGTTCTCCACGAAGACCTGCTTGCCGAGCGCCGCGGAAAGCCGCGGCGTGAGCAGGCGCGCTGGGACGTCGGCGAATCCGCCGGGAGAAAGCGGGACGACGAGCCGGATGGGCCGCGCCGGCCACGGCTGGGCCAAGGCTTCGGCGGCCGAGATCAAAAGAACCACGAGAAGCGCCGGGCGAATCATCCGCGATACACCGGCTCAGGTTGGGTGAAAAAGCCATGCAGCAGGTGATACACGGTCAGGTAGTTCTTCTGCTGGAAGCTGGCATGCGAGATCCCTTCCATCACCGAGAACTGCTTGTCCGGATGCGGCAGCCGCCGGTAGAACTCGAGCAGGTCGTCGACGCCGGCAATGCCGTCGAACTCCCCGCGCAGGAGGAGCGTCGGCAGGTTGAGCTTCGCCGGATCGACCAGCGGAAGCTTCGAGCACATATCGACATAGGTGCCGGTCGGCACAGAGTCGTCCAGCGCGAGGATGGCCGTGGCGAAGGCTTCGATCGTGGCGTCGTCGGCCGTGCCGGGATGATCGCGGTTGAAGATGCTGCGTACGAAGGCGCGATCGATCGGCCGGCGGGTCTTTGCGATGAACTCGGGCAGGCGCTTCTTTCTCTCGGCAAGCGTCGGGCTCCCCTCGCCTGTCCAGACGAAGGCATCGAGCGCGAGGCGCGCCACGCGCTCCGGGTGGCGCTCGGCGAAAAGAGCGGCCTTCAAGGCGCCCGATGAGATCCCGTAGAGCAGCAACTTCTTGTGCCTGATCCTCGACAGGATGTACTCCGAGCCCGCGGCAAGGTCGTCCGCGCCGTTCGAGATATCGAAGTTGATCGGCCGCTTCTTGTCCGAGCGCCCGTAGCCTTCGTTGTCCATGCACCAGGTATCGAAGCCGCGCCCGGCGAACCAGTCCATCACCGACGAATGCGGCCGTCCGGGCACCTGCAGGTCGAAGGTCGGCTGCGAGGCCATGGACGAGCCGTGCACGAAGAGGATCGTGCCGCGCTTCTCGGCGGCGGGCTTCTCCCAGAGGAAAAGGCGGACATCGCCCTTCCGGGTCCAGTGCTCTACGCCTTTCGTCAATCGCGGCTCCGCAAGCGTTTTGGGCCGCGTACTGTAAACGTAGCCGGGGATTTCATGCAAGAATCCCTTTCCCCTGGCAGCTCAAGCAACGAGGGAAGGAGGCTCGATGACCGAGGACATCGGGACGCTCGACACGTTTCCGAAATTGCTGCTGCATCATGCGCGCGCGCGGGGCGCGCGCCCTGCCATTCGGGAGAAGGACCTCGGCATCTGGCAGACCTGGACCTGGCGGGAGTTCGCCGACGAGGTGTGCGCGCTCGCCTGCGGCCTTGCCGAAGAGGGCCTCGCGCGCGGGCAGCACGTCGCGCTGGCGAGCGACAACCGGCCGCGCCTGTATGCCGCCCTGTGCGCGGTGCAATGCCTGGGCGGCATCCCGGTGCCGCTCTACCAGGACGCGGTGGCGGCCGAAATGGCGTTCCCGATCCAGAACGCGGAAATCCAGCTCGCCTTCGCTGAAGACCAGGAACAGGTCGACAAGCTGCTCGAGATCCTGCCGCAGTGTCCGACGCTGCGGCGCATCTTCTATGACGATCCGCGCGGCCTGCGGTACTACGGGCAACGCGAGCTGTGCAGCTACGAGAAGCTGCTCGCCGCCGGGCGCGCGGCGCAGGCGCGCGATCCGGCGCGACTCCCGCGCACCATCGAGCAGGGCTCGGGCAGCGATGTCGCGGCGATGTTCTTCACCTCCGGTACGACCGGCGTGGCAAAGGGCGTCGTCCATACGCACGCCAGCCTGATCGCGCCGGCGCGGACCGCCTCGACGCTCGACGGGCTCGGCGAGCGCGACATCATCCTCGCCTACCTGCCACCAGCGTGGATCGGCCAGAACATCTTTTCCTGCGCCCAGGCCTTCGTCACCGGCTACTGCATCTGCTGCCCGGAGGCGCCCGAGACGGTGATGACCGACATGCGCGAGGTCGGGCCGACGTACTATTTCGCGCCGCCGCGCGTGCTGGAATCGCTCCTCACCCAGGTCTCGATCCGCATGGACGACGCGAGCTGGCTCAAGCGCCGGCTCTACCAGCATTTCATGTCAGTCGCCGACCGCGTCGGCGGCGCGCTGCTCGACGGCCAGCCGGTCGGCATGCTCGGCCGGCTGCGCTACGCGCTCGGCGACATCCTGGTGTACGGTCCGCTGCGCAACGCGCTCGGCATGAGCCGGGTCCGGGTCGGCTACACGGCCGGAGAGGCGATCGGCCCGGATCTATTCAGGTTCTACCGCTCGATCGGCATCAACCTGAAGCAGCTCTACGGCTCCACCGAGACGGCGGTGTTCGTGTGCGTGCAGCCGAACGGCCAGGTCAAGGCCGACACGGTCGGCCCGGCGGTGCCCGGGGTCGAGCTGAAATTCAGCGCGGAGCGCGAGCTCCTCATCCGCTCGCCGGGGCTCTTCAGGGAGTACTACAAGAATCCCCAGGCGACGCGCGAGGCGAAGGACGCGGAGGGCTGGTTCCATACCGGCGACGCCGGCTTTTTCGGCGCCGAGGGCCACGTGAAAATCATCGACCGCGTGAAGGACGTCGGCAAGCTCTCCGACGGCAGCCTGTTCGCGCCGAAGTATCTCGAGAACAAGCTCAAGTTCTTTCCGTACATCCGCGAAGCGGTGTGCTTCGGTCACGGCCGCGGCGAAGTCTGCGCCTTCATCAACATCGACCCCGAGGCGATCGGCAACTGGGCGGAAAAGCGCGGCATGCCCTATACCGGCTATACCGACCTCGCCGCGCGCGAAGAGGTCTACGAGCTGCTGCGCGGCTGCATCGAGCGCGTCAACGCGGACCTCGCGGCCGAGCCGGAAATCGCCAGCTCGCAGATCCATCGCTTCCTGATCCTGCACAAGGAGCTCGATGCCGACGACGGCGAGCTCACCCGCACGCGCAAAGTGCGCCGCGGCTTCATCGGCGAAAAATACGCTTCGCTGGTCGAAGCGCTGTACGACCGAAGCGAAAGCGTGCACGTCGAGGCGCAGGTGAAGTACGAGGACGGCCGCACCGGCTCCATCTCCGCCGACCTCCGGATCCGGCAGGCGCAGACCTTTCCCGCGGCGGCCGCGAAAAAGGCGGCATGACGCGCGAGGTCGGCGAGGTCGTGCTGTCGGTCGAAGGGGTCTCGCTGTCGTTCGGCGGCGTGAAGGCGCTCGCCGACGTGTCGTTCGACGTTCGCAGCCACGAGGTGCGCGCCATCATCGGGCCGAACGGCGCAGGCAAGAGCTCCTTGCTGAACGTGCTGAACGGCGTCTATCACCCGCAGCGCGGAAAGATCCGCTTCAAGGGAAAGGAATTTTCCGACATGAAGCCGCATGAAGCCGCGGTCATGGGCATCGCCCGCACGTTTCAGGGCATCGCGCTCTTCAAAGGCATGACGGTGCTCGACAACATCATGACCGGGCGCAACCTGCGCATGCGCTCCGGGATCCTCGCGCAGGCGCTGCGCATCGGGCCGGCCGAGCGCGAGGAGATCGAGCAGCGCGAGCAGGTCGAGCGGATCATCGATTTCCTGGAGATCCAGGCCTGGCGCAAGACGCCGGTGGGGCGGCTGCCCTACGGGCTGCAGAAGCGCGTCGATCTCGGGCGCGCGCTCGCCGCCGAGCCGCAGATGCTGCTGCTCGATGAGCCGATGGCGGGCATGAACCTCGAGGAGAAGCAGGACATGTGCCGCTTCATCCTCGACGCCAACGACCAGCTCGGCACCACCCTGGTCCTGATAGAGCATGACATGAGCGTGGTGATGGACATTTCCGATCGCGTGGTGGTGCTCGACTACGGCCGCAAGATCGCCGACGGCGTGCCCGACGAAGTGCGCGCCACGCCCGCGGTCGTCGACGCCTACCTGGGCGCGCGGCACTGATGCGCCGGCACATTCCCGTCCTGCTTCTGGGCGCAACGCTCATCGTCGGGCTTTTCCTGCCGCTCGCGACGCGCGCCTCGGCGCCGGGCTTCTGGATGGAGGTGCTGCTCGGCGGCCTGATGGCGGGGGTGCTCTATTCGCTCGTGGCGCTCGGCTTCGTGCTCATCTTCAAGGCCTCGGGCGTCTTCAATTTCGCGCAGGGGGCGATGGTGCTCTTCGCCGCGCTCGCGGTGGCGCGGCTGTCGGAGGCCATGCCGCTGTGGCTGGCGATCGTCCTTGCCGCGCTCATCATGGTCGCGCTGGCGATGCTGATCGAGCGCCTCGTGCTGCGGCCGCTCGTCAACCAGGAAGGCGTGACGCTCCTGATGGCGACCCTGGGGGTCACCTATTTCCTCGACGGTCTCGGGCAGACGCTGTGGGGCAGCGATATCTACCGCATCGAGCTCGGCATCGCGCGCGAGCCGGTGATGATCCTGGACGGCGTATTCCAGGGCGGCATCCTCATCAACCGCGACGACGTCGCGGCGGCGGCGGTAGCGGTGATCCTGGTGGCCGCGCTGGCGCTCTTCTTCCAGAAGACCAACACCGGGCGCGCGCTGCGCGCCGTGGCGGACGATCACCAGGCCGCGCAATCGATCGGCATTCCGCTCAACCGCATCTGGGTGATCGTCTGGTCGGTCGCCGGGCTGGTGGCGATCGTCGCCGGCGTGATCTGGGGCGGCAAGCTCGGCGTGCAGTTCTCGCTCTCGCAGGTGGCGCTCAAGGCCCTGCCGGTGGTGATCCTCGGCGGCTTCACCTCGGTGCCCGGCGCGATCGTGGGCGGGCTCATCATCGGCGTGGGCGAGAAGATGGCTGAAGTGTTCCTGGGGCCGCCGCTCGTCAAGGCCTTCGACCTCGCCGGCGGCGGAATCGAAAACTGGTTCGCGTACGTGCTCGCGCTGCTCTTCCTGCTGGTGCGGCCCGAAGGGCTGTTCGGCGAGCGCAACATCGACCGCGTCTGACATGTTCTATCGCGAAAACGGCCAGTTCAAGTCGAGCTACCGCGCGGATCAGCAGATGCTGCCGATCCTGCAGGACCGCATCTTCATGCTCGTGCTCGCGGCGTTCGCGTTCCTCGCCGTGCCCTACCTGGCGAGCGACTACCTGTTCCTTTCGATCCTGGTGCCCTTTCTCATCCTCGCGCTCGCCGCCATCGGGCTCAACCTGCTGGTGGGCTATTGCGGACAGATCTCGATCGGCCATGCGGCCTTCATGGCGGTGGGCGCGTACGCCGCCTACAACCTGGTGGTCCGTGCGCCGGAGCTCAATTTCCTCGTGGTGCTGGTGCTCGCGGGGCTAATGGCCGCCGCGGTGGGCATGGTGTTCGGCATCCCCAGCCTGCGGATCAAGGGCCTCTATCTCGCGGTCGCCACGCTCGCCGCGCAGTTCTTCATGGACTGGGTCTTCGCCCGGGTCAAGTGGTTCACCAACTACGAGCATTCGGGCTCGGTGTCGCCGGGGCCGATCGAGCTCTTCGGCTGGCGCATCGACACGCCAGTGGAAAAGTACGAGTTCCTGCTCGCGATCCTCATCGTGTTCACCATCATCGCCAAGAACCTGGTGCGCGGGCACCTCGGCCGGGCCTGGATGGCGACGCGCGACATGGACGTCGCCGCGGAAGTGATCGGCATCCGCCCGGTGTACGCCAAGCTGACGGCGTTCGGCATCAGCTCGTTCTTCTGCGGCGTGGCGGGCGCCCTGTGGGGCTTCGTGCACCTCGGATCGTGGGAGCCGCTCGCTTTCAACCTGACGCTCTCGCTCAACCTCTTGTTCATGATCATCATCGGCGGCATGGGCTCCATCCTGGGCGCCTACTTCGGCGCCGCGTTCATCGTCGCCCTGCCGGTCCTGCTGAACCAGATCCCCCAGATGCTGGGGGCGCCCATCTCCACCGCCACCGCCTCGCACCTGGAATCGATGATCTTCGGCGCCCTGATCATCCTCTTCCTGATCGTCGAGCCGAATGGCCTCGCCCGGCTCTGGGCGCTCGGCAAGGAAAAGCTCCGGCTATGGCCGTTCCCGCATTGACGGGACTATGATGCACGTTCTTTCCTGAGGAGGATGGGCAATGGATAGCAGACTGAAAGCAGGGCTGGCGTACGCGGCGCTTGCGGCATCGCTCGCGGCGAGCGACGCTGCGCTGGCCCAGGCGAAGGAGCAGTTCTTCCCCGTGCTCGTGTACCGCACCGGGCCTTACGCGCCGAACGGCGTGCCGTTCGCCAACGGCTACGTCGACTACCTGAAGCTGGTCAACGCGCGCGACGGCGGCATCGGCGGCGTGAAGATCACGTTCGAGGAATGCGAGACCGGATACGCCACCGATCGCGGCGTCGAGTGCTACGAGCGGCTGAAGGGCAAGGGGCCGACCGGGGCGACCGTGTTCCAGCCGCTCTCGACCGGCATCACCTTCGCCGTCACCGACAAGTCTTTCTCCGACAGGATCCCGATCATCACCGCCGGCTACGGCCGCGCCGATTCGGTGGACGGCACGATCTTCGGCTGGAATTTCCCGCTCGGCGGCACCTACTGGGACGCGGCGGACATGCTGGTCCAGCACATCGGCAAGAAGGAAGGCGGGCTGGACAAGCTGAAGGGCAAGAAGATCGCGCTCGTCTATCACGACTCTCCGTATGGCAAGGAGCCGATCGCGCTGCTGCAGGAGCGCGCCAAGATGCACGGCTTCGAGCTGCTGCTGCTGCCGGTCACGCATCCGGGCGTCGAGCAGAAGGCCACCTGGCTGCAGATCCGCCAGAACCGGCCCGACTACGTGTTTCTCTGGGGCTGGGGCGTGATGAATTCGACCGCGATCAAAGAGGCGGTCGCGACCGGGTATCCGCGCGAGAAGATGTACGGCGTGTGGTGGTCCGGCGCCGAGCCCGACGTCACGCCGGCCGGCGAGGGCGCGAAAGGCTACAACGCGCTCGTGTTCCTCGCTCCTGCGGGCCAGGGCCCCGTGCACAAGGAGATTCTCAAGCACGTGTACGACAAGGGCCAGGGCGCGGGCAAGAAGGAGGAGGTCGGCGAAGTCCTCTATAACCGCGGTCTCACCGCGGCGCTTCTCGCGGTCGAGGGCGTGAAGCAGGCCCAGGTCAAGTACGGCAAGAAGCCGCTGACCGGCGAGCAGGTACGCTGGGGCCTGGAGAACCTGACGATCGACCAGGCGTCGATCAAGAAGCTCGGCTTCACCGGCTTCATGACGCCGGTGAGCACGTCCTGCGTCGACCATGCCGGGGGACGCACGGCGTCGATCCACACCTGGGACGGCAAGAAGTGGGACGTGCAGCCCGGCACCGTGTACGAAGCCGACATGCAGATCCTCCGTCCCATGATCCGCGCCTCCGCGCAGAAGTACGCGAGCGAGAAGAAGCTGACGCAACGCGACTGCGCCAAGGAAGCGAACTGACCGGCTGAGCGATGCTTTCGGTCAACGGCATCGAGGTGATCTATAACCACGTGATCCTCGTGCTGAAGGGCGTGTCGCTCACCGTGAGCGAGGGCGGCATCGTCGCGCTGCTGGGCGCGAACGGTGCCGGCAAGACCACCACGCTCAAGGCGATCTCGAACCTGCTGCGCGCCGAGCGCGGGGAGGTCACCAAAGGCCATATCACCTTCCGCGACCAGCGCATCGACCAGCTCAACCCGGCCGAGCTGGTGAAGCGCGGCATCTGCCAGGTGATGGAGGGCCGGCACTGCTTCCAGCACCTCACGGTCGACGAGAACCTGCTCGCCGGCGCCTACACCCGCGCCGCGGCGCGCGGCGATGTGCGTGCCGACCTCGAGAGGGTCTACAGCTACTTCCCGCGGCTCAAGGAACGGCGCAACTCGCAGTCCGGCTATACCTCGGGCGGCGAGCAGCAGATGACCGCGATCGGGCGCGCGCTGATGGCCCGCCCGAGCATGATTCTCCTCGACGAGCCCTCGATGGGCCTCGCGCCGCAGCTCGTCGAGGAAATCTTCGAGATCGTGAAGCGCCTCAACGAGAAGGAGAAGGTGAGCTTCCTGCTGGCGGAGCAGAACACCAACATCGCGCTTCGGTACGCCGGCTACGGCTACATCCTTGAAAACGGCCGCGTGGTGATGGACGGCGAAGGCAAGGCGCTCGCCGAGAACGAGGACGTGAAGGAGTTCTATCTCGGCTTCTCCTCCGGCGGCCGCAGGAGCTTCCGCGACGTGAAGTCCTACCGCCGGCGCAAGCGTTGGCTATGAAAATCGGGGTCAGAGCCCGATTTCCGTATGGCTAGAAGAGCGAAATCGGGCTCTGACCCCGATTTTCGTTACGAGTACTACGACCGGCTCGAGACCCGCGCACCGAAGGGACGCGAGGCGGCGCTCATGCTTGCGCTGCCGAAGCTCATTGCCCATGCCAAGCGCCGCGCTCCGGGTTTCTCAAGAATATTCGAACAGGTAAGACCGGAAAAAATCACCAGCCGCAAAGCGCTGGCATCGCTGCCGGTGACGCGCAAATCGGATCTCGCGGCGCTGCAGAAGGCATTGCCGCCGCTGGGCGGCCTCAACGCGACGCCGGTCGAGAAGCTCGCGAAGCTGTTCGTCTCTCCGGGCCCGATCTACGAGCCCGAGGGTTCCGGCCGCGACTGGTGGCGCACGGCGCGCGGACTTTTCGCCGGCGGTTTTCGCGCGGGCGATCGGGTGGCGAACAGCTTCGCCTACCATTTCACGCCTGCCGGATCGATGCTCGAGTCGGGTGCGCTCGCGCTGGGCTGTACGGTGCTTCCGGCGGGCGTCGGGCACACGGAGACGCAGGTCGCCGCGATCCACGGCCTCGCCATCAGCGGTTACATCGGCACGCCGTCGTTCCTCAAGCTGATCGTCGAAAAAGCCGACGAGCTCAAGGTCGACATCGCATGCCTCAAGCGGGCCCAGGTCGGCGCGGAATATCTTCCGGCTGCGCTAAGAAGCAGCATGAAGGCGCGCGGCATTGCCGTGACGCAGATGTACGGCACCGCGGATCTCGGGCTTCTCGCCTACGAATCGCTGCAGCCCGACGGCGCGGTGAACGAAGGCATGATCCTCGAAGAAGGGCTGCTTCTCGAGATCGTGCGTCCCGGAACCGGCGATCCCGTGCCGGCGGGAGAAGTCGGCGAGGTCGTGATCACCACCTTCAATCGCGACTACCCGCTGATTCGGTTCGGCACGGGCGACCTGTCCGCCGTGCTGCCGGGGACGAGTCCATGCGGGCGCACCAACGTGCGCATCCGCGGCTGGCTCGGCCGCGCGGACCAGAGCACGAAGGTACGCGGCATGTTCGTCACGCCGA
>Ga0209488_10003575_pt1 | contig 12415 bp, 11 predicted proteins | sample Rivendell_Oct201_8_FD_188349 | JGI IMG/M metagenome (GOLD analysis project Ga0209488, IMG submission 188349) | Vadose zone soil microbial communities from the Eel River Critical Zone Observatory, Northern California, USA -... | ecosystem: Environmental > Terrestrial > Soil > Vadose zone >...
GTCAAGAAATCCGACAGCCGTGCGCCCCCGAATCGGCCAATCACATCCCAGCCCTCAACGCAGATGTGGCGCGTGTTCTGCCGAACTCGCGGCAGCGCCTGCACTTGCGATAACCTGTATTCGCCAGGCTTCTGCACCTCCCCACTAACCGTCAGCGTCCAATTTTCGAGATCCACTCCAGGATCGTCCACGTCATACCCGTTAATAGGAAATTTGGCGAAGGGAGCCACATCGGCATCGTCGAAGGTCGGCGCCCGATGGCCAGAACGAAACAGTCGCGCCGCCGCCCAATCGCTGAAACCCAGTCCCTTCTTCAGCAGACCTTCCTGCAACCCGGGGATCGCGAACGCCCCCAGCGCCAACACCGGCGTCAGCTTCAGCAGCTCGCGCCGGCTGACCTGGCGAAATTTCTCTTCATCCATTTTGCGATCGTTGTTCTTCATGAAGTTAGCCGTATGTGCTCTTTTTTGAACCCAACCCGTGCCAAAGGAAACCTATCGGTACGCAGCCATGGGATTCACGAGCCTCTCTGAAAGTTTCGTCCGCGGACCGGTTTGAGCATCATACCGCCGTGCGGCCGATTGAACCGCATCTTTTACTGGCCTTTGGAGCGTTTTCGAGGCATACTAGCGGAGCGCCAATCCCCGGGGCGGCGGGTTTCCCAGCATGTCAGAGTTTGAGACAAATAGCATCGTACCGAAAGCGGATCATCCGTTGCTGGCGGAGCCTCGCGCACGCGCTGCCCATGACTCCAACCAACGGAAACTAATGTTGGGATCGCTGTGCCTGCTTCTCGTTGCTCTCAGCATCGTCCTCTGGCAAGAGCGCGACTTCTGGTTCCCGGAGTCTCCTGAAGCGGATTCTGACCAGCCTGCAGAGACTGTCTCCGGCAGCACAGTTGCTTCGCAGCCCAGCGCGGCGTCCACGAAGATGGGTGCCGTCGCAAAGCCCAGGCATCAGGCCGCTCCGGCTAAGACTTCCGCCCCGCCAACTCCGTCCGCTCCCGTGGCCGCCACTGCTGCCCGCACCGTGTTGCCCCCGCTGGAAGTAGAAGTAGTCGCGGGCGATACGCATCGCACCGTTCGGCCCGGCAATAGTTCCGTGCGCGTGGATTTGCAACCGGGTATGCCGCCTCAACCCGTCACCGACTCCGCCACGGATACTCAGACCGCCGCCAGTGTGACCAGCAATGCTGCCGAGCACGTACAGATGTCCGCCGACGCCTCCGAGATCGTGGCCCACCCGGTACGCCCCAACTATCCGCTCCTGGCGCGGCAGATGAAGGTGCAAGGCTCAGTGATCCTGCAGGCTTTGATTGGCAAGGATGGAATTATCCAGAACCTCCACGTCATAAGCGGACCTCAGATATTGGCCTCTGCTGCCGAGGACGCCGTTCGACAGTGGCACTTTCGACCGCACCTTCAGGGCACCGAAGCCGTCGAGACCCAGGCCAAGATCACCGTCAACTTCACCATCTCCACCAACTGAGTTTTTAGATATCTGATCTTGGGACTTACGGTCTTAAGCAAAACCTAACAGACCTGACCCTGATACCACCTGCCGCCTCGCGAGCTTCGACACAAATTAGCCCAAAAATACGAGCGCCTCGAATCTCTTTCGAGATCGAGGCGCTCGGGCAGCCCTCCCCCAGAACTGCTCACTGCGAAAAATAAACGCCACGCAGAATTTTGCAAATGGCACTCCAGTGCCGATTACACGGCCCCAAAGTGCCATTCTGCCTGAGCACGATTAAAAGCCGGATTTTAGCGGACTTCAGCACCGGAACTTCAGTCCTGAATTCTCGATTCGCCCTCGCGCACTACCCTCTGAAGTTGGCGCTCGTTCTGCCGATAGGGATATCAGCAGCATCCTTGCGAAGCGACCATGCCACTCTTCAACGATCCTGATATTTGCCGCGACATACTCGACGGCCTGCAGATCGGCGTGAGCGTCCTCGATCTGCAGAACAAAATTGTCTTCTGGAGCGACGGCGCGGAACAGATCACCGGCTATTCGCGGATCGATGTGCTGGGACATTCCTGCACCGACAACATTCTGCAGCATTGCAACCAGATCAGCTGTGAAATGTGCACAGACCGTTGTCCCATCGCAATCACGCTGCACGATGCCAAGCCGATGGAGGCCATGACCTTTATTCACCACAAGTCAGGCCACCGCACGCAAGTGCATACCTGGGCAATCCCCCTGCGCGACAAACACGGCTCGCTCATCGGCATCATTCAGACTTTTGAAGGTGAATTTGCTCTGGGTAGTCCCGGCCCAAACGACCGCGACATGCGAGAGCACGGCTGCCTCGACGACACCACCGGCTTGCCGAATGAGGTGATGATGCACGCGCACCTGCGGGAGCTGCTGGGAACGTTCGGCGAGCTTCAAATTTCCTTTGCCGTCATCTGTCTCGAACTTCCCGATCTCAGCCAATTCCGCGCACGTTACGGGCAGGTCGCTACCCGATCCATCTTGCAGGTGCTGGCTCGAACCCTGAGAAATACAGTATGGCCTTCCGACTTTGTCGGGCGCTGGAGTGCAGATCGATTCCTGGTGATCGTGAGCGGCTGCCGAGAGGACGCCCTGCATCTGGTCAGCCAACGCATTCTGAATATGACGGCCAGTGCCACCATTCAGTGGTGGGGAGAGCAATTATCGGTGGAGGTGTTGATTGGTGGCACGATCGCTGTCGCAGGCGATGGCGTGGAATCGATCCTGCAACGAGTCCAGCAAAGCCTCCGTAAAAATCAGCCCATGTTGCGGGATAGCCCTGCTCTGGCTGCCGCCGTCTCATCGTCCAAGAGATCTACAAGCTAACCCATGTTCGCCATTATCGGCATTATCGTGGTGTTCGGCTGTGTGGTCGCCGGCTATCTGATGGAGCACGGCAATCTTCGTGTCCTTATCCAGCCCGCGGAACTTGTCACCATCGGCGGCGCCGCCATTGGGACCGTCCTCATTGCCAATCCGCTTCACATTCTTAAACAGATTGCCGGCGGGATCGGCGGCGTCTTTGGCGGCTCCAAATACACCAGGCAAGCGTATATCGATTCCCTGAAAATGATGTACGACTTGCTGAACAAGGCACGCAAAGACGGATTAATGGCTCTCGAAGGCGACGTGGAAGAGCCGGACAAGAGTCCGCTGTTCTCCAAAGGCCCGGCCGCCTTCAAAAATCATCACGTGCGTGACTTTGTCTGTGACTCGCTGCGTATGGCTATCACGGGAGTGGACGCTTCCGACCTGGACCAGATGCTCGACCTCGACCTCGAAGTTCACCATCACAGTGCCGCTCAGCCCACCGCCGCCCTCACCAGCGTGGCCGACTCCTTGCCGGGCCTGGGCATTGTCGCTGCCGTACTGGGCATCGTGATCACCATGAGCGCTATGGGTGGTCCTCCAGAAGAAATTGGCAAGAAGGTGGCCGCCGCTCTCGTAGGCACGTTCCTGGGTATTTTGCTGTGTTACGGGCTGGTTGGTCCCATCGCCGCCAATATGGCCAAGATCGCAGACGATGAACATGCCTACCTCTACGTCCTGCGCGTTTTGATGGTGTCGTTTCTAAAGGGCACCGCTCCCATTATGGCGGTGGAAGTGGCGCGGCGCGCAGTACCGGGTCACGTCCGCCCATCCTTCAAGGAAGTGGAGGCCGCCTGCCGTAACCGCGCAGCCACTGAGGAAACAGCAGCCGCACCGGAAGCCGCGGCCGCCGCCGAAGCCGCACCTCAATAGCGCAGACAGCAGCAAAATCCATGGACAAGACTCGCCCCATCATCATCCTGAAAAAGAAGGGCGGCCACGGCGGCCATCATGGCGGCGCGTGGAAGGTTGCCTACGCCGACTTCGTCACCGCCATGATGTCTCTCTTCATCGTCCTCTGGCTGATGAGCGCCAGCAAACCCGTTCAAGAGGCTGTGGGTGGCTATTTCAGGGATCCTAGCGGCACAGCCGACAAGAAAGGATCCGCCGTCGCCGGTGCCGGCGAGAATTTTGTCCTCACCAAAGACAATATGCCCAAACTCAAAGATCAGTTGGAGCAAAAAATTCGGGAAATGGATGACTTCGAGAGACTCAAAAACCACATTGAAATGACCGTCACCAACGAAGGCCTGCGCATCGAACTCATGGAATCCGTCACCGGAACCTTCTTCGACAGCGGTAGTCCCAAACTGAACACCGATGGCCACGAGTTGCTCATCGCTCTCGCCCAGGAATTAAGCAAGCTCCCGAACAAGCTTTCTATCGAGGGGCACACCGACTCCAAGCCCTACGCCACATCCGGCAATTACAGCAATTGGGAGCTCTCCACCGACCGCGCAAATGCCGCCCGCCGTCTGATGCAAGCCAGCGGAGTCGGCGCAAACCAAATCACTCAGGTCCGTGGATTCGCCGATCAACGTCTGCGCAAACTCGACAATCCCCTTGACGCTTCCAACCGCCGCGTGTCGCTCATCGTGCAATACATCATTAAGAATACTGATCAGGACAACGCGAAACCCTCCGCCGGAAGCGAACCAAAAAAGCCCGAGGAAAAAACACCGTCAGCCGCGCCGGAAAACTCTGGCAAAAAAGAATAATCGTCTTTCCCCAAGTCAATACCCTGTGACCCTCTGTGTCCCCTGTGGTTAAGACTTAGAATCCAGTCGCCTCAAAACCCAAGTTGTATAATCTCCCGTTTGACCTTTCCTCCGGAGCTCAAATCATGAAATCTCTCGCTCGCCTGACCTGCCTTCTGATTGCGACGTCTTCCGTCCTTTTGTGGTCGCAGGAAAAAGTAGACCTCGAAACCATGAGCCGCATCCGCTATGAAGGCTTTCGTGATTCCAAAGTGATGGAACTCGCCTCCGGACTGATGGATTCGATCGGTGAACGCCTCACCGCCTCTCCCAACATGAAGCGCGCTAACGAGTGGACACGCGACCAACTTACCGCGATGGGTCTCTCCAACGCGCATCTGGAACCCTGGGGACCGTTCGGCCGGGGTTGGACCAATCAATACGTCAACGTGCGCATGACCTCGCCCGATGTGGTCACACTGCTCGCCTACCCGAAGGCCTGGACTCCCGGCACCAGCGGCGTGGTGCAAGGCAAATGTATTCGCGCCACCATCGAGGACAAGAAGGATTTCGACAAGTATAAGGGCAAGCTCGCCGGCATGATCGTGATCCTCGGCGCCGATGCCGACGTTAAACCCATCTCAGAAGCTCCCTACAAACGCCTGACCGACGATGATCTCGCAAAGCTCTCCGACTATCAGATTCCCGCAGATCGTCCTCCCTTTCGCTTTGCCGACTTTCTGAAACGTCAGCAGTTCACCAAAGACCTGAACCAATTCTTCGCCGACGAAAAAGTTCTGGCTGTCATCGACCACAGCCGCGGCACCTCCGGCGGCGGCACCGTCTTCGTTCAGTCCGGCGGATCCTACAAGCCCGGAGAGACCGCCGCCATCCCCCAGCTCACCATGGCTTCAGAGCACTGGACCCGCATCGCACGCCTGCTGCAACAGAAGAAAGAGGTTTCGCTCGAATTGAATGTCACCAACACTTTCTACGACGACGATCCCATGCAGTACGACACCATCGCCGAAATTCCCGGCGGCGACAAAAAAGATGAAGTCGTGATGCTCGGCGCGCACCTCGATTCATGGCACGCCGGCACCGGAGCCACTGACAACGGCGCTGGCACCATCGTCATGATGGAAGCCGTTCGTATTCTGAAAGCCCTCGACATCAAACCCCGCCGCACCATCCGCATCGGCCTGTGGAGCGGTGAAGAACAAGGCCTGCTCGGCTCGCAGGGTTACGTCGAACATCATTTCGGTTCGCGCCCCCATATGGACGAGCCTGGGATGAAAGATATGCCGACCCTGCTGCGCCGCGAAGCCGGAGAGGTCACAGTCAAGCCGGAGCAGGCAAAAGTCTCCGCCTACTTCAACGTAGACAACGGCACCGGAAAAATCCGCGGCGTGCACCTGCAGGAGAACGAAGCCGTAGCTCCCATCTTTGAAGCCTGGATAAAGCCATTCAAAGACCTTGGCATGAATACACTCACCATGCGCAATACCGGCGGCACCGATCACCTTTCGTTCGACGCCGTCGGCATCCCGGGATTTCAGTTCATTCAGGATCCCATCGAGTATGAGACCCGCACGCATCACTCAAACATGGATGTTTACGATCGGCTCCAACCCGAAGACTTGAAGCAGGCGGCCGTCATTGTCGCGGCCTTTGTCTACGACGCCGCCATGCGCGACCAGATGCTGCCTCGCAAGCCCATCGAGAAGCCACTCCCCAAAGAACCCGAAAAGAAAGATGAATGATGGTCGGATTCCTTCTATGGCGAAACCACCTGCCAGTCAGGAAGCCGACCGTCGGTGCAGAATAGGTCAGGGCCGCTAAAAAATCACACCAAGGATATTGATGATCACAATTGTTTCGGGATTGCCGCGTTCGGGTACTTCGCTCATGATGCAGATGCTCGCGGCTGGTGGCATGCCCGTTCTTTCCGACGGCGAACGCCAGCCTGACGTGGATAATCCCCGGGGCTACCTCGAATGGGAACGCATCAAGCAACTTCCCCAGGACCCCGCCTGCATTGCTGAAGCCGAAGGCAAGGTTGTAAAGGTGATCTCACGCCTCTTACTCTCGCTTCCCGCGGGTCACGAGTATCGCGTCATATTTATGCAGCGGCCATTGCCAGAAGTTTTGGCATCGCAAGAAACCATGTTGCTTCACCGCGGAACGGCCAAACCTGGAACCGACAATGCCGCGATCGCTTCCGCATTCCAGAAGCACTTGCGGGAAGTCGATGCCTGGCTCGACAGCAAATCGTACATAAAAACCCTCCGCGTTCCCTACCACGATGTATTGCGCGACGCCGAAGGCACCAGCCGGAAACTTATCCAGTTCCTGGATACCACCTTGAACCTCGATGCCATGACCCGCCCGGCTGATACTTCGCTCTACCGGAACCGCTCCCGATGAACACCTTGTTTTGCGGGCATTGGAGCACCGGTGGTAAAGTGACGAAATAATTCTGCTCCGTGGTCAGTCAGGAGGAGGTATGAAATTCAGGCTCACTGCTAAACCGACAATGCTCACACCGATCGATCAGGTACCCTGCAACGGTCGCAGTTCGGTCGTGGAGCCGAACCGGCGTCTCTTGTTGAAGCTTGGCGCGGCCTCCTTCCTGGCGCCCTCCCTTCCAGGCAAGCTGCTTCACGCCCAATCCGGGCCGCAATCCTGCTCTCCACCCATCCCGCCGAATCACGCGCCAGCCAACGGTGGCTCTTGTCCGTATCCCATTCCCTGGCTTGACAAAAACGGCAATCACAATCAGAGCCCGATGCCGAATGTCGAACTATCAAACATTTACCACTTCACAGGAAAGCTGGCGCGCGCCAACGGATTCCATGGCACGGGTACTGATAATCACGGCAACCGCTTCGCTTGGGGCACCCCCACCACCGACTACAGCTACATGGCGGGCGAATACTGGGCGGGACGCCAGTCGCGCCAAGGCGTATTCACCCACACCTGACTGACCGTATTCAAGGGACCGGCGGTCCCTGCAAACCAGATCCATGATTTCCATCCTCCCATCTCGCCTGAAGGCCTTTATTGGGTCGCCCCCGTGCCTTCGAGCGGCATTGTCTTCAGTGCGGACGGCAAAACGGCAATGCTTCAGATGACCGATGTCCCCATCATCGACCAGCCGCGCTGGCCCGCGATGGACGCCGCAACCACTCCGGCCTTCATGGATTTCAAGTTGCTCTTCACAGCCACCGACGAACCGGTCAAGTACGAAGATCCGGCGCACCAGTATCGATTCGAAGGCTTCAAAGCAAGCGCACAGCTCGAAGCTGCAATTCGCGTGGCCTCGATCGATTTCACCTTTAAGACCGACCCTTTGGAGTCTTCCAAGTCGGATTTCGCCGTTATGGGTAGCGAAGTCAACGGAAAGTATTACGAAGCTGCAAGAAGCTGAAGAGATCTACATGGCAAAATTCTGGGAACTGCCAGCGCAAGCGGTCTGGGCCGGGGAGTGAGCCATTCGGGCGCGCGACACTGAAGCGGCTCTAAGGTTAGTCATCCTTGAGAATCGTTTCACCCTTAACCAGCCAAGCCCCTCCAAATGCGACCACGGCGACCGACTCCAGCCAAAAAATTGGATCAAGCCCCCCAACCAGAACTTTTACACTCGGCAACGAGACAACACCAATGACCAGGATGCAAGCGAGGATGGTATATCCGCAAATGCGATACACAGCGTTTCTCTGAAGCTTCCGGCAGGTTGGAGTCAAGCTCGGGTCAGTTTTCGTAAACAGCGCCAGGCAGAAATATGCCAGTGTCAGGAAAAGTAGCGCGGCCAGCAACCGGTGCAATGCGCCGACGAATTCATGAGGCGGCATTCCGCCGGTGCAGGGGTTCGTTGGAAAGAATGCCACTCCTATCGCGAACACACAAGCCAGCCGACCGGCAATTTCGTCACGCCAGTCATAGCCCCGCGTCGATAGTAGAAAAACTCCGATTGCGCACAGGCTGCCCACGAATACGTTGCGCATGCCGGTGTAGTAATAGCAGCTAATCGAGCCTTCGATTCCAAAACCCTGCTGCAGCATTCTTCCGATGGCCAGCACGAAAGGAAGCGAGAACCCGATGATTCCCACAGCTTTTCGCAGCGCAAGATACGAAATCACCCGGGAGTCTTGAGGGCCCGACTGCTGGTCCATATAAGCCTCCTATTTCACAAACGTCAGCCCGTGCGGCACCGCATACTTGAAAACATACGCATAGAGCAGGACGATGATTCCGACGATGGAACACAGCGCCACCGAATGCCATGCCACAAACCGGAAAATAATCCCTTCGTTCCCCACCTGTTCAGTAGCCGCCGTCGCAATCGTGATCGACTGCGCGTCCACCATCTTTCCCATAACTCCGCCGGCGCTGTTCGCCGCGCACATCAGGATGGGATCGATTCCCAGTTGCTGAGAAGTTATCCTCTGCAGGCTGCCAAATAGGGCATTGGACGACGTGTCGCTCCCAGTCAGCGCCACTCCCAGCCATCCCAGGAATGTGCCGAAGAATGGATAGAACCATCCCGTGCGCGTGAAGGCCAAGCCCAGCACCGCATCCAGCCCCGAGTAGCGCGTGACGTAACCCAGCCCCAGCATGAATGAGATCGCAATCATCGCCAGCCGCATTCGCACCAGCGTTCTCCAAAAAATCTTCATCAGCTTCACCGGTCCCTGGCCGAGGAGTAAACCGGAAACGATGGCGGCAAAAAAGCACCCGGTTCCCGTGGCCGACAGCCAGTTGAAATCGTAGCGCGCTGCCTCCGGCGTCGGCTTCGCCACAATCGGTGCGGAACGCGAAATCGCGTTGTGCAAATAAGGCACATCCCATCCCGCCGGACCCGGCCGTACTTTGCCATTCGGAAGCGTCACCCGAAAGGCTGGTGTAGTCGCAAGGTTCATCGCCAGTTTTATTTTTGGCAGTCCCCACAACAGTACAAACAACGACAGGACCGCGAACGGCATCCACGCTCTCAAAACTTGCCCTGCGGTATACGAGTGAACTTTCATAACTCCATCAAACTTCTCCGCCGCCCATTCCCCGCCCACATCGTCGCTGAACTTCCCCGTCGAAGCCGCAACCGCGGCCGGCTTATCGTCGTAATCGAATCGCCAAATCTTCTTCGGCTTCCAGAAGCGGAAAAAAATCAGAGCAGCGACAATCGAAACCACACCCCCCATAATGTCAACCAGGTTGCTGTCCACGTAATTCGACCAGAAGAATTGCGTAAGCGCGAACGAAACCCCGATCACCAGGATGGCGGGAACTACTTCGTAGGTCTCTCTCCAACTCACCATGGTTTTCACCAGCCAAAAAGGAACGATCACCGCGGTGATGGGAAGTATGCGCCCGATCATGGCGTTCAGGTCGGACTCCGGCAACGCCGTCACCGCCGCCAGCGTGTGCACCGGCGTGCCGATCGCTCCCCAGGCAACCGGCGCGGTATTGGCGATTAGATTCAGAGCAGCCGCATGAAATGGCTTGAATCCCAGCCCAATCATGAATGCCCCGGCAATCGCCACAGGAGCTCCGAATCCCGCCGCGCCCTCGATGAACGCGCCAAAACAAAACGCAACCAGCAACACCTGCAGCCGCCGGTCGGCGGTGATCCCGGCAATCGATTCCTTCATGATTTCAAACTGCCCGGTTTCCACGGAAATGTCGTAGAGGTAAACCGCGGCAAGAACAATCCATGCGATCTTCAAAACCCCGAACGCCACTCCGTACGCAAAACTCAGCCCGGCCAGTACCGGCGGCATCTTAAAAAAGATGATCGCAACCACCACCGCCGTCGCCGCACCCGCAATGGCGCACCAGTGTGGTTTCACCCTGAGGCCGGCGAGCAGCGTGAATAGAACAATGATAGGAAGAGCCGCAACCAGCGTGGAAAGCCACCAATGACCGAGCGGATCGTAAATCTGAGTCCACTGCATGAGAACCTCCTCACACACTCAATCGCGCCTTCAGGCGCTGCATAACTCACCCAACTTCCCAATCCTTCGGAACATTCACATAAGACCGATCCAGCGCCGCCACCGACGGGCACCCCAGCAATCTCAACGTTCTCTCAAGATCCACTCGCAAAATCTCAATCGCGCGATCCACCCCAGCCTCTCCCGCAGCCGCCAGCCCGTAAGCGTAAGCACGCCCGCACAGCACCGCCCTCGCTCCCATACAAAGCGCCTTCACAATATCGGTGCCGCGTCGAATGCCTCCATCCATCAGCACATCGATGCGCCCCTTCACCGCTTCCACCACCTCGGGCAGCGCCCGCAGAGAAGCTGGAACTCCATCCAGTTGCCGTCCGCCATGATTCGAAACCGAAATCGCCGCCGCTCCTTCGTCGATTGAGCGCCGCGCATCGTCCGCCGTCAGCACTCCCTTCACGATAATCGGCCCCTTCCAAATTTCTCGGATCCAACTCAGGTCGGCCCAGGTCACTGCGGATTCCGCCAGCGCTGCAGCCACATCAATCAGCGGCAACGGCCCCTTGCCCGGCACAATCACATTCGGAAGTCCAGGCAGCCCGCCGTCCAGAAAATAACTGACCAGCCACCCCGGACGCGACAGAATCTGCGGAAGATATGGAATTTTCTCCAACGGTCCGCCGCTGATCAGCTCTTTCATGCCATTGCGATAATCGCGCTCGCGGATTCCCGACACCGGAGTATCAATGGTGACGACCAGTGCATTGAATCCCGCCACTCGCGCTCTCTCAATTGCCGCCTCAGCCGCCCCGCGCCCGCCCATAAGATAGAGCTGATAGAAAACCGGTCCGGTCGACGCAGCCCTCACATCTTCCAGCTTATGTCCGGAAATCGTCGAGAGAATATAGCCGAGACCCGCCTTGCCGGCGGCCCGCGCCGCCGCCACTTCCCCTCCCGGATGCATAAGCCGGCTATACCCAACGGGCGCGAGCATGATCGGAAGCGAAAGATTGAAGCCCAAAACGCTGGTACACATACTGCAGTCCGCGAGCGCGACCGCATGTCTCGGCCGAAAAGTTACATCGTTGAAGATCCTGCAATTCTCGCGAAGCGTAACTTCGCCTTCGGCGCCGCCATCGAGATAATCAAAAACTGATTTGGGGATCCGCTGGCGGGCGATAGGTCGGAAGTCTTCGATGCTGACAACTCGGGGCGACGCTACCGATCGTGCGGCTCTCGTCATCTGCAATCCAATACTTAGAATCTAGAAGCAGGTCGATATCCTACCATCGAAACTATATGCGAAATGTTAAATTTCCGGCTGCCGGCATCCAAGCGTCTGCCCCCTGTCATCCCGAGCGCAGCGAGGGACCTTGGTGTTCGCCTGTAGCCGCGATGGTGCTGACCCGACGCCGATACCGTACCCACAAATACGCAACCGGCCCCGAAGCCAGATTCAGCCACCCCCACTTCCGCGTCGCCACATCGCTGTAGACCATCGCCCAGACAAACAGCAGCGTTGGCGCCAGCACGATCAACATCGCTCCCACCGTTCCTCCCCCCACGCGAAAACTGCGCGGCGCATCGGGATACTTCCGCCGCAGTTGCCAGAAAGAAAGCACGGTCTGTATCGAAGTCGCCATGCGCGTCCATGCATAGACGCTGATAAGCTGGGGCACGGTGAAGAACGCCAGCGCCGCGCAGAAAACCGTGGACAGCACGATTGACCGCACCGGCGTGCCATAGCGCACGCTCACTTTGGCCAGCGCAGGATGAAGGTATCCGTCCTCCGCCATGGTCAGCGGGACGCGCGTGACCGAGAGCAGCGTGCTGTCCAGCAGCACAAAGTTACAAATCACCGCCGCCACAAAAATCGATGTGCCCAGCACGTTGCCACCGAGC
>Ga0209488_10003576_pt1 | contig 12414 bp, 12 predicted proteins | sample Rivendell_Oct201_8_FD_188349 | JGI IMG/M metagenome (GOLD analysis project Ga0209488, IMG submission 188349) | Vadose zone soil microbial communities from the Eel River Critical Zone Observatory, Northern California, USA -... | ecosystem: Environmental > Terrestrial > Soil > Vadose zone >...
CTCCGGCGAGACGAAGACGAACGCGTCCAGCGACGCAATCTTCGCGGCCCACCGCTTCGTATGCGGCTGTTGATACCTGCCCATCGAGGGAGGCATCGGTTCGTCGAGCAAGGGAAGCTCGAAATCCTTGATGTCGATGAGCTCGTACTCGGCGTCGCTCCGCTTTCGCGCAACCTCGAGCGCCCACTTCGCAACGTCGGGCGATTTCCGGTTCGGGCGCGTGCTCCCTGTAATGATTCCGACCTTGAGCATCGTGGTCTCTTTCCGGTGAGGGTCAGCGCCTCAGCGTTCCATTGGCGCGGAGCTCTTGGCCGATGCGACGAATCTCCGCCTCCCCCTCGCGCAGCGCCTCGGTGCTGGTGTGCACGGAGTAGTTGCCGAGGACGAGGTCATGTGGATGCTTCGCCGCAGAACCGAGCACGAAGCCCGTCTTGCCCTCGGCGACGAAGTCGATCGATTCCTCCGAGGGCTCGAAGATGGCGATTTCACCGCTGGGGATGGGCGAGGAGGCCCGAAGCACGCCTTCGTGCACGGCGACCCACGCCACCGTGTGTCCTCTGGGAGGGTGGTAGGTCCAACGCTCGCCAGCCCCGAGGCTCACCGCGAGATAGGTCATCGGAGGAGCAGCGATCGGGCTCTCCCCATTGCCATACGCGCCGAGAATCACCCGCACCGACCCCTCGACAGGGACGTCCTTGGGCATGACGTAGCGACTGGCATTGGCTGCGTTTTCCAACTCCGGCGGCAGGGCGACCCACAACTGGAACGCCTTCACGCGCCCCTGCTCGGGAGCGCCGGTGTGCCAGACGCCGTTTCCGGCTCGCATCCACTCGACGCCACCTGGCGGCAGCACACCTTCGTTGCCGGTCGTCTCCGCGTAGCGGACTGCGCCTTCGAGCATCACGGTCACCGTCGCGATGCCTGAATGCGGGTGCCAGCCGAAGCCCATCGGAGTGGGCGCGAATCGGCCGTCGAAGCCGGCGAGGTCCAGGAAGACGAAGGGCTTGAGGATCTCGCCGAGGTCGGAAGGGCTCATCAGCCGGGTGATGGGCCCGTGCGTTTGCCCGCTCGTGCGGTAGATGATTTCACGGACCGGGTGCTGAAGCTCACGTGCCAACATGACTCATTCCTCCAAGTGTGCGTGTTCCCCGGCGGAAGTGCCGAGCTTCCCGAGCAGCTCGATGAGCATGGCGCGCTCGGTCTTCGAGAGCCCGCTCGCTGCTGAGTCCATGACCGCCTTGACCGGCGAAGACGCTGCCGGCCTGCTCTTTTCCCCGCGCGGTCAGCCGAACCATGCGGGTCCTCCGATCGCTCTCATGGGCCTCGCGCATCACCAGGCCTCGAGCCTCGAGTCGATCCACCGCGGTCGTGATCGCGCCGCTGGTGAGCGCGATGCGCCGCCCGATCTCGTTGACGGGCGTGGCCCCTTGTGAAGAAGCAGCTCCATGACTGCGAAGTCGGACAGGCACACATCCAATGACTCGATGCTCTGCGTCGCCAGGCGCTCGAGCGCCCGCTGCGCCTTCATCAAGACGAGCCACAGATGCGTGCCCGACACGTCGGCGGCCTTCCTCCCTGTGGCGGCGCTCCTCATCCGATAGATAGCTTAACGTCAAGATACTTCATGTCAAGCTATAGCCTGAACCTGGACCCCGGAGACGACCGGTCTTCCATCGAGCGCGCTGGACTCTCGAAGGTGCAGTTGCTTGGACCGGAGTCCATCCAAGAATAGAGGCGTGCAGCTCGAAGCTAGGTCAAGAACTCGAGGGCGCCGGACTTCATCGCTCGCACGACATGGGGATGTCGCCGTGACCCGTAAGAAAGATGATGGGGATCTGAAGATTCGCCTTGGCGAGCTCCTGTTGCAGATCGATTCCGCTCAGCCCCGGCAGCTTCACATCGGCACCAGACAACCGGGCACCATCGTTCGCGCCCTGGCCAGGAACTCCTTCGCCGACGCAAAGGTCTCCACGCGCAAACCCGCCGATCGGATCAAACCCTCAAGCGATTCCCGCACCGAAACGTCGTCATCCACGACGCCGACAAGAGGATACGTCTCGCCCATGTGGCACCTTCCTCAGAGCCGTCTGGACCGCATTCAGCAAAGCATCGTCGCTGAAGGGCTTGAGCAAGTAATCCACGGCCCCGCTCCTCAGAACCCTCGACCGCAGCTCCTCGTCTCCATGAGCAGTGATGAAGATGACCGGCATGCACGGGTGGCTGCTGACCAGACGTCGGTGCAGCTCGAGCCCGCTCATCCCCGGCATGCGCACATCGAGGATCAGGCAGTCCGTCTCGCGCAGACGATCCGAGCTCAAGAACTCCTCGGCTGACGCGAATACCTCCACTCCGAACGTGACGGACCTGAGCAGGCCCCGAAGGGACTCACGGACGGAGTCATCGTCATCGACGACCGAAATGAGAGCTGCCTTCGCCACCTGGGACCTTTCGCTCAGGCCCCGATCATCCGTCTTCAGCGAACAGGATCAATTACACCTTCGTATAGGTGGCCGCGCGTTCGATGCGGGAACCCTTGTCCCGCCGTATCCCCAGCTTCTCGGCCATTCGGACCAGGTCTGCCAGCGAGCCTGCCCGCATCTTGTGCATCACCTGGCCCCGGTGGACCTTCACGGTGATTTCGCTGGTGCCCAGTTCTGCGGCGACCTGCTTGTTGAGTAGCCCTGACACCACCCGTTCCATCACTTCCCGCTCACGCCGGGTCAGCAATCCATAGCGGTCGTTCAGCTGGTGCATCTCCGCTCGACGCTGGCGCGTCGCCTGGTGGCGCTCGATCGCCTGTGCGATCGCATCGAGCAGATCCCGATCGAGGAACGGCTTGGTCAGGAACTCCAGCGCCCCTGCTTTCATCGCCCGCACCGACGTCGGAACGTCGCCATGGCCCGTGATGAACACGATGGGAATCTCGAGGTTGATCTCGGCCATTCGCGATTGAAGATCGAGGCCGCTCAGGCCCGGCAGACGGACGTCGAGCACCAGGCAGCCGGGAACGTCGGCTGGTGGCCGCGCCAGGAACTCCTGCGCAGAAGCAAAGGTCTCTACGTTCAGTCCCGCCGCCCGGATCAGTCCTGCCAGCGCTTCTCGCATGGAGGCATCGTCATCTACGACGAAAACGGTAGGAACGCTTGAAGCCGTCATGCATGCGCCTCGACTCTGGCGGGCAGGGTGAAGCAAAGGCTCGCACCGCGCGAAGGATTGTCGGCAGCCCACAAGCGGCCGCCATGCGATTCAACGATGGTACGGCTGATGGACAGTCCCATGCCAGTCCCATGAGGCTTGGTGGTGAAGAACGCGTTGAAGATCTGGTCCCGCTGCAGGGGCAGGCCGACGCCGGTATCGCTGACGGACACCATCAGTTGATCGTTTTCGGCTCGCCCGGTCTTGATGGTTAGCTCGCATGTCCCATCCACATCCTTCATGGCATCGATGCCGTTCATGATGAGGTTCATCAGGACCTGCTGCAATTGGACGCGATCTCCCATGATTTGGGGAAGGTCCGCCGCCAGCTCCGTCCGGACCGATATGGAGTATCGCGTTGCCTCGCTGCGGAGCAGGGCGATCATCTCTCGAATCACTTCGTTGACATCAACCAGCTCCCGTTGCGGCGTACCCTTCTTGAAGAGCAGACGGATCCGGCTGATGATTTCGGCCGCACGCGTTCCATCTCTCACGCTTCTCATCGCAGCCGCGCGCGCTTCTTCGAGATTGGGGACTTCGCCCGCCAGCCAGCGCACGCAGGCACTGGCATTGGTGATGGCGGCGGCAATCGGTTGATTCACTTCGTGCGCCAGGGAGGCAGTCAGCTCTCCCATGGTGGTGATCTCCCTGACGCGTGCGAGATCCGCCTGCGCCTGACGCAGCCTCTCCTCGGCGCGCTCGCGCTCTTCATCCGCCTGCTTTGCCGCGGTGACGTCCATCACCGCTCCCACAAACTGGGTGCCGCCAGATTCGTCTCTCAAGGCATGAGCGACGACATGGACATGTTTCACGGAACCATCCGGCATCACCAAGCGATACTGATGATCGAAATCCATTACATCCTGCGACGCACGGTCGATCGTCTGCCTCACCATGGCGACGTCTTCCGGGTGAACCCGTCGTAGAACGAGATCCACGGTCGGTATCATCGCTCGGTCGTATTGGAAGATTCGAAAGGTTTCGTCTGACCAGTTGATCTCACCCGTCGAAAGCGTCCAGCTGAAGCTTCCAGTGTGACTGAGCTTTTGAGCTTCCGCCAGGTATGCCTCGCGTCGACGCTCGGCACGCTGACGTGCGGCGAGAATGCTGTTCGCATTCTGCAGGGCCACCGATCGCAGCAGCTCGTCTTCGTCGCCCTTCTCGGTCACGAGTCGCCTCCGATGCGTTTCTCCGCAAGCGCGGTGCCCAGGATACGCGCCTGGATCTTGGCAAAGGCAGTGTCGCGACTCGTGGAAGTGTCGTCACTGAAAGGGGAGAACCCGCAGTCGTCGGTGGTGCCAAGGTACTCGATCGGTATGTAGTCGGACGCTTCGAGTACCCGGTCGCGCACTTCTTCCGGGGTCTCGACGCGTGGGTCGATGGGAGCAATGACTCCGATGAAAATCCGCTGGTCCGGCTTTCGGTATTTGCGGATGATTTTCAGGACGTGGCGGCGGTCCCGCTCACCCGCAAGCGCGATATAGAAATTTCCCGCCTTCAGCTCGAACAAGCTGGGCAGCAACTCTGCGTAATCGACGTCCGCGCTGTGCGTCGAATCGAAATCGTTCCCCGGGCAGGTATGGACCCCGATGCGCTTGCGCTCTTCCGGCGTGAACCGGGACAGCGCGAGATTGTTCAGGTCGATGAAGCTGTTGAGAAGATGCCCAGAGGGGTCGATCTTCACGGCCAGGCGTCCTTCGGTGAAGTCCACTTGAACCTTGTGCGCGCCCTTCGCCAAGCACCGCCGTATCTCGGTTTCGTGCTCGTTCAGCAGGTCCTGGATGAATTGTTCGCGCGAATAATCCGGAATCGGCTCGGCTGGGTACATCAGGCTCAAGCATGATGGCGATATCACCGCCTGCTTTACCGGAGCGTGCGCATAGCGCATGGCGACGTCCAGGTAGGAGTCTGCGTACCGTCGATAACGGAACGGCCCGCGTGTGAGCCGCGACATCCGGCGCGTATGACCGTCTGAGAAGGGAATCGTGAAACCGTCCGGGGCCATATTGGGAAGCCCGTGCACGCAGTACGTCGCGAAATTGTGATATTTTCTCTGTTCGCCGTCCGTGACCACCGGAGAACCCGTGGCTTCGAACCGCTCGATTGTCTCTCGAATGGCAACTTCGTAGAAAGGAGCGAGGCTGGGATCCTCGCTGTCGCCCTTTGCGACTCTGTCGATGAGATCGACCGGCCTTGGGATGCTGCCAATCGGCTCGGTGGGTATCATCGACGCAGGCGCGGCCATGCTTAGCCTTCCTCGAGCTAATTGACGCGTTAGGATACCGCGGTGTTCGACGGCCTTCGCTTCAAGCAGCTGATCGCTTCGTTTCTCCGGCGAGCGACTGGACGGACGCAAGCAGGGTTTCCCACCAGCCGCGCAAGCCACCCCAGCTCCTCCTCGAGTGCGCGTAGCCGGCCGGCGTCGCCTCGCACGAACCAGCCGCGGCGCTCGTCGTGGAGACCAGGGCTGAGATCGTCGCGTCGTAGTGGGCCCACGTTATGCCTGCCTCACGGCGTTGTCCGCTCGGACTTCACCCCCTCCCGAATCTACCGCGACGGAGTGAACCGGGAAAGTCCCACTCGGGTCGGCTCCGCTACCTCCTCGGGATCCTCCTCAACGACAAGGTGTTCAAGCGCGTCTGCTCGTCACCGGCGCCGGCGTTGTTTTGCACCGAGGCCTCTCCGCCAGAGCGGCGGCCAGTCGCCCGAAGCGCGGAAGTGGCCGGAAAAATCTAGTTGGTCGGTCGGATCGCTCGCTTCTCAGGGGCTAGTAGTGGTCGTCCGGCTTGTTGGGGCCGAACAACTCCGGTATCAGCGGCGACTTCTCGCCGTTGATGGTGGTGCCGCCGGCATGGAGCATGCGGAACATCGGCAGGAACTCGGCCGGAAAGTTGAGCGTGGGCGCGGTCAGCTTGTCGAGCGCGGCCGACTGCTCGGCGCTGAGCCTGATGTCGAGCGCCTTGAGGTTGTCGTCGAGCTGCGCCAGCGTGCGCGCGCCGAGGATGGTCGACGCTACTCCCGGCCGGCCCTGTACCCAGGCCAGCGCCACGCGAGCGACGGTCGTGTCGAGCTGCCCGGCGATGCGCTGTAGCTCGTCGATGACGGCGTAGGCCTTGTCGTGAAGGTAGCTCGCGGCCCATGCCCGGCCGGTCGGCTGCACGCTACCCGAGTTCTGCCGTGTGTACTTGCCGCTCAGGATGCCGCTCTTGAGCGGCGACCAGGGCGTCACGCCGAGGCCCAGCTCCCTGGCCATCGGCATCAGCTCGCCTTCGACGGTGCGCTCGAGCAGCGAATACTCGATCTGGAGCCCGACGAAGGGCGCCCAGCCGCGAAACTGCGCGATCAGCTGCGCCTGCGTCACCTTCCACGCCGGCGTGTCGGAGACGCCGAGGTAGCGCACCTTTCCGGCGTGCACGAGATCGTCGAGCGCCGCCATCGTCTCCTCGATGGGCGTGTAAACGTCCCAGTTGTGCAGCCAGTAGAGATCGATGTAGTCGGTCTGCAGCCGCCGCAGCGATTGCTCGCACTGGGAGACGATCGACTTGCGGCTGGAGCCGCCCCCGTTGGGATCGCCGAGGTGGAGGTTGGCGCTGAACTTGGTCGCGATGACGAGGCGGTCGCGCTTGTTGCGGTGACGGCCGAGGTGATCGCCGATGATCTTCTCCGAGTGTCCCTTGGTGTAGAGATTGGCGGTGTCGATGAAGTTGCCGCCGAGCTCGAGGTAGCGGTCGATGATCGCCTCGGACTCCTTGACGCTGCTTCCCCAGCCGAGATCCTCGCCGAAGGTCATGGCTCCGAGGCAGAACGGGCTTACGCGCAGGCCCGAACGGCCCAGCGTGAGGTAGTGATCGAGAGGCATCGCTTGCTCCTTGGCGCCGCCCATCGGCGGCGACGGTGTTGCTCCGTGGTCGCTTCGTTCAGCAGTCGTGTTATTTTACTCGGGGATAGTTCCACATACATCTAGTTTAATGTGGAACCATTTGCCGTCAAGGAGAACGAAGCCGACATGCGCAAGATCTCGCCGTGGGCGCTGTGGACGCTCAACTTCCAGGTCATGACCTCGTTGCTGGCCGGCGTCGCGCCGCGCCTCCGGGCGCTGCGCCTGGAGGTCAAGGAGTTCCTGCTCCTCAGCAAGCTGGATGAGCATCCCTACCCGGCCGACCTGGCGCGCGCTCTCGTGACGCCCAAGCCTTCGGTCACCTTCATGGTCAAGCGGATGGAGGCTCTGAGGTACCTGCGGCGCGAGCTACAGCCCGACGATCTGCGCCGCTTTCGCTTGACGCTGACCCCGGCGGGCCGGAGCGCCATGGAGAGCGCCCGCGAGATCTTCGATGAGGAATTCGGCCAGCGCCTGTCGCGGCTGACGCAGGCGCAGCGGGTCGAGTTGATGCGCATCTTCGAGCGCCTGGCCTGAGCCGGTGGTGGTAAAAGGCGCCGCATGACGACGCCCTTGGTCAACTCCTCCAAGCACGACGGCGTGATGGTCCTCGAGCTGCGCAACCCGCCCGCCAACACGTACAGCTACGAGATGATGCGGGAGCTCGACGCCAACATCCTCGACGCGCGGATGGACGAGTCCGTGCATGTCTTGATGCTGACCGGAGCGCTGCCGCTGCCCGAGGCGAAGAAGCCCACCGAGTTCTTCTGCGCCGGGGCGGACATCGAGATGCTCCAGAAGAGTGCCCCGTACTTCAAGTACAACTTCTGCCTCCACGCCAACGAGACGCTCTGCCGGCTCGAGCAGACGCCCAAGCTGGTGATCGCGGCGATCAACGGCCACTGCGTCGGCGGCGGGCTGGAGATCGCGCTCGCCTGCGATCTGCGCATCGCGCGCCGCGACGCCGGCAAGGTGGGCTTGCCCGAGGTCGCGCTGGGCGTCTTGCCGGGCACCGGCGGGACGCAACGTCTCGCCCGCGCGCTCGGCCGCGCCAAAGCCATCGAGCTGATGGCCGAGGGGCAGACGCTCGCGGTGGAACAGGCGAAAGCGCTGGGCCTGCTCAACGCCATCCTCGACGTGCCGTCCGACGGGTTCCGGGCGGCGGCGCTGGAGTACGCGCAAAGGTTCGTGCCGCCGGCCAGGGCGTCGCGCGCGGTGGGATTCATCAAGCGAGCAGTGGTCACCGGCCTGGAGGTCGGGCTCGAGCAGGGGCTCGCCCTGGAGCGCGAGCTGCAGCAGCGGTTGTTCGAAGGAAAGGACGCAGCCGAAGGGCTCGCCGCCTACAACGCGCGGCGCCCGCCCCGCTTCACGGGCAAGTAGGGCGTCAGCTCTTCCTCTCGCGCTGGAACGGCGGCGCGTCCGGAGCGCGCGGCTTGTCCATCAGCACGCGGAAGGAGCAGCGGCCGTCGCCGCTCTGGAAACGCTCCTCGCGGACCACCTCGAACCCGAGCAGGCGCGAGAGCAGCGAGACGGTGAGGCTGCAGAGCGCGGGGCGCTCGAGGGCGACGTTCAGGAACGGGCAATTGTGCTCGATCAGCCGGAAACCGCCGGAGACCTCCTCGGCCTCCATGAACGGATCCTCTCCCTCGTAGACTCCACGCAGCGCTTCGACCCGCTCGCGCACCGACTTGCCGGCCAGCCGCTGCTCCCAGACGCGCGCCCGGGCGTCGGTGAGGCTGGCGAGGATCCGGTCCAGGGCCTCCGGGCCGAGCTCGCTGGAGACTGCGTCGAGCACCGCCACGGTGAGCGCGTCGTAATGCTTGGGGAAGACGTGGTCGCCCGCCTGCGTCAGGCGGTAGCGCGCGGCGGGACGCCCGCTGTGACGGCCGGCGGCCCGATCGTGGAGCGCCTCGATCCAGCCCTCTCGCTGAAGCTGCACCAACTGCTGGCGAACGGCCTCGCCCGACATCGCGAGGCGCTCCGCGAGCTGCGCGATCGCGAGCGGACCTTCCCGCTTCAGCGCCTCGAGGATGCTTTGCCGGGTGCCGGTAGGCTGGATGGGCACGACGCGCATCCTAACGCCGTTGCCTGCCCGATCTCCAGGGTTCGAGAACAATTCTCGATCGCGTGGTCGCCCGGGCCGTCGGCTTCCACCGCCAGATCGGAGCTCGGGCCGGTCCGACGACGCGTCCCGTCGACCGCAACCTCTGGGACGTCCAGCCGATCGCTCAGCATCGCCAGGGCCCGGTGGAGCAGTCCGGGCAAGATCGTCTGGGCTCGGGTCTTGCGGATCACCCAGTCCGGTGCTCCCGCGATCAGCGCTGCTCCGCCGCAGGCGAGCAACGTCGCCGCCATCGCCGACAATAAAGTCGGAGATCCGGTCGGTCGGGTCTGCTCGTCCACCGTTTCCCCCCTCCAAGTGGGCGAGGCAACGCTCGTCCGGCCACGGATATCCGTCAACTTTGCCGGGTGTGCGCCCTCCTCCGTGCCGCGGAGGCCTTGTGCGGACCCGTGAGTCGCTGGAGCACCTCACGCACCGCGCCAAGCACGCCGAGGCGCGAGGTGTCGACGGCCATCTCCGCCTGCGCATAGAGCGGCTCGCGCACCTTGAGGAGGGCGCGCAATTCCTCGCGCGCGTGGGGACTGGCCGCGGACGGACGTTCGTCGCCCTGCTCGAGCACCCGCTGCCAATGGTCGTCCGGCGTCGCCTGCAGCCAGACCGTCCGGCAGCGGCGCTGCAAGAGCCGCCACGCCTCGCGATCGAGCACCAGGCCGCCGCCGGTGGCGAGCACCCCCTCCTCCGTCTCCGCCAGGAAGCGCGTCAGCACCTCGCGCGCGAGCCGCCGGTAGTACGCCTCGCCGTGCAGGGAGAAGATCCCGGGCAGCGAGAGGCCCGCGGCCTCTTCCACCAGCGCGTCGAGCTCGAAGAACGGCACCGATAGCTTCGCGGCCAGGGCGCGCCCGATGGTGCTCTTCCCTGCCCCGCGCAATCCGACCAGCGCCAGGAGCGGCCCCTCGCCGCGCCCGAACCGGGCGCGCAGCCAGCGCTCCGCCTCGTGCAGCTCGTCGCGGGACAGCCCCGCGAGCAGCCGCGATGCGCCGTCCGCCGGCGCGGCTTCGCCTTCGCTCTGCCGCAGCAGGAAGCCCGCGGTGGTGCCCAGCGCGCGGGCCACCTCCGCCAGCCGGACCACCGAGATGTTCCCCGTACCGCCTTCCAGGTCGGCGAGGAACCGCTCGGACACGCCGCTCTTGTCCGACAGCGCGCGCCGGGACAGGCCGCGCTCCTCGCGCAACCTGCGCACCGCGGTCCCCACCGCGCCTAGAAGCTCCCTCGCCTCGTCCATCGGTAGCTGCAATATATTGCAGTCATCCGCAACGCACAAGGAGAATGTTACGCACTATACTGCTTGCGCTGCGCCGCCTGCTGCGCTACCTTGTCGCGCGCATGGACACAGCCGCCGCTGCCCCGCAGGTGTCGTTCGAGACCCATCCGAGCCGTTACCGCCACTGGACGCTCGCCGTGGATGGCGAGATCGCCCGGCTGACCATGAAAGTGCAGCCCTTCGGTGGCCAGGACGCGGAGGTCGAGCCCGCAGGAGCCGGCCCCGCCGGCGACGGGCCGGAGCCGCAGGCGAAGGCATACCAATTGAAGAGCAATTCCTACGACCTCTCGGTCGACATCGAGCTCGCCGACGCGGTGCAACGGTTGCGCTTCACGCACCCTTCCGTGAAGGCGGTGGTGGTCACCTCCGGCCACGACCGGATCTTCTGCGCGGGCGCGAACATCTACATGCTCGCCTCGGCCACGCACCCCTTCAAGGTCAACTTCTGCAAGTACACCAACGAGACCCGCCTCACCATCGAGGAGGCCAGCGCGGAGAGCGGCATCCGGTTCCTCGCCGCCTGCAACGGGGCCACCGCGGGCGGCGGGTACGAGCTGGCGCTGGCGTGCGACGAGATCGTGCTGGTCGACGACGGCTCCTCCACCGTGTCGCTCCCCGAGGTCCCCTTGCTCGGCGTGCTTCCCGGAACGGGAGGGCTCACCCGCGTCGTCGACAAGCGCAAGGTCCGGCGCGACCTGGCGGACGCGTTCTCCACGCTCGCGGAGGGAGTCAAGGGCAAGCGCGCGGTCGAATGGGGGCTGGTCGACGCGGTGGTGCCGCGCAGCAAGTTCGCGGACACCATCGTGCAGCGCGCGAAGGCGCTGGCCGCGGCCGTGCCTCGAGTGGCGCGGGGACCGGGGATCGAGCTCGATCCGCTCGAGCCGCGCGTCTCGAAGGACCGCATCGAGTACCGGCACGTCACGCTCGCGCTGGATCACGGCGCGCGCGTCGCCACGCTCACGGTGCGCGCCCCCGAGGGAGAGGTCCCCACGAAGGCGGCCGAGGCTTTCTCGCAAGGCCCCGGCGGCTGGGGCATCCGTGCAGCCCGCGAGCTGGACGACGCGCTCCTGCGGCTGCGCTTCCACCACGAAGGGATTGGACTTCTGCTCTTGCGCACCCAAGGCGATCGCAGAAAGGCGCACGCCGTGGGCGAGCTGTTGGCGGGCCCGAGCGCCGGACGAGCCGGCTCCGCCGGCGACGGGCCGCAGCCGAAGGCGGAAGCACCGGAGGCATGGATCCTGCGAGAGACGCGCCTGCTCTGGCAGCGCGTGCTGCGCCGGCTCGACGTGATGGCGCGCAGCCTGTTCGCCGTGGTGGACGAGGAGTCTTGCTTCGCCGGCCCTCTCTTCGAGCTGCTGGTTGCCGCCGACCGCAGCTACCTCCTGGACGCGGACGGCGTCGAGGTGTGGCCCGGGGCGCTCTCCGACGGCGCCCTGCCCGGCTGGAGCGGGCTGTCGCGGCTGGAAACCCGCTTCCTGGCCGACCGGGGACGCGCCAAGGCGGTGATCGCCGCCGGCCGCGAAGGGCCGATCGACGCGCGGCGCGCGCAGCAGCTCGGGCTTGCCACCGTGCTGGCGGACGACATCGACTTCGAGGAGGAGCTGCGCGTCGCGGTGGAAGAGCGCGCCTCCCTGAGCCCCGACGCGCTCACCGGGATGGAAGCCAGCTACCGCTTCCCCGGCCCCGAGACGCTGGCCACCAAGATCTTCGGGCGTCTCTCCGCCTGGCAGAACTGGATCTTCATCCGCCCCAACGCGACCGGCGAGACCGGCGCGCTCAGCCTGTACGGCAAGCCGGAGCGCCCGCGCTTCGACTGGAGGAGGACCTAGGTGGCACAGTCGCTGGAGTCCATCCCGAACAACGTCGATCTCTCGAGCGACCGGCGCCTGCAGCGCGCGCTCGAGCAGTGGCAGCCCAACTTCCTTTCCTGGTGGCGCGAGGTCGGGCCCGAAGGGTTCC
>Ga0209488_10003577_pt1 | contig 12414 bp, 9 predicted proteins | sample Rivendell_Oct201_8_FD_188349 | JGI IMG/M metagenome (GOLD analysis project Ga0209488, IMG submission 188349) | Vadose zone soil microbial communities from the Eel River Critical Zone Observatory, Northern California, USA -... | ecosystem: Environmental > Terrestrial > Soil > Vadose zone >...
GCCCGACGGCCCGATGAGCGCAGTGATCGCGTTGCGCGGAATGGAACACGAGACTTCGTGCAGCGCCTGGGTCGGGCCATACCAGAAGCTGTACGCTCGCGACTCGAGCACTGGCGGCGCAGTCGCTTTCAACCGAATCTCCCAGTGATATACGCCTCCGTCTGCTCGACTTTCGGCTTCGTGAAGAGCTCGTCGGTGCGTCCGACTTCGATGAGGCTCCCCAGATACATGAACGCCGTATAATCGGAGACCCGCGCGGCTTGCTGCATGTTGTGGGTGACGATCACGATCGTGTAGAGTCGCTTCAGCGCGTGACACAACTCCTCGATCCGCTGCGTTCCCGCGGGGTCGAGTGAGGCGGTCGGCTCATCGCGGAGCAGGATCTCCGGCTGGGGTGCGACCGCGCGTGCGATACACAGCCGCTGCTGCTGCCCGCCCGACAGATCGAGCGCGCTGGTCTCCAGCCGATCCTTCACTTCCTCCCACAGCGCCGCCTGATGCAACGCGCGGGCGACGGCGTCGTCCAATTCCGGCCTCGGCCGCCGTCCGTTGACCTTCAGTCCCGCCGCGACGTTGTCGTAGATCGACATCGTCGGAAATGGCGTCGGACGCTGGAACACCATGCCGATGCGGCGGCGCAGCCCGATCGGGTTCACATCCGGGTCATAGATGTTCTTGTTGTCCAGCAGGACCTCGCCATCCACGCTTGCGCCGGGCGTCAACTCGTGCATGCGGTTCAAGCAGCGGAGCAGGGTGCTCTTGCCGCAGCCCGACGGGCCGATAATCGCCGTCACGGTGTGCGCGGGGAACAGGAGCGACACGTCGCGCACGGCGCGGTGCTGTCCGAACATCGCCGTGAGATGCGACGTCTCGAGCCGCAGCCGGGTGTTAGCGGACGCGACCATAGCGTTGCCGCGTCAACCAGCGAGCGGTGAGCGAGATGATCAGGACGAGTCCCATCAGCACGAGTGCGGATGCCCACGCCAGCCGGTGCCACTCATCGAACGGGCCGGTCGCATACACATAGATCTGCAGCGACAGCGTCTGCATCGGCTGGTTGACGTTCAGCGTGAAATTCAGATTCCCCAGCGCGGTAAACAGAAGCGGCGCCGTCTCGCCGGCAACTCTCGCGATGCCCACGAGACACCCGGTGACGATGCCGCTCATCGCGGTGCGCGCCACGATTTTCAGCGACGTCCGCCAGCGGGGGTAGCCCAGCGCCAACGCGGCCTCGCGCAGCGAGTGGGGCACCAGCCGCACCATCTCTTCGGTGGTCCGCGCCAGCATCGGAATCATCAGGATGGCGAGCGCGACGCTGCCTGCCAGCGCGGAGAAATGGCTGGTTGGCTTCACGATGAAGGTCCACGCCACGATGCCGACGACGATCGACGGTGTCCCGTTCAGGACGTCGGCAATGAACCGCACGAGGTAACCCAGCCGTCCGCCGCCATATTCGGCCAGGTACATCCCGGCGCCGACGCCGATGGGCACGCCGATCAGCGCGGCGACACCGACAACGATCGCCGTCCCCACGATCGCGTTGGCGACGCCGCCGCCCGATTGCCCCGCCGGAACGGGACTCCGCGTGAAGAAATTCCAATCGATCGATGACGCGCCCTTCGCGATCAGGTTGCCCAGGATCAGCACGAGCGCGAGGACCGCGGTGAACGACAGGATGACGACGAGTGCCGTCATCAGCCGGCTCGTGAGGTGGCGCCGAAATGCGCGTGTGCTCACAGCGCCCGACTGCCCACGGCCGCGCCTTTGGCCACGCGCCAGATCAGAATGCGCGCGATAGCGTTGACGGCCACGGTCATCACGAAGAGGATGAGCCCGACCTCCATCAGCGCCGACTGGTACGTAGCGGTCGTCGCTTCGCTGAACTCGTTCGCGATCGCCGCCGCCATCGTGTAGGCCGGCTGCAGCAACGACAGTCCGATGTCATGGCGGTTTCCGATCACCATCGTGACCGCCATCGTTTCGCCGAGTGCTCGGCCCAGGCCGAGGATGACCGCGCCGATCAGACCGGCCCGGCCGTACGGCAGCACGGCGGAGCGGACGGCTTCCCAGCGGGTCGCCCCCATGGCGAGCGCCGCTTCGCGCTGGCTCGTGGGTACGGCGAGCAGCACCTCGCGCGACACCGCGGCGATGTACGGGACGATCATGATCGCGAGGATGACGCCGCCGGCGAGCAGCGAATTGCCGTAGAACACGCCCTGGAAGAACGGCGTCCATCCGAACAGCGCTTTCAGCGGCGGAACCACGTAGCTGCGCAGGAACGGAATCAGGACGAAGATGCCCCACATGCCGTAGACGACGCTGGGGATCGCGGCCAGCAGCTCGACCAGAAAAGCCACCGGCTGGCGCAGCCATCGCGGCGAGAACTCCGTCAGGAAAATCGCCACGCTGAGCGCGAGCGGGACCGCGATCAGCAACGCGACCAGGGACGACGCCAGCGTGCCGAAGATCATCGGCGCCGCGCCGTACACCTCGGCCACAGGATCCCATGTCGAGGTGACGACGAACGATGGTCCGAACCGCTTGATCGCGGGCCATGCGTTGACGAACAGTACGCCGAGGATGATGAGGATCAGGAGCGGCAGGGCGAGCGCAAAAGCGGTCAATACACGCCGGTAAATGTGATCGCTGCGATCTCTGCCGAGGAGGGGACTGGTCATCGCGCCGGAAACCTACCGGCGCCCCATAGACTATCCGTCACAACGGTGTAACGGAATTGTCACTACGAAAGTGGCGCGCCTCCCGATGCCCTTGAAAGCGCACCGGGAGGCGGCCTATGTCTCGCTCAGCGAGTTACTCCGCGGTCTTCCAGACCGGCCGGCCGGCGGCCGTGACGGTCTTCAAGCGGGCCTGGATCCGGGGGCGCAGCTCCTGAGGCAGCGGCGCGTAGCCGAGCTCCGGCGCTTTCGCCTGGCCCTCGGTCTCGGCCCACCAGACAAACTGGACCAGCGCCCGGGCCTTGGCCGTGTCGGTGTATGTCTTGTGGACCAGCAACCACGTGAAGCTCGCGGCCGGATATGCCTGCGCGCCCGGCGAGTTCGTGATGGACACGCGGAAGTCCGTAGTCGGGCCCATGTCCTTCATTCCGCCGGCGGCTGCAGCGGTCACGGATTCGAGCGAGGCGGTGATCCAATTGCCTGCCTGATTCTTCAGGACCGCGAACGGCATCTTGTTGATCAGGGCGTAGCCGAGCTCGATGTAGCCGATCGCTCCGGGCGTCTGCCGGACCGTTGCCGCGACGCCTTCATTGCCCCGGCCACCGAGACCGACTGGCCAGTTCACCGACGGACCTTTGCCGACTTTCTGCGCCCACTCCGGGCTGACCTTGGAGAGGTAGTCGGTCCAGACGAACGACGTGCCGGAGCCGTCGGAGCGGTGCACGACGATGATGTCCTGGTTCGGCAGGTTCACGCCGGGGTTGATGCTCGTCAACCGGGCGTCATTCCACTTCGTGACTCTGCCGAGGAAGATGTCGGCCAGCACGTCGGGCGTGATACGAATCGGCTGCGGCACATCGGGCAGCGTGTACGCGGCGACGACGGCGCCGAGCACGGTGGGGATGTGGAGCACGTTACCGCCGATCGCGGCGATGGCCGAGTCGCTCATCGGCGCGTCGGTCGCGCCGAAGTCGACCGTGCCGTCGGAGAACTGCCGAATGCCGCCGCCCGACCCAATCGATTGATAGTTCAGTTTCACGTCGGGATGCAGCTGGTTGTAGGTCAGCATCCAGTTCTGATAGATGATATTCGGGAACGTCGCCCCGGCGCCGTTCAGCGTAACCTGCGCGGCCGCCGGAAGGGCGGTGCCGAGCAGGGCGGCGGTGGCGAGGAATCGCGTGAGCTTCATGAGTGGTTCTCTCCGAGTGGCGTTAGAACGTGAATTGCGCTTGGAACAGGGCCTGCGAGCGCGTTGCCTCGAGCGCCGGCGTCGGCGTGCCGCCCTGATAGGAGACCATATCGAGATCGGCTAACAGGCGGAGATTGGTCGAGAGCTGATAGGACGCCCCGCCGATGACCCGCGTTTGCCGATTATTGCCGGTATTGGTGTTCGGATCGATCAGATCGACACGCGCCAGAACGGCGACTTTTGAATTCGGCACGCGATAGACACCGAAGAGGCTTGCGACCGCGCCCTTCACTTCAGGCACCACGGGGGCCGTCACCGAGTCCTTGGTGATCGCATACTCGCCGGCCAGCGTGATCTGCTTGGAGCGGTACGACACCATCCCGAGCAGGCGGCTGCGCACACCGCCGCCCGTGGGTTTGCCGTACTGCCCGTACGCGGTCACCCGGAGTCCCCCGACACGACTCGAATCGTCCGTGTCGATCACGCGTACGGACACGCGGCCCATCAGATCCTTGCGCTGATCACCGGTGCCGCCGTTGTAGTTTTCGCCGTTGTAGAGGCCGACCTGCATGTTGATCTTGTCCGCTCCCCATTTCCCGTCCACGCCGAGACCAAAGTCCGATGAGGAGAGGTAGCTCCGCGGCGTGGCGAGATCGCCGCGCTCCATCGCCATCTGTCCCTGCATGCGGTAATCCCAGAGCGCCTCTTCCCAATCGATGAAAGGCGTGTGGATCTGGCCGAGTTTGTAGGTGAGCTTGCTGCCCTGCGGGGTGTAGGCGAAGTAGGCGTACTTGAGGCGGTACCGCAACGAGTTGTCGCCAGCTTGCCGATAAATATCGGCCGTGATCCGGGTGGTGATGCCGCCGCTGAAGCGTCCGATGACGTTGACGTATGCCCGATTGATGTCGAAGCCGTTCAGGTGATTCGCCGTGTCCTTGAGCTGGTAGAAGAAGCTCGTGTAAGCGACGCCGCCGACGGTGACCTGCGGCGCGGGCGTGGCGGGCGCCTGCGCGGCCGCCGGAAGGGCGACCATGCTGAATACGTACAACGTGGCCAAGAGCCTTGCGTGCACGGATGACTCCTCAAGACCTGGGTGATTGTTGAGTGCGGTCACGGCTGAGAACTTCGTCATTGACGATCACCGGCATTATTCGAAGATGTCACGATCTCGTAACGGGCAGACGGGATGAATGACAAGGGAATCCTGCGTTACGATGATCTCACGGACGGGAAATGCAGCAGAATCGTGGTGCCGCGGCCCAGCTCGCTCTCGGCCTCGACGCGGCCACCGTGAGCCTCCACCAGATGCTTGACGATCGCGAGCCCCAGCCCGGTGCCGCCTTCCTGACGTGAGCGACTCGGGTCGACTCGATAGAACCGCTCGAAAATGCGCGGCAGATGCTCCGAAGGGATTCCGCTACCAGTATCGGAGACGGTCAGCACGAGCTCGTCCCCGATGAGCTTTCCCGCAACACGAACGCGCCCGTTCGGCGGTGTGTAGCGCAACGCGTTGTCGAACAGGTTGGTGAGAATTTGACGCAGGGCGTCGACATCTACCTCGATGGTCCGCGCTGACGGCGAAACGTCGGTTTCCAAGGTCATCCGTTGTGCCGCCCCCCGGTGCGCGAACGGCTCCCACGCTTCGCGCGCAGCCTCCTCGACATTCACCGGCAGGGGGCGGGGACGCCAGCCGCCCGATTCGATCCGCGACAGATCCAGCAGGTCGTCCACCAAACGCTGCATCCGCTGCGCGTTCGCGAGAATCGTGTCCACGAACGTGGACGGCGACTCGGCGACGAGCGTTTCTGCGTAGCCGGCGATTGCCGTGAGTGGTGTTTTGAGCTCATGCGAGACATTGGCGACGAAGTCCCGGCGCACCGTCTCGAGCCGCCGGAGATCGGTGACGTCGCTCAGGACCAGGAGCGTGCCGCCCGCCTCCAGCGCGCGGGCGGATATGACCACCGTTCGATCGTTCAAGTCGAGCTCGCGGCGTTCCACCACTCCTCCCGCCAGCACTTCGCCCATCAGGGCGCGGTGAGGCCGATCGTGAAAGAGCTCCCCCAACGGCGGCAGCGATTCGGAAGGTCGATACCCAAGCAGGCGCCGCGCGGCGGCGTTGGCCGAGACGATCACCCCCCGTTCGTCGGCCGCGACGACGCCGTCGGACAGCGCCTCGAGCAGCGTACGCGATTCCTCACGCTCGCGGCGCAGGGCATCGAAGCGCCGCTCGAGCTCATGATGCATGGAGCGAAGCGAATCCACGTGATGCGCCAGCTCCGGCACGTGGACGTCCGGGAATTCGGCCTGGCGGCCGGCGGCGATGTCCCGGGCCGCGTCGGCGATGCGTAGTAGCGGCCGGGCGAGAGCACGGGCGAGAAGCCAGGCGACGAAACCCGCAGCGATCAGCATGAGCAGCCCGGCGAAGGCGACGGCCCGTTGCACGGCATGGACCTGGGCGTCCACCACCGCGAGCGTCGTAGAGACTCGCGTGATCGCAATCCCCGCAGGTCCGTCCCGGACCGCGACGTAGAGCTGGCGTTCGTTCGTGGAGGCGCTCAATCGCTCGTTCACGCCGACTCCGCGCGCTGAATCGTACGCCGCGCGGACCTCGGGGCGGTCGCGGTGATTCTCCAGACGCGCGATGGCATTCCTGCCGAACTCCGTGTCGCCGCGGACGTGCCCGTCGGGGTCGATCAACGTGACTCGGCGTCCCAGGCGCGCGCCCGCAAGCGCTGCGAACTCAGGCCAACGCGTCGAATCTGGCGGCGTCACCGCCGCGACCAGTCGGGCCTCACGCTCCAGCTCGTCGGCGATTTGCTGCTCGAGATGCCGCCGGAGCAGCACGTCGGTGGCGAGGATGGAACCGACAACCGCGGCAGCCACGAGCAAGCCGATGCTCGCGAACAGCCGCGTGGCGAGTCTCATGTGCGACGGCGACCTGGAGCAGGCGCCGGCTGGCGGAACCTATACCCGACTGCCCGCACGGTCTCGATCCAATCGCCGGCCGCGCCGAGCTTGGTACGGAGCCGCTGGACGTGCATATCGACCGTTCGCGTCTGGATGTCGGGCTGCGCCTGCCATACCGATTCGAGGAGTTGCGAGCGGGACTGCACGCGCTCACCACGTTCGATCAACCGCTCGAGAAGCTTGAACTCCGTGGCGGTGAGCTCGACCTCCTTTCCGGCCGCCGTCACGCGATGCGTCGTGCGGTCGAGGACGATCGGACCGCCCACGAGGCGTCCGCCGGCAGCCACGGGCGGCGCGGCCAGGCGTCGCAGGATCGCGCCGACGCGGAGTAGGAGCTCCTTGGGGGAGAACGGTTTGGCGAGATAGTCGTCGGCGCCGAGGGTGAGCCCCTTGATGCGGTCGGGCTCGTCTTTGCGTGCGGTCAGGAGCAGCACGCCGACGTCGCGCGTCTCGTCCCGGCGCCGCAGCTCCGCGAGCACCTCGAACCCCGAGTGCCCCGGGAGCATCAGATCCAGGACGATCAGGTCGGGACGCTCTTCGCGCGCTGAGCGCAACGCATCCGCGCCCGTCCCGGCGGTGGTGACGCGGTAACCCTCTTTGGCCAGATGGTACGCGACGAGCGCCGTGATATCGGGCTCGTCGTCGACGACGAGGATGCGATGTGGGACGGCTGCTGCCGACTCATTCGCCATGAGCAGGCCGGAAGGTAGCGCGAGCGACGCCGGTTCCGCAATTTTGAGCGCACTATGCATCTCCTCTCCGCGCTGCTGATCGCGCTTCAGGCAGTCCCCGCACCCGACACCGCGCACATCGTCATCGTCGCCACGACCGACGTGCATGGCCGGGTGTTCGGGTGGGACTACATTCGTGACGCCGCCGCCCCGGGGGGGCTCTCGCGTGCCGCGACTGCGCTCGAAACGCTGCGGGCTCGCTATCCCGGCCAGCTGGTCCTCGTCGATGCCGGCGACCTGCTGCAGGGCAATCCGTTCGCGACGTTTTTCGGCCGCTACGACAAGCGACAGCCGCAGCCCATCGTCGACGCCATGAACGCGCTGCAGTACGACGTCGTCACACCAGGGAACCACGACTTCGATTTCGGCCTCGACTTCCTGCGGCGCGCCGCCACGCAGGCGACGTATCGCTACGTCTCGGCGAATGTCGAAGACTCCTCGGGTGCGCCGCTGTTCCCCAAGACGGTGATCCTGCCGCGCGGGGCCGTGAAAGTCGGCATCACGGGTTTTACGACGCCGGGCACGATGCTGTGGGATCGTGCGCAGCTCGCCGGATCACGCGTGCGCGTGCGACGCATCGCCGGCGCCGCCAACTCGGCGCTCGCGCGCATGGAGGGCGAAGGCGCGGACTTGAAGATCGTGCTCATCCACAGCGGATTCGGCGAATCGAGCTACGACACCACGGGTGTCGGCCCCGAGAACGACGCCGCCGCGCTGGCGGCGGTGAATCCGAAACCCGACATCGTGGTCGTCGGGCACACGCATCGCGAGATCCGCGACACCGTGATCAATGGCGTGCATTTCGTGCAGCCGAAGAACTGGGTGCAGAGCCTGTCGGTCGTGCACGTGTCGTTGAAACGCGAGGAGGGCCGCTGGCATGTGACGAACATTCATGCCGACCTGATCCCGCTCGCGACCATGCCGGAGCTGCCGCGTTTCACGCAGCGGCTCGCGGCTGCGCACGCGGCGGCACAGCAGTGGGCCGCGACGCCGGTCGGCAGCGCGACGCCGGGATTCGATGCCCGTTACGCGCGCGTGCAGGACACGCCGCTGCTCGATTTCATCAATGAGGTGCAGCGCCGCCGGGCCGGCGCACAGCTGTCGGCTGCCGCCGCCTTCGACGTTCAACCGGGATTGCCCGAAGGCGATGTACACCAACGGGACGTTGCCGGAGTCTATCCGTACGAGAACACACTCCGCGCCGTGAAGATCTCTGGGTCGCAGCTGCGGGAATACCTGGAGCATTCCGCCCGCTACTTCCGCACGTACGAGCCGGGCCAGCCGATCATCAACGACAGCGTCGCGGGATACAACTACGACGTCGTGAGCGGCGTCGTCTACAACCTCGATCTCTCCCGGCCCGCCGGGCAGCGGATTCGAGGACTCGCCTATAACGGCAAGATCGTGCAGCCCAGCGACACCTTCACGATGGCTCTGAATAGCTACCGTCAGGCCGGAGGCGGCGGCTACTCGATGCTGGCGCGCGCGCCCGTGATCTACGACAAGGGTGAAGACATTCGCGAGCTGCTGGTCGACGAAATCCGCCGCGCGCGCACGATCCAGGCGACCGCCTATCTGCGGCCGAGCTGGGCGATAATTCCGGATCCCGCGCGCGTCGCCGCGCGCGCGGCATTCGCGCCAGCGCCGGCGGCAGCCAGCACCGCCGACAGCACGCTGCTGCGCGTGCTCACCACGAGCGATCTCCATGGACAGCTCGAGCCGCGCGTGTGGGACTGGTCGCAGGGACGGCCGGTTGGTGGCGTGGCCGCGATGAAACCGTGGCTCGACAGCCTCGCGCGTGTCTGTGGCTGCACGTCGGTGCGGCTCGACGCCGGCGACGAGATGCAGGGGACAGCGTTATCGAATGCGACATTCGGGCGCGGTACCATCGACGCCATGAACTCGCTCGGCATCGATGCCGCGGCGATCGGCAATCACGAGTTCGACTGGTCGCTCGACACGTTGCGTGCGCGCATGAGCCAAGCGAAGTATCCGTTCCTCTCCGCGAACATCACGAACGCCGCGGGCACGGCGCGGCCGGACTGGGCGACGCCGTGGAAGCTCGTGACGAAGAACGGCGTGAGAATCGCCGTGATCGGTTTGACGACGACGGAGACGCCGACCAGCACCGCCGCGCGAAACGTCCAGGGTCTCGCGTTCGGTGACGGCGCACAGGCGATCAAACGCTACCTGCCCGAGGCGCGCGCCGCGGCCGACTACGTGATCGTCGTGGCGCACGTCGGAGCTATCTGTGACTCGAGCACCGGCGGGGGCAACACGGCAGTCTGCCACGGGGAGATTCTCGACGTCGCGCGCCAACTGGATTCCGGTTCCGTCGATCTGATCGTCGCCGGTCATACCCACATTCGCGTCAATACCGTGGTTCACGGTATTCCCATCGTGGAAGCGCAGTCGAGTGGCCGCTCGATCGCCGTCGTGGACTTCGTGCGCGCCGGTGGTCGCCGCGACGTGCGCGTCCAGCTCGTCACGCCGTTCGCCGACCAGGTGAAACCGGACGTCGCGATGACCGACGCCCTGGGCCGCCAGCAACAGGCGGTGCGTAACCTCACCGAGCGGGTCGTCGGTCGGCTGAAGTTCCCGCTGAAGCGAGCCGGTGACGAGTACGGCCTTGGGCGGCTCATCGCCGACGCGCAGCGCGCCGCCGGCCGCGCTGACGTGGCGATCATGAACAACGGCGGCATCCGCGCCGATCTGCCCGAAGGCACGATCACGTGGGGTCAGGTCTATCAGGTGCAGCCGTTCCAGAACCGGTTGCAGCGCCTCACGGTCAAAGGCGCGGTGCTGCAGGACGCGCTGGAGCAATGCGTAGCGGCACGGGACCATCAGCCGGACTGCCACGTCGCAGGCGCGGAGGTGTGGTTTGACGGCAGCAAGGAGCCCGGGAAACGCATCAGCCGCGTTCGCGTGGGTAGCAAGGATCTCGACAAGAATGCCACCTACACGCTGGTGGTCAGCGACTTCATGTCGACGGGCGGCTCAGGCTTTCGCATGCTGGTGGGCTCGCCGAAAGAAGATCTCGACGTCGTCGATATCGACGCCCTGACCCGCTACCTGGGCGTGCTGCGGGCCCCCGTGGAAGCGCCCGAGGACGCACGCTTCCACCGGACCGACCACTGATGCGGGTTTTCGTCAACGACAAAGCCATCGATGTGCCACGTGGCGCGCGGGTGCGCGACGCGGTCGCACAGGCGGACGACGGCCTGGCGCGGTTGCTCGACGGCGCGGCGTATGTGACGGATGCCGCCGGACGTCCGATCGATGCCGGTGCCGCGGTCGGCGAAGCGGGTTCCGTGTACCGGGTCGTGGTTTCCGCCCGGCGCGAAGGCAAGCCGAGGTTGACCAGGGAGGCGTTGCGACGCTGGCCGAAGGCGGAGCTGCACGTGCATCTCGACGGCGCGCTCCGGCCCGCCACGATGATCGAGCTGGCACGCGCCCAGGGCATTCGGCTGCCCGCGGACACTCCTGATGCGCTCGCCAAAGCGATGCTCGTCCGCGACGCGAAGAGCCTCGAGGAGTATCTCCAGAAATATGAGATCACGCTGTCGGTGCTTCAGACCGCTGCCGCACTGGAGCGCGTCGCGTACGAATTCGTGCTCGATAAGGCGGCGGAAAACGTGCGCTATGTGGAGGTGCGGTACTCGCCGCTGCTTCATCGTCCCGCGCTGACGCTCACCCAGGCCATCGAAGCACCGCTCGCCGGCATCCGGCGCGCGGCCGCCGAAACCGGCACGAAGGTCGGGTTGATCGTCTGCGCGATGCGCACGCGCGCGCCGGCGGAGTCGCTGGAGCTCGCGCGCGCGGCCGCGGAATATCACAGCGCCGGCGTGACGGCATTCGACCTCGCCGGAGCGGAGCGCGGGCACCCCGCGCGCGATCACCGCGCGGCGTTCGAATATGCGGCGGCGCACGGAATGGCCTGTACGTGCCACGCGGGAGAGGGCGACGGGCCGCAGTCGATTCATCAGGCGCTGCACGAGGTCGGCGCCCAGCGCATCGGCCACGGGACGAGACTCGCGGAGGATCCGGCGCTGCTCGAGGAAGTCGTCGCCCGCAAGATTCCCCTCGAGATGTGCCTCACGAGCAACGTGCATACGCACGTCGTAGCCTCGGTGGCAGAACATCCCTTTAAGCGCTATTACCAGCAGGGCGTCGTCGTCACGCTGAACACCGACGGACCGTTGACCGACGGTGTCACGCTGACGGACGAGTACTTTCTGGCGCACGCCGTCCTGGGTCTCTCGCCCGACGATTTGGCGCGCGTGGCCCTGAACGCCTGCGAGAGCGCGTTTCTCCCGGAGTACGAAAAGGTGGCGCTCGTGTCCCGTGTCCAAAGTGAATTGGGGGCGCTCTAATGTCCGCGCGACGCGTTCTCTTTGCGTTCGCGGTCACATTCGTCTGCGCGCTCGTGGTATTCACGCTGCCGCGCTTCGTGTTCAACTCGGTGCTCGGCGCCACGATCCAGGCCCCCGCACAAGACACCACGAAAGCCCGTCCGGCTCCGCCCGCACCGCTGCAGCAGCAACAGGTCGAGGCCGCTCCGACAGCCACGCCGCGCTCGCTCGGCTCACGACTCACGGGAGTTTTTGGGATCCGCCTGATCCTCGGCATCGGCTTCGCGCTTTCGCGCAACCGGCGGGCGATCAGTCGGCGGGTGATCGCGTGGGGCGTGGGACTGCAGCTGCTGTTCGCGATCTTCGTACTCCGCGTCAGCCTAGGCCGGGACATCTTCGGCTGGCTGGGTGCGACGGTGACGAAGATCCTCGGCTTCTCGTATGCCGGCTCGGAATTCGTGTTCGGCGAGATCGGGAAACAGCACTCGAGCCTCGGCGTC
>Ga0209488_10003578_pt1 | contig 12413 bp, 12 predicted proteins | sample Rivendell_Oct201_8_FD_188349 | JGI IMG/M metagenome (GOLD analysis project Ga0209488, IMG submission 188349) | Vadose zone soil microbial communities from the Eel River Critical Zone Observatory, Northern California, USA -... | ecosystem: Environmental > Terrestrial > Soil > Vadose zone >...
TGCTCAACGCGCGAAAGATCGCGCGGGAATGTTTCTGGTCATGGGCGTCGCAGCGGCGCTTGGGTTCCATGTACTGGTAAACGTGGCAATGGTCATCGGTGCTATGCCGGTAACCGGCATCCCGTTGCCGTTGATGAGTTACGGGGGTTCCGCCACGTTGTTTGTTTTCCTGGCGATTGGACTGGTGATGAATGTCCGGCTTCGCCGCTTCGTCAACTGACCAAGCCGCCAGTGCCGTGTGACGTCTCCGCTTCGCCGGAGCGCACCGGAAAAGAACTTGGATTTGTGGATCCCGGCTCGACCGGGGTCGCAAGTAAGAAGGATTTTATAGTGAGGACAGCATCGTCCGCCGATCGCCCGGCTCGTTTTCGGCGACGGACCAGCCTCGAAAGACTGAGGAATTCTCTTCCCTCTGGCTTCGAACGCCAAGCCACTTCCCTACAAGTGTGGCCAACGTGTCCCGACCCGGTCGGGACGGCGCCGATTTTCGGAAACTCCGACGGGCAGAAGCTCGCGGCGATGCGTCCTGTCGGTCCCGGCGAAGCCGGGGCTGCACAGAAGGGTGATTCCGGCCGTGCCGGGATCACGCATAAGGAGTTTTCATGTCAAAAGAATTGGTTATTTCCGCGGCCTCCCACGAACGGCGGGTCGCGATTCTCGAAGAAGGCCAGTTAGTCGAAATTTACATCGAGCGGGAAAAAGAATTCGCGCTCGTCGGCAGCATCTATAAAGGAAAAGTCACCCGCGTACTCCCCGGCATGCAGTCCGCTTTCGTGGACATTGGTCTCGACGGCGACGCTTTCCTGTACGTCAGCGACGTTTTCGAAAACCTTGAGGACTACGATCACGGGCATCCGCACGAGCAGCCGCTGGCCTCGGTGGCGTCTCTGCCCCCCGCGAATGGTTCCCCGGTCGAATTGCTTCCAGGTGAATCCCTGGGCCGGGTCAGTGATCACCACGAAGAAGTGCACCACGAAGAGTTCCAGCAGGACGAAGCTCATCACTCTGATGAGCAGCACGCTTCTCACGATGAAGCGCACGCCGCTGAAGACCAACATCTCGAGGAACCTCACGACGCGGTTCCGTCCGCTCCCATGGACGATCAGCGCGCAGAAGCTGGAGAGGAACGCCAGCCGGATTCCAATGCTTCCGCGCCTCAGAACTTCGCGCCGCGTTACAATCCCACGCAGAACTATCCCGCCCGCAGCGGTAGCGACCGTCCCGGCCAGAATTTTGGCCGCGGCGGTGACCGAGGCGGAGATCGTGGCAGCGATCGTGGTGGTGATCGCGGCCGCGGTGGCCGTTGGGGACGCCGTGGTGGACGCCATCGCGGCGGACACCCGCCGCAGAGTGGCCCAGGCGGGCGCAATCTGCCTCCCTCAAAATATGCATCGCCGCAAGGTGGCGAGTCCCGCGGATACGAGAATCGCGGCGCACCGCAGCGCAGTTATGACAATCGGCGTCCAGAAGCTCCGCACAGCTCTGCACCTCCCGTGACGAACGCTTCCGAGGAAGAGATTATTCTTCCGGGTGAATCGCTGGCAAAGTATCGCGGAAAACCTGCCGCTGCGCCCGCTCCTGCTCCCAGTGTTGAGCATGAAACACGCGAAGAGCAGACCACCGCCACTGAAATTACGCCTCGCGCAACCGGCAATCTGCCCGCCACCGCTCCGAGCGGCAGCGGCGTTCCTCGCCGGTTCTCCGGCGGCTTGCCCCGCTGGCTCCTGGCCGATGCCGGTGCTGAAGCCGAAGCGGCACCCTCAGGAGAAGTTGCGGACACTGCGGAACAAGCTGCCGCCGCTGGCAGCGCCATCGTCGAGCCTTCACAGGAGACGGCTGGTAACAGCGTCGAAGCCCCCCGGATTGACGCTGAACTGAACGAAGATCAAGTCGCCGCACTCGCCTCCGGTTTCGTCGAGGCCAAGCACGAAGAGACGCAAGAAGAAGCGGAAGCCGATGCCATCGTCGGCGGCGCCGAATTCGACGAAGAAGAAACAGAAGAACAATCGGAAGAAGCGGAAGAAACACCGGTCGCTGAAGTTTCGGAACTCTCCGAGGAAGAAGTCGAGGAAGTCGAAGCCGGACGCGCGGCCAACCGGGCGGAATTCGCCGCGGACGTGGCTCAAGAGCACGCCGAACACGACGCCGCACATGGTGCGCACGAGCACGGCGAGCATGAACATGTCGAGCACGAACACATTGAGATCGAACATGTCGAAGAGGAAGTGATCTCTGCGGCCCCTGGCGAACCCGTCGCGGAAGGCGCGGCGGCCATCGAAGACGATGTGATTCTCCTCCCAGGCGAAACTCGTGCCCCGCGCGTTGGCGGCCCAGCGGCTCCACGCGAAGATTTCCCACGCGACTCCGCGCGCATCGGCGGCAACCCGCGTTCGCGCTTTCAGCGGCCGTTCCGCAGCGGTGGACGCGACCGTGGTCGCGATAGCCGCGGTGGCCGTCCCGACAGCCGTGGTGGTCGTCCCGATCGCAGCGGACGTCCCAGCAGCGGACCGCGTTTCGAACGCCGCCCCGGCGGTCCCAGGCAAGAGCGTGGTTATCAAGGAGGCCGTTCCGGTCCCTCGCGCCGTCCACAGCTCATTTCTGAAATGCTGAAGGCCGGCCAGGACGTCGTCATCCAGATCGCCAAAGAGCCTCTCGGAAAAAAGGGCGCGCGGATCACCAGCCACGTCGCGCTGCCGGGCCGTTTCCTGGTCTACATGCCCACGGTCCATCACACCGGGGTCTCGCGCAAAATCATCTCTGCCGAAAACCGTTCGCGGCTTCGTCGTCTCGTCAGTGAAGCCGGCGGCGCATATCCCGGCGGCTTCATCGTTCGAACCGCAGCCGGCGGCGCTACCGACGATGAGATTCGAACCGACATCGAGTTCCTCGGCAGAACCTGGAACGAAATCAAGGAACGCAGCGAGCAGCGCAAAGCCCCCTCTCTGCTCCACCGCGACCTCAACCTTGTCGAGCGCATCCTGCGCGATTACGTCAGCGACGATTTTACTGGCATCTGGATCGACAACGAGGAGGAGTACGGCAAGATCGTCGAGTTCGTCAGCCGCTTCCAGCCCAAGCTCGTCAACAAGGTCAAGCTCTACACCAAGGAAACGCCGATCTTCGAGGAGTTCGGCATCCAGCACGAGCTGGACAAAGCGCTGCGCGCCAAAGTCTGGCTCAAGTCCGGCGGCTACATCGTCATCAACCACACCGAAGCGCTGGTGGCCATCGACGTCAACACCGGCAAATTCGTCGGCAAGGGCTCCACGCGTCTCGAGGACACCATCGTCAAAACCAACCTCGAAGCCGTGAAGGAAATCGTCCGCCAGATTCGCTTGCGCGACCTCGGCGGCATCATCGTCGTCGACTTCATTGACATGGAAGAGCGCCGCAACCGCGAAAGAGTTTTGTCCGCGCTGCAGCAGGCTCTCGAGGAAGATAAGGCCCCGTCAAAAGCGCTTTCCTTCAACGAGTTTGGCCTCGTGTGCATCACCCGCAAGCGCACCAAGCAGGCACTCGAACGCGTGCTCTGCCAGCCCTGCCCGTATTGCACCGGCTCCGGCATGGTCAAATCCATTCCCACGCTCTGTTACGAAATCCAGTCCGAAGCGCGCAAGATGGCCACCGCCGAGCACGAAGGCCCGAACCTCACCATCCGCGTGAATCCGGAAATCGCCAAAGCCCTGAAAACCCGCGAGTCCATGCTCATCGACGAACTCGAGCAAACTTCGCATAAGCACATCATTATCCAGTCCGACGCCACGCTGCACTGGGAGCAGTACGACATCTATTGATCTCAATTCAGCAGAATCCAGTAGGCCCGGGCGCGTTGACCGTCCGGGCCTTCTTCATTTTGTTGTCCTTTCTGGGTGCCACAGCCCAAATTTCCTCCCATGAATTGAATGGGCCGGAATCTAAAAAAAGCTGTAACCATGGGTGCGAAAAACCAGTAAGTAGTGATAGAGAGTGGCAGATGGAGCTGTTGGAGCGTTTCGCGGCGGGCGACCTGGAAGCCTTCGAGGCGCTGTTTCGGCAGCACCAGAAGGAAGTTTATGCCTGGATTGTCCGCATCGTGCGTGACAGTGGCATCGCTGAGGATCTGACCGTGGAAACTTTCTGGCGCATCTACAAGTCTCGATCGCGGTTCTTGCCGGCCGGCAATTTTCGCGCTTGGGCACGGAGGATCGCCACCAACGCCGCTCTCGATCATCTGAAGACGGCGCGCCGCGAGATCGAACTCCCGGAAGATCTGGCCAGCGCAGCTATCGCTGATCCCGCAGTGCGCCGCGAGACTCGTGATCGGATCAAACAGGCTTTCTTCCAGTTGCCGGCAAAGTACCGCATGGTAGCCACATTGGCGCTGATCGAAGAGGAACCGTATGACAGGATCGCGGAAGCAATGGGCATCTCCGCGGCTCTCGTCAAGATGCGCGTGTTTCGAGCCGTGCGCATTTTGCGCAAGAAACTCAATTCGCTGGTTGCAGAGGTCGGTGCGAAATGACAAATGAAGAAAACAGCAAAGAAATCAAAGCGCTCCTCAAGGCAGCAATCGACCCCGTGAAGGACCCCGAACTCCGCCGCGATCTCTGGCCGCAAATGCTCCGCAAACTCGAGGAGCAGCCGGCCCTTGTGGTCAGCGTCCCCTGGTTCGATTGGGCGCTCGCTACGATCTTGAGCGCGGCCCTCGTTTTCTTTCCCGGTTCTATCCCGGCGTTGCTGTATCACTTGTGAAGCTGGAGGCCTTATGAAGAAGCACATTTATCTGCGCGCGTACATGGCGGGCATCGTTGTGCCCACCATTTTTCTCCTCGTCGTCGCCACCGTCTTTACCATCGCCCGCTACGTCTACAACATCCCCGTTCCTGTGGAGCGCGTGATCGTGTTCCCCATGGCCGTCGTGCCCAACGCCTGGGGACTCTGGAATGTTCTCTTCATGGCGCTGCGCTCTCGCTTGCAACTCTCCATCGGCCTCCACGGCGCGCTCTTGCCAATCTTGCTCGCTCCGCTCGGTATCGTTGTCGCCAGTCTTCTGCACTTTTCCATTCCCGGCTTTGCCGCGCACGCCTTCCTCATCGCTGCACCCGTCGGACTACTCGTCTACTACTTCGCCTGGAAATACCTGGTCGGCTTCCTCAATCGGGTGCAAGAGATCGCTTGAAGCCTGGAGCACCTGACCTGTCCGCAGGGACAGTGTTTGATTTGCACAAGCCAATACCTTTTCGTGGTTGCCTCGTCTTGCCAAACCCGACTAAAGTGAATCCACACTGCTCCCTCCCACCCGGAGCCGAATCGACTTTTCTGGATCGAATAAGGGAGGAAGTATGTGGACCAAGCAACAAACGCAAACCGAACCACTTGCCATGCCGCCGGCGGCGGGACCCGTATCCGCAGTAACACCATTTAGCGTGCCCTCAGGCTCTCGCTCAAGCAGTCCCGCGGCACGCAGTTCGGCGCGCCTCGGTGCAGGCTTACAGATCAAAGGTCATATCACCGGCACCGAAGACTTGCAGATTGATGGAAAGATCGACGGCCCGATTACCCTGCGCGGCCACCAACTCACGGTAGGTGCGACAGCCCAGCTCAATTCCGAAATTCACGCCAGCGAAGTAATCGTCTATGGCAAGGTAGTCGGCAACGTCCATGCGCGGGACCGCGTTGACGTCAAGACGGACGGCTCGATCGTCGGCGACATTTCCACCGCCCGCATCAGCATCGAAGACGGCGCCCACTTCAAGGGCCGCATCGAAATCGACCCAACCAAGGCCCAAGCTGCTGCGGATTAGTGGAGCGAAAGACGCCCAGGCTTAACTCTGCCGCGGGCGTCTTTCTTCGAACTCCAATTTTTAAGTTCCGGAATACCGCTGCTCCTTCCACGGGTCGCCATAGGCGTGATAGCCGTTGCGCTCCCAGAACCCCAGCCGGTCGTGGTCCAGAAGCATGAACCCGCGCACCCACTTCACACTCTTCCAGCCGTACAGATGCGGCACGATCAGCCTCATGGGGCCGCCGTGATCCGCTGTCAGTGGTTCGCCGTCGTGTTCGAACGCAAAGAGAACGTTTGGACGAAGCAGATCGTCGAGTGGAATGTTGGCTGTATAGCCTTCTTCCGCTAGCACGAGGGCGAACTGCGCCGCCGGTTTTGGCTTCACAAGCTTCATAACATCAGCAAACAGCACACCCTTCCAGCGGTTGTCCAGCCGGCTCCAACGCGTCACGCAATGAAAATCCGACGTCACTTCCGTCTGCGGCAGCGCTCGAAACTCCTCCCACGTCAGCCGCACCGGTTCTTCCACCAGCCCTGAGATTTTGAAGTCCCATTTCCCCGCATCAAATGTCGGTACGCTCCCGTAATGCAGCACCGGCCATTTCAGCGTCAGCGACTGCCCCGGCGGCAGACGCCCCTCCGCCTTCGCTTTCTTCTCCAGCTCTCTCCTGTCCCCGTCGCCAAACAGTGCCATCTTCGTTTCTTCCGTTCCCGGGTGCTATGCAAACACACTTCCGCGCATCGAAATCACCCCCTACTTGGATGTCGCAGAGAAATAGAAGATTCAGCCCGGCTGCGGCAATCAAACCGAGGCTTTAACAAAAATCCGGCTAGCTGATATCGACTTCGAGCCCGCCCACCCAGCCGGCCGCGAGGTTGTAAACCACTGCTCCGATGGCTCCGCCGATGCCACCGATGATGCCGTACAGAATCGGGAAAATAATAATTGCGCTGAGGCCAAACCCAAAACCCAGCACCCGCGCGCCGGGTGTCCCGCCGCCTGCCAAACTTCCCAGGGATCCCGCCACCATGGAAAACAAGGCCATGCAAACCCCGATGATCAGGCCCAGGAACGCGTATACGACAAGTCCGACCTTGAACGCTGATCCCGGCGCGATTCGCTTTACGGTCGCCATCTGAGCCTCCTTTGGCAAATTGGTGGGATGCTAACAGAATGGGCACTGGGACCAAAGCCCTAATTAAATGACCGCGGCCAGTCCCGGGATATGACTTGTGCTTCGCTGTTTTTTGCGTGTGCTATGATTTTCTCTTGTACCTCACGCGCACGTCGAAAGCGAGCACGGCATGACCGCACGAATCCTCGATGGCACCAAAATTCGCGACCAGATCTTCGCTGAGCTGAAAGATGAAGTCCGCCTCCTCACCGCCGCACGCGTTCGCCCCGGCCTCGCCGCGGTCCTCGTCGGCGAAAATCCCGCTTCGCAGCTCTACGTCAAAAGCAAAATCGCCGCCTGCGAAGAGGTCGGCCTCGCCAGCGCTCTCATCACGCCACCGGCCACCGTGACCACTCTCGATCTGCTCGCCGTTGTCGAAGATTTGAATCGCGACAACAATGTCGACGGCATCCTGATTCAGCTTCCGCTTCCTCCGCAGGTGGACACCAAGCGCATCCTCGAAGCCGTTGATCCCGCCAAAGACGTGGACGGCTTCCATCCCGTCAATCTCGGCCGCCTCGTCAGCGGGCGTCCCGGCCTGGTCGCCTGCACTCCCGCCGGCTGCATGGAAATTCTCCGCCGCAACGAAATTCAGATCGCAGGCGCCAACGCCGTCGTACTCGGCCGCAGCGACATTGTCGGCAAACCCATGGCCCTTCTCCTCATGCACGCCAACGCCACCGTCACAATCTGCCATTCCAAAACGCGCGATCTGCCCGACGTCCTCCGCCGCGCCGATATCATCGTCGCGGCCATGGGCAAAGCCGGCTTCGTGCAAGCCGACTGGATCAAGCCCGCCACTGCGGGCAGGCCCGGCGCCACGGTCATCGACGTTGGCACCAACCGCGTTACCGATCCCAAAGAAGCCGAGCGCCTTTTTCAAAATTTTCCCGACCGCCTCGAAAAATTCCGCGCCAAAGGCAGCGCTCTCGTCGGCGACGTCCATCCCGGCGCCATCCACACTGCCGGAGCGCTCACACCTGTCCCCGGCGGCGTCGGCCCCATGACCATCACCATGCTCATGAGCAACACTGTCAAAGCCGCGCGCCTCCGCCGCGCATCACCAAAATTCTCCGCCACGCAATCGACCACCGCAGCGCGGTAATCGAAAAAAATGCTCCGACTCGGCCTCACCGGCGGCATCGCCAGCGGCAAAAGCGCCGTCGCCGCCATGCTCCGTGAACTCGGCTTTTTCGTCCTCGACGCCGACTCCCTGGCCCACAAGCTCATCGAGCCCAGCCAGCCGGCCTATGACGAAGTCCTCCACGAATTCGGACAGTCTGTGCTCGCCCCGGATGCCCGCGTCGACCGTGCAAAGCTCAGCGCCATCGTGTTTAACGACCGCTCCAGGCTCGACCGCCTCAACGCCATCATCCATCCTCGCGTCGCCGCGGTCGTCTTCCGTCAATTCGACGATTGGCAGCGCGCCGGCACGCGCGACGCCGCCTTCGTCGAAGCCGCCCTGCTGATCGAATCCGGCATTCACAAAAATTTGGATGGCTTGGTCGTCGCCTGGTGCGAGCCTCAACAACAACTCGAGCGCCTCCTCGCGCGCGGCCTCAGCGAAGCCGAAGCCCGCCGCCGCATCGCCGCTCAGCTTCCAGTCGACGAAAAACTCCGCCTCGCCACCGAAAAGATCGACTGTTCCGGCTCTCTCGAGGAAACCCGCCGCCAAGTCGAAGCTCTCGCCGCCAAGCTCCGCCGCGGTCGGCCGGCGCGGTGACCCGTTTCGAAATTTTCCTTATACTATTGACATCGAGTGGATCACAAGGAAGGGACGACACCCATGACCGCAGTAAACACCTCCCACCGCGCGCGCATCATTCTTGCCGCGCTGGTGCTCATCCTCGGCGCCTACTGGGCCGGCTCGCGATTCGGCTCCCGCCAGCCCACCAACGTCGAAGCCGTGCCTCTAGGCAGTTCGAACTCTCCCACCGCAATCTCGCAGCGCGATGCCACCCTGACCAACGATGAATCCATCAACGTGCGCATCTACCGGCAAGCATCCCCAGCCGTCGCCAATATTCTCACCAAGGCGACCGAATATGATTTCTTCATGGACCCTGTCCCCGTCGAAGGCGCCGGCTCCGGCTTCGTGATTGATTCCCGCGGCTACATCCTCACCAACTATCACGTCGTCGAAGGCGCTCAGTCCATCGAAGTTGTGCTCGGCGATCAAACCCACTACCCTGCAAAATTCATCGGCGCCGACCAGCGCAATGATGTCGCGCTCTTGAAAATCGACCCCAAGGAAAAACATCTCATCGCGCTGCCGCTGGGAGATTCCGGCACGCTTCAAGTGGGCCAAAAAGTTCTCGCTATCGGCAATCCCTTCGGCTTCCAGTCCACGCTCACCACCGGAGTAGTCAGCGCGCTCGGACGCACCGTGCAAACCAGCCAGACCACTTTCATTGACGAAGCGATTCAGACCGACGCCGCCATCAACCGCGGCAATTCCGGCGGCCCACTCATCAATTCGCGCGGCGAAGTCATTGGCATCAACTCCGCGATCTACACGCCCAGCGGCACCACCGCAGGCATCGGCTTCGCCATTCCCGTCAACACGGCAAAAAATATTGCCAGCGACCTCATCACGGATGGCCGCGTTCACCGCGCCTTTCTCGGCGTCGAAACGTTGCCCGTAGGCGGCTGGCTTGGCGAAGCGCTGGATCTGCCCGTGAAGGAAGGCCTGCTCGTGGAAAGGGCCACCAAGGGTGGTCCGGCCGCCGCCGCAGGCATTCAAGGTGGCAACCGTATCGCCGAAGCAGGCATGCGCAAAATCGCCATCGGCGGTGACGTCATCGTCGCCATCGACAGCCAGAAAGTCGCCAGCCAGCTCGACGTCAACCTGGCCCTCAATCACAAGCGCCCCGGCGACAACATAACCGTCACGCTCTATCGCGGCGGCAAAAAAATGGACCTTCCCGTCAAGCTCGGCGAACGCACCGGTAACTAAAGCCATGCCTGCGTAGGGGCACGATATATCGTGCCCCTACGGTCGATCATCTCAACTCACTGATCGAATTCGGCGCGATGCTTCTCGCGCTCTGCTTCGCTCAGCGAATACCAGCTCTCCGCAATATCCCGCACCCGTTCCAACTTCCGCTGCATTTCCGCGTGCTTCGCCTCCATCACTTCAGCATTTGCATCGGCCGGAACATAAATCGGCGGCGCAAACAGAATAACCGTTCGCGAAAAAGGTCTCGGCATCAAAAAATGGTCCCACGTTTTCTCAAAGGTCTTCCCGCGTTCCACCCCAATGTGAAAAACCATGATCGGGCATCCTGTTTTCCGCGCCAGCATCACCGGCCCTGGTTTCGCCACGTACCGCGGCCCGCGTGGCCCGTCGATCGTGAACGCGCAATCCACTCCCTCTTCCAGCCGCCGCGCCATCACCGCCAGTCCGCGCAGCCCTCCGCGCGACGAACTGCCTTGCGCCGTGCCAAATCCCAGCCACTCGATCACTTTGCGCGTCCACTGCCCGTCGAACGCCGTCGTGTTCATCACCACCACGCCCTGATTTCGGTGCCACCACACTATAGGAATAATGATCCGGTGCCAGAACGCCCAGATGCACCTCTTGCCCGACGCATGCACGCGCTCCGCGTGCTGCCAACCCAGCACTTCGTACCGCAGCGTCGGCCCCAGTGTGCGAATCACGCTGTACACCGCCGCCGCGATGATCGGAATCTGCACGCGCCGCGACCACGGCAAATCCGGCAGCCGCGTGTCGTAGTGCACGTTCACTGCGTCCTGCTCGGATTTCTTCGTGGCCTCCACGGCTGCGTCTGGTGTCGTCATCATCCTATGCGTGCGGCTGCACAGCCGCCGACGTATAGTATAGGCGAGACTTTCAGCCTTCGTGGCTGGTAGGTTCACCGAGTGACGGTCTTCTCCAATCCGAGCTCACGCCTGCGCAGCCCCGCGTTCCCAATAGCCTGCTTGGCTATTCTCTGCGCAGCGCTGATCACCGCAGCCGCTGCGCACACCGATGAACCGCCGCCCGACTCCGTGGGCGTCATCGACGGCGAATCCATCAGCGTCACCGGACCCATGAGTGTCGAAGTCGTCCACGGCCAGTCGAAAACACTCCTCCGTAGCGGTAGTGATGTGCGCGTCAAATCTGGCGCCGCCCGCATCGATCTTGTCGAGGGCGGCCAGATCAGCATTTGCGGTCCCGCGCATCTCTCCGTCCTAAAGTCCGGCGGTTCGCTGACCATCGCCCTTGATACCGGAACGATTCACGTGCACATCGAGCGAGATCTCCCTCTGAACATTTACACTCCCCAGATCCAGGCGCAGACCGTCCCCATCGGCGACGCGCCGCGAGATGTCCTCGTCGGCTTCGACGCCGCTGGCGCCATGTGCATCCGCGCGAATCGTGGCGCCGTCCGTCTGGAGCAGCAGTTGACCGGCCAGAGCGTCCTCATCCCGCAAGCTGGCGACGTTCTCCTCCTCAACGGCCAGCTTGACGGCCTCCGCACAAGCGCTGGCCTCTGCGCCTGCGATCTACAAGCCGCCGAGGCAACTCCCCCGCCTCAGCCCGAAGTCAGCCAACTCGCCACCGCCGACGAAACGCGCCAAAAAGCCCCCGAAGCAAAGCCAAACACGCAGCCTGCGGCCCCCGACCCACCTCCCGCCAAGGAAGAGCCCATCTATCAAGTCTTTATGCCGCCGCTGATCTACGACGCCAACGCCAAAGTCCAGCCCGAGATCGATCCGCAGATGATCGTTCTGGTGCGCCGCGTGCGTGTCCGTCCCACGTTAATATTCCAGGGCCGCGTCGTAGGAGTAGCCGTCGCCGCCGTCACGCCGGCGCCGACACCTGCCCCGGCCGCTGCCGCGAATGCTGCGAAGCCGGCCGCCCCGGCCAGCGATTCCTTCGTCAATCGCGTCCGTAACTTCGTCCGTAAACTATGGTCTAGCAGTTCCTGAGCGGAGATCTCGGCAAGATTGCGTGATTTTCATCGCACGGTGAAGAAATGGCGGCGGGATTAGCCTTGAGAATGCGCACTATCTTAGTGAACGATTCAGACTGATTCGCTGTTCTCACAAGGGCCTTCGAGGAGCCACTAAGCCCGGCAAAACCGTTCTGGTTAGCACAATCTTGCCGGGCAGGGGCGCAGCATGCTGCGCCCCTACATGCCTTCGTAGTTGGGGCCGCCGCCGCCTTCGGGAACGACCCAATCAATAATTTGGTAGGGATCGGCAATATCACACGTCTTGCAATGCACGCAATTCGCGGCGTTGATCTTCAGCTTCAAGCCGCCATTCGTCTCCTTGGCCATCTCGTACACCGCAGCCGGACAAAAATACTGGCAGGGATTCCCGTATTCCTCGACGCACTTTGTTGCACAAATATTCGTGTCCGCCACGCGAAGATGGCACGGCTGATCTTCCTCATGCCGCGTCCCGGAGTGATACACGTCCGTTAGGCGGTCGAACGTCAGTTTGCCATCGCCCTTGAATCTTTC
>Ga0209488_10003580_pt1 | contig 12412 bp, 15 predicted proteins | sample Rivendell_Oct201_8_FD_188349 | JGI IMG/M metagenome (GOLD analysis project Ga0209488, IMG submission 188349) | Vadose zone soil microbial communities from the Eel River Critical Zone Observatory, Northern California, USA -... | ecosystem: Environmental > Terrestrial > Soil > Vadose zone >...
CTGTGCGTCTTGCCCTGCGACGAGTCACCGTTCGAAGCGGACGTTGACGCGGGCGCGCCGCGGCTCCGCGTTGTAGAACGACCCGAAGTACGGCGAGCCGGTGTTGTTCTGCACCTCGTCGGGCAGAAATGCGCCCACGACATTCCCCACCCGGACGCCAATCCACGGCTGAAACCTGAAAATCTTGAACCGCCGCTCGACGCCGAGCTCGAGCCGCGCGTACGTCGGAAACCGCGAGTCATTCCTCGGCGGGATGAAGTCGAGCATCTCGTTCACAATCGAATACGGCACGCCAGTGTGCCAGTCGAAGATTCCGAGCAGCAGCCACTTCGGCCGGGGCATCACGCGGCCGCGAACGAGCAGCCGATGCGGGATGTCGGTCTCGAGCCGCGTGTACGCGTTCTCGCCGACGATCGGCGACAGCACGGTGTCAAAGAACGTCGTCAGCGCGTTGAGATCCCCTTCAGATCGCGACCGTGTGTACGTCGCTTCGACATCGACGATGGCGCCGCGGGTGTAGTGCGCGCGCAGCTCGACGTCGCGATAGCTCGACCGGCCGTCGCTCGTCAGGCGGCGCTCGATCCCCAGCGGCGTCGTGACCGGCGACACGATCAGCTCGTGACGCCCTTCTCTGCCGAGGGCGCCGATGTGAAACGCCCAGCGCTCGTTCCACCGGTAGTCGAACGCCGCATCCCACGTGCGGCTCGCCGCCGTGTCGAGATCCGGCGCGACCGTGTGCGTGACAGCGGCGGCTGGGGCGATCGGCGTCACGCCATCCACGGCGAAGCGCGTCTCGATCGCGCTCTCGAAGCTCGGGAACACGCCGGCCATAGACGAAGTCCGCTCGACAAACCGGCCCCAGCCGCCGCGCAGCACGGCCGTGCCCGAGTCGTTCAGCAGCACGGCGCTGCCGATACGCGGCGAGACGTTGACGCGCCCGAGCACGCCGTCGCGATCGACACGGATGCCGTATTCAATGTGCCACCGCGCGGTCGGCTGAAGGCGATCCTGCGCAAACAGGCCAACCTCAGTGCCCGACATCGACTGGACGCTTGCACCGGAAAAATCGAGACTCCGGGCGAGCGTGGCGTCGGCGCGCTCGACCAGCAGCGACTGGCTGTTGCTGGTGCCGTCGTACCGCGTGTGCAGGAGATCGACGCCTGCCTTTATGACATGTGAGCCGCCGACGCCGTTCCTGTGCGCCGTCACGGCATGGACGACCTGATACGACCGCGTCTCCCGATGCGTGCGGTTGAAGTAGTTGCCCAGCGTGACGTCGGGCTGCGCCTCCATCGGCTGCGTCCCCTGCGGGACGACGTTGGTCCGCGAGTCGTACCACTGGAACGTCGTCTCGCTCACCGTGCTGTTGGTCCACAGCGCGCGCTCGGTCACCGCCACCTGTTTGCCGAAGATGTCGAAGTTGACCGACGCGTCCGGCGGCACGAAGCTGCTGACGTTGCCAAACTCGGTCGCCGTCGGAAACAGACCGACGGTCGCGACCAGCAGATGTCGCGGCGTGACGTTGGCGTCAACGCGCGTGAACGTGCTGAGCGCTTTGATCACGCGCTGATCGGTTTCGGGCCGGCTGGCCAGATCGCCGATGCTGTATCGCGCCTGCGCCGTCTGCTCCAGGAAGATCCGGTTCGCGACGATCGGACCGCCGATCTCGACGCGCGGGTTGTACGCGTCGATGCGCAGGCCGCCGCTGCTGGTGCTCCGCAGGCTCGGCCCGAATCGGTTCGCGTGAAACTTCCACTGGTCGCCGGCCCGCCGCGACTCGATGACGACAAGTCCCGACGCGAACCGTCCGTACTCCACGGCATACGGATTCGGCAGCACCGTCACCGACCCGATCGCATCGTCCGGCAGGACGACGCGAGCTTCGCCCGAGGCGGGATCGACGAGCGTCGCCGTTCCGAGTTGAATGCCCGCCTGCCCGGCGCGGCCGCCCTTGATGCTCACGCCTCCGGGCGTCGGCATCACAGTTGAGAGCATCCGGACGGCGCCGGCAAATCCGGCGCCCGGCACAAACTGATCGAGCTCGTGGCTGGCGATCGCCTCGACCGGCGCCAGGGTCTGGCTCTTGGCCACATCGAGGGGTGTGGCCACGACGTCTACGGTTGAGGTGAATGCGGGCGGCTGCGGGTCCGGCGGGGGTGGGGCGGGCGGCGTCTGGGCCCTCGCGTAGGGCGCTATTAGTACAAGGAGGGCCGCGCATCGCCAACCCATTTGACCCTGATGCTACAGCAGATAGGCAACTTAAGACCCGCGCCGCTCGTCCAAACGACCGGACAAACTGCAGAGGAGCTCCAATGACTGCCCGCACAGCCGGAATCGCTTTCGCCCTGATGCTCGGCGCGACGTCGCTCTACGCCGCCGAGACCAGGAACTTCGACAGGACGCTTCCGCTCAGTGCCTCCGGGACCGTCGAGATCGACGCCCACAACGGCACCATCCAGCTCCGCACCTGGGATCGCCCCGACGTCGAGGTGCACGTGCGGATCGAGGCCGGGGGCGATTCGCCGGCGGCCCGCAGCCGCTTGCGCGAGTCGACCGTGGACATCGACGGCTCGTCCAATCTCGTCTCGATCAAGTGGAGGAACGACTGGTCGGGCCCGTGGTCATGGTCATGGTTTGGCTGGGACATCGCCCCTGAAGTGACGTACTCCATCACGGCGCCACGCACGGCCAGCGTCAGGATTCGCAACCACAACGCTAAAGTCGAAATCCGCGACCTGAGCGGCCCGCTCGATCTCGCGACCCACAACGGCTACTCGCACATCGAGTTCGCCTCATTCACGCACGCCAGCCGCATCACCAGTCACAACGGCGGCGCGGAACTCGTCCTTCCGGCGTCGAGCAAACTCGAGATCCGCTCCACCGGCCACCGCATGCACTTGCAGTCTGACTTTCCGGTGACGATGCAGGCGTCCGACTTTGGACGTCACCGCTTTGACGGCAAGGTCAGCGGAGGCGGGCCCGAGCTGCGGATCGAGTCGCACAACGGCAGTTTCCGGCTCCGCTCGAAATAGTTTGCTAGAGTAGCCCTTGCCATGAACAAGGGCTGGCTCCTGGCAATCGCAATCGGCGCGGCACAGACGTCTCCCACCTTCGACGTCGCGGCCATCAAGCAGAACAAGTCGGGCGAAAACGGCGGCCGGCTCGGCGGACCGCCGACCCGGTTCACGGCGACCAACATTCCGGCGATGCAGCTCGTGCTCTTCTCCTACAACGTGCAGGGATTTCAGGTCGAGGGCGCCCCAGACTGGCTCAAGAACGATCGCTGGGACATCAACGCCAAGTCGGACAAGGATTTCCCTCCGGTCAACCTCGGCAGCCCCGATCCGCGGCGCGACATGCTGCGCGCGCTCCTCGTGGACCGGATGAAGCTGAAGGCGCACATCGAGAAGAAGGATCGTCCCCTCTACCAGCTCGTGAGCGTGCGGCCGGACAAGTCGCTCGGCCCGCAGCTCAAGCCCTCCACGGTTGACTGCATCGCCGTCGGCGAGGCGGCGCGTCGGGGCGGCGGAGCGGCCGCAGTCCCACGCACAGCCGACGGCAGCTTCGACTGCGGCCTGAGCGCGCCTCCGGGGCGCATCTCGATCGGCACCCAGGCCATGCCGCAGATCGCCATGATGCTGTCATCAACGCTGCAGCGCTTCGTCGTCGATCGCACGGGCATCACGGGCAACTACAGCGGCACGGTGACGTACACGCCCGAGACGACTCCGGGAGGCGGGGGCCCAGACGTGCCTGCCCCGGATCCGAACGGCGCGTCGCTCTTCACGGCGCTCCAGGAACAGTTCGGCCTGAAGCTCGAGTCGTCCCGCGGACAGGTGGACATCCTCGTAATCGATCACATCGAGCGGCCGACTGAAGACTGACGACTGACTGGAGACCGGAGACTGATGACTGCAGGGGACATCTTCCTCGACCGCGCCCGCTATTTTCTCGGCACCGAGTATCGGACGATGACGCGGCTGGCGGTCGAGGCCTTGTCCGCGGACGGCGTGTGGTGGCGGGCGAACGATCAGTCGAACAGCGTCGGCAACCTGCTGCTCCATCTCAACGGCAACGTCCGCCAGTGGATGCTCGGCGGCGTCGGACAGCAGGCCACCGAGCGCCATCGCGCCGCCGAGTTCGCGGCGCGCACCGGTCCGCCCGCCGCGCCGCTGCTGGCCGATCTCAATCGCACGCTCGACGAGGTTGACCTTGTCCTTGCGGCGCTGACTCCGGCAAGCCTGGACGAGCCGCGCACGATTCAAGGCCGCGAGACCACGGTCCTCGCCGCGACTTTCCACGTCGTCGAGCACTTCTCGCAGCATCTCGGGCAGATTATTTTGATCGCGAAGCTGCGCGCGCCTGGCGCGATTAACTTCTACGAAGACGCCGGCGGTCTCGCGGAGCCGGTCTGGCAGGAACACATCAAGGCGTGAAAGCGCGTAACTTCGCCGGCGCGATTGCCGTGGTCATCGCCCTGGCCCTGCCGCTCGTCGTCCCCCGCATCGCTCGCATCGACACGTGGAAGATCGTGCTCGGCATCGCCGGGCTGACCCTGTTCGTGCGCGCCGGGATGAGCCGCGACTGAAAACGTTTGACACGTCCGGATATGATTAGCTAATGTGCTAATCATGCAATCGCGACGTTCCCCCGCGCCCGCCGCCTACCGGGCGCTCGCCGACGACACCCGGCGCCAGATTCTCGAGTACCTGCGCGGCGGTCCGCGCACGTCCGGGGAAATCGCCGATCAGTTTCATTCGAGCTGGCCCACGATCTCCCGCCATCTGGCTGTTTTGCGATCGGGTGGTCTGGTCACTGCTGAACGGCGCGGCCAGGCGATCTACTACGAGCTCAACACGTCGGTCTTCGAGGATCTCGTCCAGCACCTGATGGGATGGATGAAGCCCGCGAAACGGCAAACGGTGTCCAAGGCGGTATCGAAACCGCGACCGCAGGAGGCGTGACATGACGGCAAAGCGGAACACCCGGATCGGGCCCATTGTGGTCATCGTGCTCGGGTTCCTCGTCGGCATCGCGGCCTATCCCAACATTCCCGGCAACGCCATCGACGAGATCCGTGGCATCCGCGCCCAGATCGCGTTCGGGCTTCCGATCACCATCCTTCTAATCCACCTGATCTTCCGCAGCCTCTGGCGGCACGATCGCATCCGCACCGGCAACGGCGCCTTCGAGGCGACGTATCACGCCATCGTCTTCAGGACGATGCTGTTCGTGTTTGCGATGAATGCGCTGCTGATGCTCGCGTTGACGGATGTGATGGACAACTTCGGCAGCCATACATGGGGCAAGCGCGTCGTCGTCGTCATGCTCGGCGTCACGCTGATGGCGATCGGCAATCTCCTGCCCCGCACGCGGCCGAACATCGCCTTCGGCGTGCGGACGGCGCGCACCCTCTCGAACATCCAGCTGTGGCAGCAGGTGCATCGCGTCGGTGGCTACACGACCGTGGGGCTCGGGGCCATCATCCTCGTGGCGGGGCTCGTCATCACGAACAGCACGGCGGCCGGATTCGTCCTGCTCGCCGCCGCCGTCGCCGCAGGGATCGTGTTCGTGTCGTATCGCAAGTACGCGCATGCCTGACTCCGAGCGCTAGCGATGCTCGAAGCCCGGAGTCTCACGAAGCGCTACGGCGGCCTGCTCGCGGTGGACAAGGTCAGCTTCTCCGTCCATCGCGGCGAGGTGCTCGGGTATCTTGGCCCGAACGGATCCGGCAAGAGCACGACGGTGAATATGATCGTTGGCCTCCTAGAGCCGGGCTCCGGCGACATCTATCTCGACGGCCAGCGGCAGTCGGACGACCCGATCGCGTATAAGCGGAGCGTCGGCTACGTGCCGGAAGAGCCGTATCTCTACACGCATCTCACCGCCACCGAGTATCTGACGCTCGTCGGCCGGCTGCGCGACATCCCGCAGGCGACTCTCGAGCGGAAGACCGTGGAGCTGCTTCGCCTGTTTCTGCTCTACGACAGCCGCTACAGCACGATGGCGGCGTTCTCGAAAGGGATGCGCCAGCGCGTCCTGCTCGCCGCCGCTCTCCTGCACAACCCCGATTTGCTCGTGCTCGACGAGCCGTTCTCCGGCCTCGACGTCAACGCGGCGCTGCTCTTCCAGTCGCTCATCGGGATGTTCGCGGCCGAAGGCCGCATGATCCTCTTCAGCACGCACCGCTTCGACATCGTCGAGAAGCTCTGCTCGCGGGTCGTCATCCTCTCGAAAGGCAAGGTCGTCGCCGAGCGAGCCATCGCGGACACGCGCGCCGCCGACTCCGCGTCGCTCGAACAGCTGTTCGTCAAGGTGACCGATCAGCAGGACTTCGCGCCGGTGGCCCGCGAGATCCTCGACGTAATGCGCAACGCATGACGGCTTACATCACACCTGCCTGGCGCGACCGGCCCGCGGCGCTGCTCACGCGCCACTTCTTCCTCGGCCTGTTCGACTTCGGCGTCCTCACGCAGGAAGGCTCGGATGCGTTCATCCGTGTGCTCATCGGCCTGTTTTCGCTGCTGCTGTCGCTCGGATTCCTGCTCGTGCGGATGTACTTGAAGAAGTACGGCGCACTGTTCATGGCGGCAACCGGGATCCCCTACGTCCAGGCGATGCACGCGGACATGGCGCTCGCCATCGGTCTGCCGATGTGGATCGTGGCGTTCGTGACCGTACTCGTCAGCCAGTCGCTGTTTCCAGACGAAACAGACTTCCGCGTCCTGACGCCGCTGCCGCTCGTCCGGCCGGTCGTCTTCGGCGCCAAGCTCGCGGCGCTCGCGCTCTTCGCCGGCCTGTTTACGGTCACGACGCACCTCGCCGTGACGCCGCTCATCGGGCTGATCTCGGCGGGACGCTGGGCGGTGGCCGCGCTGCCGTTGTCGGTTCTGGCGTTCTGGGCGGCCGGCTTTGGCGCGTCGATCTTTTCGCTGCTGGCCGTCGTCGCGGTCAACGGCCTGCTGATCGTCTTCCTGCCTCGCGGGTACGTTCATGGCGCGACTGCCGTGACACGAAGCGCGATGATCGGGGCGTTGATGCTGGCCCTGCCGGGCGTGATGGCGCTGCCGGCCCAGGGCGTGCGGCTGGCCGCGCATTCCCCGCTCATGCTGCTCGTGCCGCCCGCCTGGTTCCTCGGCGTCGAGCGCGTGCTGCTCGGCCGGGCAGACGCCTACTTCACCCAGCTGGCAGAAATCGCAGCCACCGCGTTCGGATGCGTCGCGCTTATCGCCGCCGGCACGTACGCGATCCTGTACCGGCGATTCGATCGCGTCATGCTGCGGTCGTTCACTGTGTCGAGGCGAGGCGCGCGCGATTTCACGGCGGCAACGCTACGCCGCAGCGCGCTCCATCAAGGCGTCCTGGTCGGCGTGTCGGCGTGCGCTGTTGCCGTCGCCGGCAACTTCCTGGTCCGCGGAGGACTGGAGCGCGAGACCGCCGCAGGGATTCCGTTCGTCCTGATCTTTGTCCTCGGCTTCGCGGCCAGAAGCGCGCTGGTGCTGCCGGTTGAACCGAAGGCCAACTGGATCTTCCGCATGACCGAGCACCGCGCCTCACGAGCCGGACAACTGCGGCCGGCCGAGCGCGTCATCACCAAGTTCGCCGTGGCGCTTCCGGTGGCGCTGACGTTGCCGCTTCAGTGGTTTGTCGCCGGTCCGCGCGCGCTCGTCTCGGCGGCGATCACTGCGGCGTTCGGGCTGCTGTGGGCGGAGATTCTCCTCCACGACTGGCGCCGGATTCCGTTCACCTGCTCGTACATGCCGGGCAAGACGACCATCGCGCAGACAGTGGCCGCAGGTCTCGGCATCCTGCTGACATTTGGCACCATCATCGGCGCCATCGAGAGCACCAGCCTGCGCGCGGCTTCGCCCGCCCCGGGCCTGACGATCGCCGCCGTGCTGGCGTCCGCCGGCCTGCTGACTCGCCGCCGCCGCCGCGCACTCTGGCCGGACACGCCGCTCATGTTCACCGACGAACTGCCAACCGACGTCAACACGTTCACGCTGAGAACCTAGAACCCGGGCCCCGAGTCCCGAGCCCCGAGTCCCGAGCCCCGAGCCTCGAGCCTCGAGCCTCGAGCCTTGACGTAACTCTCCAGTCGATATATCGTCTGTCGATATATGACGCCGACGCGCGCCGAATTCCACGTCCTCCTCGCCTTGCTCGAAGGCCCGAGGCACGGGTACGGCCTGATGCAGGACGTCGAGGATCATTCCGGGGGCGACATCAAGATTGGCCCAGGCACGCTCTACACGGCCATCAAGCGGCTGCGCGCGAGCGGGCTCATCAGCGAGACCGACGCGGACGGCGACCGCCGCCGCTGCTACAAGCTCACGAAGAAAGGCACCGCCGTCGCCAAGGAAGAAGCCGAGCGTATGAACCAACTCGTGCGCCTCGCCCGGAAACGCGGACTGCTCCCCTCCGCGTCATGACGGCCGGGCGCCTCTTCACCGTGCTGCTGCGGCTGTATCCGGAACCGTTCCGGGAGGAATACGGAGGCGAGATGCTTGCGGATTTCACCGACCTGCACCGGGCGCGCCGTCTGCCGCCACTGGCGTTCTGGCGATTCGTGATCGGCGACGTCGTCGCGTCGGCCGGACGCGAGCACGTGCTCGCCTTTCGCGAAGGACGCCGCCGCGACCTCGTCCGCTGGCTCGCCGTCTGCCTGATCGGGATCGCCGTCACCGGCACCGTCGCCACGCTGTTCAACTGGGCGTACGAATACTTCTATCATCCGTTTCTCGAAGGCATGACCGCGCCGGCTTACAGCGCCGGGTTCGGCGCCTGCCTCGGCGCCGGTCTCGGCCTGACCCAGAGCGTCGCGCTCCGCTATCGGCTGAAACGCGCGATCGCGTGGACGCTCGCCAGCGCCGCCGGCAGCGCCGCGGGCCTCTACCTGATCGGATCGCTCGACGCCGTGGGCCAGCCGCTTGCACCGCTTGCCTCCGGCGTCGCCCTCGGCAGCATCGTCGCCCTGAGCCAGTGGATGTTCGTCCGCACAGGTTCGCGCTGCGACGGCCGATCGGCCACTGCCACTGTCATCGCGCTCGCCTTCACGGCCGTCACGTTCAGCGCGGCGATTCACAGCACTTTCCAGGGCGTGAACCCGCTGGTGATCGATCCGCTCGTTCGGCCTCTGATCTACCGGTCCGCGATTGCGATCGTCCTCGTGGCGCTCGTGCAGCCGGCGACCTGGCTTGCCATCGCCGTCGCCTTCGTCGCTATGACCGTCTCTGTGTGGATTGTCGGCTCGCTCGCTCCCGTCGCCGAAGGGCGCCATGCTCATTAAACAGCCGGCGGACATTCCCTCGTCGGACATCACGCCGCACTCGACCTACATGCGCCGCCGCGACTTCCTCGCGGCCCTCGTCACGCTCCCGATCGCGGGGAAGATGGTGACGACGACGGATGGGCAGACGACGAAGGATGCCGTCACGAGCTACACGAACTACTACGAGTTTGGATCGAGCAAGGGCGACGCGAGCAGAAACGGCAGCGCGTTCAAAGCATCGCCGTGGAGCGTGACGATCGACGGCCTGTGCGCGAAGCCGGGGACGCTGACCCTCGAGGACCTGCTCAAGCCGCACCCGCTCGAGGAGCGCGTCTATCGCCACCGGTGCGTCGAAGGCTGGTCGATGGTGATTCCGTGGGACGGCTTTCCGTTGGCGAGTCTCATCAAGCGCTTCGAGCCGTCGGCAAAAGCGAAGTTCGTCGAGTTCACCACAGTGAACCGTCCGGAGCAGATGCCGGGCATCCGCCGGCGCGTGCTGCCGTTCCCGTACGTCGAAGGCCTGAGGATGGACGAGGCGATGCATCCGCTGACGATTCTCGCGACCGGGCTTTACGGCGAGTCGCTGCTGACGCAGAACGGCGCGCCGCTGCGGCTCGTGGTGCCGTGGAAGTACGGCTTCAAGAGCGCGAAGGCGATCGTGAAGATCCGCTTCGTCGAGAAGCAGCCGCTCAACACGTGGCAGGACGCCAACGCCGAGTACTACGGCTTCTACGCCAACGTGAATCCCGACGTCCCGACGCCGGCGTACAGCCAGGCGACCGAGCGCCGCATCGGCGACTTCTTCCAACGCCGGACGCTGCCGTTCAACGGATACGCCGATCAGGTAGCATCGATGTATGCGGGGATGGACCCGAAGAAATTGTTCTAATCGGCGCGTGCGTGATTTGGTGATGGCCGTGGCCATCCTCAGCGCGGCGCCTGCGTTTGCCAAACCGGAATATACGAGAAAGACGACGAAGGGCTGTCCGTACTGCCACCAGCCGCCCGGCTACAACCTCAACGACGCCGGCAAGTACTACGCCGACCACGGCTATTCCTTGAAGGGCTACAAGCCGAAACCGAAGCCTTCGCACTAACGTACGTACGAGCCACAGAGGCACAGAGAAAAACAGAAACGAGGGGCACGGAGATCCGTACTTTATGATTCTCTGTGTCCCTCGACTTTCGATTCGGTCACATCCTCAGTGCCTCTGTGGCTCGTACGTCTATGGATCCGTGTAGTCCTTCCGGACCGTTCCCATCCGCTTCGCAACTTCCAATAACGCCGGATAGAACTGGACGAAGGTACGCTCGACCGCGGTGTGCGCGGTGTGGCAGTCGATGCAGCGCTGGGCCGTGTCGCCGGCAAGCGGCGCGACCGACTTCTCGGCCCCGCGGAACAGAAAGTACGCCCAGCCGTCGGGAAAGCGCGAGTCCTTCACGTTGACTTCGACTCTGAGGAGTCCGGTTTGAAACTGTCCTTCGCGATTGGCGACGGCTTCTTTGCCGACGCCGCGGAACTCGAGGACGTAGGCCGTCTTGTCCGGCCACTTCCCGGTCTGCATGAAGCTGCGATACGACGAGGGGTTGACGAAGACGCTGTGGAACTCCGCCGGTCCGGCGGCCTGGCCGGGCGCGGGATAGCTGAGGCCGACGCTCGAGCCGACAAAGATCCACTCGCGGTAGTTGTCTGGCCGGATCAAGTTGTTCGTGCGGGCGACATACTGCGGGCCATCATTCGCCGCGGCCGGCGCCTGGGCCGACAGCGCGATCGCCCAGCTGGCGGCGAGCGCGACGCCGGCTCCGCAGATGTAGCGCAGGCCTTCAGGCCTGCTAATTCTTCGGACCATGCGCGTACTCCCAATGATCGGCGGCCCGTTTGACGACAAGCGGAACGTCTTCCGCCAGCAGATACCGATCCTTCGCGAGCGCGTCGGCGGCCCTGGCGATCTTGTCCAGGTATTGCTCCTTGGACGAGTACCGCTCGCTGATGGACGCGCGCGGATCTTTCGCGCCCTCGCGATCGGCCTTCGTCTGCGCCAGCGGAATGTACGACCCGAGCAACGACACCAGCTGCTCGGTGCCGCCGATCTTCTCGCTCCGGAAATTCCAGCCGGTGTAGGTCGCGAGCGGCACGCTGACTTCCGGCAGACGGATACCCGCGCGCTCGTTGCCGTCGGCATCGACCTGCGGCACGAGGAACGGCAGCGGCGCCAGCGCGCCGGCGCTGTGCGGCTCCATCTCGGTTGACGACCGCAGGCCCGCGGTTAACGTTCGCGGCGACTGCACGCCGGGAATCGACGGGAACGCGACGGCCATCGACTTGACGAGTGTCCCGTTCGACATCTGCGGATACTGACTCGCGGGCGGCTGCGTCCCATCGGTCACCCACTTCGTCATCGAGACGACCAGCGCGCGCATGTTCCACCAGTAGTCGGTGGGATTGCCCTTCTGCTGGCCCTGCCCGGCAGGGGGCGGGAACGCCGCCGGTCCGTGCTGGTTGCCGGCAAAGAAGTACGTCCGCACGTTGTCCGGCAGCGTGATGTCCTTCTTGCCGTCGGCGGTCGTGTGAATGAGCGCCGCCGACCGTCCGCCTCCCCAGTACTCGACGCCGGTGTTCGTGTAGAAGATCTTCGGCTGATTCCCCTTCGCGCGCGGGTTGTCGAGCAAGCCTTCGGTGACGCCGCTGACCGGATCCTTCTGCGCCGCGTCGGCAGGGCCGGCGGCGGTCAGCGCGTTCGTTCGCGCGTTCATCACTGCGGTCAGCGTGTCGCCCTCGAAGTCCATCGCCCCGCGGACCGCGTTCACCAGAGTCGGAATCAGGTCGTGACGGCGTTTGAGCTGGACGTCGATCTGGCGCCAGCCGTTGAGCGCTTGGTTGCGCATCGAGACGAGCCGCTTGTAGCTCGACGCCGCCCACAGGGCCGGGATCATCCATCGCGACCTCAAACCCTCCAACATCAAGATCACGCCCGATGGGGTGGTCAAGGTGCTCGACTTCGGTCTCGCAAAAGCCCTCGCGGCCGAAGGGTCCGGTCCGGATCTGTCGAAGTCCCCGACCCTGACGGCGGGCGGGACGATTGCAGGCGTGATTCTCGGAACCGCCGCGTACATGAGCCCGGAGCAAGCGCGAGGTCAGTC
>Ga0209488_10003581_pt1 | contig 12410 bp, 16 predicted proteins | sample Rivendell_Oct201_8_FD_188349 | JGI IMG/M metagenome (GOLD analysis project Ga0209488, IMG submission 188349) | Vadose zone soil microbial communities from the Eel River Critical Zone Observatory, Northern California, USA -... | ecosystem: Environmental > Terrestrial > Soil > Vadose zone >...
GGGGCCCACCGTCAGCGAGCTTCCCGGCGTCTGGTTGCGACATCTCTCGGTTTTTCACTGCCCAACAATTGGTGATCGACATCACCCTATGTGGCGTTTGGTTGGTCGCCTTTTTCGAACCCACGGTATTCGACGTTCACGAGACATCATCGTTTCTTAGGGCCTCGCTTCCATCCATATATAATCCACAGTGTTTCAATTCGGGCCCTACCGGCCGCTGCGTGCGTCATCTACACTAGATCTATTCGTTCTTTGATGTATTGTATGCAGTACGATGACAACGTGGTAGGGCCGGGCTCGCCCAAGTACGACAATGCGTTCTTCGAGATCAACTATGTGCGCGCTTACACGACCGGTGGGCCAGCACCTACTGCGACACCGTCGTCGACGCGAGTTGACCCTAACAAAAGAGGCACGGCCACGGCGCTCCCGCAACCGACAGGAGTTTCCTCTGGCACAATGAGTTCGGTCAATACGTCGTCGGACGCTGTGGCCAGAGGCGTGGATATTGTCATGATGACTTTGTCTCAGGTGGGTCCCGCGATCGCTCTGATGTAGCTTTGCATTGACCATACTATATTTATGACGCGGCTATGGACGTAATCGTGGCGCACTGGTGCTAGATGGACATATGCAAGGGACTGTGATCGATCGTGCGGCGCTATGTTGTAAGGTCTGAAAGCTCGCTTGGCAAGTCCGCATGTAGGAGATAGAGAAGTGGTACAGTTACGATCCATCGCCACCGAAAACACCTGGATAAGAGCACCAAAAAAGCTCCACCAGGACAACAAAAGAAAAAAAAGTGTAAAACAAGGGATAACAGTGGCTCAAAGCATACTTTTCATTTGCTTCGCCGTAGTTACAAGTAGATCACATCCGTCCTCCTAGGCGCAGTCGCTCGCCCACACGCATAAGCGACTTGCCAAGCTCGTTCATCCCAATGCCCGCGCCAAAGTGTACCACACCAACGGCAAGCGAGATGAAGACCAGGTCCCGAGTGTGACGTGGCCCGAGCCGAGCCCGAGTCCCGCGATCACGGTGACCCGCTCCGCTTGACACGATCGCATGATACGACGATCTGCGAAGGGCGACGAGTGGCACAACAAGCCCAAGTACTCCGCGTTGGCACTTGATCACCTGCGGCACTGTGGGTTAATGGGTGCAAGTTGCGGCTGTTGTGATTAGTGTCTTATCTTATCTCCGTTGAAATACGAATTTTTCGTTCCTTGTTGAATCTTGCGGTGCAGCTTGGCGCCTGCCACCTACTCTCTACCGCCCGTCCAGTCGTCTATATCCCATCATGACAAAGTTCATCGTTGTTTCTGGTGGTGTCGTCAGTGGCATTGGAAAGGGGGTCATTGGTATGCGCCTGCAACCCGTTGTCCTCACCTTCGAGTTTGAAACTCCCAGCGAACAGCTTCGTCCACCGGACTTCTCTTGAAGATGACAGGCTTGAAGGTCACTGCCATAAAAATTGATCCATACATGAACGTCGATGCGGGGACAATGCGGCCGACTGAGCACGGTAAGCGCTGTCTCCTAGGATGACTTGGGGCTATGCTCATTCTCGTAGGCGAAGTTTACGTTCTGAATGACGGCGGCGAGGTTGATCTCGATCTGGGAAATTATGAGCGGTACCTTGACGTGACCCTGTCCCGAGATAACAATATCACAACTGGAAAAATCTATCAACACGTTATAGAGAGAGAGGTGCGGGTTGCGTCATTGGCAGCTTTCATTCTCTTTTCGTTAAGCGCTGTCCTACAGCGACGTGGAGATTATCTAGGACGAACAGTGCAGGTGACTCAGTTTGCCTGTCCAGAATCGAGTCGGCCAATTATCTTGATAATAAAACCGTCATTTGTAAGATTGTCCCCCACATCACGGACGCCATTCAAGAATGGGTAGAGAGGGTATCCAAGATACCTGCAGATGAAACTGGAGAAGAGCCGGATCTATGCATTATTGAGGTGTGCCTCTTTCGTGTCCTTTTGCGTGCGTTTTGATACTTAGTCAAGTGACAAGCTCGGCGGAACTGTTGGCGATATCGAATCTGCGCCCTTTGTAGAAGCCATGCGGCAGTTCCAGTTCCGCGTTGGTCGCGAAAACTTTGCGCTCATACACGTCTCCCTCGTGCCGGATATGCATGGAGAACAGAAGACAAAGCCGACCCAGACGACTGTGCACGCCCTGCGCGGGCTTGGCTTGCTCCCTGATCTGGTCCGCCTACATATATCATATCCCGCGAGGAGCTGATCTATGACCGTGATTGGCACAGATTGCGTGCCGGCTTATTATCCCACAACCGTTGGCAACGGCGACGAAAGAGAAGATTTCAATGTTCTGTCACGTTGCGTCCGAGCAAGTCGTCGGCGTGCACGATGTCACATCCGTGTACCACGTTCCCTTGTTGCTCCAGTCCCAGGGCATCGTGGACTTCCTTAAGCGGCGGCTCAATCTTACCACCCTCAACCTCTCGTCGAATATGCTTGAGCGCGGCACATCGCTAGAAAGTCGTTGGAAGACAATCACGACTGAGTATATCTTTTGTTTTGACACATCGACCTCCTCAAACTCATGCCCAACTTTGTGCTTTCAGCCAAGAGCGTCTCTTCGATCAGGTTTCTATCGCTTTGGTGGGAAAGTACACAGAGTTGAAGGATTCGTATATGTCAGTCATAAAGGCTCTCGAGCACGCGGCATTTAGATGTCGTCGCAAACTCATTCTCCACGTATGTCCTTCATCCCACGACGGAATGTCACATATTCATATCGTGGCTCAATTGATAGTGGGTGGAATCATCGGATTTGGAGCCAGAACAACAAGACGCAAATCCCAAAAGGTACCATGATGCATGGCGAACTGTTGTTGGTGCAAAGTACTGTCTTCTCTATAATGCTGGTCTAGTGTCCTCACACCCTCTTCAGCGGTATCCTCGTTCCGGGTGGGTTTGGCGAGCGCGGTACCGAAGGTATGATGCTGGCGATCAAATGGGCGCGCGAGCAGAATCTACCCTTTCTTGGCATTTGTCTTGGGTTCCAGCTTGCGGTGGTCGAATGGGCTCGCCACATTCTAAACCTTCCTGGTTCGCGACCCTTTCCACTGTCCTCTTGAATCGCGTTGACTTGCCGCAGGCTCCAGATCGACCGAATTTGTGGCAGAACCAGCGGACCCAGTTATCGTCTTCATGCCCGAGATCTCGCGTACTCATATGGGCGGAACGATGCGCCTTGGGCTGCGTCCGACCGTGTTCCAGCAGGATACTGAATGGTCGCGTATACGTAAACTCTACGGCGGAGTCGGTACCGTATGGGAGCGCCATCGCCACCGTTACGAGGTGAACCCTGCGTATGTGGAGCGGCTGCATACGAGCGGGATGGCATTCATAGGGCGCGATGAAAAGGGAGAACGCATGCAGATTATGGAGCTACCGAGTGCGTCATCCGCACTACCTCCCTGCGCAATATTCATTCATTCATTGTATCCATTGACGCACTCCTTCTCTGCAGACCACCCCTTCTTTGTTGGCCTACAAGCACACCCGGAATTCTGTACGCGCCCGCTCAATCCATCTCCACCGTTCCTCGGTTTCGTCGCGGCGGCTTGCGGCCCCGACGTCCTGGAGGAGCAAATGGCGCAGCAACTGCAGACGTTCCAACCCCCGCATCCTAAGGAATCGATGGTTGGGGAACAAGCGCTCATTGAGGGTTCGCGAGAACAACTGCATACAGCAGGCCGGGAGCGGGTCTTGAGCGCAGAGAGCGCCAGTGGATGAATCCTGCGTTGTGGACATTGCGTTTTGGTATGACACCGCATCGGGTTATCTCGAAGGAGGGCTTAAGGGGGTTGTGCCCACTCTAAAAGTAGGTGTTGTAACTGGACATGCAGTAGAGTCGAGAAACAAGAATCAAGTTGACGGTGATAACTGCCGTACTAAATCCCATCTATCCGTGGTGCTAAGGCATCACGAGCGCCAGTGACCGCACGTTCTTGACGCTTGAACGCCGTGTTTGCTTCCTTTCAATTATTGCGGCGCTTATGCTTATTGTTCTAGCTGTCTCATATCGGCATCCTCGGCAGCGCACGCCACTGGCATCCAATCGGACGCGGACGCGTACGGTCTCCACTTCAATGCTGGCGGATAGTGATTATTACTAATGACCGTAATTAGGAGGAGGGATGATCTACTATCCAGTGTCATCTCATCTTACGTGATTGATGACACTGGGCCAGACGCCGCGGTATGATGGGGCGCGATTGCGTACCTTCCTCAGATTTAATCCACTACGACACCGTGCACCAAGATGGCAGAAGATACGGAACGCTTACCGTCTGGGGCAAATCTACTTGGTCTCATCCTCAAAATTGAAACCGAACGGGCTGAAAAGTACCGCAACATCTTGCTTCAGCTAGCGGGTCCGAGCCAGAGCAATGGTATTGGTGTTTCTCGAGTTTTGCCTGGAGGTGCATCGATATACCCCACTTTTGGAGCTCTATTAGAGCAGGCAGTTGCAAGACCACCAGCCGAACGAGGAGGGGTGGACAGAAACAGCCGGCCTGAGGCAGAAGATGGTGTGACTGATACGGCTCAGTCGGTGCGCTTTTTTCCCCTTTCCTCTTTGCTTCGATTGATCCCATGACTATATATGGTAGGCCGCGGTGCCCTCCGCTAGTACTAGTACTCTCAGAAGCAGCAACAGGTTATCCACCATTACTGGCGGTTCCTCAAGTGCGTCACGAACCTCTAGTACTACCAGAGGGCGCAAATCGGCATCACATGGAGGGTCTGCAAGAACTTCAAAGAGGACGCTACTGCGCCCTTCTTTCGAGGTTTTAGTACCCACTGTAACGTATGTTCACTCCCTTTCGGAGACCCTCCCCTTCACTTACAGACTTCTTTCTCGTAGTGTCAATGGGCGGACTCGGATGCGATCCCAAAAGAGCAGCGGCCAGAGCAGCCGGCAGAGAAGTGCCCCTACATCACCCCCCTTCGTCTTAACCGGCACCAGCGGGCTCGGAAGTTTTATCTCACTGGTGGAAATCTTCACACGCGCAGGTCTCACTCCCCTCCCGCTGACGAGGGCTGAGGTCATCCGTTCTGAGGAGACCCCAGGGCTCACATGGCGCGATGTTTGTGGGGTATTAGGAGGTAACTGGAGGGCCGAGTGGGTGGAATGTCAAAAGATTCCAGGGTACAAGAAGTTTCTTTGTGCTGACCACAGAGCGCAGCCATACCTGCCGACTGGAACTGGACAACCTGGTCTTATATTCTGTCCCCCGACTATTACACCCGAAAACGATAACGTGGCGTTCCAAGTCCTTTCATATTCACCACAGGACAATCTGCTTTATTATCAGGGTGAATACACCAAAGTCCCGCTTTCTCGAATTCAAGTCAGTTTCTGCGATCTCCCAGCCCCTGTAAGTTTCCAAAAGCATGTTCATGTTCAGAGAGGACTTCTCAGCCTGATGTCTTGCAGTGCCGGGAACTTTGGACAAAGCGCTTCAGTAGTGGGCGGAAACATTCTCATGCTGCTATCCTTGCCCGTATCAAACTGCGAAATCAACTCAACCAAGAGCCTTCAGTTGCCGAGGTCCAGGAATACCTACGACGTCCAACAGCGCCGACAACTCAGAGCGAGGTTACTGCTGCATTTCGAGCTGGTGAAGAGGTCTGTCAAACATGTGCTTACTCACATCGAGTAATTAATGACACCCTTGATTTAGAAAATGATATGTTATGGCATCCGATGCATCACATATGATTCAAATTTTGCGACCATCATCCAGAGGAAAGGCAGATCTAACAATAACTGAAGAAGGTCGCTGGATCTTACAGCATGTCGGGGGGACGGCAGAATATAAACCAAAATGTACATTATGATGGACTGGTTGTGTAGGCGATGATACTGTGCTTGCGCCCTCATTCGGACACCCCCCCTCAGTCGGACAGTCACGCTATGTCACAGTGAAGACTTCGGAACTTCGCTTAGGAAAGCGTGACACCAGCGTGACAAACAAGTGTTTTTTTATTTCGCTACACAATGTGTTTTTCGTCAAAAAAAGTTGATAGATATGTAGACAGAGGGTACTAGATGCAGTGTACGAGGTCTGGTAGTAGTTGAATAAAAAATGGGTGAGTAATTCAGGGTGTCCGACTGAGGGGGGGTGTCCGAATGAGGGCGCAAGCACAGTATTACTCCCAATCTCATGTCTTCTGTAAGTAGTGGCTTAAAAAACGTGTCATTGGCCAAGTTCACGCATGTACTTCGGCATTGTGAGATCAAGGCCGCGTTGAGCAATTAACACTATCGCCGAAATTTGATCGATGTCAACAATAATGGGAAGACACGAGGTACAAAACCTTCCGCTTACAGCTCTGTCGCTATCACGATGAGCCTTATGCAAAATCACCGCGGCGCTCTTGGTGTGGCTCTGGTGTCATGGATGAGAATAGTTAAAGCAAAGATCATTATTCCTGTTCCCGTTACAAACAACGTTACAATTACAGGCCAGTGCGACGAGTCGGATGTCGAAGGTATGATTATGACGACGGCGGTATACAGAGTCATTGTGTAACGATGCTCATTGGTGGTGGCGCGTGTAGAGAACGGTTGTCAATAGAAATACCTGTAAGGAAAGTTAAAGTGATTTAGCTCCGCTTTCAGGATTTTTTGTCTGGGGTCCTCACTTCTAGTTTGATTAGATGTTTTGTAAATCCCAATAAGTCGGTGACTGAGTTCGAACATGTCGTTTCGAAGTGAAATAATTATGAACTGGGCATTCTTGGTCCTGTCCTTGATGTAGTTCGCGACGATAGAGACATTCCGGAAGTCTAGAGCGGCATCAATCTCATCCATGAAGTATAGTGGCGTTGGCTATGCATATCAATTAGACGTTACAAATGAAAATAAGGATACGATCGGCGTACCTTGTAGACATGCAACGCAAAGACGAGTGCCAAAGAACTGAGGGTCTTGATCGAAGACGATATTAGCAAATGAGTACGTCGTGAAACAGATTATATAAACAATACCTTTTCGCCCCCTGACAAGTTGGAAATATTTCGCCAGCTTTTCTTGGGCGGCATCACGCTGAAGATAATACCCTCGGAGAATGGATCCATGCTGTCAACGAGTTCCAGCTCAGCATTCCCTCCGAGCGTGATCATCTACCCGTCAATTCGTTCAGCGGTGGCTATAAGTAAGGATAAGTAAACTGACCTGATACATCTCCTTGAGTTTGAGGGAGATAGTACTAAAGCCGGCCATGAACTCGTCCAGCCGCTGCTTCCGCAATGAGTCATACTTCTGCTTCTCAGCATCACGGAGAGCAGTCGTCTCATCCAAATCCTTCGCACGACGCAGAAATTCTTCTTCGCGTCTCTGGTATTCCTTCAACACAGCCATGTTCGGCTTACTCCTCTTCAATTGCTCTGAAAATACGAACATCAGTTGACGCATATATACCTCCGAGCCGGACGTACCATCAAGAAGTTGGACATCAGCAAGCAGCTCTCGCTGGTTGAGCCTGGACAGCTCGGCAGCACTGTAGATATGCAACTCATTTGAAGGTCTCTTGTGACTCTGGCGTGTCTTTTTGCCTGGGATATGCTCATTCCCTTCCTCGGTTTTCACGACGGGATCGGCCTCGTTTTCTCTTTTCACGCGCGGAGTTGATGAGGCCTGACCTTCACGCTCGGTTTCATCGGGCACATCGACGTTATCCTTCTGAGGCGCTTCCTCATCGTCGTCTTCGTCATCGCTGCCAACGAATGAGAAATGAAAGGGACCGAAGAAAAACCAGCTTACTCGACGTCTTCGACGCGTAACCTATCGTGCTCTGCTTGCGACCGATCCATAGTATTCCTATTCTCCTTCAGTTCGGTCTTTTTGTCATTGAGCTTTTGTGTGAGCTCGACCTTGAACACGCGTGGTTAGCAGAATGCTGTTAACTTAAGAAGTTTCCCACCTCTACCGCACGGAACGCCTGGATCTCCTCTGTTTTCTGGTCCAGTTCTACTTTCAGGCTTTCTAGATCATCCTTCGAGTTTTCCACCTCAGCTTGCGCGGCTTCAACCTTCGCACGGATGTCAGCGACGTAGTCTTTGACCTCTTGCAGCGACTCGTTCAACGTCTCAAGTTCGGCTTCAACCTCCGTCAAACCCTGCTGATGCCCGGCTATGGAATTCTCGAGCTTGACCGAGTCTTTCTCAGCTTTGGCCTTTGCTACCTCGGCTTTGGTGGTCTCGTCACTTGCAAGGTTGATGTGTAGCTTTAAGCCATCGACCTTCGACTTCTGCGCTAGCAGTCGCGAACCACCAATATCAAGAATTTTCTTCTCGAGCGCTTTGATGGCTTCTTCGATCGTACCCGACCGTGACTGCAAGCTTTCGAGCTCGCTTTCGGCAGCGGCAATCTCGCGTTCCAGGGATGCGATGCGGGACTGATCACCCACATCTGTTTTGTTCTGCGCACTAGGCACGGTTAGAACGTGAGATCGCAGCAGCAGCAGATACTGGACGTGCACTCACCTGAGATCACGCACACGCTTTTCAGCTTCTATGACGAGCTTCCCAGCGTTCTGGATGTCAAGATTAACCTTGTCAATCTCGAGGTTGATCTGCGGGCCTGACTTCGCCAGCGTTTCCAGTTGCGCCTCAGCTGCCCGAAGCTCGTCCGTAGCTTCTGCGAGCTGCGCAGCTGCAGACTCGCAGTCCTGCTCATACCTTCGCAGCACCTCAGGTTGAACCGCATCAGCCGCAAGTTTTGAACTCATCCCACCACCCCTAGGTTTAGCGCCGCCACCAGACATCGTGCCCGAAGAGTCGATGAGCTCGCCAGCAAGGGTAACGACTCGCCACCTGCGGGTGCCAAATGCGATACGATTTGCTTGCGCGAGATCCTGAGCGACCAGCGTATCGCGCAGCGCCTTATAGAATGGGTGGGCGAATTTTGGTTCCTTTGGCTTAACGAGGTCAAACAGACGCGGGACATTCTCGGGGGTCTGAATTGATCGCATGCCGTTTGTTTCGTCGATTTTCTCAAGAACGAGAAAATTCGCACGCCCGACGTTCTGTTTTCGCAGGTATTCTATGCACGTTTGACCTTGCCGCACAGTATCCACAACCATGTTGTTGAGCGAACCGCATGCCGTTGTGATTGCGACGTCGTACTTGTCAGGAATAGTTCCGAGGCTTCCAAGTCGACCCTGTTCCGTACCCATGACTACAGCTCAAAAACGATCCTGATGTGACTTACGTGAAAGCCGTTGACTCGGCCAGAGTTCCTTAAGCGGGTCAAGCTGTCCAGAACCTTATTCTGGGAGGTCGTAACTGCTTGGGATGCCTTCGCTTCATCCACTCGCTGCCTCGTGGAAGATGCCTGTGAGCGAAGCTGGCCCACGCGTGTAGTCAAGTCCTACGCCCAGCCATCCTCGTATCAGTCATTCGGGAAAGGACTATACAGGGCCATACCTGTACTCTTTGTTGGGTACTTTTGGAGTCCTGTTGAAGTGACTGCTTGCTATGTTTGAGATTTTCGAGTTCCCCGATCTGGATGCCTGGTCAGGGCTTCGCATCTTAACATTATTAGGGACGCATACCTTAGATTTCCTGTCGCTCCTCGATTTCTCAAGCGCATCCTGAGCTTCTGAGCAGGCTTGCTTGATAGCCTCGGCCTTTTTGACCAACATGTCACGCTCACTGGCCTTGATGTCAATTTCAGCCTGCTTCTGGTTTATCTTCGTTTTCCAAGGTTGAAGCTCCTTCTGCTTCTGCTCGATCTGATCATGAAATACCTGCGTCTTGTCTGACGAACGAATGAGCGCACGATCGACCAAAAAAAAAAACAAGAAAAAAAAACCTTTAAGGCTGTCGCGGATTCCCTCCAGTACCTTCTCTTCCTTCTCGAGGTCTTCTTCATATTGGTCTGCTTTCTTCTTCTCGCTCTTCATCTTTGCCGTGTTCTCTTCGATGGCGTGGAGTGCATTGCTACGGGCGTTCTCGTCCTGATACAACCAAACCAGTTAGCCGACACCACGTCCCACAACCGAGACACCGAAAACTTTACGTCTTGCAGCGACTTCTTGAGCTTCTTGGCCTTGCTATTGGCGTGTTTGCGTTTTTCCTCCAGACCGACTTCCTGCTTTTCATAGGCCCCCATGTCTTTGAGAGCCTCCGCCGCTGCCGCTTTAACTTCCTATATACAAGGTCCGCAAGGGGAATGACATATTGCCAACATATCGCGAAGCGCACCTCGTAAGCCTGAACACGCTCAGCGTAATGTTTTTCGAGTGACTCTAGGTGCGCGATGTCGTCCTTATTACGCTCGCGTTCCTCAGCAAGCTCCTTTTCGATGCGAGCCTAGAAGACCTAATCACCACGCGATTTCGTTATATCGTAGCGAAGACCACCTACAATTTCTTGTTTGACCTCCTTCTCATTTACAAGACACCGCCAGATATAGTACTGGTAGAGGGTCGACTGTGCGCGTACATGATCGTTCTGCAGGCGCAGATAGTTTTCAGCTTCACGCTTCTCTTTCTCAAGCGCGTTCTTCTCGCGCTCAACGAGCCGCAGGCGGTTCAACTTCTCCGTACGATCCTCCGTCAGGCGTTCCATTTCAACGAGCGCTTCGTCGATCGGTGCTTTGTACTGTGAGGTACCAATAATGTCCTCAAGATATTCGAGCAAGCCATCTTCGTGTTCTGACGGTGCCTTTGGCTTCATTTGCGCAATAGATTCTACCTCACCCTACCGCAGAGTAAGATAACACCCATGCAAGGCGGGGGGAACATACCTGGAGGATGAGGAAGCGATTGTGATCAAGGTCAATGCCACGGCCTTTTAGAAGCGTCTGCACTTCTTTGTAGTTGCTTGCTCGTCCATTGATGGTATATCTACTAGAGTTATTCTTGTACGCGGTACGAGCCACAGACAAGGTGGAGTTTGGTACAACCGTATATGCGTCTGGCCCAGGCTATACAGACAATGATCGAACAGTTGCCAATTGTCTCACAATAATGAACGCACAAGGTCAATGATCTCGCGGAAATGAACCTCCACACTGCACTCTTGCAAATCGGGGTGTTGCGCAGAGTTGTGTATGAGCTCAGAGAGTTTTCCTTGCCGCATCTTGCTGGCACGATACCCGAACACAAAAAGGAGTGCATCAATGGTATTCGACTTTCCAGAACCATTGGGCCCGACGATTGCAGAGAAAGACTGCAGATAATAAGCTTCGACGTGCTGTGACACAGAAGCAGCCCACCTTATGGAAGGGCCCAATTTCTTGTCGTCCAGCATAACTCTTGAAGTTGACGAGCACTATTTTGTGAATAACAAGACGGGGTCTTGGCCCCTGAGATTCTTCCGTTGGAGGGGGTACACGCCTTGTTTTTGACGGCGACGCTGGTAAGTCATCAAGAAGAGACCTCTCTTCGTAGACTGGTGGCGTAGTTGACGGTAACGTCTTGGGATTGGGGACAGGGGTAGATTGTTCGGCCAAAACGTTTTGTGTGTCACCGCCTTTACGGACGACGGTCGTAATGTTCTCGCCAACGCTCGTATCATCACCGGAATCTCCACCCCCGACGGGTTGAGGCGTGGGCGATTTCACTTTCCGAGAGGATCGCTTGGCCGTCTTTCGACGGGAAGTGGCTGGGACCTTGGTCTCTCCACTGTCAGAGTCATTGGTTTTCTCTGGGATAGGCTCGTCGAGAGGCTCAGCCTTGACCCGCACAGCTGCTGAGATAGATGAGCGCCCGCCACGCCGGGAAGTGGACGATCTCGAGGAGCTGCTCGGCTTCCCGGGGGAACGCGTGCGAGAAGTGGGCATAGGTGAGTTGGTTGTGGGCTGCTCTTCAGGCTTATCTTCCGCGGAAACGACCTGCTCGGTGTCCTTTCGATTGGTGGAAGAAGCCGCTGGCCTGGACGCCGACCTCCGAGTCCGAGACCTAGCGATAGGCTTGGTGTCTTCCTCCTCATCCTCTTCGTGTACATCCTCCAGTTCATGCGATGGGCGGGCTCGTTTCGATGGATGGTCCAGTTTTCCCTCGTCATTCTCGTCATCAGAGGTTGCCTGGTGCGATACGCTGTTCAACCTGGAGGATACGCGAGATACTGGTGCTGCTTTGGACGATGGGCGGCGCGTGGTGCGCGAGGGTGGTTTGCCAGGAACTTCTTGGCCTTCGCTATCAGCATTATCACCGCTGGATCGCTTTCTCTTGGAGTTCGGAGCAGGCTTAGGTGCTGGTGGATTGTTCTCTGGTTCCACCGATTGCCTGGCAGAAGAACGTGTAGAACGACGGGGAGGCATGAGTATATGGGTCAAAGCATGCTGTTGAGACGGGACGCGCCATGTCACGCGTCGGTCACGTAACGGGTGTCCACGGACCGAAAAGGGCGGGG
>Ga0209488_10003582_pt1 | contig 12410 bp, 13 predicted proteins | sample Rivendell_Oct201_8_FD_188349 | JGI IMG/M metagenome (GOLD analysis project Ga0209488, IMG submission 188349) | Vadose zone soil microbial communities from the Eel River Critical Zone Observatory, Northern California, USA -... | ecosystem: Environmental > Terrestrial > Soil > Vadose zone >...
CAACACCTGGCCTGGATCGAGAGCCAGTTTCGGGCACTCGGGAAGGGGAAAGACTCCAACGGCCTTGCCGTGCACCTGCTTTCCGCCATGCAAGGCGTGTCGATCCTGGCTAATACCTTTCATGACTCCGGTCTTGTGGCGACGGAGACCAAGCGCCTCAAGAGTTGGATACAGAGCTTGTGAGACACCAGGCGGGCTAAACCCGCAGGCCCACATGGTGAAGCCTGAAGCGGACCCGGTAAAATGCGCATTGCATTGAGTTAGTCAACTGACATATGCTCGGAGTAACGAGGTCATCGGATGAATGGCATTTGGGGGTCTGGCGATATTCAGACTGACTGATAAACCCACGGCCATTGACTGCCGAATGATTCATGACGCAACAGGCCCAAAGCAGGCAGAACGGAGCAAAAGATGAGAGTAGCACTCGATAGAAAAAGGTTCGGTCCCTGGGCACTTGTCACGGGTGCATCGTCCGGCATCGGCAAGGAGTTCGCGCGCCAGATAGCGGCGTCAGGAATTCATGTCGCTTTGGTCGGCCGGCGAGAGCCTTTGTTGCGGACGGTTGGCGCTGAATGCACCCAGGCGTCTGGTGTCCAGCACCGTATCATCCCTCTCGACCTTTCCGAACCTGACTTCCTTCCGGTGCTTGCAGATGCCACGCGTGATCTCGACGTCGGCCTTGTTGTCTCCAATGCCGGCACCGGAAATCCCGGCAAGTTCTTGAAGCTTGATCGGCAGTTGCTTCAGGAGACCTTGCGACTCAGTACGATGGCTCATCTGGATATCGCCCACCATTTCGGTCAGAAACTCACCGAGCGACGCCGGGGCGGATTCATCCTCGCGGGGGCAATGGGTGCGGAAAACGGCGTTCCCTGTATGGCGAATGACGGAGCCGCGAAGGCGTATGTACACAGCCTCGGGGAAGCGCTTCACTATGAGTTCAAACCTCAAGGTGTCTACGTCACTGTGCTGGCAGCCGGGTTTACGAACACGGCGGTGCTCGAAAAGTTCGGCCTCGATCCGAAGACCATGCCGTTGAAACCGATGAGCGTCGAGCAGTGCGTATCTGAGGCCCTCAGCGGTCTGCTCAAAAACCGTTCGAGAGTCGTTCCGGGCCGGCTGAACCGCATCATGAACGCCCTCGTGCCCGCGTCTCTTGCGCGGAAGCTGGAGGCGGACTTACTTGGTAAAGGGATTGCCAGCAAGTCCGCTCTAGCAAACGCACAGGCGGAGGCCTGATTCACGGGCTGCGAATGGGACGAATCATGCAACAAGCAATCGGTCTCCTCACCGGAGGTGCCGAAGGCGCGGGCGATGCCCAAGATTCTCAGCTGTCGCGGCGGCCGGCCGGCGCCGGCGGCTTGATCGGAGATATCGACTCCCTCGATGGCGCGACGCGCCGGCACGGCAAAGTCGGTGAAAGCCCATGGGCGTAGAGGTTGTCATCGAGACACAGTCATGATCAAGCAGATCGGCGAAAAATGGAGAGGCTTTTGGCGGATGGCGAGCAACGTGGCGCTATCTATGGATGCCGATCCTCTGGAAGACATCCACCGAAGGATTAGACGGCTCGAAGCGGCCGTCTTTCAATCTGAGGTAGGACGTGAACCCGTCGCGCCGAGTGGCTCCGCCAACCAAGGGACGTTGCGGGAGCAGACAGAACACAGTCGGAACACATGAAAGGCATATTCGCCCTGAGATTGGGGTTTGAGGCACATGCTTGCTGCCTGCATATATCAGACCTCCGCGAGCGCGCCGCCAGGCAAAAAAAGTGGTGAGCACCGCACAACGGGCACCAGGTCGATTGTCATCAGGTGTCATTACAGACAATTCGATTTGACGCGGAAGAAACAGATAGCTCCAGTTGCGGCGTTGACCAGGTATTTTCCGCTGCACCGCACACCCCCAACTTCCGGCTACTCTCCATTAAACGGCCAGGGCGTGCATTCGACGTCAAAAGTGCCGAATTGGCTCCGCAATGCGCAACTCTGCGGCAGACCGCTGGTCAAATGTGTGGCCAGTACTGATACAGATTTAGCTTGTGCGGCGACCCAGTGTTCGGCCGGTACGGAAGGGCCACATGACTCGGATGCATCAAGTTGGAGTTGACCCGGAACCACAGATTGCGCAGCAGTGAATGGCGCAGAGCCGTAGCGAGGAGGCCCAATGCTATTCGACTTCACCGAGCCGGAGCGCAACACCATGCGGCGTGCGCTTGAACTCTACGTGTCCGAACTGAGAGAGGAAATCGTCAAAACCGAGAAGCACGAGTGGCTGCAGGCCTTGCGTGAGGAAAAGGCGATCCTCAAAGGCGTTATCGAACAGTTGAGTGTTTGAGCGCGCGAACCCTCCCCGCCGGGACTCGAAACCCACGATCCGACGCCGCACATAACTGAAGCCGAGCCGTACGGCCGGGCGTACGGCTACCTGACCTGAGCCTGCCCCGGGTTTATGCGACAAGCTGTACTCGTCGGCCGCAATAATGGACGCGCGGTTAGTCCCGCGCCGCCGTGTGGTACCGTCGTTCCACGTCCGCGCCGGCGTCGGTTCCACCGACATCCCCCGCGGCCCGCGCGTGCGCCGTGGCATCTAGTGGCGCTGCTCATTGGCGTCAGTCTGGCCCTCATCGCAACGATCTGGGAGGCACAGACTTCCGAACTGCAGTCCAGGTTCTTCGGACACTGGAGCTCGGCGCTGAGCCGCAACGGCATTCACCCCATCCGTTCGAGAAAGACAACACTCCTGCTGAAACGCCTCCGTGGTCATTTTTCCAATGACCTCTCGATCGATCTTGGTACCGCCAATACTTTGATTTACATGAAATCTCGCGGAATCGTACTCAACGAACCTTCAGTCGTCGCCGTGCAAAACGAGCCCGGTCGCGGCGGCAAGGTCGTGGTGGCTGTGGGTGCCGAGGCAAAGCAAATGCTCGGACGAACGCCTGGGCACATCACAACCGTGCGGCCCATGAAGGATGGCGTCATCGCCGATTTCACGTACACCGAAAAGATGCTTCAGTACTTCATCGACAAAGTTCACGGCCATCGTCTTTTACGTCCGAGTCCGCGCGTGCTCGTATGCGTGCCATTCGGCTCAACCCAAGTCGAACGCCGAGCCATCAAAGAATCCGCCGAAGGTGCCGGCGCGCGCACTGTCGATATCGTGCCTGAAGCCATGGCCGCCGCCGTCGGTGCAGGCTTGCCGGTACACGAAGCACGCGGCTCGATGGTCCTCGACATCGGTGGTGGCACTTCTGAAGTCGCCATTGTCTCCTTTAACGGCATTGTCTACGCGGCGAGCGTGCGCATGGGCGGGGACAAGTTCGACGAAGCGATCACGCAGTACGTCCGCCGCAACTACGGCATTTTGATCGGCGAGGCCACCGCAGAGCGCATAAAGATTGAAATCGGTTCGGCCTATCCCGGCGAGCAAGTGCGTGAAATCACCGTCAGGGGAAGAAACCTCTCGCAAGGTGTACCGCGTGCGTTCACGTTGAACTCCAATGAAATACGGGAGGCTCTCGAGGAACCATTGCAGGTTATCGTGAGTGCGGTGAGGCAGGTGCTCGAGCAAACGCCGCCGGATCTCGGCAGCGATGTGGCGGAGCGCGGTATCGTGCTTACGGGTGGAAGTGCATTGCTGCGCGACATCGATAAATTGATCATGGAAGAGACCGGGCTGCCGGCGCTCATCGCCGACGATCCGCTGACTTGCGTGGCCCGCGGCGGCGGACGAATCCTCGAACTCACGGAAGCGCATAGACGAGGAATCTTTGACCTACATTAGCAGCACCTCAGTGAAGAAGGCGATGGTGCGCCCCAACATCGTGCCAGTTCCTGAGAGGGGTTATTCCAGAACATCGGAGTACAATCGCAGTGGAGAGATCGTTGAAACATGCCCGTGAGTCCCGGATGCCCAGCTTCGGCGGGTTGTTGCTTGTTACTAAAGATCGCCGGATCCAGGGGCGCGCCAATGACAAACGTTATCGTCTACTCGTTCAAGGGCTACGACACCACCAAGCATCGTTACATCTTGCGTCCCGCGAAGGCTACGCTCGACAGAATTCGAAGGATTGATGACGCCCTCGCGGTTGCAGGCTCGGGCGAAGAACTGCCGCGATCGATGGTTGACGGTGATGGGTTTCGGCGCCCAGGCACCCAATGAAGGGCGCGGTGCGGATGTCCCCGCGCTGAGCTAACCCGTAACCCAAGCATTGGGGAGTCTTGTTTTATGAAAATTCGTCCCCTTCATGACCGCGTGATTGTGAAACGAGAAGAGGAAGAGCGTAAGTCCGCAGGCGGCATTGTGATCCCGGATACTGCGACTGAAAAGCCTATGTTCGGGAAGGTCGTTGCTGTTGGTAAGGGCAAGATTTTAGAAAACGGCGACATTCGCCCGCTCGACCTCAAGGTTGGCGACAAGATTCTTTTCGGTAAGTACAGCGGTACCGAAGTGAAGATGGATGGCGATGAGCTGGTAGTCATGCGCGAGGAAGACGTTATGGCCGTGATCGAAGGCAAGTAACGCTTCAATCGACTGTCATCGCCAACAAATTCAACTAGAGGTGTCAGCAAATGGCAGCAAAAGATGTACGCTTCAGCGACGACGCCCGGCAACGCATGTTCAGGGGCGTGAATATTCTGGCAAATGCCGTCAGGGTAACGCTGGGTCCCAAGGGCCGCAATGCAGTGCTCGACAAGAGCTATGGCGCGCCTACCGTCACCAAGGACGGTGTCTCGGTCGCCAAGGAGATTGAACTCAAAGACAAGTTCGAGAACATGGGTGCGCAAATGGTGAAGGAAGTGGCGTCCAACACTTCCGATGAAGCCGGTGACGGCACCACCACCGCCACCGTGCTGGCGCAAGCCATCCTCCGCGAGGGCCTCAAGGCCGTCGCCGCGGGCATCAACCCGATGGATCTGAAGCGCGGTATCGACCAGGCGGTCATTGCGGCCACGGAAGAGCTCAAGAAGCTCTCCAAGCCCTGCAAAGATGCGAAAGCGATTGCGCAGGTCGGCACGATCTCCGCGAACGCCGACGAGAGCATTGGCAAGACGATTGCCGATGCCATGGCGAAGGTCGGCAAGGAAGGTGTGATCACCGTCGAAGAGGGTCAGGGCCTCGAAAACGAACTCGAAGTGGTCGAAGGTATGCAGTTCGATCGCGGCTATCTCTCGCCTTATTTCATCAACAATCAGCAGAGTCAGAGCGCCGAGCTCGAAAAGCCGTTGATCCTGTTGGTGGACAAGAAGATCGCCAACATCCGCGAACTGTTGCCGCTGCTCGAAACCATCGCCAAGGCCGGCCGCCAGTTGCTGATCGTCGCCGAAGACGTCGAGGGCGAGGCGCTTGCTACGGTCGTCGTCAACACCATCCGCGGCATCGTCAAGGTCGCCGCCGTCAAGGCGCCGGGCTTCGGCGATCGTCGCAAGGCCATGCTGCAGGACATTGCCGTCCTAACGGGCGGCACAGTCATTTCCGATGAAGTCGGCTTGTCACTCGAGAAGGCGACGCTGAGCGATCTCGGCGAAGCGAAGAGGGTACTGGTGGAGAAAGAGAACACCACGATCATCGACGGTGCCGGCAAGGCAGCGGACATCAAAGCCCGGGTCGAGAGCATTCGCCAGCAGATCGAGGAAGCGACTTCCGACTATGACAAGGAAAAACTGCAGGAGCGCGTAGCCAAGCTCTCCGGCGGTGTAGCCTTGATCAAGGTCGGTGCTGCCACCGAGATCGAAATGAAGGAAAAGAAGGCCCGCGTCGAAGATGCCCTGCATGCTACTCGTGCGGCCGTCGAAGAGGGCGTGGTTCCGGGCGGCGGCGTGGCCTTTCTGCGCGCGCTCAAGGCCATCGAGAAGCTGGTCGGCGCCAACGAAGACCAGACGACGGGTATCAAAATCCTGGCCCGCTCGATCGAAGAGCCGCTGCGTCAGATCGTGAGTAACGCCGGTGAAGACGCCGCGGTGGTGCTGAACCGAGTCCGTGAGGGCAAGGGCACCTTCGGCTACAACGCCGCTTCCGGTGAGTACGGCGATATGGTCGAAATGGGCATCCTGGATCCGACGAAGGTGACGCGTCTGGCTCTGCAGAATGCCGCCTCGGTAGCGGGACTGTTGCTCACGACCGAAGTCATGGTCGCTGAATCGCCCAAGGAAGAAGCGCATGCACATGGCGCGCCGGACGGTGGCATGGGCGGAATGGACATGTAGCATCCGCCCCATTTGCAGGCGAAGCCTGCAAGTGCCGGCTACAGTCGAATAGAGCGGGCTTCGGCTCGCTCTGTGTTTTTGCGCGCGCTAGTTCAAGCGGCGGCTGGCGCGGGATGCAGCCGGCCGGCGCAGCAGTTAATTGGCGATGTAATATCGGTCACAAGCTCTCCCTAGCTTCAATGGTCTATTGGCACCGCCGAATCATTCTGGAATTCGAGTCTACCGACTATGAACCCTGTTTGGCCGCGCCCGAGACGCGAACTCTTTCCTGGAGGATGCCGGGCCCAAAGTTGCGCACGCGTTCCAAGAAGGCTTCCGTGACTTCGAATCCCTTGGGGACCAACACCGTGCCCACCGAGGTGCGCAAATCATCGATGAACACCATCCCAGGCGTGACCCGGCCCACGGCCACTTCGCTGACTTCGAGCGTGCCGACCGTCGCGCCCACCATGGATTCGAGGCCTTCGATGAGGGCCGTATCGTGTCGCGCCGCGTGCGCGCGAAGGGCCGCGATGGCTCCCGTGGCCGACTGACCCTGGGCGATGTGCGCGTCATATTCGAGTACCAAACGGAGAATACCGGCGCCCAGTTTGATCAACCCCTCCGGCTCATCGGTGTTGGTGGGCTGACTTGCTGCCAGAATTTCCAAGACGGGTTCAAGTCGGGGAATGTGGCCGAGAAGCTTTTGCGCAACGTGAGGCGCGCCGTCTGCAAGCATGCGTTCTTCCGGCGTCAGGCGCTTGCCGTAATAGAGTTTTTCCACCAATTCGACGGGCAAAGATATATAGCCGATTTGAGACAGCATTGCCGCCGCCTCGAGCTGCCAAAATCCCTCGGTGCCGATCGCTGCGGCTAAATCGGTCGCGAGGCGCTTCACTCGATTGGCGCGTCCAAAGGCTACAGGATTGGTGATCGCGAGGATGTCGATCAACGCCTTGATGCAGCCGATCAACGTCTCTTGCAAGAGTACTTTCTCGGCGCGCAGCAGCCGGTGGTGCACAACGCCTGCATCGATAGCGGCCCGCAAATGACCCGGCGGACAAGGTTTCGTTAAAAAGCGGAAAATCTGGCCTTCATTGACCGCCGCTATGGCGGCATCGCGGCCCGTCTCTCCGGTGAGCAGAATGCGCGTCGTCTCCGGATACAGGTGCTTTACGTGCTTCAGCAGCGTGGCGCCATCCATGCCGGGCATTCGCATGTCGGACACGATCACGGCGGGGGCGCCCTTTTCCTTGAGCACTTGCAGTGCACTCTGCCCACCACTCGCAGTCAGGATCTGATAGTCGCGGCGTAGATGAAGGGCCAGACCCTCCACGACGCGAGGCTCGTCATCGACACAGAGAATACAGGGTAGCTCTTGAGGGTTCATGATGTAGGCCGTCAGAGGTTTGAAGTCAATGGGAAGGGGCCGTACTTGAACGGACGCGACGTTGGGCTTCGTCCCAATCGAAGGGCGCAGTCAAGCTGGCGAAGTACGCCGCATCTACTGATGGATTAGCCTCCCCGGGGGCGACTAGCGCATGTGCGGTCACGGGTTCGAGCAGCGCATGCGATACGGCCAGCGCACCGAGCAAGTCATACCCCAGCGGGGTGATTGCCGTCGGCGTGTGGTGCAGGGCAACCGCTTCGACGATGGAATACGGCAAGCCCCACAGACCGAGCAGATAGGCCCCTATTTGTGCATGCGTGGCACCCGTCGTCTGCCGTTCGCATTCGAAGAGCGGCAGGTGTGTCTCCCGTGCAAGTTCGAGCGCACGCGTGAGCTCATCCGGACATTCCTGCACGAGCACCCAGTAACCGATATCGTGCAGCAAGCCTGCAAGCCATGCATCATCCGCGGATACCCTCCCACCGGCCAGCGACTTGCACGCGGCCGCAGCGTACTGTGCATGGCTCTGTAGTTGCTCGGGGTCCACCGCAAGATTGCTCGGTAGAGTTTCCCATTGCGACGAAATTTCTGCGGACAAGACGAGATTGCGAATGGTGGCAAACCCGAGATAGGTGACCGCATCCTTGATTCGGACCATGGGCTTGCGCAAACGAAAGAACGCAGAGTTGGTGATTTGCAGCACCTTGCTGGCAATCGCTGCGTCGGCGTTCACGATGTCGCCGATGTCCGCGGCGGTCACGCTCGGTTGCGATAGGGCGGTCTGCAGGCGACCATACGTCTTCGGCATGGCCGGCAGCTTACCGATGCGGCCGACCACCCTGCGTAAAGGCTCCTCACTCAATAAGTCCTGCAGGTTGAAGCAACGTTCGATGATGTTCTCCAATTGCTGCCCACCGCAGGGTTTTGCGACGTATTGGTGGGCCAGGGAGGTCAATCTGACGGCTTGTACGGGGTCCGAGTAACCCGACACAATGATGCGGATGGTGTTCGGCCAGCGTTGCTTGACGACGCTGAGTAGTTGACCGCCGTCCATTCCGGGCATGCGCACGTCCGAGACGATGAGATCGACATTGTGCTGCTCAAAGGTGGCGATGGCCTCCTCGCCGCTGACCAAGAATTTCATATTCCAATCGTGTCGATGCTTGTAGAGGCGCGCGCGCAGGCCGTCGAGTAGCTCACGTTCGTCGTCCACGAATACGATGTCTTTCATATAGGCGACCGGACGGCGCGGCCGCCGATGGGAAGCCGCAAGGTGAATTCCGTGCCTATACCGACGTCGCTCTTCACGCTGATCTCGCCGCCATGCTTGTCCACCACTATGGAATGAGTGATCGCAAGCCCCTGACCGGTGCCGCGACCCACTTCTTTCGTCGTGAAGAATGGATCGAAGAGTTTCGACAGATTTTCCGGAGGAACGCCACAGCCGTTGTCGCTTATCCGGATTACGGCCGATTCTCCGGCGACCGCCGTACTGATTTTTATTTCGCCGGTATTCGCGTCCTTGCCGGCATCATGTATCGCATGGGCGGCGTTGACAATGAGATTCAAGAAGACTTGGTTGAGTTCGCCGATATTGCAGACGACATGAGGCAGATCCGAGAAGTCCGTGTGAATCTTTGCAACGTACTTGTACTCATTCGTGGCGACGAGCAGCGTCGTTTGCAGTGCGTGATTGAGCTCGGAGGGGCTCTGTTCGTGGGCGTCTGGATGGGCGAATTCCTTCATTGCTTTGACGATGTTCGTGACGCGTTCGACTCCGTCGAAAGTTCGTTCGAAGGCCTTGGGGATCTCGGTGCGGATAAATTCCATGTCGTGCCTTTTCATGGATTCTTCGATTTCTAGTCGCAGACAACTGTGCACCGGACTGTCCGGTAAGCTATCGATCGCATGTCTCCAGTGATCGAGCAGTTGATTGAAATCGTCACAGGCGCTGCGCAGGAAGTACACACTGTCGCCCACGTACTGAATGGGCGTGTTGATTTCGTGGGCGATGCCGGCGGCAAGCCGACCCACGGACTCCAGTTTCTGTGCCAATTGGAGTTCAATGACCATGTGCTCACGTTCCTTCATTTTCTCGACGAGCTTGTGCTGCAGCTCTTGTTTCTTTTGGGCCTCCTCGCGTTTGACCGTGATGTCGGCACCCACTGCCACCGAATGCGTCAAGCGCCCCGCGTGGTCGTATATGGGACGAATCGCCACACCCAGCCAGTAGGTGGTGCCGTCGCGCCGAGTGACTTCATCCTCATGGTGATAGGTGCGGCCGGCGCGCATGGCGGCTTCGACATCCGATAGGTAGTTGGCGTTGTGGCCGACCCACTGCCTCAACATGCTGACGGGTTTGCCGAGTAATTCCTCGCGGCGAAACCCATGTTGCTCCGCCGCGGCTTTGTTGCAGTAGACGATGAGGGGTTCCGGGACCATGAACTGCGTGATCACGAAGAGAGTCGATGTCGCGTCAAGCGCATGATCGCGCAGCGCCAGCTGCTCTCGCAGCATGGCGCTTTCAGCCCGTAAATCCGCCGCCTCCGATTCGAGCCGCAATAGGCGTTGCTCGGCCGACTCGAAGGGGATCGCGTCCGCTGAAGTGTCGTCCGCTCGTCGGCCCGCCGTCATTGTCGGTGTCCTTCCCAGGATCAAAGCGTAGGGGATAGCTTCCCATTTCCCAATAGTATCGTTCTGGCAGGTGAATTCTTTAGCAGGCCCCTGATTGCCGCGCAGTCGAATCGAGGATTTGTGAGGCGGCACTCACAATGATCGTTGTTTTCCCGCGCCTGGACTTCACTCGCGGCGAGGTCTGGAATCTCGGGTAGAGGCCAGCATCAGGTCGGGGATCTCATTACTCGCCACCGGCCGGTCGCGGCCGCCTCGGAACATGGCAAAGTGGCCACTAACCGCTCGATCTCTGCGGGTTTGACGGGACCGCTAAAAAAACGACCTTGCGCGCTATCAAAACCGTTACTTTGCACGAACCCAAGCATCTCGCGCGTCTCGACGCCTCCCGCACACACCTCGAGTTCCAAGGTGTGTGCGAGCTTGGCGATTGCCTGCACGATGAGCATGGCCTCGCGCTCCCGAACTACATCGGCGATGAGCGCGTGATCCACTTTGAGCTCGGAGAAAGGCATTCGGTAAAGTTCCGTGAGAGACGACACTCCAGTGCCAAAATTATCGAGGGATAAGCCCACGCCAAGAATGCGTAACCGCGTGAAAACGTCCAGCATGAGGTCCCTGGAGTCGAGGCTCGCCGCTTCGGTCACATCGAGAACCAATTGCTGCGCGGGAACTTCATTCTCGCGCAGCAGAACGGCAACTCGCTCCGGGAACTCACGATCAGTGACGAGCTTCGGACTCAGGTTGACCACCATTTCAAGCGGCAGGCCCCGTGCACGCCAATGGCTGGCTTGGCGCACGGCTTCAGTCATCACAAAATCCGTGAGGCGCGCCATCAGATCGTGGTCCTCGATTGAGCCGAGAAAATGACGCGGATACAGCAATCCTCGACGCGGATGCTGCCACCGAACCAGCGCCTCAACTCCTTGCATTTTCGGCACGGCGGTACGGATATCGATCTTCGGCAGATATTCAAGTATGAGCTCGTGCTCGGTGAGTGCGTGTTCGAGTTCGCCGAGCGCAATAGGTGGTGCACCCGTTAGATACGGCATCAGAAGCTGCTCGATGGCAACCGGGTCGAGCGGTCGAGTAGCGACCCCGATCACGCGAATCCCCTGGGATTCGGCAGCCCGCCTTGCTCCGGAAAGAACACGTGCATGCACCGCGCCAATGAGAAGTGTGGCTGGTTGTGCAGCCTCGAGCGCGAGAACTCGCAGCATGGCTAATCCGTCAACATTGGAACCGTCCACCGCCAACACGGCCATTGTGGGACGGCGGCCCGCGAGAATATCCTGTAGACCATCGGCTGAATCGGCCTCGACGTGATCACACCCCAGATGCGCCGCGACCGTCCGAAGAACGCATAAGGATTTCGGGTCCTTATCCAGGATCAGCAGTAAGTCGTTAGTGTTCATCGACGAATGCGAACCCGGTTTTATGCTGTTTTGCGAGACGCATCGCGAATTCGGCATTCGCGAGCAAGGCTTCCGTGCTCACTCCATCCGCTGGGCACCTCGCAATGCCGATGTTGGGATGCACGCAAAGATAGAGGATGCCGATGTTTAGAGGAGCCGAGACGGCACGCAACAGACCATGCGCCAGGTCGCTCAGCTGACTCCGGCTAGGCAACCCGGCAACTAAGCAGGCAAACTCGTCGTTCCGCAATCGGCTCAGCATGTCCTCCGCACGCATGGCCAGGAGCATCCGTGCGGCAACGATTTTGAGCAATTCGTCGCCGGCATCGTGTCCGTGAGTATCGATGAACAGGGTGAAGTCGTTGAGGTTGAGGTACAGCACAGCGAGCGCTTGGCGCGGTGGCTCAGTGTGGCCGAGCGCCTGCTCAAGTCGTGCGCGAAAGTACTTGCAGTTCGGCAGCAAGGTCAGGCCGTCATGGAACGCACTATAGCAAGCCCGCTTCGCTGCTCTCTGTGCTTCGTCGGGTCCGTTGCGCGCCTGCGCAAGCATGATTCGCGCGCGCGAAGCCCGAATCCATTTAAACCCGCGTCGAAGAGGATGTGGCCAAATCATAACGTCCTATGCTACAGATCGGCTTCATTCCGTTTATAGGAGAACCGCAAGCAATTATCTGCGCACCACTTCACGCGCAGGACATTTGTACCGCCCGCACAATTGGGACGTGTAGGGGTTTCCCCTACAGATGAGTGTCGAGCGGCTCTGATCGGGCGGGATGATGGAGG
>Ga0209488_10003584_pt1 | contig 12404 bp, 15 predicted proteins | sample Rivendell_Oct201_8_FD_188349 | JGI IMG/M metagenome (GOLD analysis project Ga0209488, IMG submission 188349) | Vadose zone soil microbial communities from the Eel River Critical Zone Observatory, Northern California, USA -... | ecosystem: Environmental > Terrestrial > Soil > Vadose zone >...
GCTTGGAATGATTATATGCAGTCCAAAAACGTGAGCGTCAGCATTCAAGTTAAAGCGAAAAAGAAGACAAGTGTACTCTGCTCTTTGACTTGCTTGTGAAATGCTGCCCGTTTCTGCTCCAGATGGCTGTTCGCGGCCTGCAGGCGCTCGAAGAGCTCTCCTACTTCTACCTGATAATGCAATAAGCTGTTGGAAATAAGGTACGAGGAAACATACACACGTCAATCTTTGCGTAAGCCCTGTTGAGCTCGTCGTTCTGATAGGAGCTCTTCTCAAAATGTTTACATACGTCATCGAATCCGAGCAGTCCGATGATGAATGCGCGACCGGGCGCGGGGCGTGTACTCCGAGCGCGCTTCAGCACAAGGGAGAGGGCGAGAACGACGTCCTCGCGCACGCTACGTGAAGCGTCCGTAAACGCATTGCTGAGCGATTGGAGGACGTGCGTTTTGTTGTCTTCGCTGTAAATCCTCGATCTGATGAGCAAAATGTGCAGTATAGAGGGAGAAGAAGGAATTCGAGTACGAGGAGCCGAGCATCTCGATAAGGGTGGTCTCGTCCCAGTCTTCGTCTTCGCTGCTTGCGTTGGTGTCGATTTCATCTGCGCTCGCGTCGTCGCCGTCATCGTCGCCGTCGTCATTCTTTCCGCTATGCATGCCGCGCAGAAGTGAGCTATAGGTGTCTTCCCAATCGTCCTCGTGGTCATGCGATTTGCGACGGGTTTTCTTTTGCTTTTCTAAGATGAAGTGGCGCTGGTAACGAGGGGTGCTGTGCATGGGGGGTGTATGCGCACAGAGGCGTGATACATGTCTTGGAGGGGTATGATGGCGTGCATTTGAGGCTTTTGTGGTGTGTTTTGAGCGTACCATGATGCAATCCTGCCTTGAGTGAATGATGGGTCACGGCCAAAGTTCATACCTACCGTGACCACACTTTCCTGAGTGAGTCTTTGTCACGCAGGATAGTAACTGGTTAAAAGGGGAATATAACAACTATATATCGTATCTTTTCTGGGGCATTCGTTCGATTCTCTGGCGACCCACAGACCCGACATCGATCTGGGTTTGAGGCGCAGTGTTAATGTTGGGAGATCGCCATCACCTGTACCATCTACTGTCGTATTGCAATGACACATTACATTACACGAATAAGGGATCCCTGTACTTTAATTGTAAACAGATATGGTAGGGGTTACATTCTCCTCCGGCTGCGCTCCAAACTAAACACTGCTAACCGTCGTGAGAGGTCCTGAGGTCTGCATCTCAATTTAGACAACTCGTACAGCATTCGCATTGACTCGGAGATGTTCCGCCCATGCGCCTCGGCGTCGTATTCAAGAAGGGCCTGTGCGATCTCGGTATCGTACGGCGACGCCCATAACAAGGCCGTCCAGCCTTGATTATCCTCGTGATCGAGATCGGGTTTGTGTTGAATTAGTAAACGTACGGCTTCGATGCTTCCACTTTGGACTGCTTCGATCAACGGACTCGAGCCTGTCTCGGAATCGTAGTAGTTGACATTGGCGCCATGCCTCAGCAACAGCTGCATCGAATTAATGTCCCCAAATCCCGATGCCAGTTGCAGTGGGCTGCCTTCCTTCTCATTGCAACCGTTCACGTCCGCTCCGTGCTCGAGTAAAAGCTGGATGGCATGGTTGTCGCTGTGGAGCGTTGCAACGTGTAACGTGGTCCAGCCGGACGTGCTTGTGTGGTTTACGTCTGCCCCATGCTCCAGTAACAGACGTGCGACATCAAGGTAACCCCCGCGAATTGCCTGCCACAATGGACCCGGAGCGCCTAATGTCCAAAGGTCAACATCGTTCGGATGGACAGAGAGAAGCTGCTCTGTGAGAACGTAGAGGCCATATCTTGCAGAATAAGACAACGAGGTCCCCAAGGGTTGCGGTCGGTGCTCAGCGAGGCTCTTTATTGATCGACTCGGCAGGGGGTCATCCACATCGTATATCCAGATCCAGGTAGAAAAATGTGGTTTTCCAGGGTCAAACAATTGCCGCATCATATCTTGCACCGAGAGCGATACATCTCCGAATCGCGCATGTTCGGGCCAATGCTCGGCTGCGTAGAAGGCCAACGGATAATTTTTCAGCTTCTGCTTATCGGTGTGCTCATCTAGCTCCAGTAGAGTGCTCAGACAAGCTTGCGCCAGAATTCTATGAGCGGGCTCTAGAGCGATGTGGTACCGTGACAAGTTCTTTGTTTGCGCGGTGGCGAGTCGATCTGATATCAAGAACTCCTTTACTGAAAAATGCGAAAACTGCACGACCAGAAAATCCTCGACCTTGACGATGGCAATTAGACTCGAACACGCTGACAGTACAGTATCTTCAGTGTTCTCTGGGCGCCAACCCGTGATTAGTTTAGGCATTGTTGTAGAGTCGAATTGAATTGAAAGAACTTCCCCAAGTTCTTCGACACGTAGCGGACGAGAGGACAGCGCGAGGCACTGCAACAGACGATGGGCGTGTTTCCATTTTTCTTCAGGAATCTCTAACAACATCCGTTCGTAGGTCCCGTCTAGCGTTGTCGGAAGTTCATCTAGGACCCGGCGAATACTTGGAGGAAAACATCGACGGAGAGTTTCAAGTTGGCAGAACGCCCACCGAAACCTGTATCATTCCATCAGGGAAGTATCGGACCACTGGGAAAGACAATACTCACATGCCGTCCGCCCTCTCTACGAGAGTATCGATAACGAGTTCCTTATCCTCTGGTTTCCATTTCCGCATCGTTCGGTCTGAGTGAACAATAAAGCGGACATAATCAACGATGTCATCCCTTTGTCCATCTTGAACGTGAAGGGAGATGTGGCGAAGTGTCAGAGGTTCGAGAACCACTCTGATGTCTGGCTCAGGTCGACTCGTAACGCAAATCCGTAGATCGGTGTGAGATTTGACAAGATCCTCCACCAGATTAAGAACCTTTTCTCGTGCGGATGGGATACCAGGAGTGTTTGGACACTCATCTAGTGCGTCCACGATGATGAACGTTGTTAGTCGTCTCTCCTGGTTCAATATATCTCGTAGACATTTGGTAAGGGCAGCCTCACTTGGCTGGTCGGATCCATCACAGTGGCTGGCATACAAGTCAGAGAGTATGGACCGGGATTGATTAGATTGGTCGGAAAGCTGAACTAGGATGGAAGAGAGAAAGCTTCGAATGTCACGCTTTGAAGCATCTTTGAAATCGAAATAGAAATAAGCGAATGTCGCCATTCCTGCGTTGCATATTGCCTTGACATCTTCTATCATTACCGAGCTAGTCGAAAGATGAACCCCTGAAGACCGAAAAATTATGGATTAACATACGCGAGAATGCTTTTTCCAGAGCCCGCTGTAAAACGAGAATGTCATCAGTGATGATGAACAAGTCATCATAGAGGACGACAGTACGCTTTCCATGTACCCACAAAAGGGAGCCACTTGATTTCCACTCAGCGAAAATATTACCATGGACGAACCATGTTCCTGTTGTGTCGTGGTGAGATCCACGTGCGATGTTGTGATTAATGGATGGATTCGGAGGAGAAAGCCAACTTCGAAGGAGCTCTCGAGACAGGATGCCTAATAGTCAGTTTTAGTAAAAGTAGAAACCCGTGAGAACGTTATGGTTTCACAAACGTTCGAACATTCCCGAGACTGTTTAACAGCACAACAAGGAGAATTTATAAGCATGCGATATATGAATGATTGGGTAGGTGTTACGCACATTTCTGGATACTGTGTGTCACTTGCAAATTCTTTGTCACCGTCATCTGCGCCTCCTCCTGCGTTAGTTTATCTAACCTTTGCAGCGCATCCTTGACGCCTGTTCTTCCCACCAGTCGTTTCGTGTATCTCTCTGCTTCAAGATAAGAGTCGAAAACACTTCTGTGAGAGAATACGTACTAATTCGTCTCTCCTGCATCTCATTCGTTGAAAGTGCAAGTATGGTGAGAACTTCTGCCATTATCTTGCCAAGCATCATTATCAATTTCCGCTGTGAGCACAATCCCCAAATAAATATGAAGACGTGTGAGGAATGACTGGATGCGCTCGAAAATCTCGATGAGGACACCATGGCTTTCGGCAACATCTTTCGCTACCTAAAAAATATGGTGTCCAGATTAAATTGAAAGGATGCCTCGAAGAGATTTACCCGGAGGAGGACGCCGATTCCAGTAAATATTACGTTTGCAGGAGAGAACGTCTAGGCATGGATCAATGAAATGTGGAGAACCCGTTCAGTGGGGCTTACAAGACCGACACCCTCGGCAATGGTTGCGGAAAGCATATAGAGAAGATGTACAGTAGGGTTCAGCCACTTTATTAATGTCTGGTTATGCTTTGCAGCCTGGTCGAGTGCGTCTGCTTGTTTTTGAAATATTTTCAATATGGCATCGGGGGAGTTGCAGTGATCGAGCTCGGCGGCTAGTGAATGCATTTGGAGGTCTTGTCCCGTCTTTTTATTGTATTCCTTGGAGGCAGCGTCGAATATGGATTGAAAAGTAAAGGAGGAGACATCTCCGTGGCGGGGTGTAGACATAGTTGTGGGGTTCATCGTTAGTAGAGATGTAGAGGATGCGGTGTATGTCTGGGTACCGACACTGCCTACCTCCAGTGTGGGAAGAATAGACGCCACCCTATGTTAGCAAGATTCTTGCGGAGGACACACCATTGCAGTGACTTCGCGCACTACACACCGCACCTCACGTTGCACAGGATGCATCCTCAATGATCCTCATGATAATTTACGACTCGGAGCAGGTGCTAGTGGGAGGTGCAGACCGTGTCACGTGCCCTTATGACTAATTGAGTATTTCATTGTTTGTGCAGAACAAACAGTGACTGTTAGTGACTGTTCCCACTCACACTCACGCAACTCTGATACGACGCATCGCATCACAATGGCCAAAAAAAAGAATAAGCAGGTAAGCATTCCCCCATAGTGCCCATTCAATTTTTGACTCATCCTTATAAAGGTTCTCCGTCCTTGGTGCTGGTACTGCGAGCGAGAGTTTGAAGATGAGAAAGGTTCTTCATATCCAATATCATCTCTCCCCATAATTATACTCATATCATATCCTCATTCAGTTCTAATGCAGCACCAGAAGGCCAAACACTTCAAATGTGGCATGTGTCCTCGCCGTCTTAATACAGCTGGTGGTCTTGCAGTTCACATTCAGCAAGTCCACAAGCTCGAACCAGAAAAGTACCTTTTCTGCCATTTCACACAACTGCCGTCTTATCGCCCTCATCTAGCCTCCCCCGCATCGAGAATGCGCTCCCCGGACGCGATGGGTACGAGGTTGAGATATTTGGTATGGAAGGTATCCCCGCCCCAGATGTCGCAGATTATAAGCGCCGCAAGGAAATCGAGCTCGGCCTTACCGCAGGTTCTATCTCACAGCCGCAAGCAAAACGTCCAAAGACAGAGAATCGACAACTATCAGAGGAGGAACTTCGTGCTCAACTCGAAGCACACAAGGCACTCATGGGGGCCCATGAAACCCCAGCACCTGCCCCCTCCGATACGAGCCAGAGTGCCGTGTATGCGGCCACACCGCAGACATACGCCCCCCCTGCACCTTCTTCAGCTCCAGTTCCTCCTGTGCCAGTGATTCCCCCAGGTGCGCCCCCTGCCTTCCCTGGCATGCCACCGCCTCCGGGCGCTTTCCCAGGAGTACCCCCCTTCCCGCCCTCAATCGCAGGCATGCCTGGCATGCCTCATATGTACGTTTTATGCAACTTTCCCTTGTCCATGCTTCGTGTATTTACCTCTCTGCAGGCCTCCACTGCCCGGTTTCGGTGTCCCTTCAGGTTTCCCCCTTCCTCCAGGTATGATGCCGCCTTTCCCACCGCCGCCTGGTATGGTTCCTCCATTCCTTCCTCCTGGTATAACACCACCTTTCCCTCCTTCCATGACTCCACCTGTGATCCCTGGCTCGACACCGGTTCCGCCTTCATCATCAGTCACCCCAACTCCCGTGTCTGGCCAGGCTGGGCAGGGCCAGCCTGCGGCGCCACCTCCGCTGACGCTGCCGAACCCATCGCTTTCTCAGACAAACCCAGAACTGAAGAAGAAGACAGTGCTCAAGTACTCTGAGCCTAATTTCTCCCCAGTACGTTCTACATTGCTTTCTCACCCATCAAGGAAACTCAGACTGTCATGAAAGGATGAGGTCCGAGCCCGGCATCCAAAATATTACGTTGCTAAGGACATAGTTGCGTCTGCTCCTGAGGCAAAGACTGATGCTGCGCCTGCGCAGGTCGCGCCAGAAGATGGGGCAGCGGCTGCTGTCCCAGAGGAGTCGCGCGGGAAAAAGCGGGCACGTGCAGAGGACTTCTTGTAGTTCATCGGAGGGCATCGAAGAAACGTTGGGAGGTGAGAGAAGGGGAGGGTTGAAGGAGGCGGAGACTTACCAGTCCGTCCCCTCTCCTCGAGCTCTTGTGCTGGCCGGTGTCATTGCTCATCTCTTCCAATTCTCGAGGCGACGAGCTCTAGAGCTGATGTAGAGGTTTGTCCGCGGTGTCATCGCTGGTGCGGGCTTTTTTACTTTCTTTTCTTTTTCCCCTCGGGGTTCTGTGGAGTGTTTTCGAAATATGTACGGTCGGTCCTTCGTTTTTCCTACTTGTGCTTATGTCCTACCGAACGAATGGTTAACAAGGTTCGTGATTGACGTAAATGATAGTAGTCTAACATGACATCGTGTGTTCCCTGGGTTGTAGCTAATCGTTCCGAAGTTGACGCGCGATGTAGGTGACGGTAACTCGGTCTTGTAGTTGCAAGTAATGCGGTCTTAAGAGTCGTCGCAGCAAAACCGTAATACGTGGTCTCTGTACCAAGTGCGTGGCCGTTGCTAAGCTGAGGTCCACATGAAATTCATGCCGCATGTCAGTCAGCATATGGAACCTCCACTTTATGTCTAAGGTGAAGCCAAGTGGAACGGATGGTGAGCGTTAGTTTATGTTTTTGAACTTGATTGAAAGGGTTCGATGGCGTAGTTGGTTATCGCATCTGTCTAACACACAGAAGGTCCCCGGTTCGAACCCGGGTCGAACCATTTTTTTTCTTCCTTCCAACATAAACAAGGAGTATCAGGTTTCAGGTTTCCGTTTCCTCATGCACACCAGTCCTGTGTATTTTCAACACCGAGATGTGAGGTGGAAATGGCTTTGCGTCGCTCATAATTTACTATGAGACCCGCTCTTAGAGTTGAACTTGAGAAGACAATGGTACAGTTGGTATATCCATGCACAGCAATGCTAAGGACGACAAATACAAGAAGTCGTAGAAAAAGCAGAGCGTTCCTATGACTATGTCTTGCCTATCCATCTCCGCAGTACGAAGTACCGGGACAGTACGAGAAGGCACACAGCGACCATCACCGAGGACCCTACACGCAAGCAAAAGAGAAAGCGCCGCGGCACCGTCAGCACGAGATCTCCAACCCGGGAACCGCGACACGCCAAAGAAAAAAGAAGAGAAAGAAAACGGACCTGCATAGATCCCCACGGCGGCGTACCCGCCCGTGGACTTCGATATGGCACCGGATATAGGCGGGCCGGCAAGCGCACCGAGCGAGAGGATGGTGAGGTTCATGCCCATGCGACGCCCGACGTCGGTCGAGTCGCCGAACGCTATCATCGGCGCACCGATGAGGCCCGCGAACGCGCCCGACGTCGCGCCGTAGATGAGTGCGAGCGGGACGAGAGCGCTCGTCCCGCGCACGAACGGCCAGATGAAGGTCAGCACGCCCGCGAGGAACAAGGCAGGCGTCATGACGTTGAGTGGGCCTGGGCAACGTTGCGATTGATTTTAGTGGTCAGATGAGATGGAGGAGAGAGGGTGTGTATGTGTGGGGGCTGTGGGGAGTGTCGGACGCACCGATTAGGTCAGCGAGTATGCCACTTGATAAGCGGCCAATGGCTGAGCCTGCGTTGGCGATGGAGACGAGGTACGAGGCGAGGTGAGGCGGGACGCCCTGCGTGGGTGCACTTGCGTCGATGAAGGTCAGTACTGTCGGCGGGGTGTGAGTGGTGAATTGCCCAAAGACTTAAAAATTCTCCAGGAAGAGCGAGGGCATGTGGACTGACCTGTGTAGAGACCAAGCCAGGCGAAGAAGCCGGCGACGGTGTACGCCGAGTAAGCTGGTGACTTAAACTGCTTTGGGTTGCACAGCCCGCCAGAGACCACGACGGGAGGGAGTCTGCGTCTGATTGTCTAGCTGCTTATCAATACCCATTGACAGGTACAGGTATACGCAATGCCATTTGCGCACCAAATTCGCAATCCCCAGAACGAACATTAACATGAACGCCATGATTCTCATGGTCCATTTGAATCTGTGCGTTGATTTAGCAAGGTCACGCTAGCGAATGGCGGTCAATGCGTGCCCAACAGTATCGTGCAAATTGCGGAATGCCACAGGGAACACCGTGCCACCAATGGACGAGGTAAAGGCCATGAACCCCAGCGCAAAACCGCGCCTCTTTTTGAACCAATGGGCGATGACACTCATTACAGGCCCAAATATGACACCACATGAGATCTACGAACGACCACCATCAGCAATTCGCCCGAAGGTGAAAATAAATACACAGTACTGACGCCAACGCCAAAGCCCTGACAGAGCAAAAAATGCCAGAACTCACGGCACTCGGCAATGAGGAATGTGCATAGCACAAGATTTATCGACGCCAAACCGAAGGGTACGTGTAGGTGGCCGAGATCGAATAAGCGACCGATAACAAGCGCTGGGAAGAATACCAATGCATACTGGCGCAGCCTGTCAATTCCGCCGGAGCTATATCAGCTGACAGGAACACGCACTTGACTTGAGCCTATCCAGGCACTAGATAACGACATTAGATGTGCGAAAACAAATGAAGGTTATCGATATGACATACATCGCAGAAGGCGAGGTGCCTTTTAGCAAAATATTCTGGTAATAGTCTTGAAAGACCTAGAACATCCGCCATTTTCATCATGATCAGCGTTTGCAAGCCAAATGGTGACATACAGACGACTCACGCCAAAAGAATTCACAAAGCCGAATCTGCGTTCACCACCGTCAGTTTCTAGGAGTATCAGAGGAGGGATATAGTACAGAATGACTCACGTAGCGAAAGTTGCACATGAACCCTAAAATACAGTCCGTCATTGGTTCACAGATCTAGTCACTAGAACCAAAGACGTACCCCCAGCATCACCAACCATGCGCGCAGCCCACCATCAGGAAAGTCTTCCAGAGCGTGGAGATAGGCCGCATTCTCTGCCAGTGAGTGGGGACTTGTGCATTGAGCGTCGCTGTTGCCCTTTTCTTTTCGCAGCCATGACGCGGAAGAGTCACCGGATGTTGCAGTGTGCAACCGCAGTGTGCTGTTTTTCTCGAGGTCAGATTCTAGCGACATACTTGAGCAGGTACTGGCAGGACAGGGTGGCAAGACAAATGCGTTGACGCACTGGCAGTTTGGCCCATCTGTTGCCGAGCCATTATATGGTTGACAGGCTCCTCATGGGAAAACCGCATATCCGGGTCATAGATAATGCCCCTTCCCCCCTCTGAGGATGGGTCACGACATATACGGAAGTAGGAGAGGCGATTGGCTGTATGCCAAGGCAGTATGGGCACGGAGAGGCCTCGGTGTTAGCAGCCGATTAAGATTTGGGTGTTATCGCGCTCACACGAACTCTCACGTATCACGTAAATCAAATCGATCGGTTAATGAATAACGTAATGAACCTGAAAATAGTAACTGCCGTTCGGCTGCTCGGGTTAACATAAAAGCCTCCTTGGTCATGTGGGAATAATGATGTAAGCCAGTCATTCTATTCTCCACCCTGACAACCCCCATTGCCAAAGGTTTCAGACAGGCGGTGCGTCACACGTTTGCGTTGCGTCGGTTGTCAAGTCCAACGCACCTCTGGGTCAACTTTGGATCGACGTACTCAATTCCTTCTGCCAGTTTACATACATTTCCTAAGGTGTAGCGCATGGCAAACAAACGTTATGGCAGCGGCTGCATGATCTTCGTATATTAGACGCACACGGATCTGCAACCATACGGTGGTCACGGTAGGGATGAAATAATGACCTACACGTCAGATTACCAGTTGCTGTTCTCCACAAGGACCGTGACGCTAGCCGTGATTTCTAGGGTCCTTTCCTGGATATGCCAGTATCAGTATCGGCAATTAAAGAGTCCTTCTACCTCTACCCACCTCCCGACCCAAGGTGGCACCACTCCAGCGGCACAGTACCATTAGGTAGCTCTGTGGCTCAATGCTCAACAGCAATGACCATCGCGGTTTCTCCTCGTTCACCCCCGCGCGTCACCGCACCAGTCCCTCGGCAATAACCCACGAGATGCTTGTTTGCGTCGCACAAGATCATGGTAACAAATAGTTCCAGATCAGTATGGGACACTGGCACTGGCGGGTTAAGTCCTTGGACACGCCTGACGGACACGCCGCATGCACCCGGATGCACCCACATGCACAGCATACCGTTTTGGTCACCCGCGGGGCTAGTGTTGCGAGGGTCGTTTGCACATATGATACCCTATTCAACAATGTCGGTCAAGCCTCGCCGCTCGGCGGGGCTTACGGAAGGAAGTAAGGAAAGCCAAGCCCGATGAGCCGTTCCTAAGGTGTAACAAATTATTTGATATTGCCCCGTGAGTCTCTGTGTGTCGGGCTTGTGCCACAAGAGATCAGCCCGAGTCAGATTCAATCGACAATCGTGAAGGGTTCAGCCGCCTAGACAATTGTACTTAAACGAGCTCGAAGTAGGATTACAAGGTCGATATTGCGGACGTGGTCACCCATCCGAGTCAATCCCGAGATTTTCATGTTGCATGTTGTAGGACAGAGAAGCGCAGAACATGCTAGAAGATCGGAATTCGCGCCTCCCGCAGCTGAACCCGAAGCTTTGCGAACATTCTACGCCGTAGACGGTCCAAAGGTACAAAAACCCAGTGAGGGATGCCCAAGCTCTGCAAAGCAACAAAAAATGACGTTACCCTCAACCTTCAAATCTCGCTCACCAACTACTTGCTGAACGATTTTTCTGCCCTCGATCGCTTCATCTATGAAGCGTGCAACTCATATGCGCATCGCCAGCTCGGGTGTCAGAACAAGACCGCGAACGCCTTCCGACCAAGGTTCGTGGGGGGCCCTTTCCATTCGAATGCTTTAGCATGAGCAGGATGGACGTTCACCACGACAAAGGTAGCAACACCGTCACAGCTTCCTTTGAACTCCCCAGGCTGCGGAAAGAAGATGTGACAATAGACGTGCATCGTGACGTATTGACCATATCCAGAGAAAACCAGACAGCCTCTGGGCGTAGCCAAGACGGATAGTATGCGATCCGAGAGCGGCGCTAGTATGGCAAGTTTGCAAGGTCGCTCTCGCTGCCGAGGGGGGTGTAGGTGAGCGCGAGTTGTTTGAGTGTTTAAAATCGTTGCCATGCTGGGTGTCTTTACAGAGCGAGGATATCAAGGCATCAATTCAGGGTGGTGTCACGTCTCCGAGTTCTCTGCCTGTGCCTGAAACGTCACCTGCGAGGGTGGCCATCGCCTGAGCCTGGAGGAACTGCGGCAAATGCCATGGATGTATTTACGGACTTGCTTTAAATTGTATGGTCTTTGCACTACCAATCAAAGTTCTGTGATAGCAGATTAGCGAAAATCTCCGATGTGTGCCAAACTTTTTACCCGTGCTTGGGCTCAGGGCTCTACTCGCCCGTCACGCGGTCTCGTGGCCCCGAGAACGATGTGCTGCGAGATCGAGTGAATAATACCCTTTGATTATCTCCTCAGTCTTCGCTTCGAAAGGCTGAGGTACGTCATTCGTTCATATCACTCTCATTGACACTGTGACTATCCGTACGCTTACATGAAACGCCCCGCTTATGTGACTACTGTTTCTCCCTCCGAGGGTCCTGTTGTTACTTATTGTAATGATGGGCTCGGGGCGCGAAACGACGGCCTCGCTGAGATCACCCACACGTGGATCAGATTAGATACCATTATTAACTAGAACACCTACTATCTTCGTACTCAGCAGTGAAACACACACTGTGTGAACGAAAGGCAGCCACGATGCTATGACACTGCATTTGGTCTCTTAAATCTTCTACCATGCCTCTAGTGGCCATCTTTCACCATCTTCGACCAAATGATGATGTTTCATAAAAAAAGACAATAAGCATGTACCTCCTTCCGCGTCTTTAGTCCTTACAGCCAAGAAGACTCAAAGGGTTTGGGTATTTTTCTGATGAACGCGATTACATCGTGCCTACGATGATCCGGAAATGAACCTAAGTTTTTTCGAACCATTCTTTTTCCTTTACTCAACCTCAATCGTGAGTTCATGTCACTCTGTCGTGTATATTGTTAACGA
>Ga0209488_10003585_pt1 | contig 12402 bp, 10 predicted proteins | sample Rivendell_Oct201_8_FD_188349 | JGI IMG/M metagenome (GOLD analysis project Ga0209488, IMG submission 188349) | Vadose zone soil microbial communities from the Eel River Critical Zone Observatory, Northern California, USA -... | ecosystem: Environmental > Terrestrial > Soil > Vadose zone >...
CTGACGACGCGCTTGCAGCCGCACCGCCCATCGCGTATCGAGCCCGGGCGGTGATGGGAGCGGAGGAGAGCGCGGCGGCAGCGCCCGTGGAGATGGGCGGGCGCGCGCAGCTCGCGCGACGCGCGGGGGTGGTGAGCGTCGCCGTGCTCGCGAGCCGCATCCTCGGGCTCGTGCGCGAGCAGGCGTTCGCCGTCTTCTTCGGCGCCGGGCGCGAGCTGGATGCCTTCATCACCGCCTTTCGCATCCCGAACCTGCTGCGCGACCTGTTCGCCGAGGGGGCGCTCTCGGCGGCCTTCGTGACCACCTTCACCTGGCGCCTCGAGCACGACGGCGAGGCCGCCGCCTGGCGGCTCGCCAACCTGGTGGTGAACGCGCTCGCGATCGTGGTGGGCGCCATCACGCTGGCCGGCATCTGGTTCGCGCCGGCGCTGGTCACCGCCATCGCGCCGGGCTTCGCCGACATCCCGGGCAAGGTCGAGCTCACGGTTGCGCTGACCCGCATCATGTTCCCCTTCCTCCTCCTCGTCGCGCTCGCGGCGGTGGCGATGGGCATCCTCAACACGCGCCACATCTTCGGCGTGCCGGCGGCGGCCTCCGCCTTCTTCAACCTGGGCTCGATCGCGGGCGGGCTCGGCTGCACGGCGTGGATCGCGCCCGGGTATCTCTCCGGCGTGCTCGGGCGCGGCCCGGCACCCGACCCGGGCCTCGTGACGCACGCCATGACCGGCATGGCGATCGGCACGCTCGCCGGCGGGCTCCTCCAGCTCCTCGTGCAGGTGCCGTCGCTCTGGCGGGTCGGCTTCCGCTACCGGCCGCTCCTCGCCCTCCGCGACCCGGGGCTGCGGCAGGTGGCGCGACTCATGGGCCCGGCCACCATCGGCGCGGCCGCCGTGCAGGTGAACGTGTTCGTCAACAACAACTTCGCCTCCTACCTGGGCAACGGCCCCGTCTCCTGGCTGAACGTCGCCTTCCGCTTCATGCAGCTCCCGATCGGGCTCTTCGGGGTGGCGATCGGGACGGTGACGCTGCCGCTCGTGTCGCGGCACGGCGCGCGCGGCGACACGCCGGCCTTCCGCGCCACGGTGGGGCAGGCGCTCGAGCTGGTGGTCGAGTGCATAGCTGGCCGCGGCGGCGAGGATGCCGATTTGCCGCATGGCGCCGCCGAACATGCGCCGGTGACGTGTTGCGAGCGCGATGAATCCGCGCGAGCCGGCGAGAATCGACCCGGCGGGCGCGCCGAGGCCCTTCGAAAACGCCACCGTCACGACGTCGAAGGGCGCAGCCAGCGCGGCGGGCGAACGGTGGCTGGCCACCGCCGCATTCCAGATGCGCGCGCCGTCCAGGAACGTCGCGACGCCGCGAGCGCGCGCGGCCGTGCACACGGCGTCCACGATGTCCTGCGGTACGACGACCCCGCCCGCCCGGTTGTGCGTGTTTTCGATCTGGACGAGCGCCGACGGCGGATAGAGCAGATGGCCGGCCGGCTTGTAGGCGTGGATGAACTCGTCGACGGTGAAGACCCCGCGTGTCCCGATCTCCGTGAACTGCACGCCGGCATTGGCGGCGCCGCCGCCGGTCTCGTGCCACACGGCGTGGCACTCTCGACTGACGATGACGTCGTCACCTGGGTGGGTGAGCGCCCGCAGCGCCACCTGATTCGCCATCGTCCCTGACGGCAGCCAGAGCGCGGCGTCCTTGCCGAGGAGCTCAGCCACGCGCAGCTGCAGCTCATTGACCGTGGGATCTTCGCCAAATTGATCGTCGCCAACCGGTGCTGAGGCCATTGCGGCGCGCATGCCGGACGAGGGCCGGGTGACGGTATCGGAGCGCAGGTCGATTGGAGTCATATTTAACGGTTGATGCCGCCTGGTTGAGTGCCTGAGATAAACGCTTCGTTGATCGCGCCCGCGGTGGCCGGCGGCAGCACGGCGCCCGTTTTCTGATCCACGGGCAAAAACACGATGTTGCCCGGCGCCTGAAAGTCGGGCGGGTCCTCCTTGTCGTCGCGGCCGTCGATGTAGCCCTGCATGAACTCCATCCACATCGGCAGCGCCGCCTTCGATCCCTGCTCGTCGGCGCCGAGCGACTTCCGCTTGTCGTCGTTGCCAATCCACACGCCCACGGTGATATCGGGATCGAACCCGATGAACCATGCATCGGTGTTCTCGTCGACCGTGCCGGTCTTGCCCGCCAGCGGCCACGACGAGGCCATCGCCGCCGCGCGGGCGCCCGTGCCGCGTGGCGTCATCACGCCCCGGAGCAGATGTGTCATCACGTACGCCGTGTCGGCATGGATGACCTCGCTCGGCTCGCCGCGGCCCTCCTCGATCAGGTTGCCTTCGCGATCCTTCACGGTCATCACCATGAACGGCTTCATGCGGACGCCCTGATTCGGGAATGTCGTGTAGGCGCTGGTGACTTCGAGGAGCGTCGCGTCGCCGGCGCCCAGCGCGATCGGCAGGTACGGCGGGAAGTTCTCCTCGAAGCCGAAGCGCTTTGCGTACTCGAGCACGGTCTTCGGGCTCAGAAGATCCATCATCTTGATCGCCGGAACGTTGCGCGACTCTTCGAGGGCATAGCGCAGCGTCACCGGTCCGAGGAACTCGTGGTCGTAGTTGGCGGGCGAGTAGGCTTCGCCGACGACCTGAGGGTAGGTGACCGGCGTGTCGTTGATGATCGACGTCGCCGTGTAGCCGCGGTCGATGGCGGCCGTGTAGACGATCGGCTTGAAGGTCGATCCGATCTGCCGGAGCGCCTGGATCGACCGGTTGAACTTGCTGCGCGAGAAACTCCACCCGCCGACCATCGCCTTGATCTGCCCCGTGTGGTTGTCGATGGCGATGAGCGCGGCCTCGGCAAGCGGCGTCTGTTCGAGCTTGACGGTCAGCGCCTGGGTGGCCTCGTCAATCTTCGTGACCGCGACATCGATGACGTCTCCCGGCTTGAACAGCGTCTCGGCCGACGTCTTGTAGGTCCACGTGTAGCCGTCGCGGGTGAGGTCCGCGCGATACTTGCCGACGCGCAGCCGCGCCGCGCCCGCCTTCGGCGCCGTGACGACGACGGCCGGGACGACGTCGCCGGCCGCGATCGGACGGCCCCAGCGCTCGTCGCGCACGGTCTCGATGGTCTGTTTTTCGGCGAAGACGTTCCTCGTCGGCTTCCGCCAGCCGTGGCGCTTGTCGTACGCCCGCAGCCCGTGCTCGATCGCCCGGTTGCCGAGCTCCTGCAGCCGCACATCGAGCGTCGTCGTCACTGACAGGCCGTTCTCGTACAGGACCTTGGCGCCGTACTGCTTCTCGAGATGCTTGCGGACGTCTTCCACGAAGAACGGCGCGATGCCCGGCGGCTGGTTCGGCTGGCCGCGCGTGACAATCGGTTTCTGTTTGGCTTCGTCCGACTGCTGCTGCGTGATGTAGCCCTCGTCGGCCATGCGTTGCAGGACGGTGCTGCGGCGGGCGAGGGCGCGCTTCATGTCCACGAACGGGCTCTGGCGCTCTGGTGTCTGGAAGATGCCGGCGATGAGCGCCGCTTCCTCGAGGTTCAGATCCTTGTTCGTCTTGCTGAAGTAGAGCCGCGACGCCGCCTCGACGCCGTACGCGCCGTGGCCGAGGTACATCTGGTTGCAGTAGATGCTGAAGATCTCTTTCTTGGTGTAGCGCTTTTCGATCCGCAGCGCGAGCACCCACTCGCGGACTTTGCGTTCGAGCAGCTTCTGCTTGGTCAGGCCGAACTTGTCGATGTTGCGCGCGACCTGCTGCGTGATCGTGCTGGCGCCCAAGGCGCGCCGCCGCTCGATCAGGTCGGTCGCGGCGGCAATGACGATGCGCTTGAAGTTGAGGCCCACGTGCTTCTGAAAGTCCGCGTCCTCGGTGGCGATGATCCCGTTGCGCAGCAGCGGGTTGATGTCGTCGTAGGCGACGACGACGCGGCGCTGGGTCGCGAACTCGCCGATGAGCTGGCCCTGGGCAGAGTAGAGCCGGGTAATAGTGCTGGGGTTGTAGTTGTCGAGCGCCGTGATCTGGGGCAAATCCCCTGCATAGGCGAACAGCACGCCGCTGGCGATGCCGGCGAAGGCGACCGCGATGAACGCCGCCACGATAGTGGCGTTCTTGGCTACGCGCAGAACGATATGCGTCACGGCTGCATCATTTTAGCGCGGGAGACCGCAGATCGAGGTTGACGATCTTTCACTCAACTTTTATACTTTTGAGAGGATCACGTCTCGATCTCCGGCACTCACAGAGGACTCAATGAGCAAAATCATCGGCATCGACCTCGGTACCACTAACTCCGTCGTCGCAGTGATGGAAGGTGGCGAACCGATCGTCGTGACCAATCCCGAAGGCAGTCGTCTGACGCCGTCGGTTGTGGCGTTTACGAAGAACGGCGAACGGCTCGTCGGCCAGGTTGCCAAGCGGCAGGCCGTCACGAACCCCGAGAACACGGTGTTCTCGATCAAGCGGTTCCAGGGCCGCAAGTACGACGAAGTCGACGAAGAGATGAAGATGGTGCCGTATCAGGTCATTCGATCCAGCAACGGCGACGCGCGCGTGAAGGCCAACGACAAGGATTATTCGCCGCCGGAAATCTCGGCAATGATCCTGCAGAAGCTCAAGCAGGCGGCGGAAGACCACCTCGGCGAGCCGGTCACCAAGGCCGTCATCACGGTGCCGGCATACTTCAACGACGCGCAGCGGCAAGCGACCAAGGACGCGGGGCAGATTGCCGGCCTCGAAGTCATGCGCATCGTCAACGAGCCGACGGCGGCCGCGCTCGCGTACGGCCTCGACAAAAAGAAGGACGAGACGATCGCGGTCTACGACTTCGGCGGCGGCACGTTCGACGTCTCGATTCTGGAAGTGGGCGAGGGCGTCGTCGAAGTGAAGTCCACCAACGGCGACACGCATCTTGGCGGCGACAACATCGACCAGCGCATCATCGACTGGATCGCGACCGAGTTCAAGAACTCGGATGGCATCGACCTCACCAAAGATCGCATGGCGCTGCAGCGCCTGAAAGAAGCGGCGGAGAAGGCCAAGATGGAGTTGTCCTCGGTCATGGAGACCGAGATCAACCTGCCGTTCGTCACGGCGGACGCCACCGGTCCGAAGCATCTCATCCTGAAGCTCACGCGCGCGCGGTTCGAGCAGCTCGTGGACGACCTGCTCCAGCGGACGGTCGGTCCGACCAGACAGGCTCTGGCGGATGCGGGACTCGATCCGTCGAAGATCGACGAGGTCGTGCTCGTCGGTGGCTCGACGCGCATTCCCAAGGTCCAGCAGATCGTCAGGGATCTGTTCGGCAAGGAGCCGCACAAGGGCGTGAACCCGGACGAAGTGGTGGCCATCGGCGCGGCGGTGCAGGCGGGCGTGCTCGCCGGCGACGTGAAAGACCTGCTCCTGCTCGACGTCACCCCGCTGTCGCTCGGCATCGAGACGCTCGGCGGCGTGCTGACGCCGCTCATCCAGCGCAACACGACGATCCCGACGCGCAAGAGCGAGATCTTCTCGACGGCGGCGGACAACCAGACGAGCGTCGAGGTGCACGTGCTGCAGGGCGAGCGGCCCCTGGCGCGCGACAACCGCACGCTCGGCCGGTTCCACCTTGTCGGCCTGCCTCCCGCGCCGCGCGGCGTGCCGCAGATCGAAGTCACCTTCGACATCGACGCCAACGGCATCGTCAACGTCCAGGCCAAGGATCTCGGCACCGGCAAGGAACAGAAGATCACGATCACCGCGTCGAGCGGCCTGAACAAGGACGAAGTCGAGCGGATGATGAAAGAGGCCGAGTCGCACGCCGACGACGACAAGCGCCGCCGCGACGAGATCGAAACGCGCAACCGCGCGGATCAAGCCGTGTACGGCGCCGAGCGGATGATCAAGGACACGGGCGACAAACTGTCCTCCTCGGACCGGCAGGCGATCGAGTACGCGATGGAGCAGGTCAAGAAGGCGGTCGAGGGCACCGACGCCGGCGAGGTGCAGCGCGCGCTCGATCAGCTCACGACGGCGCAGCACAAGGCGGCCGAGCAGCTCTACAAACAGGCGAGCCCTTCGGCAGGCTCAGGGCCAGCGCCTGGCGGCGAAGGGGGCGCGGCGCCGGGGAGCGACGCGCCGAAGGGCGATGTCATCGACGCCGAGGTCGTGGACGAAGGCAAACCGCAGTAGGTAGATGGACTTCTATATCGTCCTGGGGCTCGAGCGGGGCGCGACAGTCGGCGACATCAAGCGCGCCTATAAGCGGCTCGCGCGACGGTTCCATCCCGACATCAATCCAGGTGATCGGATGGCCGCCGCGCAGTTCCGTCAGATCGCCGAGGCGTACGAGACGCTGAGCGATGCCGATCGGCGCCGCCGCTACGACGCTGCCGGCCATCCCGTCTCGCAGGAGCCGACCACGTACGGCTTCGAGGGCTTCGACTTCTCCGTGAGCGTCAACGGCTCGTCGGCGCCGACTTTCGGGGATCTGTTCGCCGACGTCATCGGTCAGCGCGGCTACCGCGAGTCGCGTGAAGGGCCGGCGGTTCGCGGCGCCGACCTGCATCAGACGCTCGACCTCAGCTTCGAAGACGCGATGCGCGGAGGCACGCGCACGATGACCGTCACGCGGCAGGAGCACTGCCGCACGTGCAAGGGCCTTGGACGCCTGCATGCCGCCGAAGCGCGGTGCGGGCAGTGCCAGGGCAACGGCGTGATGAAGTCGGCGCGCGGCCACATGGTGTTTTCGCGGCCGTGCAGCGCGTGCGACGGCTCGGGACAGAAGCGCCAGGCGAAGTGCCCGACATGCGGCGGCCAGCAGGTCGAGACGCGCACCGAACTGCTGCACGTCGGGATTCCGGCGGGCCTCGCCGACGGCGCGCGCATCCGCGTGCCCGGCAAGGGCCACGTCGGCAGAAGCGGCGGCGACAGCGGCGACCTCTACATCACGGTTCACGTCCAGCCGCATCCGACGTTCCGGCGTGAAGGCGACGACCTGCACGTGGTCGTGCCCGTGGCGATTCACGAGGCCGCTCTCGGCGCGAAGATCGACGTGCCGGCGTTTGGCGGCACGGCGCGGCTGCGCGTTCCGCCGGGCACGCAGTCGGGCCAGCGCTTCCGTTTGCACGAACGCGGCGTCGTCTCGTCGCGCGACGGCCGGCGCGGCGATCTGATTGTCGAAGTCCGGCTGGTCCTGCCGCGCCTGCTCGACGAGCGCTCCAAGGAACTGATGCGCGAATTCGGGAAGATCAACAGGGAAGACGTCAGGAAGTCATGACGAAGAAGACCGGCAAGGCGTACTACATGATTTCCGCGGTGGCGCAGAAGTACAACATCCACCCGCAGACGCTGCGCCTGTACGAGCGGGAAGGATTGCTCAAGCCTTCGCGCACCGACGGCAATACGCGGTTGTATTCAGAGGAAGATCTGGAACAACTCGAAACCATTCTGGCACTTACCCGAGATCTCGGCGTGAATCTTGCCGGTGTGGAGATCATTCTCAACATGCGGCGCAAGATCGAGCAGATGCAGGGAGAAGTGAACGAGTTCATGACCTACGTCAAACGGGAAATGGCGCGCGGTCTTGACGACTGGGAACAGCGGCTGTCCACGGCGCTCGTGAAGTCATCGCCGACCGACCTCGTCCGTGCTGCGCAGCCGCGAGACGACAACGAAAAGCGTAAAGCGACTAACGCGAAATAGCGCGAAGATGAGCCGCGTTTTTCGTTTTTGCGTTTTCCGTTTCGGGGTATAGTTCCTGCTGTGTCGAAGCGCGCCGCAAGCGTCACTTCCTCAGATTCCTCCAGCGCAGCGGTTTCCCAACTCGTCGAAGCCAATCTCCGGCTCGTCGTCAGCTACGCGCACCGGTTTCACGGCTGCGGCCTGCCGCTGCTCGAACTGATACACGCCGGCAATCTGGGCCTGGTCGAAGCCGCTCGGCGTTTCGACTCGTCGCGCGACTCGACGTTTGTCAGCTTCGCCTCGTGGTGGGTGCGCCAGGCGATGATTCACGCGCTCGCCGACCGCACGAGCACGCAGCCGATGCCGACGGCCGTCGTCGCGACGCCGACCCTGGACTGTGTCGCCACCATCGCTCCGGCCGTGCTCGACGGGCTGCCGTCGCTCGCCGACATAAACGACATGGACGACGGGGATCTTGATGAGACGTTCGACGAGATTCAGTCGCGCGCCAGCGGCACGCCGCGGCATGCCGACCGCCTTCGCAGTCACCTGAACTGACATGCCCTGTCCGCTTTGTGAAGACACCGGCTGGAAGCCGGCCGGAGACAATTTGCCCGGCAGGGTCGTGCGATGCGACTGCTGGCGTGAAAACCTCGGCCGCCAGCGCCTCGCGGGCGCCAACATTCCCAAACGTTACCTGCACTGCACGCTCGGCAACTTCACGGCGTACAACGAGTCGCTCGAGAAGGCCGTCGCGCAGGCCAAACGCGTCGCCGACGCGTTTCCAAACGGCGCGCAGGGCCTGTTTCTCGAAGGGCAGCCCGGCGTCGGCAAGACGCATCTCGCCGTCGCCGTCCTGAAGCAGGCGATTCAGACCACCAGCGCGCGCGGCCTGTTCTACGACACGCGCGACCTGCTCCGCGTCATCCGCAGCACTTACGATCCGTCCACGCGAACGACCGAGCTCGACATCCTGCGTCCGGTGATGACTGCCGAACTGCTCGTGCTCGACGATCTCGGCGCCGAAAAAACCTCGGAGTGGGTGGACGAGACGATGAACCTGATCGTCAACACGCGCTACAACGAGCGCCGGCTGACGATCTTCACGTCGAACTACCCGGACATTCCCGACGACACCGATCCGCAGTCGCTGCTGTTCCGCATCGGCGCGCGCATGCGCTCGCGGCTGCACGAGATGTGCGAGTTCGTGGTCCTCGACGCGGCCGACTACCGCGAGCGCCCCGACAACGCGAGCGCCGACGACCTGACCGCGATGTGGAAGCTCCGCAACAAGGCGCCGTTGCCCTCGCCGCGCGGCGGGGGCCGCCAGGCGCGCGCGGCGCTGCGCGACGGCAAGGCCGACCTCAAGTGGTCCGGAGGACGCGGCGGTTCGTAATGCTCGGCCTGTACGTCCACATCCCTTTCTGTTCGGCCATCTGCAACTACTGCAACTTCAACCGAGGTCTGTTCGACGGGGCGCAGAAATCTCGCTACGTCGATGCGCTGCTCGCTGAGATCACTTGGGCAGGACGGGCGGGATGGGCAGGACAGGCTCGACGGGAAAAAGACCAGGCGGACACGATCTATTTCGGCGGCGGGACGCCGTCGCTGCTCGAGCCGGCAGAGGTCGCGCGCATCATCGGCGCCTGTCGCGAGGCGTTCGACGTCTCGAGCGATGTCGAAATCACGCTCGAGGCCAATCCGGAAAGCGTCGATCCCGCAAAGCTCGCGGCGTTACGCGCGGCGGGCGTCAATCGCCTCAGCTTCGGCGTCCAATCGTTCCGCGACACGGAGCTCGCGCGGCTGTCGCGGCTGCACAATGCCGACCGCGCGCGTGCCGCGGTGGTCGAGGCGCGGGGCGCGGGATTCGACAACCTCAGCCTCGACCTGATGATGTGGCTGCCCGAACAGCGCGTGGACGACTGGCTCGCGTCGGTGGACGCCGCCATCAGCTGCCTTCCCGATCACGTGTCGCTGTACCTGCTCGAGGTCTATCCCAACGCACCGCTCAAAGAAGACATGGCGCGCGCCCAGTGGTCCCAGGCGCCGGATGACGATGCCGCGACGATGTATGAGACGGCGATGGAGCGCCTCGAAGCGGCGGGGTACGCGCAGTACGAGATCTCAAATGTCGCCCGGCCGGGACGTGAATCGCGGCACAACCTCAAGTACTGGACCGACGGCGAGTGGCTGGGTCTCGGCTGCGGCGCGCACGGCACGGTGGGCGGCGTCCGGACGAAAAATGTCTCCGGAATCGACGAGTACGTCGACCGCATGTCGCGCGGGCTCCCCGCGGCGTCGGAAGTCCGGCGGATGGACGCCGCCGAGCGGCTGGGCGACGTGCTGTTCACCGGCCTGCGCCTAACGGCCGGCATCGATTTGGATGCAATTGCCGCCCGTTACGGCGTCGATGTGTGGAGACGATACGGCGCCGAGCTGGAGCGATTTATCGAAGCTCGGCTGTTGCGGCGCGACGGCACGCGGCTCGCGCTGACGCGCCCCGGCATGCTGCTTGCGAACGAGGTAATGAGTGTTTTCGTGTAGTCGAGGAGTACGGTAGAGTTACCCCCTTTTCGTGTTGAAGGAGGCTGTGATGCTTCGGATCGCCGTAGGGTTGGTTGTGGGTATGTTGGTCGCGAGCACGGCGCAGGCGCAGCAGGCAGCCGCTCCCGCCGCGCCGAATCCGTTCGTGTTTCCCGGCGATGGGGGCGTCATCCTCAACTTCGTCAAGGCGGACAAGACGGCGGACTTCGAGATGGTGATGGGCAAGGTGAAGGAAGCGCTCATGAAGAGCACCAAGCCCGAACGTAAAGCGCAGGCGACGGGCTGGAAGATCTTCAAGGCCACCGAAGCCGGCGCCAACGGCTCTGTGATCTATGCGTTCGTCTTCGATCCGGCCCAGAAGGGTGGCGACTACTCCGTCGGCAACATCCTGGTCCAGGAGTTGGGCCCTGAAGGTCAGACGCTCTACAAGACCTATTCGGATTCGTTCGGCACCCCGGCCATCGGAGCGCTGCTGCATCTGACGAAGGTCGCAGACTTCGGGCAATAGGCTGGTGCCGGCATTCAGCCTCTGCCTGTTCCTGTCCATCTCGATTTCTCTTTCCGCGCAAGTCGCGGCTCCTGCCCAGACCGCCACGCCTTCGTCAGCGCCACGGCTGCTGACGTCGGACGGCGGTCTGGTCCTGAACTTCATCAAAGCGGACAGGACAGCAGACTTCGAGGCGGTGGTCGCGCGGTTGAAAGAGGCGCTGCAGAAGAGCCCGAAGCCCGAACGGCGTCAGCAGGCGGCGAGCTGGAAGGTTTATAAGTCCCCGGAACCCGGCCCCGCCGGCAGCGTGGTCTACGTCTTCACGATGGAGCCGGCCGTTAAAGGCGCGGACTATTCAGTCTCGACGATCCTGGCGGAGACTTTTCCGGCCGAAGCGATCGTCCTCTTCAAGCAATACTCCGAGTCGTTCGCCGGCGGTCTTAACTTCGTGAACCTCACGCTCGTCCAGGATCTCGCCAAATAGAACTCGCGATTCAGAATTTCAGATTGATGCCGGCGTAGAAGCGGTGCGCAGGCGAGACCAGCGCGCTCCTCAGCATGAGCACCCGGTAATCCACCCGCAGGCGAACCGGTCCTATCAGGGTGATCTTCAGGCCGCCGCCGGTGTTGCCGGCAACACCCGTGTTGCTGACCGTTCCCAGTTCTTCCCGATATCCACCGCCGCCGACGGTGAAGTACGGCTGGATGCCCACAAACGCCACGGGCGACTGGATAAGCAGGTTGCCCATTCCCGTCTTCAGCGATGGCGCCTGGGTGGCCACGTCGTTGGTCGTATCGGCGTACTCGAACTCGAAGCCGAGGATGAGGAGGCCCCCGCCGATGGCGGCGCCCTTCGTCAGGCGGTTGGACGGCGACGTGGTGGCGCCCAGAAACAGCGTCGCGTCGGCGTAGGCGGAGGCGGGAACGAGCAGCAGGAGTCCGAGTGCGGCGAGCGCGATCGCGCGTACGTGTCTCATGCCCCCATGATATCGTTTTTCCCGCGAATGGATTTCCGACTAACAGAGGAGCAGATGCTGCTCCGGCGCACCGTCCGCGAGTTTGCCGAAGCGGAAATCCGGCCGCATGTGCGCGAGTGGGACGAAGCACAGCATTTCCCCGTCGAGCTCGTGCCGAAAATGGCCGAGCTGGGGCTTCTCGGGATCCAGTCGCCGGAAACCTACGGCGGCGCGGGCATGTCGGCGCTCGACTACTGCATCTGCATCGAAGAGCTCGCGCGCGTCGATCCGGGCATCGCCCTGTCGGTCGCCGCGCACAACGGCCTGAGCTCGGCACACATCGCGATGTTCGGCACCGACGCGCAGAAGACCGCGTTTCTCGCGCCGCTGGCCTCCGGCCGGATGATCGGCGCCTGGGGCCTCACCGAAGCAAGCTCCGGCAGCGACGCCGCCGGGATGCGGACCACGGCGTCCCGGGCCGGCGACGGGTGGACGCTGAACGGATCGAAACACTTCACGACGCACGGCCGCGTCGGCGACGTGATGGTCGCAATGGCCGTCACCGATCGCGCCGCCGGACCGAAGGGCATCTCCGCGTTCATCATCGAGCGCGGGACGCCGGGCATGACGCCGGGGAAGAAAGAGGACAAGCTCGGGATGCGCGCGAGCGACACGAGCGAGGTCGTCTTCGACAACTGCCGCGTGCCCGCCGACCACCTGCTCGGCGCGGAAGGCCAGGGCTTCGTCAACGCCATGC
>Ga0209488_10003586_pt1 | contig 12402 bp, 10 predicted proteins | sample Rivendell_Oct201_8_FD_188349 | JGI IMG/M metagenome (GOLD analysis project Ga0209488, IMG submission 188349) | Vadose zone soil microbial communities from the Eel River Critical Zone Observatory, Northern California, USA -... | ecosystem: Environmental > Terrestrial > Soil > Vadose zone >...
CGCGCTGGCCCAGCCTTCGAGCGCGTCGCCGCCGTTGCCCACGGCGATGCCGAGCGCCAGCAGCATCGTCCAGGCGAAGTTGGTGTAGCCCTCGACCGGCGCCTCGTTGGGATCGAGGTTGAACACCAGGCCGTGGCCGCCGACCAGGTGGTCGGCATAACGGAAACTGATGTAGGCGTCGTCGCAGGTCCAGCGCAGCGACCAGGCCCAGCCGGCGGCGGTCACCGCCGCCACGACGGCCACGCACCAGAACACGGTTCGCCGCTGCATTTCGTGGCTCCTCGTTACGGTTCCTGGTCCGAAGAGCAAGACCCGGACGCCCAGGATGCCGAGCCTTGTGTGCGGCCCCTCCCGCACGAGCGAGGTGCGGCGCTCACCTGCTCAGCCAAACAGCTTCGCGACGAGGTCGGCGCGCACCATTTGATGGTGCTTGCCGACTTCCTCGAGGATCGCTGCGAGCGTCCCGACACGCAGCTGCGCATGATCCGGGATCGTGACGTGATGTTGCCCTCGCACCAAAGTCGTTAGCCGCATGTGGCTGCCAACCTCCCTCGTCACCACGTAGCCGAGGAGCCGCAGGGCCTTGGCGAGCTCGCGGCCCGAAAGGTCGCGCGGCAACTTCACGCGGCGATGATCTCGTCGTGCACCACGTGCAGACGGATGAGCTTCGGCATGTCCGCAGGCTCGAAGTGGCAGTGCACGGCATCGCGAACTGCGATCCGCAGCGCCGGCATGTCGTCAGCTTCGGTGACGATCGACGCGCCGACGGCGCGCGCGGTGTAGCCGCCCTCGGGTGCTTCCTCGACGACAAAGACGATCTCGGTCGCGGCGTTCATCGGCAGAGACTTTACGGGAGAGGCGATGCCCCACAAGTGCCGAGATGGTCGCACCCCCGGCACCGGCTGCCGTTGTCGCCCTCACATGGGCCACACGCCGATGGCCGTGACCTGCCTGCCTTCGTCGACGCGACCGCCCCGACTTGCTCTTCCAATCCGGAATCTCGAGTGGTCGGGGCAGGCGCGCGTGCAGCGCGCGCGCCAGCACCCCTGGCGACCGCGACGACGCCCGGATCCCAACCGACGTGGCTCAGCAGGACGCGCCGCGGCAGACCGGGATCGGCGAGCTCCGCCGGCACGCGCGCACTCGCGTGCTCAGCGCTGACGACGACGCGCGGCCGCCGCGCTTCAGTCATGGACGCGGAAGTCGGCCAGCAGCACGACGCGCGCTTCGTCACTGCTGTTGATCACTTCGTGCTCGTCCTGGCCGGAGAACTGCACGCACCTGCCTTCGAACCACACCACCGGCGCGCCCTTGACCCACATCGTGCAGCCCTTCGGTACGCGCACGCCGAGGTGCAGGCGCAGCAGGTTCGGCGCATAGTTGTCGGTGTGCTTGAAGATGTGCGACTTCGGCCCGACCTGCGAGAAGCCGGCGGCGACCAGGCGTGGCATCGAATCGAGCAGCTTGCTGGTGCGCGGACACCGCCGCCGGTTGCCCTCGACGTCGACCGGCAGGTACGGCTTGTCCGGGAAGAACAGTCCGTACACGCTCCAGACGCCGGAGTAGCCGTCGGTCTGTGGCCACGGATAGAAGTCCTTGGCCAGATCCAGGCCATCGAGTTCCGCGCGGATCGTCGGGAAGTGCTGCTCGAACGCGGGGATGACCACCTCGGCGAGGTCGTAGCTCATCGCCGACAAGCCTACCGCACGACGGGCAGCCGGGCCTGTACAGCTGCGCGGAAGGCCGCGGCGGCGGCGATGCGCGGCCGGCGCGACGACGGCCTCATTTTCCGGCCGGCAGTTCCTTCAGCACGGTCTCGGGGAAGGTCCTGGCATCGACCTTGGCCCACCATCTGGCGATCTTGCCCTTGCCGTCGATGACGACGGCGGCGCGGTTCGGCGAGTTCTTGCCGTCCTCGTAGGCGCCGTACGCCCTGGCCAGCGCGTGGTCGGTGTCGCACAACAGCGGGAACGGGAAGCTGAACTTGGTCTTGAACTTCTGGTTGTCGGCCGCCGAGTCGTACGAGGCACCGAGCACGACGGCGTTGTTCTGCTCGAAGTCGCGGATTCGATCACGGAATCCGCAGCCTTCGGCGGTTCAGCCGGGCGTGTCGGCCTTGGGGTAGAACCAGAGCACGAGCGTCTTGCCGCGGAAGTCGGCCAGCTTCCTGACCTTGCCGGTCTCGTCGGCGACGGCGAAGTCGGGCGCTGGTTGTCCGGGTTCGAGCATGGGGCGATCTCCGTTTGCTGTTGGATGGATTCGACGCGAACCGCGGGGTTAGCCGCCCTTCTGCTGCTCGCCGCCGCGCCCTGCCGGCGCGGGCTGCCGCTCCGGCGGAGTTGCTGGTTTCTCCTTCGCCTGCCCGCGCACGTCGAGGTGACCGCCGGACTCCTCCGGCTTCTCGGGTTTGCTGGCCGGCTCGCTGGCCGGTGGGTTGGCCGGCGCGCCGGTGCTCGCCTCGACCGGCGCGCCCTGCTTCAGCCTGGCCGTCAGCTCGACGAAACTCGGCGTGAACGGCAGCTTCTCCTTGTCGCGCTCGGCGTACGGCACGCCCTCCTGCATCCACTTCGGCGCCGGCGCGCCCTGCAGATGGTGCGCGAAATACTCGGCCATGCGCCGCGCCCAGTCCTTCTGGTTCTGGCGCTTGCCGAGACCGTGACCCTCGCCGGAGTAGTTGAACAGGTAGCACTCCCGGCCGAGCCGGCGCAGCGCGGTGAAGTACTCGATGCCGTTGGTCCACGGCACCGCGCCGTCGCTGTCGTTGTGCAGGATCAGCACCGGCGTCTTCACCTTGTCGGCGAAGAAGATCGGCGAGTTCTCCCAGTAGCGCAGCGGGTACTGCCACGGCGTGCCGCCGATGCGCGATTGGCTCTGCTCGTACTGGAACTGCCGGGAGACGCCGGTCTCGTAGCGGATGCCGCCGTAGGCGGAGATCATGTTGCTGACCGGCGCGCCGGACTCGACGGCGGCGAAGATGTGCGTGCGCGTGACCAGGAACGCGGTCTGGTAGCCGCCCCAGCTGTGGCCGGCGGCGCCGATGTGCTGTTCGTCGACGAAGCCCTGCGCGATCAGCGACTCGACGCCGGCGACCACGCACTTGACGCACGACTCGCCGGGGTAGCCGACCTCGTAGACGACGTCGGGCATGAACCACAGGTAGCCGTTGCTGACGTAGTAGCTGGCGTTCGGCGAGGTGCCGGGCGCCGGCGCCACGTAGTTGTGCAGGCCCTGCGACATGCGCTCGTAGAAGCTGACCAGCATCGGGTACTTCTTCTGCGGATCGAAACCGTCGGGCTTGATCAGGATGCCCTTCAGCCGCTTGCCGTCGCCGTTGATCCAGCTGATCAGCTCGGACCTGCCCCAGCGGTACTGCGCCTGCTGCGGGTTGGCGGCCGACAACCGGTGCATGCCGCTGAAATCGGCGTGCGCGGTCCACAGATCGGGGAACTCGGCGAACGTCGAGAGGGTGAAGAAGTAGCGCTCGGCCTGCTTCGCCTTGCTGAGCCCGCCGAGGTTCTTGTCCAGCATGACGAGCCGCAGCGGCCGCTGCTGCTGCTCGAGCGCGTCGAGGTAGAAGCCTTCGGCCAGCGTGTCGATGTTGGTGGCGGTCAGCAGCAGTTGTTGCGGCAGGTGCTCGAGCTCGCGGTCGAGCACCTGATGGCGCAGGCGCAGGCGGTTGGCGCGGCCGAAACCGTCGGTGACGCAGGTGGCGGTGCCGCTGCGCGGCGACACCCGCCACAGGTCGAACTCGTCGTACAGCACGACTTCGGCATCGCCCGCGGTCCAGCCGGCGACGCCGTGCGCCGGATCCGGCTCCGGATGGTCGTCTTCCTCGCGGTGGAAGGCGACGCCGAGCGCGCCGGTGAGGTCGCGCTTCTCCAGCGTGGCGGTGTCGATCGACCACCAGTGGTAGTCGAGCCCGAACCAGAGCAGGTAGTGCCCCTCGATCGAACTGCTGACATTCCCACGCTGCTTCTCCAGCACCTTCTTGCGGCTGCCGTCGATCGTGTTGACCAGGTAGACGTCCTGGTAGCGGCCATCCCAGGTCGTGAGTTTCTCGTACGGCTTGCCGTCCTCGGCCAACGCCAGCGAACCGTCGGCGGTCAGCAGCCGTGCCTGCGGCACCTGCGCGTCGCCGAGCACCTGCAGCCGTTGCTGGTCGCGATGCCACACCGCGCTCCAGTTCTGGTTGCGGCGCCCGCCCTGCTTCTGTTGCGCGGTCTGCAGCTGGCCGTCGTTCCAATGCCAGAGGTCGAGCACCACCTTGTCCTCCGGCAGGATCGGCAGCGGATCGGGTTCCGGCGCCTCGGCGAGCGCGAACGCCACCACGCTGCCATCGCGCGCGAACGCGAGGCCGCCGCTGGCGACCACCTTGCCCGCCGGCAGGCCAGGCGTGCCGGGAGCGACGATGCGCCGCGCCGGCTGCTCCTTGCAGTCCCACAGGTAGAGATCGAGCCGCGGCTTTTCGGCCGCGAAGTCGGCGAGGTTGCTGGTGAAGGCGAGGCCGGTCTCCTGTTTGTCGGTGGTGAAGCCGCTGAAATCGGCGATGCCTTCCTGCAGCGCGAACGGTTCGCCGCCGGCCAGCTTGCTGGCGAACAGACCGTACTTCTTGCCGGCGTCCGGCTTCTTCGCCGAGGTGTGGAACCACAGCCAGGTCGCCTTGTGCGTGAGGCCATAGCTGACCACGTCGTCGAAGCGCCGTTCGTTGCCGGTGGCGAGTTCGCGCACGACCAGCACGGTGCCCTCGGCCCGCTTCTTCTCGAGCGGGTCGACGGGCTTGCCGTCGCCGCGACCACCGGCGCCACCGGGACCACGGCGGCCACGGCCGCGCGCCCCCGCTTCCGGCTTGGGCCCGGCCACCGCCGGCTCGCCCTTCGTTGCAGCTTCACCCGTCGGCTCGGTCTTGGCCGGCTCGGTCTTGACCGGCTCGCTCGGCTGCGGCTCCTGCTTCGGCGCCGGCGGTGTCGGCTGTTCCTTGCCCTCGGCGCCCTCGACCTTCGCTGCCGCGGCCTCGCCGGTGCGGGCCTCGGCCTTCGCCTCGCCGTCCTGCTGCTCGCCGTCCTTCCTCTCCGGCTCCGGTTTGTCGAAGTGGTAGACCAGGATCGCCGCCGGTTCGGGCAGCGTGAAGCCCTTCACGTGCTTCACCACTTCGACCTTGCCGGTGGCCAGGTCCATGATGCCGAGGTCGCCGCGCTCGCGCGAACTCTCCTCGGCGTCAGCCGCACCCGCACCTGGGCGCCCGCCGCCCGGACCACCGGGACCGCGACCACCGGCGCGGCGCTGGCCGCCGGCGCCGGCCGCTGGCGCCGCCGCCGGCTCGGTTGCGGCTTCCTTCGGTTCCGCTTCCTGCCCGCCTTCCTTGCCCTTCTCGCTCTGTTTCTTGCGCAGTTCCTCGATCTTCTTGTTGCGCTCCTCGACCTTCGACTTGGCGATGGTGAAGACGACGAAGCGACCGTCGCTGGAGAAGTGCGGGCCATTGCCGAGCGGATGGCGGTAGACGGTGTCCCCTTCGGTCGCCCGCACCTCGAGCACGCCATCACCCCACTGCGGTTCGACGGCGTACGCGACCCACTTGCCGTCCTGACTGTGGGCGGTGCCACGCAGCGACTTCCATTGGTCGTAGTCGTCGTGAGTCAACGGCCGCTGCGCCGAAGCGACCGCGGTGACGAGGGCGAGAACGAGCGCGGCAGAACCGAAGCCGGGCCGCATCGAGATCGACATGGGCTGCTCCTGGGACGAGGGCGTGGACCCGTTGGTCCGGGCGGCCGATCTTACGGACCCGGACGACCGCGGGTTGGCGAGTGCAGGAAAAACACTGCGCCGCGGTGCCACCGCCGCCTCGCAAAGGCCGCTACCCCTCGACGCCGCCGGACCAGGCCGGCATCCTGGATGCAAAGCGACGCGCCGCCGCTGCGGCCCTGACCGACCGTCCGTGAACCACAACCCGCTGCCAGCCGCCAGTGTGCTCGCCCTGCTCGGTGCCTGCACCATCTACCAGGTGCCGCTGAGGCCGATGGACACGATCGAGCCCGCGGTGACGTTCCACGACCCGGCGCCGCGCGAATTGGCGATCCAGTTCCACCGCGGCATGTTGTCGATCGCGCCGGGCGAACGCCTGTCCTGCAAGCTGCGGGTCGATGTCTGCGCCCAGAGCCGCGACGAACTGCGCCGCCGGCTCGCGCAGATCGTGCCACAGGTCGAGGAGAACGAGAGCAACGGTCGCACCAGCGTGGCCGTGGCACTGCCGAGCGGCGCCACGCTCGAGGAGGTGCAGACGATCTATTGCCTGCAGGTGCCGGCATCGGTGCGCGTGCGCGTGCACTCGCGCGAGGGCACGGTCACCGTGCGCGGCTTCGCCGGCCGGCTCGAGGTCGACAACGGTTCGGGCAACATCGACGTGCGCATGGCCGGCGGCTCGGTGCAGCTCGCCTCCGTCACCGGCCCGATCTCGCTGCGCGGCAACTACGGCACCGCCGACGTGCGCAGCGAGGGCGGTCGCATCGACGTGGTCATACCGCAGCTGCCGTTGCCGGGGTTCGACCTGCAGGTCGACGCCGACAAGGGCGACGTGTTCTTCGACCTGCAGAGCGGCCAGCAGCATCACGTGCGCCTGATCGGCGAGACGCCGCGCGTGCGACCGGATCCGGAAGTGCGCGTCGAGTGGAACCAGATCCAGGTCGACCGCGACGGCAACGAAGTGCAGGTCGGCCGCATGGGTGACCTCGAGGGGCTGCCGAGCGGCACCGTTTCGGTGGCTGCCAGCTCCGGACACGTGTACCTGCGGCTGGCGCCGAGTGGCGCGTCGCCGACGTACTGACCACCGACCGGTAGCCAGGCGTCAGTGCAGCAGCGGCACCAGCTGCTCGGCGAGGCGGCTGGCGATCGATTCGACCTTCTCGCCGGCGGCAGTCTCGAACAGCAGCACGTCGCCGCCGGCAACCGCGCGCACGACCTCGCGGAACGGCTCGGCCACGTGGTCGTCGAGCAGCAGCACCAGCCGGCAGGAGTTGGCGGCGCACCAGTCGCGGATGTGCGGCAGCAGTTGGCGCAGCTCGGCGGGCGTCGAACGCACCACTTCGCTGCTGCCCCCGCCGCCGCCGGTCAGCCAACTGCCGATCGCCAGGTCGCCGGCCTTGCGGATGTCTTCCAGCAGTTCGCGGCGGGCCGCGGCAAACGACAGCCCATGCTGCAGCACCTGCTGGCGCAGCCATGCCGCGGCGCGGCTGCGCTGCACCGTGGCGCCCTCGTCGTTCGGCACGCCGACCACCAGCACCTTCGGGCGATAGCTGGTGTAGAACGATTCGAACAGCCACCACTGCTGTTCGACGTAGCCATCCGCGGTCGGCAGCGACCACACCTTGATCTCACCGCGCTTGCGGCAGGCCAGCGCACCGCCGAGGTGGACTTCGAGATCCTGCTCGGGCGCGCGACCGGCGTAGAGCAGCTTGCCGCCGAGCAGGAACACGCCCTGGCCCGCTTCGGCCAGCGTGTGCTTGACGAACGGACCGCTGAGCCGCGCCGCCAGCGCCTCGGTGAGGCCGTCGCCGGCGGCAGGACCGAACAGCAGCTCGAGTGCCGGATGCTCGCAGTCGGCGCGGCGCGGTGCCTCGCGCGCAGCCGCCAGCCCGGCGGCGGCGACACTGCCGCCGAGCAGCAGTACCCCTGGTACCAGTGCACGCATCGGCGCCGACCACCGCAGCCAGCTCGCCACCGTCAGCAGGGCCCCGGCCAGCACGCACAGCAGCACCGAGGCGACGTCGGGTTCGCACAGCGGCAGCAGCTGCCGGAACGCATCGGCACGCGCCGCCCAGGTGGCCACCGGGAACAGCAGCAGGCCGCAGGCGAGCCGCACGCGGGAGAGGCCGCGGGCGTAGCCGCCGGCCAGCAGCACCAGCCCGGCCAGCGCCGCCAACGCCCAGACCGGCAGGCGCGTCGGCACCCCGAGGTTGTGCAATACCAGCGACCGCACCACCGCGTTGCCGCCATGGCTGACGAACGCCATGTTGCCCTGGTCGTCGGTGGCTTCGATCCACGGCAGCCAGGTGCCCGCGACGTTGGCGCGCAGCCAGCGACCGCGCGCCTGCACCAGCACCGTCGCCGGCACGCCAGCAGTGATCGGAGCACCCGTGCGCCAGGGTTCGAGCAGCGCCTGCTCGCGCGACAGCCACGGCGTGGCGTTGCCGCTGCGCGTCGACAGCCGCAGCACCGTGAACCGGCCCTGGAACCGCGGCAGCTGCTCCTGCACGGTGCGCGGCTCGGTCCGCCGCAGCAGCAGGTCGAGATCGGTGTTCTCCGACAGTTCGACGGTGGTCTGCAGATCGAAATCGGCGAACAGTTCCAGCAGCGACCACCACTTGCTGTCATCGACCTGGATCAGGCGTCCCAGTTCGAAGTCACGCTCGTGCAGGTGCGGCTGGTCGTGGCGCGGCGTTGGCCGGCGGATCGCGTCGGCGAGCACCCCGGCAAAGGCACCACCGAGCAGCGCCACGGCGGATAGCAGCAGTCCGGAGGTGCGCGAGCTAGGCATGGTTGGCCGGTGCGACTAGGTTATCGGCCCGTGCCACCGACGGAACTGATCGTCGACCGAGCCGTGTTGCCGGACATAGTCATCGCCGGGGCGCGGGTGACCGTGACCGACGGCAAGGTCGTGGCCGTCGATGCCAGCTCGGGCGGTGCCACCGCGCGCCGGCTTGCCGGCACGCTGTTGCCCGGCCTGGTCGACCTGCAGCTGAACGGCGCCGGCGGCCGCAGCGTCGACGAGGCCACAGCGGCGGCGCTCGACACCGTCGCGGCAGCCGTGTTCGCCGGCGGCGCGGTGGCGTTCCTGCCGACCCTGATCACGGCGCCGTGGCCGCGCCTGCTCGAACAGATCGCCGCCGTATCGAAGTGGATCGGCAGCTGGAACGGCCAGGGCGCCGAACCGCTCGGCCTGCACGTCGAGGGGCCGTTCCTCGACAGAGCCGGCGCGCATGACAGCCGCCTGTTCCTCGACCCGACGCCGGAACGGATCGACCAGCTGCTCGCCGCCGCTGCCGGCCGGTTGCGGCTGCTGACGCTGTCGTCGTCGCGCCCCGGTGCCGCGGCGGCGACCGCGCGCCTTCTGGCTGCCGGCACGACCGTGGCGATCGGCCACGTCGCCGCGAGCGCCGGTTTCTGCGAGTGCGTCGCGGCCGGCGCCCGGCTGGTGACACACCTGTTCAACGCCATGGGCCCGCTGCACCACCGTGAACCCGGCGTCGCCGGCCTGGCGCTCGACACCGCGGCGTTGAGCTGCGCGCTGATCGTCGACGGTGCGCACGTGCACCCGGCGATGGTGCGCAACGCGTTCGCCATCCTCGGCCCGGACCGCACCGTGCTGGTCACCGACGCGGTCGCTGCCGCCGGCCAGCCGGACGGCGAATACACGTTGGCCGGCGCCACGGTGACGCTGCATGCAGGCGTGGTGCGCGACGCGCAGGGTCACCTCGCCGGCTCGGCGCTGGTCATGGCGCAGGCGGCGCGCAACTTCCTCGCCACCGTGCCGACCGCCGGCCCGTGGACGCTGGCGCGCATCGCCGCCACCAACCCGGCAGCGCTGGTCGGCGCTGCCGCGTACGGCACGCTGACCGCCGGCAAACGCGCGGCGTTCACGTTGCTCGGCGACGACGGCAGCCTGCAGGCAGCGAGATTTTGAGCGCGGGACGGCGGGACGGGACGGCTTTGGAGCGAGATGTTCAGGCCACATGTCCATGTTCCGTTGGTCCCGGTTGTTGGTCAAACCGGAGAGGCAGCCTGGAGCGGATCACAGCGCTGCAAGCAACCATGGTCTCGGCACGCCCGATGACTCTCCCAGTTACGCCGCCGGCAGTCCCTGCAGTTCGAACGGGCGCAGCGTCGCCGCCGGCAGGGCGGCAGCGAGATCGAGCGTCGCGATCCGGCCGTCCCCCGCATCGACGATCCACAGCCGCTCGCCGCGCACCAGCAGCGCACTCGGCTCCACCAGCCCTTCCGCCTTGCCGGCCACCACCGTGCCGTCACCGCCCGCGGCATCGAACCGCAACACCTGACCGGCCCAGGCATCGGCCACCAGCAGGGCACCGCCGTGCAGCGCCACCGCCACCGGCCGCTGCAGCGAGGTCGCGCGCGTGCGCACCCATGCGTGCGCGAGGTCGACCGCGCGCAGCGCGCCGTTGCCGGCATCGGCCACCCACAGCGTGTGGCCGTCGCTCGCCAGGCCCGCCGGCTGCGCGAACGTCGCCGCCTCACCGCCGTCGCGCAGCAGCTGCTCGCCGGTGCCGAGCCACGCCGACGCCGACTGGGTCTCGAGATCGAACTGCCACAGCTGGTGCGTGCCGGCCATCGCCACCACCACCCCGGCGTCACCGCGCAGCAAGGCATTCGGCATCGCCAGCGCCTGCATGCTGCCGAAACCGCCGCCGTAGCGATCACTGCCGCGGACGCCGGTGCCGCACACGGTGACGACGTCGCCGCCGGGATCGACCGTGCGCAGCAGGTGCGCGTCGGCGTCGGCGACCAGGACCTGCGAGCCGACTGCAAGCAGTGCGGCCGGCCAGCAGAACGTGGCCGTCGCCGCCGGTCCGTCGGCGATGCCGGCCTTGCCGCTGCCGATCACGAGCCGCACCACGCCGGTGTCCGGATCGAACACCAGCAGCCGGCGGTTGCCGGCGTCGGCGAGCCACAGTTCGCCGTCGCGTTCGCACAGCGCCGCCGGCGACCGCAGGGCGCTCGGCGGCGGCGCGGTCATCGCCGTGGCCTGGAACGGCGTGGCCGCCAGCAGACCGGCGGCCTGCCCTTCGAGCAGCAGCGCGTCGATGGCCGCGCGCAGCCGTTCGATCTTGGGCTCGCCACGGCCGGAAAAGCGCACCTGGCCGGCGGCATCGACCAGCACCAGCGTCGGATAGCCCTCGGCACCGAACACCGAAAAGGCCTGCCCGGTGTCGTCGATGCCGTGCGCCAGCGCGGGCGCGTGCCGCGCCACCGCCGCCTGGAAGCGGGCAGCCTCGCGCTCAGGCTTCGCCACCGGCACGTGCAGCGCGACCGCCGCGAACGGCCGGCCGGCGAACGTCGCCTGCAGCAGCGCCAGATCGGCCAACGCGGCGCGGCTGTGCACGCATCCGAGCCGCCAGAACAGGATCGCCGCCACCTGACCGCGCAGCATGGCGCCGAGTTGCAGCGGCGCCGGTTGCCACGGCCAACGGACGGTTGCGGCGAACTCGGGTGCCGGCGGCATCGCCTCAGCGCCCCCGCGCCACCGCCGGCTCGCCGGCGCCGGCGATGCCACCGGTGAGCTGCCGCACTTCGGCCCGCAGCGCGGCCGCGGCCACGTCGAAGTCTTCGTCCACAGTCCACTGGCGGGCGCGCAGGAACAGCGCATGCGCGGCCCGCAGGCAGTCCGCGCGCAGACACGGCCCCTGCGAGTGCACCAGGCGCCGCAGCAGCAGGTCGGCGAAGGTCACGGCGCCGCGCTGCCGCAGCGCGTACACGGCTTCGGCGGCCAGGAACGGCCGGTGCGGACACAACCGTTCGCGCCATTCCGGCGTGGCGGCGGCCAACGCCTGCACCTCGCCCGCGAGCGAACCGTAGCGCCACCACAGCGGATCGCCGACTTCACGCGCGCCGCCACCGCCGGGCAACGGCAGCTGCCGGGTCGGCGACGGCGAGTGGTCGCCGAGGATCGAACGGACGGCGCGCTCGGCGAACGAGCGATGCGTCGTCAGCTTGCCGCCGACGACCGTGTGCAGCTGCGCGGCCGGCGTGGCCTCCGCCACCAGGAACGCTTCGCGGTTGAGCGGCCCCGGCGGTCCCTTGGTCCGCGGCAGGCTGCGCCAACCGCAATAGGCGAAGGTGACGTCGGCGAGCGTCGGCGCCGGGTCGAGCAGCGCCGCCAGCGAATGCAGCAGGTACTGCACATCGTCGTGGTGGACCGTCGGCTCGGCATCGGTCCACGGCTCGTCGACATCGGTGGTGCCGCACAAGGTACCGTCCCGGTGTGGCAACACGAACTGGATGCGGCCGTCGTCGAGGAACGCCGCCAGCGCGGTCTCGCCGGCGCGGGCCGGCAGCACCAGGTGCGCGCCGCGACTGGTGCGCACCAGCGGTTCTCCCGGCGCGCCGAGCCGTTCGCGCACGCCGTCGGCGCGCGGGCCGGCGGCGTTGACGATGTGCCGGGCGCGCAGCGTCACTTCGACGTCGGCCACATGGTCGTGGAGCCGCACCAGTTCGCCGGCGAGCCCCAGCAGTTCGCACCAGTTGCTGACCACGGCGCCGGCCTGCGCCGCCGCCAACACGTTGGCCAGCGTCAGTTCGGCATCGCGGGTGCTGCCTTCATCGACATCTCGCGCGGCAGCGGGCCGGAACTCGACTGGTCCTACGCCGTCGTCACGGCGTCCAGCGATCGCGCGC
>Ga0209488_10003588_pt1 | contig 12400 bp, 11 predicted proteins | sample Rivendell_Oct201_8_FD_188349 | JGI IMG/M metagenome (GOLD analysis project Ga0209488, IMG submission 188349) | Vadose zone soil microbial communities from the Eel River Critical Zone Observatory, Northern California, USA -... | ecosystem: Environmental > Terrestrial > Soil > Vadose zone >...
CTGCTTCGGCTGCGGCCGCTTGATGAGTGTAGAGGCGTCGAATGCCTTTGGCGGCGTAGGCGGAGGCGAGGTCGGGATGTACCCAGGCAGGGAAGTCCGACCATTGCGCCTCGCGCGCGGGAAAATGGCGCACGGCAGTGAGGAGTTCGCCGTTGTAGTCGCGCGCGGCAAAAGTGTCGAGGACTTCGTGTACGCGGGTGATGGCGGTGGATGTGGCAGCCTTGCGAACGGCTAGCGATTCCGGCATGAAAGGCCCTCTCTTTAATTCGCCTTTTGTTCGCTAACGCTAACATGTGGCTCGACACCGCGCAAGAGCAAATCAGGCTTGGGTTCGCAGGCGGAGGATGAGGAGAGCGCCGGCGAAGAAGAGGATGGCCGATGCCGTGAAGGCGGTCCGCACGTTGAAGGCGCTCCAGAGGAAGCCGACAAGCAGGCTCGAGAGGAAATCGCCCACTGCATTGACAGCGGCGAGTGTGCCGAAGGCCATGCCGTGTTGCTCTTTGGGGACGAGTTCGGCGGTGAGGGAGTCTTCGAGCGCTTCTTCGGTGCCCACGTAAAGACCCGCCAGGACAAAAATCACGGCGAGCAGCCACAGGGAATCTGTTCCAGTGCAAAGAAGTAGCGCGGTGACACCGGCGAGGGCGTAGCCTGCGGCGAGGACGGCTCTGCGGCTGGGGACGTGGTCGCTGAGCCAGCCGCTCAGATAAGCGGAGCCCGCATAGAAAACGTTGTGCAGGGTGTAGAGGCCGACGGCGAGGCTGGCGGCGCGGGCCACGCCATGGCCGGGGGCCAGCGTGCGCGCGGCGTAGAGAATCAGCAGAGTGTGCGAGAAATCTCCGGCTCCGAAGACGCCTACGCCCACGAGCAATCGGTGGAAGGGAAGCGGAAGGGCTTTCAGACCGACGAAGAAGGAGTGTTGGGGGCGGCCGGCGATGGGACGCTCGCGAACGAGCAGCCAGAAGGACGCCACGGCGAAGAGGCCGGGGAGAAGCGTCCAGAGAAAAACTTTGCGGTAAGAATGGCCGGTGGCTTCGAGCAGCCAAAGCGCGGTAAGGGGGCCGGCGATGGCGCCTACCGTGTCCATCAAGCGTTCGAAACCGAAGGCGCGGCCGTAGGCACCCGGCGGCACGTCGGCGGCGAGCAGGGCTTTCTTCGCGGGTGAGCGGACACCGCGGCCCAGCCAGGCGGCGACGCGTCCGAAGAGCACATGATAGGCGTGGGTGGCGAAGGCGAACGACGCCGTGGCAAGAGCGGTGAAGGCATAGCCGAAGACGGCTAGCGGCTTACGATGCTTCCAGCGATCGGTGTAATGGCCTGCCGCGAGTTTTGCGAAACTGGAGAGCCCGTCAGCGATGCCTTCGATGGCGCCGAGCCAGACGGGACCTGCGCCGATAGCGGCCAGGAATGCAGGTAGCACGGCAGTGGCGGTTTCGTGGCTCCAGTCGCTGAAGAGGCTGGTCAAGCCGACGCCGAGGACCGTGCGGTTCAGCCAGGATTGCTTCTCTGCGCTTTCGAGCATGGGGAAGCAGTTTACAGTCGAAACTTCCTGGTTCAAAGTTCGGAGATCGCAGGCTGGCGATTTTGCCGGAGATTCGAAGTTGAAATGTGGGAGCGAGAGGAAAAGCGGCAGCAAGCTGCCGCACTCCAAATTTATTTCTTCGCGGCGCGGTAGAGGATTACGCGAACTTTTTCGAGGGTGATTAGACCACCGTCGACCATTTCGTCGAGGCGGGGGAGGATTTTTTCGATGCGCTCCATTGATTCGATGACTTCGAGGATGATGGGCAAGTCCTGCGAGAGACGGAGAAGTTTGTCGGTGTGATAGACGCTGGAGCCGCCGTAACCGGCGACGCCGCGCAGCACGGTTGCGCCGGAGAAGCCATCTTTGCGCAGCATTTCCACGATGGCTTCGTGGAGGGGTTTGCCGTGCCATTTGTCGGATTCGCCGATGTGGATGCGCATCAGCGTGCGCTCGCCTTCGAATTTTTGGTGCGTCATGAGGGTTCCTCGTCAGATTCCAAGAGACATTTCTCGCTGCGCTCGAAATGACGGCATGGCTGATGGTCGGAACTAAAAACGATTGGCCAGGCGGATTCCGGCGACGCTCAGAAGCAGGCCAGCTACGACGCTCGCTCCTACGTAGGCCGTGGCCCACGCCCACTCGCCGGCTTCCAACATCTTGGCAGTTTCCCAGCCGAAACTGGAAAAGGTTGTGTAGCCGCCGAAAAAGCCGACGGCGATGGCTACGCGCCAGTCGGGCGAAATCACCATGCGATTCAAGGTGAATTGGCCGATCAGGCCGAGGAGGAAGCAGCCGGTCAAGTTAACGAGCAGGGTGCCGAAGGGAAAGGTGCTCGCCGTGCGGACTTGCACGACACCCTGAAGGCCGTAGCGAGCCAGGGTGCCAACGGCGCCAAAGATGGCGATCAACGCTAAACGCAATGTCGCTCCAATCCGACCAGGAAAATCAGTAGTGGAAACGATAGCGCAGTTGGACAAAGATTTCCCGAGGATTCAGGAAGTGGGCGCCGCCGAAAGTGAAACTGTTGTCGAGCAGGACGCGGCGGTTGGCGACGTTGATGGCTTGCAAGTTGGCGGAGAATTTTTCGCCGAAACTTTTGCCGAGAGAAAGGTCAAAAGTGGTGTGCGGTTGGAGATGATCGCCGGGGATATTCGAATTGCTGTTGGAGAATCCCGAAGCGTAGTAGACGTCCGTTGAGAAGTAGGCGCGCCAGGGCAACGTGTACTGCCCGCCGAGATGCAGTGTGTTGCGCTGGTCGTGGTCGAGAAAGAAATATCCAGGTGGCGGAACGGGGCAAGCACCGATCAAACCGCCGACGATGCAGCCGCGGCCGAGTGCCAATTGATTCGAATAGGTGAGATAGAACTGCGCGCGGTTGCGGAGGCGAGGAGAGCGGAGCGTAAGCTCCCAGCCGTTGATTCGTGCACCTTGCACATCGACAGGGAAGAAGACGTTAGAGTTATTCAAAGCGTTGTGGTCAAAGAAGTCAGTGGCGCGAGTGAGGAAATTGTCGGCGTCCAGGACCCAACCTTTGAAGGGAATGGTCACGCCGAACTGGTGCTCTTCATCGCGCTCGCCTGGCAAGAGCACGAAGTTAAGTTGCTGTTGATTTTGAATCGCGTTCAGAGCCGGGCCCGAAAGCGTGCCGAGGGGCGGCGGCTGATAAAAACGTCCGTAAAAGCCGCGGAACACCCAGTTTAGTTTAGGGATTCGGACGGAAGCGCCGACGCGTGGGCTGGTGGCGTTTTCGGCGAGTGCACCGGAAAAATGCGTTTGGCGGAGCCCGGCATTGAGCGTGAGCCATGAAGTGGGCTTGAATTGGTCCTCGATGAATGCGGCAATCAGGCTGCCGGTGGGACTCTGCGCCTGGGCGAAATTGCTCCCGTCGTTATAAACCACATGGAAGAATTGATCGTCTTGCTGCGCGAAGGTGTAAAGGCCGGCTCGCGCGTTGTTGCGCCCTTCGATCCAGGAAACGTTTGCCTGGCCGCCTCCATATTTCGAAGAGCGATCTTGCGTCGCGGCGCTGGGAATGTCGTTCGAATCGCTGCGATAGTTGGCGCTGTTGTAATGAAAGAAAGGCGAGACGGTTAATACCAGGCCTGGGCTGAACGTGCGAACCCAGGAAAAGGCGGCGAAAGAATCGTTCTCGCGGTTGACGTCTCGTCGAAACGTGGTTGGATCGCTGGGATCAACCGGCACCTGATAAAAATCGCGGCGCGCTTGAGCGATCAAGCGGAGCTGGTCCTGCGGATCCAGGTTGAAGATGAGCGAAGTGAAGCCGCCGAAGCCGTTGGCGGCGTCGTGGACGACCGCGGAAGTGGGAGTCTGCAAACCGAGATTGGTGCGATTGCCGCTCACGCTGGCGTAATAGGCGAAGCGATTGGTGTGGCCGCCGAAGTTGAGTTGATCATCGGTTTGATAGAAGTTTCCGGCGGAGAGGACAAGCTCGGCTTCGTTGTTGCGCTCGAATCCGGTGCGCGGAGCGACATTGAATACGCCGTAGGTGCGGTCGCCGTAGTCGGCGGAGTAGCTGCCGCGCTGCGTCTCCAGGGTGTCAATGTCCTTGGGATCGATTTGCGGGCCGAGGTTGCTGGCGATGTTGGTGTTCGGAATCGAAACACCGTCGATCAGCCAGCTTACCTGGTGGCCGCCGCGAACGTGGAGCTGGTCGTGCGTGAAATAAGCGCCAGGCACGTAGTTGGTGATCATCGCGAGGCTGTTGGTGCGCGCGGCACCAGGGGTTTCCTGGATTTGCAGGCGGTCGACGAGAGTCGTGGGGGTGACGGTCTCCGTCTGAGCGGCGTCGGCGGAGACGACCACGGTTTGGTTCTGCGTGGGAAGGCGCAACTCAAAATGTAAAATCGGCGCGGTACCGGAGAGCACCGCTACGGTTTGCTGGTCCGCGACGAAATTCGGATCCAAGACTGCAACCATGTATTCGCCGAGAGGGACGGCATCAAAGTGAAATTGTCCGGCGTCGTCCGTGCGCGTATTCAGGGTGAATTCCGTTGCTTTCGCTTTCAAAACAACCTGAATTCCGGAAACAGGGCGATGCTGGGGATCGTGGACAATGCCGCGCACCGTGCCAAATACCGTTGCAAGACACGCGCCCGCGAGGGGCAAAACAAAAAGCACGCACAACAAAAATCTGCGCATGAGAACTCTTTCTCCCAAAAAGGATGAATCGCGCGGCATTCGAACCGCGGTTGAGCCCGATCAGCGAAGGTGAGGGAGACGGCGGCCCTTCAGGCGGCCGCGGAGATGAATCTAGGGGGAGGAGAAAGAGGTTCGATGGAACGCGGAAAATCCACGGGATTCGTCAATAAAATCAGCGACTTGATCGCCGCCGACGGGTCGACGGCTATGGACAGAGGCAACACGAAGACCATCGGAGTAACGAGCGAACGGTCAGAATCATGACAGCAAGACATGCTGCAGGCCATCATGCCGGACATGGCATGCCCGCAATCCATGTGATGCGCTGGTGCGGCGGGAGTTTTCTGGTGATGATGCGCTGGAATCGAGCATTGGCCGGACCTGCAGCAGGCCATCTGATACGACGACCAAGCGGCACCCGCGAGAGGCGTGTAGAGCAAGACAACCATGAGCAAGCAAATGCTTGCGGAAATCGAACGCCGGCGATTGTGACGCGCAGTTTGCATGTGGAACACGAACCTATCTCTGTCGTCAGCCACTATAGCGTGGAACGCCATAGTTTGCAAGCCGAATTAAAATGGCTGCTTGTCCACCGATTCACTATACGCCAGACCTCCCGTTTCCTCGCGGCATTTCCGCCGATCCGGCGGTAGCCAACGCGAACTTTTGCCGCCGTAGCCATCTTGACTTAGCGCGAAGTGCGTCGCAGACTCGATTCATGGCTCATAGTTATATTCGATTTGATTTTGGCACCGACGAGGAAAAGGCGCAGCAGGCGCGGCACAAGCTGGATGGCTGGAGGCAGGCCTTCCGCCTTGACAAAAAGCTGCAATACAAGCTCGACCGTCCCGAAAGCGCGGCTGCTGAAACGCATTCCGAGCCTGGGCTCGCCGCAAATACGGCACCGCCGGAGAAATCCAAAGGGAAAGCCGCGGAAAAGGCCAAGGGCAAGGCCGCTTCCTCCAAAGCGAGCGCCCCGCCTGCGGAAAAACCATCCCCCGCCGCGAATGGAAAAGTCAGCCTGCTCGTGCGCCTGTATTTTTCCTCGCACGAAAAGCTTTCCGAGCAGCGCTGGCTGGACCGCATCCCGTCCGAGGAGCCGTTCAAGAGCGCTTCGCCGAAAGTCGTGCATCACAGCGATCCGGAATTCGAATCCACGGACAAGCAATTCGAAGCTCTGGAATGATTTGACCGCGGCAAGGGTTTTCTGGATTTGTGAATTCAAGGCCAAATTGGCTGCAAAGCTCGGTGCAAAGGGTTTACCCAGAAACACCAATTTGGACTGACGCCAATCGAATTCCGGTATAATTGAATCCCGCAGAGGCGCAATTCCTAATTCCAACTCGAGGGCAGAACGAATGGCGTTACAAACGCGCGTCAAACTGGCAAAGCTAGACGCCCCCAAGGTTCACGGCCTCGATCCCGATACCCTCATTCGCATTTACCGCACGATGTTCCTCTCACGGCGGCTCGATGACCGCGAGATTCAACTGAAGCGCCAGAACAAAATCTACTTCCAGATCTCCAGCGCCGGGCACGAAGCCGTTTGCGCCGCCATGGGATTGTTCCTGCGCCCGGGAGTCGACTGGATTTATCCTTACTACCGCGACCGCGCTCTCTGCCTCATGCTGGGCGTCACTCCCCTGGAAACGCTTCTCGCGGCCGTGGGAGCGAAGGACGACCCCAGCTCCGGCGGCCGGCAGATGCCGTCGCATTGGGGCCAGCCCAAGCTGAACATCGTCAGCAAGTCTTCCTGCACGGGCACGCAATTCGTGCAGGCCGTGGGCGCCGCGGAAGCCACGCTTTATTACGAGGGACGTCCCAAAGCGCTGGCGCAAGCGAAGAAAGCGCCGCTCGGCGAACACGTCCGTCACGAGCGCGACGAAATCGTCTATGTTTCGGGCGGAGACGGAGCGACCAGCGAGGGCGAGTTCTGGGAATCCTTGAACGTCGCGTGCGCCAAAGAACTTCCTCTACTGTATTTGGTGGAAGACAATGGCTATGCCATCTCCGTCCCGGTGGAAGTCCAGACCGCCGGCGGGAGCATCTCGAAACTCGTGCGCGGGTTCCCTGGTTTGCACGTGGCGGAGTGCGACGGCACCGACCCCGTCGAAAGCTATTCCGTTTGCAAGGCAGCCGTGCACTATTGCCGCGAGCGCCGCGGCCCCGCGCTGATCCATGCGCACGTGACGCGCCCTTACTCGCATTCGCTTTCCGATGACGAAAAACTTTATAAGTCCGCCGAAGAACGCGAGGATGAGGCGCGCCGCGATCCGATTTCAAAGTTTGCGCTTTTTCTGGTGCGGGAAGGCATCCTCGATCAGAAGCAGATCGAGAGCCTGGAAGCGGAAATCGACAATGAAGTCCGCGAAGCCGCCGATCAGGCGCTGGCCGCCGAAGAGCCGTCGATCGATTCGATTCGAATGAACGTGTATTCCCCGGACGTGGATCCGGCGTCACCCGCGTTTGCCGCGGAACCCCATTTGCACGGCGCGCCGAAGACCATGGTGGAAATGGTCGCACTGACTCTCGCCGACGAGATGGCCCGGGACGAGCGCATCGCGGTTTTCGGCGAAGACGTCGCCGACGCCAGCCGCGAAGACAACCTCAAACACGTGAAGGGGAAAGGCGGCGTCTTCAAAGCCACCGCGGGATTGCAGCGCAAGTACGGCGCCGACCGGGTGTTCAATACCCCGCTTGCCGAAGCCAGCATCGTGGGCCGCGCCATCGGCATGGCCACGCGCGGACTGAAACCCGTCGCGGAAATTCAGTTCTTTGATTACATCTGGCCGGCCATGATGCAAATTCGCGATGAGTTGTGCGTGATGCGCTGGCGTTCGAATGGGACCTTCAAGGCCCCAGTGGTCCTGCGCGTGCCCATCGGCGGCTATCTCACTGGCGGCGGCGTGTATCACAGCCAGAGCGGCGAATCGATTTTCACTCACTGCCCGGGCCTGCGCGTGGTGATGCCTTCCACGGCGCTCGACGTTGCCGGTCTTTTGCGCACGGCCATCCGCTGCGATGATCCGGTGATGTTCCTCGAACACAAGCATCTCTACCGCCAGCCGTACAATCGCTCGGAGAATCCCGGGCCGGATTTTACGATTCCGTTCGGCAAGGCCCGCACGGTGAAAGAAGGGAGCGACCTCAGCATCGTCACGTATGGTGCGGTGGTTCATCGCGCGGAAGTCGCGGCGGCGCAGCTGGAACGCGAAGGAATCTCTGTTGAAATTATCGACTTGCGTTCGCTCTCGCCCTACGATTGGGAGGCCGTTGCGGCGACCGTTCGAAAGACGCACCGGGTGATCGTGGCTTACGAAGACATGTTGAGCTGGGGATATGGTGCGGAGATCGCGGCAAGGATTGCGGACGAACTTTTCGAGGAGCTGGATGCGCCGGTCAAGCGCGTTGCGGCCATGGATACCTTCTGCGCGTACCAGCCCAAACTGGAGGACGTCATCCTTCCCCAGACGAGCCACATCACGGCAGCCGTGAAACAGCTTCTGGAGTATTGAGCCGGTTGGCTCTAGACTATTTCGCCAGGAAACTTTTTTGGGCGCATTTACGTACTTACTGGTAGGAAAGCCAAACAAGACTGTCCTGTGGGGGTGACCCAATGACTTGCGTAAACTGCCAAAAAGACATCGCTGTTGGTTCGAGATTTTGCTACAACTGCGGCGCGAAACAGCCGGAAACTCCTGCGCCAGGCCTCTCGCCAGAGACGGGCGGCAAGAGGAAACTGATGCGCTCGAGCACAGACAAAAAGATTGCGGGGGTGTGCGCCGGCTTGGCCGATTATTTTGACCTTGATCCCACGATTGTCCGGGTCGTGTGGCTGCTGGCCATACTCTTTGCCGGAACTGGTTTTTTGGCTTACATCGTTCTTTGGATTGTGCTCCCCGTCGCTCCGGCTGGCGTAATACCGACGTCGGCGACCGTGGTTTCCTAGACTACCACCAAGAGCCAAGCGCGCGGAGCATTCGGTGATGCTCCTATTCCGATTCGTGTGTCACACATTCATCACAACAAAGACCTACCGAGCACTTCATCTATTCTGAAAAAATCGATCGCGGTCACTTCGCGATTACGGGAGGAGTATTTCGGCTAGCGGGCTGTGGATTGGGCCCAACTGGCGAATGCGTGCCACGCGGCCGTTTTGCCGATGGGGATCCTGATCTGCTGCACGACGATGAGGAAAGCGCCTGCCCAGAGCGTTGCACGATGAACTTTGCGCGTGGACCAGAAGTCGTAGGCCACCAGGATGAGCAGGAAGAGGTAGGAGAGCAGTGCTGCCCTAATCGGATTTCTATGCACCAAGGCGAGGGGCCAACGGGCGATGGCGGCGATCATCAGTGCAACCGTGGCCACCAGGATGAGGCGCTTGTGTGCGGGGGGTTGGAGCGGGCGCGGAAGGCAAAAAAGACCAGCGTCGCAAAAATCAGCATATCCGTCAGGGGGATGATGTAGAAAAATTTCGGATCCCGGCCTGCTGGGCCGGCCTCCCGGACCAGCGAATCGGTGGCCGCCAAAACGCCGAGAATGACCATAAGACACGCCAGGAGGACGCCCGCAATGCCGAGGCGGCGATGAATGTCCACGCGGCCGGCGGAAACCAGCGAGGCTTGCGTGACGAGCAAGAGGATCCAGCAGGAAAAGGCCGCCCCGTGCAGGTGAATGATCAGGCTGGGCAGCGGCGCGTGGAACACTCCGGCGAGATAGTAGGTGCGCGCAAAGCCCACGAAAACGGTCGCCAGGATCAGCAGGGCCATGGCCGGGAAGAATACATGGTCGTAACGGCGGCCTGGCAGGCCAATGGAAGACTTTACGGGATTGCTTGGATGAGCTACGGCTGTGGCCATCGTTCCTCTTTCAGCGTGTGTTTTGACCGAGATTCGTTGGAGCCCTGGGGGAGTTGAGACCAGTGTAGGGCAAGCTGACACTGGATAGCTAGCGAAAACTGGTGTCTACACTGCCGACAGGAATTAGCCCTTGGAAGAGGCAGTTCTTATCCAAGTGCCTGCTAAGCTGGATTAACGAAGAATGACGCCGTGAATGATTCGAACGGCAAGGAATTACTTGGCGAACTTCGAATATTTGGGAGGCCGTGAGTTGCCTCTACCCTCGAATAGCGGATGGTCGAGAGACAACCGCCCGGCGCCGACGGTGGCGAGCGCGAAGCTTCCCGCCAGCATCGCGAGGGGGAATTCGTAATTGTGCACCGCCAGGTAACTGCCCGTGCTGTGGACCTTCCAGATGGCCACGCCCATTTCGATGGCCAGGAGCAGCGCCGCCGCCCGCGTAAACAGCCCCAAGACCAAAAGAAGCGCGCCGAAGACTTCCAACACACCGGAAATGTAAACGAAATATCCTGGCAGACCATGCTCCACGAAGAAGCCCTGCATCCCCGCGCCGGAGTGCGCCAATTTTGGGTAACCGTGGGAGAAAAAAATCAGCCCGAGAGACACGCGGAGAACCAGCAACCCCAGCGGCCGAAGGGAATCGAGCGACTTCATGAAAAATCCTCCGCGATTCGTTGCAAGAATTTGATTCGAACGCTTCGGGATTTTAGCAGAAAAGCAAGGACCTCACCGGCGTCCGCGGCGTGGCCAGGGTTTCAGGTACAATCTCTAGCGATTCACGAAGAGCGACGGGGATTCATGACAAAGGTTGAGACGATTAGTGTCGTTGCCCGCGGAGCTGACGCCGGGGGAATGAACGGTCTGATTCGCGGCGTGGCGCACGCCGCGCCCAGCAATCTCTACGTGAGTGCGACAGACACTACGCCCGAGGCCGGCGCATGAAGAGGAAACTCCTCATTGCGGTGCCGCTGCTTGTCCTGGTGGCGCTGGTGGCCTGGATGCTCCGGCCCAAGCATGAAACGCTGGTGGAGGCGTTTGTCAGCGAAAAAGTCGCACCACTCCTGAGCGGCATCGCGCAGGTCCGCGAGCAGGTGGGAATGCTGCATTACGGTGAGCGCGTGGACGTGATCGGCAGGCGCAATGACTATGTAAAGGTGCGGACTAGCGCCGGGACGGTTGGCTGGGTAGAGAGCCGGCAGTTGATGGAACCTGCCCTGTGGCAGCGCAGCATCAAGTTGCTGGATGAGACGCGAGGAATGCCGGTGCAGGCCCGAGGGCGCACCAAGGTTTCCACTAATTTGCGTGTGCAGCCTGGGCGGATGGAGCCACGCTTCTATAAATTTGGACGAAACGTGCCGGTGGAGATTGTGGGCCGCGCCGTGGCCGATTGGGTGCAAGTCACGGATGAGAAAGACGCTTCGAATGAGCCGCAGGAAACGAAAAAAGAGGACTGGTTTCTGGTCCGTGGTGTGGCGACGCGACCGCCTGGGGACGCTTCGGCGCGCGCAGCCGAATCCACAAACACGACGCAACCCGGCGATCAGACTGCACCCATCGCGGGCTGGGTAGTCGCGCGGTTCATCGAGTTGGATCTGCCGGATCCCGTGCGCGAAGGAGCGGCTTCGGCAAATATCCGCCCGGTGGCATGGTTTGAGCTGAATCGCGTGAGCGACCCTTCGGGCGACAAGCCACAGTACCTCGTTGCGGCAGCGCGCGGGCCGGAAGGCCAGGTCTGCGACTTTACGGCGCTGCGTGTTTACACTTGGTACGTCAGGAAGAGCCGGTACGAGACCGCGTTCATCGAAAATAATCTGTGCGGCCAGTTACCCGTTCGCCTTGGCAAAGGACCCAAGGGCGAACCCGAGTTTCGCTTCCGGGTGATGGATGGTAATAAAGAAGAGCGCGTCTATCGTTTGATGCAGACGGTTGTCCGCCGCATCCGAGATGCGGGCCAGGCTCCAGCAAAACACGGCTCGGCGAGGCAGACAAAGCCAGCAGCAAAATAACTCATTTGGTTCAAAATCTTTTGCAATGGGACATGACGGTCGTATGGAATATGGACTGCTAAAGAAATCGCGCACACTCTGAGGTCAAGAGGATAAGGCGGAGAGTGAAAAGATGACGCTGCATATCAGCGAGGCGGAAGTGCGGGCGGTGCTTACGATGCCGCTGGCAGTGGAGGCCGTGGAAGAGAGTTCGCGCAAGCAGGCGACGGGGGAAGTTATCGTGCACCCGCGCAGGCGATTCGAATTGCCGGGCGGAGGTTTTTTTCACTACATGGCCGCAGCGGATTTTTCCTCGGGCTTCGTTGCCATGAAGCAGTACACCTACGTGCGCGCCAAGCTGCGGTTTCTTGTCCCACTCTACGAGATGGCCACTGGCGACTTGGTGGCGATGATCGAAGCGGATTACATGGGGCAACTGAGGACAGGCGCGGCTTCCGGCGTGGCCACGAAATACCTGGCGCGCAAGAATTCTCGCACCGCGGCAATCATCGGTACTGGAGGCCAAGCGAAGACGCAGCTCGAAGCGGTTGCCACAGTGCGAAAACTGGAGTCCGCGCGCGCATATGGACGCGATGCGGCCAAGCTCGAAAACTTTTGCAAAGAGATGTCTGAACGGCTGGGAATCCCCGTACATCCGTGTTCATCGGCAGCAGAGGCGGTGCGCGGCGCGGACATCGTCTCGACAGCTACTACTGCGGCGCAGCCGGTGGTAAGCGGAGCGGATTTGGCGCCCGGGGCGCACATCAACGCCATTGGCGCCAACCACGCGCACAAGCGCGAGCTGGACGATGAAGCAGTCGCCAGCGCCGACATCATTGTCGTGGATTCCGTCGAGCAATCCCGGCAGGAAGCCG